>Ga0233424_10002308_pt1 | contig 13941 bp, 15 predicted proteins | sample Watercolumn_Towu_FD_181011 | JGI IMG/M metagenome (GOLD analysis project Ga0233424, IMG submission 181011) | Freshwater microbial communities from Lake Towuti, South Sulawesi, Indonesia - Watercolumn_Towuti2014_125_MG | ecosystem: Environmental > Aquatic > Freshwater > Lake | place: Indonesia...
CCTGGCGCGACACGGCCGCCAGCCGGCAGCCCGGCACCCCCTCCAGGAGATGCTTGGCATAGCGGGCCCCGTGGCGCCCCAAGCCGATCAATCCCATCACGATGCTCACGTGATTCTTCCCCCAGCCGTCACAGCCGGACCCTTACAAAGGCCATCCTCCGGTTCGTCGTGCATGAAACAGGAACAAGACATTTTCTGCGCTCCCCTTCTTGCGCACGTATCGAACTATGTGCATAGCGCCGGAAGCAGGATTCCGGCAGATGTTACAGGAAGTCCACGAGATACGGCTGGCCGTATAGTTGGTCCGGGCAGGTCACTCCGGTAAAGAACGGGGCCGGGCCGACTCCTGGGGCTGGTCAGCGCTGATGGATCGTAAATGCCTGGGCATCTTCGACCCATTCGATGTCGCTGCGGTGCAATTTGTGCAACAGATTCAGAAACGAGCCTGTGCCTTGCCTTTCCGTCACGGCATGGTCCTTGACGCGCTCGTGTGGTTGCGTCCTCGGATCGTAGAGATCGCGGGGGAGCGGGACTTTGGAGGCGATGACCCGCATCATTTCAGCCGAGACCTTGGCGCCGGACGGCAGGCGGGCCAGCACCTTCTGGTTTTTTCCGTCTGAGTTCTTCCGAGGGGAAGGTCAAGGTTTCTCCGGCCTTGACGTGGTTATCGCCAGCGTAGTCGTTGGGAAACAGCAAGCCGGCGTTCCAATCCAGCTCCACGCTGTAGAGGTAGACATAGGCATCCCGTGTGACGGTAATCTGCATCACGCCTTCGTCCCCATCCACAAAGTTCGCTCGATTGAGGCTCAGGCTGGTCCGAAAGTCTTTGTCGCCGGAGTCGGACAGGGGCACGATGCAAGTCCTAATGTGAGCTGTGAATTGACAGCCCACGCAGTCCCCCGCGTCTTGAGGACCGGCCCGCAGCACGGTTTCTTTAAGGATACGTCCCAGTTGGGTGACGCGGAGGAGACTCTCCGTCAGTTGGACCTGCCCTTTGAGGGAGTTTTCCTGTTGAAAATGTATGAAGCGATCCTGGACCGTAACTCCAAGGAACCCCTCGATCGCCTTGGCCCTGGCTTCCGAAACGGCTTGGGCCATGGCCTGATGTCTGGTATCGTTGTGCCCGAAGGAGACGGTCCCTATCGCTTCGACCCAGGTACAGCCGGCGGGATCGCGTTGGAGCACCTGGACGCTTGCCTGGCCGGCTTGGCCGGCGGGGCTTCCGGCTGATGCAGCCGTAGCTGCGCTCGGCGGCCGTGCCGGGTTTTTCTGAACAGCCGTAGGCTGTTGCGGTGGTAACGCCGCGAGACTTCTGGCTCCTTCTTGAGTTGATGCGACGGGCGTAGAACCGGAACAGCTTGAGAGGACGCTGAAGCAGAGGAGCAAGCTTGGCCCTGTTATCGAGGGGCGGCTAGACATGGCACCCTGTCGAGATGGGTTTGGCAGGAGAGTCTGTCACGGATTGCCGCATGGCTTGCCTTGTCCCATCATCACCGCCTCCTATTTCGAGTAAAGATGAACCTAGTTCTTTGTATTTCCGTCACGCAAGCAAGGCTTGCGTCGCAGAGGATCTTGGCAACCCCGTCTTGTCTCCCCAGGCAAAGTATAGGCAACCAAGGAGAGCGCGTCAAATGACGAAGCTGCCGGACGGCGTCAGTTTCGTTCCACCACTTTCCCCGGCAGCGGCGGAGACTGGCTTTGCAGCAACAGGGGCAACAACTCTTAACTCACCTGTCCGTGGAAACGGGGTAGAACCCCACTCCCTTGGAAAGATCCTAGAGGTACTTGGCCGTGCTTTCCCGCTGCCTTCGTTTCATCAGTGTTTTTCTAAGATGCGCCCGCGTGTCAGACGGCACGGCATATAAAAGAATCTATCTCTCAGCGATTGGTCTCTCCAACAGTACTATACCCGCGCCAAGTACATCATGGTTGCCGAGCAGCTGTGGTGCCTGCTGCTGAAGAAGTACGCCAAGGCCATGCCGGGCAGTGTCTACGTCAAGGATCAGCGCACCGGCGATCGGCCGGCGTAGCGGCCCGGACTGCGACCGCCTCAGTATGATTTCTCTCCCCTGTTACGGTATGATCACCCCGATGCGACATCACCATGCTGCACGGACCGGCCGGTTGCCGATCGCGTCGCCCTCCCGGCTCCTCTCGCTGAGGCTCGCCGTCGGCCTCCTCTGCCTCGGCCTGGCCGGCTGCGCGGCCGAAATCCAGAAAACCATCGTGGTGCAGCCGGTGGAGTCCAAGCTCACCGGTTACAACTCCGCGGAGATTCCGGAACCGAAGAACCCCGCCTCCCCGGCGGAAATCACCCACGACCTTCACGAGAAGCTGTTGCTGAACATCGGGACGATGGGCAAGTTCCGCCGGGTCGCCACCGCCATCACAGGGGCCAACCAGCAGACCGTCGTCATCCAGACCACCATCAGCAGGTGGGACACGGGCAACCGGTTTCTGCGCTGGATGGGCGCCGTGACGGAGCTCGTCGGCGGGATTTACGAATCCTACGCGAAGCAGCAAATCGGCACCGTGTCCGGCACGGTGGGAGACGGATTCCTGCTCGTGGACGTGCAGTTCGTGGACAAGAATTCGCAGCAAGTCCTCGGCACGCTCACCATCAAGGGTCTGGCGGATTCGCCGGACAGCTACCGCGCCGCCGAGGATCGGGTGGTGGACGCACTGCTCGCCTACATGAAGACCCGCCTGTAGCAGGGCTCGCCCTTACCGCAGACTTTTTTCAACAGCCGTTACAGCACCGCGCCGACCAGCCGGAACTGTTCCACATCCACCAGCCCCCGATCCGTGATCTTCAGCGAGGGAATCACCGGCAGGGCCAGGAAGGAGAGCTGGATAAACGGCTCTTCCAGCGTGCACCCGAGGGTCTTGGCGAACCCGCGCAATCGCTCGAGCGAGGCGGCCACCTCATCCGGCGCCCGCTCGCACATGAGCCCGCCGATCGGGAGCGGCAAGGCCTCGTGGCTCGTGGCGTCCGACGCCACGACGATGCCCCCGTCGATCTCGCGCAATCGGTTCAGCGCCGCGGCCATGACCGCCTCATCCGCGCCGATCACGATCGCATTGTGGGAATCGTGGTTGATCGAGGTGGCGATCGCGCCCCGCCGCAATCCGAATCCCTTGACGAAGCCGACCGAACGCCGCCCTGTGCCGCGGTGCCGTTCGAACACGGCGATCTTCACGATATCCTGATCCAGATCCATCCTCACGCGCCCGGCGGAGACCGGCACCGCAGCCTCCAACGCATCCGTCACGATCTGCCGGCGCCGGACGCCGATCACCCGGACCCTCTGCTGTGACAGGCCGGGGGCGGCCGGCACCTGAAAGTCGGCTTCCGTGCAGGCGGCGAGGCGCAGGTTGGAACCCAGGCCGGCCAAGGCCTGGGTCCGTGAGGAGACGGAGGCGGCCTCCAGCGCCGCCGGCTCCACGAGCCGGCCCCGCTTGTACACCGCCTCGACCGCCAGCCCCGACGACCAGCGGCCGGACTCCTTCGGCCGGACCAAACAAACATCCGCCAGGAATCCCGGCGCCACCACGCCCCGATCCTCCAGCCCATAGGCCCGCGCCGCGGCGAAACCGGCCGCGCGGAAGACGACCTCCGGCTTGTGGCCCGCCCGGAGCGCCTTGTCCACGATCCAGTTGATGTGGCCTTCGCAGGCGATGTCGGCCGGATTGCGGTCGTCGCTGCAGAGGCCGACGACGGCCGACGAATAGTCGTCCAGCAGGGACAGGAGCGCGTCGGCGTCCTTGGCGCAGGACCCCTCCCGAATCAGTACGTGGAATCCCTTCTGCAGTTTCTCCCGGGCTTCGTCCAACGTCGTGGATTCATGGCAACTGTGGATGCCCGCGGTGCCGTAGGCGTTCAACTCCCGGCCCCGCAAGCCCGGGCAATGGCCGTCGAGCCGCCGGCCCTGGAAGGCCAGCAGCTTCCGCAGCACGTCCGGCTCCCCGCCCAGAAGGCCCGGATAGTTCATCATCTCGGCCAGGCCCAGCACGCGCGGATGGCCGCACAGGGCCGTCAGATCGTCGGCGTGCAGCTCCGCCCCGCTGGTCTCCAACTCCCGCTCGGGGCTGGTGGAGGGCACGCAGCTGGACAGCATCACGAAGACGTCCAAGTCCAGGCCTTCGGTCGCCGCCAGGGCCCAGCGCAAGCCGTCGACGCCGCGGACATTCGCGATTTCGTGCGGGTCCCAGATGACGGTGGTCGTGCCGGAGGGCAGCACGGCCTGCTGAAAGCGGGCGGGAGTCAGGAGACTGCTTTCGATATGGACGTGGGCGTCGATGAAGCCAGGCACCACCATCAACGAAGAACCGTCCAGCTCGCGCCGGCCCCGATAGGCTTGCTGCGTGCCGACGATGCGTCCGCGATAGACGGCCACGTCCCCGGGCAAAAACGCGCCGGTGTAGACATCCAGAAAGCGGGTCTGTTTGATGACGAGGTCGGCCGGCTCCAGCCCCCGCGCCACGCGGATGTGGGCGGCCAGCTCTTCCGACGAACGATGGTGGGTCTTGCCGGGCATGGGGCGGCTCCGTCCTTTTTCTGCCCCACCTTACTGACTCGGCGGACGGCGGTCAAGGAAGGGTCCGGCGGCGAAGGCCTACCGGCGTCTGTTGCGGAAAGCGGAGACGGCCGACCTGGCCCGAGCCGAAGGAAGCGGGCGAAACCCGCCGGGACGCCGGCTCAGCATTTGGGCCCTGACGATTGGATGTACCGGATGGCGAGGCCCTTGAGCGACTTGACCTCCAAGTCGTAGGGCACGGCCGCGCCCCCGCCGTAGGCCGGATATCCCCCGTAGTAGCCCATCCCGTAGGGGTAGGGTCCGTACATCATCCCGCCGTAGCCGAACCCTCCGTACCCGAAGGGCCCTCCCATCATCATGCCCGGCTGATAGGTGACTTGATGCTGGATCTGCTCTTCCGGCTTGGCGAAGACGACGGCGTCGGCCCCGAGCCCGGCGGCTTTTTCCAACATGTTCTGCTGCATCGCCCCGTACCCGGACGACGTGTCCTCGACGCGAAGCTCCGCCAGGGCCACGTGCGGGCAGGCCGGGACCTGTTGCAACACTTCCACGTCTTCCACGGACCGTTTCGGCGGGAACTGCTGGCTGGTGAGCCGGACCATGTCCACGCTGGTGCACCCGGCCAGCGCCAGCATCAGGCCCAGGACAAGAACGCTGTGAGGTCGGCGGTGGGCGGTCTTCATCATACCGGTCAAAACCGATTCAGGAGTTGTTGTTTCTTCTCTCGGTACTCGTCCTCGGTCACGAGGCCCCGCTCTTTCAGGCGCTGCAGCAAGGCCAGCGCATCTTCAACCGACGCTCCCGAGGCCGGCCCGCCCTGGGCCTCACCGGTCTGGTCCGGCGGCGCCGCAGGCTTGGGACCGAGCGCGGCCAGCAGGACCGGTTTGATGTCGACGGCGATGTCCGGCACCCCCGAGGCGACCAGACGCCCCTGCAAGCCGTAGTGCCTGGTGACTGTTTGAAACTCCCCCGTCGCCACGGCATAAAAGGGCGGATAGGCATAGAGCGGCTGGTCCCACAGGAGTTCCCGCACGCCGGGCATCGTGACCGGGTAACGGTAATTGGCCAGCAGCAGATGCAGTTGCTCCCCCTCGAGATAACAGGCGCCGGTCGTCAACTCGCTGATCTCCGGCGAGGGCTTGCGGGTCAGAGCGAACAAGACCCAATCATCCGGCCCGGCCTTGGCAAAGGCCTTGACGAACGTCTCGCTCAAATAGGCGGTCTCATCGCCAAACCGGCGCAAGATTCCGGGCGCGCCGCGGCGGACGGCCGCGGCTCACCGCAGATACCGCTCCACCATTTGCGCTTCAACCTTGTGCCGCTGCTGTTCCAACTGGTGCCGCTGCTGTCGCAGGTCGTCCAGGGCGCGCTCGTATTCCTGTTCGTGCCTGGTCCATTGTTCCAAGAGCCGTGCCTTGTTGTCCGGATGGGCCTGCACCTGCCGGAGCTGTTCCAGGGCGAACCGGAAGTGCTCGCGTTGCACCTTCAACTGTTGCTGATGCGCCTGCCATCCGCTGAGATCCAGGGCGCGAATCTCGCGCAACGTGGGGTCCGGGGTCTCCGGCACTTTTTGCAGATCGGCGAGCTGCTTGTCCAAGCGGTCGACGTTGGCATTCAACTGGCCGAGGTGCCGCTCCAGCATGGTCACGACCAGATCCGCCGGATGAGCCGCCTCGGGCTGCGGGACCGCTGCGGCACAGCCCCAGCCGGCCAGCAGGAGGACCGCCGTCAGGGTGAGATAGATCCGCTCTCGCATAGCTGCTCCTTTCGCGCTCGTCAGGATGGTGGCCGCCTCAATTGAGGCCGGCCGTCGCCCCGTCTTTGTATCGGATCGCCACGCCCGATTGGTACTGGAGATAGTCCACCCGGTCCACCGGCGCCTGCACGTAGGTCCAGGGGTCGAAAAAAAACGGCATCCCGCTCCCCATGCCGCCGAAGAGGGAATTCTGCACCCCGACGGCGTTCGTCGACTGGTAGGTCTGGCCCAGGCCGTTGGATTCGATCAGATCGTACTTGCCCATGACCACGGCATCGGCGCCATACCGGCCGGCAGAGGCGAGGATCTTCCCTCTCAACGTCTCCTCGTCCACGTAATCGGAGTCGCTGGTGGCAATGAACCGCGCCAGGTTCACGTGGGGCTGGGCCGGCTCGACTTCCAAAGACGCGGGCGGCCCGCCCGGGCGAGGGGGATAGGGCTCCAGCGACAGCGGTTCGACCTGGACCGAGACGCAGCCGGTCAGCCATGCCAGGGCCATGAGCATTACGTAGCTGGAACCTGCTCGAAGGTATCGCATCGGGGGTTGCATCCTGCTGGATTCGCCGGGCCCCTGTCAAGAAATGCGCGCGCCTCGCTGCAGTCAAGGCTTTCAGCCCACCTGTCATGAAATTTCTCTTGCCTGTCAAGGCCATGACGGCTGCGGGCCTCGCCCGACGCCAAGCCCGATGCGACCAGTCATTTTTAAATCATTGATGCTGCAAGCTTTTTTCAGATCTCTCGGAATCGTGCCCGGTGGCACGATTGATGCGATGCCCTAGCGGCACCAAGTGGCTTGACTGTGTTTCCTAACCGAAAGGAGCGTGCTATGTGGAACCATACCGATGGCCCCCAGAAGCCCGGGGGAGACGGCTTTGCCCAGACGCCGGACACAACCGACCAGGACTCGAACCTCTTTGCCAATGAAGGGACGGATAGCCAGGTCATGGCGTCCATCGCCAGGGGCATGGAGTTCAAGGGCTGCCTGCGGTACAGCGGGACGGTCCGCATCGACGGCAAGATGGAAGGGGAAATCATCACCGACGGCACCGTGCTGATCGGCCGGGGCGCCGTGATCTTCGCGCAAGTCCAGGCCCGCAAGGTGCTTTGCCTGGGGCAGATCACCGGCGACATCCTGGCCACCGAGAAAGTCCGGTTCCTGGCCCCGGCCGTGTTGACCGGCTCGGTCACGGCGCCCGTCGTGGCGATGGAGGAGGGGGTCCTGTTCAGCGGCACCTTGGAAATGCGGCAGGCAGACCAGCCCTCGGCAAAGCCCACCGTGGTCAGGGAAGCGCCCCGGGATCGGGACTCACTCCTGCTGGCTGCGGGTAACGGCCGGGCAGTGGCCGCCAGCTAAGCGACGAGCGAACGATCGTGTTGTGGCGATGGGGCCCGAGACATCTGCGTCTCGCGGCCCCGACGTCGTGCGGAAGTTGAATCAGGGTGGAATTACGAAGGGTCGTCGGAAGCCGTCCGCAAGGACGAGGCGAGCCCGACCAGGGACAGGGTATAGATCAGCCACTTGGACGGGTCGAAATTGTACCAGCGGGGCCCGTTGCGGTAGTCGCTCTGATAGGTATGGTGATAGTTGTGGTACCCCTCGCCGAACGTCAGGAGAGACACCCACCAACTGTCCCGACTGGAGTCCGCCGCCCCATATTTCTGGCTGCCCCAGAGGTGGCAGACGGAATTGATGCAGAAAGTCGAGTTGAGCACGAAGAAGGTCCGGCCCACCCCCGCTAAGAGGAAGCAGCCCACCCCGCCGCGCCACCCGTTGTAGAGATAGCCGACGGCAAACGGCAGCGCCAGGCCCGAGAGCACGATCGGCACGTACCACCGGTATTGCCACATCACCACGGCGTCCTGCCGCAAGCGGCTCACATACTTCTCGTCCTGATCGCGATAGGGATCTTTCAACACCACCCAGCCGCAGTGACTGAACCAGAAGCCCCGTTGGGCATTGTAGGGGTCTTCGTCTTCGTCGCAGCGGGCATGGTGCCGGATATGCGCGGCGGCCCATTTGAGCGCCGTGTTCTCCAGGGCCCAGCCGCCGGCGACGAGCAGCGCCCCCTTCACCCAATCGGGACAGGTAAAGCTCCGGTGCGCGAGCAACCGATGGTAGCCCACCGTGATCCCCAGGCCGGTCACCACGTAGAGGAGGCCGAACATGGCCCAGTCCACCCAGCTGTACCCGACGTAGTAGCCGTAAGCGGGCACCCCGACCAGCGCCACGAGGCAGACCAGGGCAAAGAGGAACGACGCGCCGAAACTGACGCGACGCGGAGCAAAGGCACCGGCAGTGGTGGAAGGTAAGGTCATTGGGCTGAAGCCCCCCTTAGATACGAGGTATGCGTGACACGAGTGGTGCGCGAACCAGCGAGAGAAGCGGGGGCGCCTCGTTTAGGAGGCGCCCCCGGCACGATGCAAACGACGGGAGCGTTAGAAGCGGCCGCCGCGACCACCGCGGTCGCCGCCGCCACCGAATCCGCCACGACCGCCGCCGCCACCGGAGCGCGGCTCCTGCGGCTTGGCTTCGTTGACGGTCAGCGTCCGGCCGCCCATCTGGGTCGCGTTCAACGCCGCGATCGCCTTCTTGGCATCCTCTTCGGTGGCCATTTCCACGAACCCGAACCCACGGGACTGGCCCGTGAACTTATCCGTGATCACACGCGCCGATTCAACGGTGCCGTGCTGGGCAAACAGCTCGCTGAGCTGCTGCTCGGTTGCGGAATACGGTAAGCCACCCACATAAATCTTCGAACCCATTGGGGTCCCTCCTCGCTAATGATATTGTCTTGGACTCGAGAAAAAAGCACGATAGGAAGGAACGGGCCGAAGGCGCGAAACGTGAAGGCGACTTGGTCTGGCTTCCGATCAGATTCCCGGGGCAAAACAACATCTGGTTCCGGGCCTTGCTATTTGATGCTGCAGTGCCAGGCCCTAACACTACAGCGTGCTCACTCTACCACAGGCCTATCGGGAACGCAAGCACGAATCCGCCCCCCGCCGCCCCGGGCGACAATCCCCCTCAGCGGCGCTCCTCGGTCTGCGCCTGGCGGACCTGCCGCGTCGGCTGGTGGCACTCCAGAAAATGGCCGATCTGGACCCCGATGGAACTCAACATCTGCAACAGGTCCTGGTCCGGCTGCCGGACGTCGTGGCTGAAGAACTCCAGCACGCCCAGCACCCGTTCGCCGCTCAGGACGGGAAAGGCGAAGGCGCCGTGCAGGCGCGCCTGTTCCGCCATCGGCGCGCGGGGGAAATTGCTGTCCCGCGTGACGTCTGAAATCCAGGCCGGTTTTTTCGACGCCCAGACCCGGCCGGGCAGGCCGATGCCGGGGGAAAAGGCCGTGCCCCGGCTGGCCGTTTCAAAGGCCGGGACCGTGTCGGCCGGCCCGTGCCAGAACTCGACGAACTCCAACTGGTTCGCCGCCTCGTCCACCGTCCACATGAGCCCCACCGCCCAGTTCAGGCCGACGCAGATCGTTTCCAGGATGCGGGGCGCCGCGTCGTCCAAGATGGCGGACTCGGCCAGGACTTTCGTCACCGCATACTGCGCTTCCCGACGCCGTTCGATCTTGGTCCGCTCGGTGATATCCCGCAAGGCCATCAGCGCGCCGATCAGCTTGCCGGCGTCGTCCCGAATCGGCGACATCGTCCCTTCCACCATGACCTCCCGGCCCTGCTTGGACTCCAGGACGAGGGGCGGCAGCGATTTGGCCGTTCCGTGGAGCGCCGGCTCGATCAGGCTGTCCAGCGGCTCATCGGTTTTCCCCTGCCGGAACGTAATGGCCTCGTGGATTTTCTTGCCGAACAATTCTTCCGGGCTCCAGCCGATCAGCGCCCGGGCGGCGCGGTTCACGGACGTCACGAGGCCGGCCTGGTCGGTCACGAGGACGGCATCGGCCGTGCTGGCCAGGGTGGCGGCGAGCTGCGCTTCGTGCTTGAGGATGCGGGCCCATTCCTTGCGCAAGCGCAGGGAGGTCCAGAAGAGCAGGGCCAGCAGGGGCAGGCCCACGGCGGCGCCGGCCACCCCCACCTCGCCCATGATACCGTAGATGGGCCGGAGCACGTCCTTCCGCGCCACGTGCACGAGCACGCCCCATTGCAGTCCGGGAAACCGCCCATAGCCTTCGGTCCGCGCATAGCCGGTCACGACTTTCACCCGCCGCGGAACGTGGTCCTCCTCGACATAGCCGGCGGGAGCGGTCGAGGCGAGCAGCAGCGCGGAGGGCTGCCCGCGTTGCACCAGGTTCTCCCGGTCCGCCCGGCCCAGGGAGGAATCGAACAACAGCGATCCGTCCTTGGCCAGCAACCGCCATTCCACCTCGCCGCTGATCCCCCGCTCCAGCTGGAACAGACGGACCGTCCGGGCGAACACCCCTTCCATCGCCGGCAACCCCACGCGCAAGCTCACCGCGCCCAGGAACTTGCCGTCCGCGCTTTTGATCGGGGCCGTGAACGAAAGCGCCACCGCCCCGCCGGCTTCGGGAGAGACCTTGGCGTCTTCCACCAGGACCTCGTCCTTCTCCCGCACCGCCAGGAACCAACGGTCCTTGCTGCGATCCTGCCCGACGTGTTGCAGATCGGTGGCCGCCACCAGCCGCCCCCCCGCGTCCGTCACCCCGATCCAGAGATAGGCCGGGTGAACCTGCTGCCATGTCGAGAGGTGTTTGGTTAAATGTTGGGAATCGGATATGGTGACACCCAGCGCCCCGGCCAGGATCTGAGCCTCGCTGTAATGCTCGAACAGGAGCAGGTCCAGCTTGTCCGCGATATCGGTGGCTGCGATCGACAGGCTCTCGCCGGCAAAGGCCACCAACTCGGTTTCCAGGTGGTGCAGGGCCAGGGCGCCCACGGCCAGCGCCACCACCGTCATGATGACGATCAGCCCCGGCAGCCAGGCATAGAGCTCGGCCCGTCGCTTGCGCATCTGCATGGAGGCACTGTAGCAGATTCGGCTGGTCATTTGGAAACCGATACCCCTCGCGGACGCCCCGCCCGAGGCAGGCCGGTGAGGACTAGGCAGGAGGACGCTGACAAGCGAGCGCGGGACGGTTATACTCCCCTCTGCGCAGGAGGCGGGCCGTCGCCCGCAGACAGAGGAGCCTCCGAATGAACCAGCATCCGCGCGCCGGGCTGCCGGCCCTCCCCGAGCAGCTCATCGACGTGGCGCGGCTCGAACAGGAGTACGAGACGCGCCGGCCCGATCCGGCCGATCCGCAGCAGCGGGTCAGCTTCGGCACCAGCGGGCACAGGGGCTCGGCCCTGCGCGGCACCTTCAACGAAGCCCACATCCTGGCCGTCACGCAAGCCATCTGCGAACAGCGGCGCCGGGCCGGCGTCACCGGCCCCCTCTACCTCGGCAAGGACACCCACGCCCTCTCCGGGCCGGCGTTTCGGACCGCGTTGGAAGTCCTGGCGGCCAACGGCGTCGCCGCCCGCATCGACCGGGAGGGAGGGTACACGCCCACCCCGGTCATTTCCCACGCCATCCTCACCTATAACCGGGGCCGCAAGGCCGGCCTGGCCGACGGCATCGTCATCACCCCCTCGCACAACCCGCCCGAGGACGGGGGCATCAAATACAACCCGCCCCACGGAGGCCCGGCGGACAGCCAGATGACCAAAGCCATCGAAAACCTGGCCAATGACCTGCTGGCCGCCAACCTGGCCGGCGTCGCCCGCCTGCCCTACGCCCAGGCGACCAAAGCCGCCAGCACCGAGCCGCACGACTATGTGGGGACCTACCTGGCGGACCTCGCCAACGTCGTGGATATGGAGCGCATCCGCGGCGCCAAACTGAAGATCGGCCTGGACCCGCTCGGCGGCGCGGCCGTCGCCTACTGGAAGCCGCTGGCCGACCGCTACGGCCTCGACCTCCGGGTCGTGAACGACCGCGTGGACCCGACCTTCCGGTTCATGACGCTCGACTGGGACGGCAAGATCCGCATGGACTGCTCCTCCCCCTACGCCATGGCCTCGCTCATCGCGCTCAAAGACCGGTTCGACCTGGCCTGCGGCAACGACACGGACTCGGACCGCCACGGCATCGTCACGCGGTCCGGCGGCCTCATGAACCCCAACCACTTCCTCGCCGTCGCCATCGACTACCTCTTCGCCAACCGGCCCGGCTGGCGGGCGGAGGCGGCCGTCGGCAAGACCTGCGTCAGCAGCAGCATGATCGACCGCGTCGCCGCCAAGGCGGGGCGCCGCCTGCTGGAAGTGCCGGTCGGGTTCAAGTGGTTCGTGCAAGGCCTGCTCGACGGCTCGCTCGGGTTCGGCGGCGAAGAGAGCGCGGGCGCGGCCTTCCTCCGCCGCGACGGCACCGTGTGGGTCACCGACAAGGACGGCCTCATCATGGACCTCCTGGCCGCGGAGATCATGGCCGCCACGGGACGCGATCCCGCCGAGCGCTACCAGGAACTCGCGCAGACGCTGGGAGACCCGGCCTACGAACGGATCGACGCCCCGGTCACCCAGGCACAGAAAGCCATCCTGCAGAAGTTGTCGCCGCAGCAAATATCGGTCACCGAGCTGGCGGGGGAGCCCGTCACCGCCATCCTGACCCAGGCTCCCGGCAACGGCGGCGCCATCGGGGGCATCAAAGTCGTCACCGCGCAAGGCTGGTTCGCCGCCAGGCCCAGCGGCACCGAAGAGGTGTATAAGCTCTATGCGGAAAGTTTCCGCGGCCCGGCGCACCTGCGGCTCATCCAGGAGGAGGCGCAAGCCCTGATCGCCAAGGCGTTTGCCGCGGCGGGCGCAGGCCGGTGAGGCCCCGCCCGGCGGAGAGATGGCATGAGCAGCAGGAAGCCGATGCAATGCCCCATCTGCAAAAAACTGGCGAGCTGGGAGGGGAGCCACTGGCGCCCCTTCTGCTCGGAACGGTGCCAGCTCATCGACCTGGGCGCCTGGGCCTCGGAGGAGTATCGCGTGCCGGGCCAGAGCCTCCTCATCACCCCGTCCGAGCTGGACGACCCGGAGGACCAATCGTAGACTGGCGGTAGCTTCGTCACATCCGTCGACAGCAGGAGGTTGAGACATGCTCCCTACCCGAGGATATGCCGCACTGGGCCCCGCGTCGAAGCTCGCACCCTTCGCCTTCGAGCGGCGCGAGCCGGGGCCCGGCGACGTGCTCATCGAGATCGCCTATTGCGGCATCTGCCACTCCGACATCCACCAGGCCCGCGACGAATGGGGCGGGGCCATCTTCCCGATGGTGCCGGGGCACGAGATCGTCGGCCGCGTCACCCGCGTCGGCAATGCCGTGACCCGCTTCAAGGTCGGCGATCTAGCCGGGGTCGGCTGTTTCGTGGACTCCTGCGGCGCCTGCGAGAGTTGCCGCGCAGGCGAGCAGCAATATTGCGACGCGATGCCGGTCTGGACCTACAACGCCAAGGACAAGAGCGGCACGCCGACCCTCGGCGGCTACTCCAATCAGATCGTCGTGGACGAACCCTTTTGCCTGAAGATGCCCGCCGGCCTCGCGCCGGCCGGCGCGGCGCCGCTCCTCTGCGCCGGCATCACGACCTACTCGCCCCTGCGCCACTGGGGCGTCGGCAAGGGCCACAAGCTGGCGGTGGTCGGCCTGGGCGGGCTGGGCCACATGTGGGTCAAGTTCGGCAAGGCCTTCGGCGCGGAGGTGACCGT
>Ga0233424_10002310_pt1 | contig 13919 bp, 7 predicted proteins | sample Watercolumn_Towu_FD_181011 | JGI IMG/M metagenome (GOLD analysis project Ga0233424, IMG submission 181011) | Freshwater microbial communities from Lake Towuti, South Sulawesi, Indonesia - Watercolumn_Towuti2014_125_MG | ecosystem: Environmental > Aquatic > Freshwater > Lake | place: Indonesia...
GCAGTAGTTGCACCTACGATTGAAGGATCCTCCAATGAAGATGTTAATGTGTTAGGTCCTGTCCAATTGTACGTCGCACCTCCTACGGTTGAAGTTGTGAGATTAAGTGTTTGTCCACTGCAAAGCGGTGTATTGCTTCCCGCTCCCGGTGCAGCTGGAGTTTGATTCACCACAACTGAAATGGTACTTTGCGGGCTTACACATCCATTGTTTGTGATCGTCAGTGAATATGTCCCGGTTGCTGCAGTCGTTACACCTGTAATAACAGGATCCTCGAGCGTTGAAGAGAAACTGTTTGGACCAGACCAAGCGTACGTTGCTCCAACTACTGTATTCGAGAATAGCGTAAGATTATTTCCGGAACACACAGGAGAGTTGCTCGACAATGTTGGCGCGCCCGGAGTTTGATTCACCACCACAGCTACAGTACTCTGAGCACTGGTACAACCACCAACCGTAACCGTAAGTGAATAAGTTCCGGTCGCTGCCGTAGTAGCAGAGACGATCGTCGGATCTTCAAGAGATGACGTGAATGAATTCGGGCCTGTCCACGAGTACGTAGCTCCTGCAACCGTGTTAGAAGTCAGGTTGAGTGTCTGACCCGAACATAGCGGCGAGTTACTTCCGACAGTTGGTGCTGCTGGAGTTGGATTCACAACTACCGTTGTTGTACTCTGAGGGCTCGAACAAGAACCGATCGTAATTGTAAGAGAGTAAGTTCCTGAAGCCGCAGTTGTAACTCCGGAAATTGTAGGATCTTCCAGAGACGACGTGAAGCTGTTAGGTCCGGTCCACGAGTAAGTGCCACCCGCAACTGTATTTGCGAACAAATTCAGAGTGTTACCGGAACAAACAGGAGTATTGCTTGAAAGTGTTGGTGCACCAGGAGTATTCGCGACAATTACTGCAACTGTACTTTCAAGCAATACTCCTGTTTGTTACCGGAACAAACAGGAGTATTGCTTGAAAGTGTTGGTGCACCAGGAGTATTCGCGACAATTACTGCAACTGTACTTTGTGCGCTCACACATCCCCCAACCGTCACCGTGAGTGAATATGTTCCGGTTGCTGCTGTTGTTGCAGATACTATTGTCGGATCTTCCAGTGAAGAAGTGAAGCTGTTTGGTCCGGTCCAGGAGTAAGTTGCACCAGGAATAGTGTTGGCTGTAAGATTGAGCGTTTGACCAGCACAAAGCGGGCTGTTACTTCCGACAGTTGGTGCTGCAGGAGTTGGATTCACAACAACAGCGGTTGTGCTCTGAGGACTTGTACAACCACCCACAGTAATTGTCAGCGAGTAGGTTCCGGTCGCGGCAGTTGTGACACTTGCGATTGTTGGATCCTCAAGAGAAGACGTGAAACTGTTTGGTCCGGTCCATGAATAGGTTCCGCCCGGTACAGTATTCGAGAACAGGTTCAGTGTGTTACCTGAACACACCGGAGTATTGCTGCTCAGGGTCGGTGCTGCAGGAGTATTGCTAACTGTGACTGCAACCGTGCTTACTGAACTAGTACAACCGCCGACGGTAACCGTCAGAGAATACGTTCCGGTCGCTGCCGTAGTAGCAGAGACGATTGTCGGATCTTCAAGAGATGAAGTGAATGAATTCGGACCTGTCCACGAGTAGGTAGCTCCTGCAACCGTGTTAGAAGTCAGGTTGAGTGTCTGACCCGAACATAGCGGCGAGTTACTTCCGACAGTTGGTGCTGCTGGAGTTGGATTCACAACAACAGCGGTTGTGCTCTGAGGACTTGTACAACCACCCACCGTAATTGTCAGTGAGTAGGTTCCTGTCGCTGCAGTTGTGACACTTGCGATTGTTGGATCCTCAAGAGAAGACGTGAAACTGTTTGGTCCGGTCCATGAATACGTTCCGCCCGGTACTGTATTTGAGAACAGGTTCAATGTGTTACCTGAACACACCGGAGTATTGCTGCTCAATGTCGGTGCTGCAGGAGTATTGCTAACTGTAACTGCAACCGTGCTTACTGAACTAGTACAACCGCCGACGGTAACCGTCAGAGAATACGTTCCGGTTGCAGCTGTTGTTGCGGATACAATAGACGGATCTTCCAGTGAAGAAGTGAAGCTGTTAGGTCCGGTCCAAGAGTAAGTTGCACCAGGAATAGTGTTAGCAGTAAGATTGAGCGTTTGACCGGCACAAAGCGGACTGTTACTTCCGACAGTTGGTGCCGCAGGCGTTGGATTCACAACAACACTAATGGTTGCCTGAGGGCTTGAACATACACCTGCAGTAATAGTAAGTGAATAAGTTCCCGTTGCTGCAGTAGTTGCGCCTGCAATTGTCGGATCTTCAAGTCCGGATGTAAACGAATTCGGTCCAGTCCAGGAATAAGTAGCTCCAACGACTGTATTTGAAAACAGAGTAAGAAGATTACCGGAACAAATCGGAGAATTGCTACTGAGTGTAGGCAATGCAGGAGTATTATTTACAGTAACCGTAATTGGTTCTCTCCACCATCCCGGACAAGTACCAACCCAATAAGTGTAAGTTCCTGCAGCAAGTACTCCCGTGTTATAAGTTGTTCCGGTTCCTAAAGTTGATCCACCTACACTTGCGCTATACCATGTAATCGCTGAGTTCGCCGGAGCAGCTGTACCTGTTAAACTTGCAGTAAGATTTGCGCTTTGTCCCGCGCAGATCGATGGGTTCGGACCTGGTACTATGTCAAAGTTGGCGAGCGTTGCGTTATTCGTTCCCGGACAACCACGCGTTGCCCCATTCGGTGGGAACTCGGTAAGTGCACCTGAGTTGGTTGTTCCATTGTTTCCACCGTTGGTCGTTCTCGTGATAGCACCTGTTGAAATCGTGATGTATCCACCACCTCCACCACCACCTGGACCTTCCGCCTCATTTGGTGGGCCTGCATATAAAGCGCCCCATGTCATTACCTGATTTCCGCCGTTTGCACCGTTCGCAGTTGCGGTTACACCTGTGAGAGTCCCGGTAGAACCGATCACACTTAGAACGATTGTTCCTCCTGCTCCACCACCACCTGCTGCATCGCGTCCGGCATAACTATTAATTACCGGCGTACCTTGGGAGTTACTACCTGCGAGACCGTTGGAAACAATCGTACCCGCGCCAGAAATATTTCCGTGACAAAGAAGGAAGATCATTCCTCCACCATCTCCACCATTTCCTCCCTGATTATCATTCTGATCTCCTGCACCACCGCCACCACCGAGAAACAATCGTCCGGTGCTGTAATCGAGTGGTCGCCCACCTAAACCTGTACCCATAAAAGCACGAAAATCTCCTCCCCAGGCTACCTGACCTGGCCCTAAGGTACCAGCATTCATATTCTGATCCGAGAACGTGTATCCACCCCTGCCACCTCCTGCAGAATTTGCTGCAGTTCGTAGTGTCATTGTGTTGATTGGCGGTTCAAGATTCCACGCTGCCGTATACGCCGCACTCGGATCAGGAATACCATTCCCACTCCAAACAGCAGTGGCGCTTGTAGAGTTCGGTGCATTGGCACCGCCACCACCACCGGCGTTGTGACCGTCACCTCCGCCACCACCATTCGCTCCCGGGGCGCGACAATATCGACCACCCCACACTCCATCATATTCTGCTTGATAGCCAACAAGTCCTTCACCTTTTTCAGCGCCCATTGAACTATTCGTTGAATAGGTATTGTTCACGCCGTACGCAGTATTGTTATCACCAACGAGGGATCCACCACGAAAACCTTTTCCGGTTGCATCGATACTTCCGCCTGCATTTACAACGATATTACCTTGAACTTCTACTGCAAGCACACCACCAATAGTTCCATTCCAATCATCACAGGTAAGTACGCCCGGACTGTTTATTGTAAGCGTAGTATAACGCGGAACCCGAATGATCTCAGTTTTCTGTCCATTGATTGTATTATACTGCCGAGTTAATCCGCAGTCAATTGTAATTGTAGTAGCGTTAGGAACGCTTAATACCTGACGATATTCATAATATCCGCAGTTGAAATAATCCAACACTTTTCCCCATGTAGTGTCAGTCGGACCAGAAACAGAAAACTGGTTCTGAATAAAGACACCCTGCACCTGATAAATCAAGATCAGGTCGCCCGGTTGAAGTGCTGATGCGAATCGCCCGTTCGCATTCATCGCACTATTCGCTACAGTGAGATTGACCGCGCCCACTAATGCATCCGCAGTGAGTTGCGTGTATTCATTAACAACCGTGTTTGCAGCTGAAACAGTGCGTGGACCATGTACGCCTCGCTGGGCGAAAGCAACGCCTGTTAATACAGTAAGAAACAATGTTGCGAAGTAAAGTCTTCTAACCATGATTGTTCAGGTAAAAGTTATTGGTGTGTGGATGCTACTAAAATAGCCTTTTCAATGGCGTTTAACAAGGAAAATGACCGAATCCTTACGCCTTCAGGTGCAGAAGATGCAGGGCTTTCTAATGGGCGGATAATCAGGTCACTTTTACGACCCTGTTTTGAAGAGAAATATGGGCTTATCCCTCATTCTTAAAGGGATTTCTCGGCGTCCATTCCGACGGTTTGAGGTAATCGATAAATGGGCGAATGATCTGGTTTGAGAAACTATTACGGTGACGGATGTAACAATTAAGATCGTGAGGAACAGCACCGATAGTGGATTTGATTTCTGCTGCGGTTCTTCCGAGAAGAAGCTCTTTCCTACCTGTTTTTATGGCATCGTCTACGAAGTCGTACAAGATGCGGTTGTAAATATCGAGCTCTTTGTTGATCTGATAATCCACTCCGATAAAATGTGCTTCGAGCTGATCCCCGTTGACAAAAAATGTACGGAATCCAACGGCTTTACCATTCAGCGTATACATTCGAACTCCGAACTGCGCCGGAAAACGTCGTTTCATTTCCACAAAATAATGCGGAGTTAACGCAGCCAAACGAAAACGGGCCTTCTGATGCATTTTCATATACAACGGGTATATGTCGTTGAGCACCGTTCTCAGATCGTCTTCATTCAGATGATGCTCCTTCAGCGGTCCTGAAGACTTCAAAACTGATTTGGTTCTGTTCCGGTACTTCTTACTCATTGCCGACATATACTCAGAGAAATCGCTCCATTGCGGATCGATTTTCAAAATCATCTCGGGCTCAACCGCGAATGCATGGTAACGTTTCTTCGTAAGCAAGACTTCCGGCTTCTGATTGTGAGAGGCGTAATAGTCCTTGACCAGAATGAGTGAAAATTTTACAGGCTTTGACACTTTCTGAACAATGGTCTTTACAACTTCCGGAAGCAATGAAAACGCAAGTGCAGAGTTAGTTCCCTTCGGCGTCAACACTCCGTGTTCCCCGCTCACAAAATTATTTCCTGAAATTAATACGCGCATTCCCTTCTGTTCACGGCAATAGCTCAGCCATTCACTCATGTGCGCCACTATCGACTTTTGCCTGGTCAGAGGTTCTAACACGTCCTGCAGCACTTCTACCGTCAAATGAATCGATTGAAAAATATATCCGGCAATATTTTTCCTCCCCTTACGGAGAATAACATAAAAAAAACTCATCTCCGGCGGAGCGGTAAATTGTAATCCGCGCAGATAATTCAGCGAGGTGAAAATATTTCCTGTATGATTCAACGCGTCCCATGCCACATCATCAATATCCTCCGCGTTATGATAGATATGCATCTCATAACCAGTGTCCGATTGCACCATCAACGGACAAAACGCCAGTGTGTCTTTGCGTACAAACACCTGTTTAGGTTTCTTTCCTGCTTTTACTGTCGTTTTGCCCACGGAATTATTTTATGAGGCGAGAATTTTAGTCATGCTCAGGAGTTTCGGATCGGGTTCCACGTGTTGCTTAACTGCATTTTCCAATGGAGTAAACGCAATTTTTCCGTTCACTATTCCGACCATTTCCATTTTTCTCCCATCCAGCAGTGCGTTTACTGCTTCATGTCCCATTCGTGCAGCGTTAACCCGCTCCATGCACGTAGGTGCCCCTCCACGTTGAACATGACCAAGAATGGTCACACGAACATCGGATTCCGGAAAAGCCGACTTAATTTTTTCGGCCACCACTACTGCTCCACCGTCTTCATCGCCTTCTGCAACCAGAATTATTTTCGACTTTTTATCCTTACGTGAACGCTTCAGTAAATCCATTACCGCTGTCAGATCATTTTTCGTTTCCGGGATCATAATCCCTTCCGCTCCCACGCCTACTCCGCTGTACAGTGCAATCAAGCCGGAGTCGCGACCCATGACCTCTACCACAAAAATTCTATTGTCCGATTCAGCGGTATCGCGGATCTTATCAACTGCATCAACAACTGTATTTATCGCAGTGTCGAAACCGATAGTATAATCACTTCCGGCAAGGTCATTGTCTATGGTACCCGGGCAGCCGACGAACGGAATCTTACAATAATTCTGTAGCGCCAATGCGCCCCGAAAAGTACCGTCCCCGCCAATCGCAATGAGTCCGTCAATTTGATGCCTGAGAAGATTTCCTGCCGCCTTTTTCATTCCTTCAGGAGTCATGAATTCCTTACTGCGAGCGGTTTTGAGAATAGTTCCGCCGCGATGAATAATGTTTGCGACGGACTTGGCATCCATTTTTACAAAATCATCATTGATCATTCCTTCATATCCATATCGGATACCGTAAACCTGCAACCCATGATGCAACGCAGTACGCACCACCGCGCGAATGCAGGCGTTCATTCCGGGAGAATCGCCACCGGAAGTAAAAAGGCCAATTGTCTTCACAATCAAATATACGATCCAGTTTCCGGTTTACGCGGAATAAGTGAATGGAATGATTGCACCAATTCAACTAGGAACCGGAAACGTTCTGAAACTTGGTTCTTTTCGAACCACCGTACATCTCAAACTTCATAAAACGACATTCGAGCGGGCCGTTGAAGAGATGAAGCCTACGCGTCGGTTTCAGCCCTACGCTCTTGAATCCTTCCGGATTCGATGACAATATCCATGCTGTATATCCGGCATACTTTTTCTTGAGCGTGTCACCGATTGCTTTGTAGAAGGAGGTGATATCGTCCTTGTCCATTCGCTCTCCGTACGGTGGATTCATTATCAGTGTGCCGTGTCCTTCAGGAGGAGTCCATTCATGGAAATCCATGTTCACTGTTTTCACTAGATCATCCACTTTAGCTATGTGAATATTTTCACGTGCTTTTTTCAGTGTGTTCATTGAGATTTCAATGCCCACGATATCCTGAGGATCGTCATTGATTCTATTTACTGCTCCTTCCGTTATCTTCTCCCATAGGTCTGCATCAAAATCTCTCCATTTAAGAAAAGCAAAGTAATCCCGGAAATATCCTGCCGGAATGTTTGCAGCTAATAACGCAGCCTCAATCGGAATCGTACCTGAACCACACATCGGATCTATAAGGCGCGTTCTGCCTTCCCATCCGGTGAGCTGAATCATTCCGGCTGCAAGAACTTCATTGAGCGGCGCGCGACCTGTGTCATTTCTGTATCCGCGCTTATGTAGCGAACTGCCGCTGCTGTCAAGCGACACTGTTACCTTGTCGTTCCAGATATGTAGATTAATCCGAAGGTCGGGCTGTTCTGTATCGACAGAAGGGCGCGAACCTGTTTTGTTTCTGAATTGATCAGCGATGGCATCTTTCGCCTTCTGAGACATGAAAAATGAATGCGTAAATATCTCTGAACTCAGTGTAGTGTCGATTGCGATGGTATTTTTCTCATCAATCCACTGCGACCAGTCGATGGCCATAATTCCATCGTAAAACTCCTGTTCATTTTTCGCGTAGAATTCTGTCACAGGCAACAACACACGTAATGCTGTACGAAGCAGAAAATTCGCTTTGTACATCGTTCCTTTGTCACCCACAAATGAAACTGCACGATTGTGTTCCTGAATGTCGCGACCACCAATCCGCAACAACTCTTTGTAAAGTACAGGTTCCAATCCCTGCATTGTTTTCGCAACCATGCGAAAATCCCCGGAGGCCAGTTTCTCCATTTATACAGTTTGTGTAATTAGCCAGGCGGCAAGAATGCCGCACAGAATAGTTAGAAACTTCATTGCATTGAAACGATGATTCTCTGAAGTTTCGAAGAGAATTGTAGTAGAAATGTGGAGGAAAATTCCGACCACGATCGCGGTTACAATATTGAAGTACGGCTGAAGATCGCCGGTTAATTGCGCTCCTACACAGTATGCCGAAATCATTCCAAGCGGAGTCATGATTGCGAAAACACCCAACCACATCGCTGCCTTCGCTTTTGAATTTCCATGGTGCAGAAGAATTCCCATGAATGCAATAGCAATAGGAATATTGTGCAGAACGATTCCGGTCAGAAATGGTGTAAAAACAACGTCCGGTGCGACACTTACGCCCAACGGCATTCCTTCCAGAAAAGAATGCAAACAAAGTCCGCCGATGATTCCTAGCGGTACTTTCGATTTGTCGTGGTGATGATCATCATGGTTGTGAACGTGACCGTGTTCAATGCCTTCAGAAACGTATTCGAGTAACAACTGAATCAGAAAACCTACCAGAATCCATATTCCGATTCCTGCTCCACCATCGGTATAAAGCTCAGGAACCAAATGCAGCAAACTCATGGCAAAAAGAAACGCCCCGCTGAAAGCCAGAAGCATTTTCATCGGATTGCGAGGAATCTTAATTGCGAGAAGAAGCAGTCCGCTTGCGAACACAGATATAAATGCAATGATTCCGTAAATGAACATATCCTATTTCTTTCTGCAGCTTAAAATGAGGCGATCAGAATTTGATTCGTCAAAAGTAGCGAGGTTATAGTCGCCATAGACATTCACGATCTCAAATTTGTTACTCAGTAATTGTTCAAAGTCAGACAATTTCAGCAACTGAACATGTTCGCAGAATCCGAATGTCTGTTCTCCGTCCTTCACCGTGATTTCCTTAATCACTGTACGATTCGCAACCTTTTTTTTCCATCGAAAAATAACCTCACCATAAGTGAAGTCACCTTCCGGATGTGATCTCACGAGCTGCTCAACTTTTGTGGCATTCAGGAAGTCGATAATAAAAACTCCTCCACGTTTCAAAGCCATCGCAACTGCATCAATAGTTCTGGAGTTATCGCGCACAGAAGTAAAATACCCAAAGCTTGTAAAGAGGTTTACCACACAATCGAAGTAATTCACTGCCACAGGGCGACGCATATCGTGAACCATGAAGCGCAGGTGGTCACCTTCCATTTGCTTAGCGGCAAGGATGCTATTCTCGGAGAGATCAACACCCGTAACATCGTAACCTTGTTTTGAAAGTGACTTCGAATGCCGCCCTTTCCCGCAGGCAAGATCGAGCAATTTGGCTCCTACAGGAATCCCAAGTTTTGCAGAGAGGTGTGCAATAAAAGCATCCGCCTCCTCATTACTGCGATTCGCATACATCATGTGGTAATATGGACTGTTAAACCAATCTTCAAACCAACTCTTGTCCTCGCAGTTAATCATACCGCAAAGATAATGTGCTATTCTGCTGAAGTGGTAACGAGTTAGCGCAGAAAGAGTTATGAATATTATTCAGCGCGCGTCATTTTCATTGATTCCGCGCCCAAATAACCGTCAGTAAATTATTTCATTCCCAAATTGTCTATTTTTAGGACGTCTTTTATGAGCGGAATCCGTCGTTTAGTTTGTATGGTGTATTTAGCGATTGCAATTGCATTCGTATTGCCACTACGCGCACAGGATTACAAGTTCTCTCATATCTCCGTTGAACAAGGATTGTCGCAAACCGTTGTGAACTGCATCATGCAGGATCAACAGGGATTTATGTGGTTCGGGACGCAGGAAGGTCTTAACCGTTATGACGGTTATAACTTCAAGATTTACAAACGTGATCCTCAGGATTCGAATTCCCTGGCGAACAATTTCATTTATACCATCTTTCAGTCGAAGGATGGGATAATCTGGATAGGAACAAACGGAAATGGATTGGATCGATTTGATCCCATCACTGAAACTTTTACGCACTTTCCGTATGATGAAAACAATCCGGCCTCTATCAGCAGCAATTCGGTTCGTTTCATTTTCGAAGACAGCAAAGGACAATTGTGGGTTGGAACGGACGACGGTCTGAACATATTTGATCGCGCAACACAAAAATTCACACGCTTCGTCAGCAACCCGAATGACCCATTCTCTCTCCCTGTCAATCGTGTTTTCGATATCAAAGAAGACAAAACCGGGAATATATGGATTGCTACATTCGGTAAGGGAATTTGTAAGTATGATCCGGTCACCCGCAAGTTTCACAGTTTTGAAATGTCGCGAGCTGATGTGGACCGGCTTTATCCAAAAGAAGTTACCGGAGATCCGATTCGCGTTTCACAGTGCAACCTGGCCCGATCACTTTTGTTTTACGACGACGACAGAATCTGGATAGGATCAGATGGGTGCGGAGTACAAATCTTCAACACAAAAACCGGATCATTCGAAAAAATCCTGACTGCGCAGTCCAGCGATCAGTTTTTCGACGCAAAACGGATATTCGGAATGTGCACAGATGAGTACAACAACATCTGGCTGGCGGTATACGATTTGAGTCTGGATATTGTGAACCTTGCTAATGGTGAAGCGGAACACTACACCGCTAACGAGAAGGACCCGTATGCATTTGCATCTGACCAACCGAAATGCATTTACCGCGACCGGCAAGGCAATATGTGGTGTGGTACGAACGGAAAGGGAGTACAGGTTTATTTCAAATCAACTTCTATTATCACCCATTTGCGAAGGTCGGAACGGCCTGGTGTTGGAAACAATACACTAATGAGTAGCGCTATCATGTGTGTGATGGAAGACAGCAAGGGGGAGATGTGGATAGGAACAGATGGGGGCGGTGTTACTTCTTACAACCGAAAAACAAACAAGTATACTCAGCATCCTGAATTGTCGACCGCCATTAATAATTCTGTGCTGGCGATTTTCGAGTCCTCAGATCATTCTTTATGGGTCGGAACTTATGGCGATGGCCTTATTCAACGTAAGCCGGATGGTACAATCAACACTTATTCACCCGGGAACCAAATTGAGAACGGAACTATATTAACGATAACAGAAGATACACGTGATCACACGATTTGGTTCGGGACATTCGGCGATGGAGTTTATCAGTTGAATCCAAAGAACGATTCTCTACGCCACTTTACGATGGAAGGAGACGGTTTGCCGAGCGACTTTATCTACACGCTTTATTTCGACCATCAGAATAATTTATGGATCGGTACTCGCGGTGCAGGAATTGCGAAGCGACATCCAAGCGGAAAAATAATTGTTTACAATCACGATGACAAAATCAGCAATTCACTATCGAACGATATGGTATACTGCTTTAGTGAAGATGATGCCGGCACTTTATGGATAAGTACCGCCAATGGCCTGAATCACCTCGATGCGGCCACTGGAACATTCACCACTTATTACGAACGGAATGGACTACCGAGTGATAATATATATGCTATCGTTCCGGATAATGACGGCTTCCTATGGCTGAGTCACAACAAAGGACTCACGCGGTTCAAACCGAATCCAACGAGCACAGAAAAACAGTTCGTGAATTATGGACCTGCTGCAGGTGTTCAGCCTTCAGAATTTAATCAGGGAGCGTATGGAAGAAATAGTCAGGGTTTATTATTCTTCGGAGGACAAAAAGGATTGAACATTATTGATATTACCAAATTAAAAAGTGCTGGTTCACCTGCTCCTGTATTTGTAACGTCGTATAAACGGTACGGAACGGAAATTGAACTTGACTCAACTATAACCAGCAAGCGTTCGATCAGTGTGACATGGAGAGAAAATTATTTCAGTTTTGAAGCTGCGATTCTCGACTTCGTTGATCCAGAGAAGAACATGTACCAGTATAAGCTTGAAGGATTCGATGATGATTGGTCGGCGGTGACCACCAATCGTTTTATCAGCTATACAAATCTTCCGGGAGGAAATTTCACTTTGCGGATCAGGGCAGCGGACAGCAACGGCAACTGGAACGAAGAAGGAATTTCGATTCATATTACCGTTGAACCACCCTGGTGGAAAACGAATTGGTTTTATACACTGTGTGCAATTACGATTATCGGAAGCGTAATCGGGTTTACCCGTTATCGCACCGCTGCAATTAAGAAAGAGAATAAAATTCTCGAGGCGCGTGTTGCAGAACGTACACAAGAGTTGGCTCAGAAGAATGCAGACATTACAGCAAGTATTCAGTACGCAAAACGAATTCAGGCGGCTGTGTTACCTGAGCTGGATCTGATTTACCGTCATCTCCCCAATAGCTTTGTTTTCTATCGACCGAAAGACATTGTAAGCGGTGATTTTTATTGGTTCGCTGAAAAGGACGGGAAAAAAATCATGGTATGTGCCGACTGTACCGGTCATGGCGTACCGGGAGCGCTGATGAGTGTAATTGGTCACAACCTCCTGAATCAGATTATTCTGGAAAAGGGAATAACTAATCCGGAAGAAATTCTGAATCGCCTGAATATGGGAGTTATGGCTGCTCTTAAGCAAGGATTGCACGGTGATGAAGACACGAGAGACGGAATGGACATTGCCATTTGCGTATTTGCGGAAGGTTCCCGTGAATTGAAATTTGCCGGAGCATTGCGCCCATTGGTTCTTGTGCGTAAGGGCATAATCACTAAGATCGATAGCGACCGGTTCCCGATCGGCGGTAACCTGACCGGACGAGCAAATGAATACACACTACATAAAGTAATTCTTGAACCAGATGATATGCTATTTATGTTCTCCGATGGATTTGCCGATCAGTTCGGAGGTGCGCGTGGCAAGAAGTTTATGGTCAAAAATCTTCTCGAATTACTTCTGAATGGTTCTCAATTGCCATTACCTGATCAGGCCGCTAAGCTGGAAGAGGCTTTTGACAATTGGAAGGAAAACTATGCGCAGGTAGACGATGTATTAGTGATAGGAATCCGCGTGTAGTGAGTATTGCCCAGCCGTTGGGGCACTTAGGAATTTCCGCTCTGGGGATGTGAATTCGGGACAATGTTTGCAACGAACCCAAAATGTTGGTAACCATAGCAGGAATCAGTGCGTATGATAAAAACCTACGATTTGTGGCGATTTCGGCGAAAAATCTATATTTGTAATGCTTCTCGTACCGGCATTACGTTGGATTAAACCAAAAGCCGCTTCACGAGTCATAAGGAGCAAGCAAACATTAGAACCAAATATCACCCACATGAATCGTATCGCTCTATCCGCTGCAATTTTATTCTGTGCTGCATCATTCGTTTACGTTGGATGCAAAAAAGAAGATGTAGCAGACTCTGAAACAACTTCTTCGCAAGACAACAGTTTGTGTGAAGGGGAATTTATGCGCGTTCTGCCAACTGTAAATAAAATTGCGATTGACGAGGCAGGCGTTCATCGTTGGGGGCCAGGTGGTCCAACTGTTCAATCTTGTCCGATGATCAGCGTTGATACTGCCAGCTCATTCCCTGTTATTCTGACAATTGATTATGGTGCAACCGGCTGTACTGATAGCGTGGACGGAAAAGTCCGTAAAGGAAAAATGATCGTAACCGTAGATCGTCCATGGGATAGTATTGGATGTGTAATGACCGTTATGCTTGACAGCTTCTACGTTGGTGCAATTCACTTCGAAGGAACCACTACAATTACCCGCACCGCAGTCGATCAGTTTACCATGTCACTTCCAAACGGACACTGCTCAAAAGGTGGTACAACTCCATGGGATATTGATTGGAAGACCAATAAAACAATTACGTGGACTTCAGGAATCGGCAACTCGCAGCAAAATCAGGTAGTTCGTATTACAGGAACTAACGAAGGAACGGATCGTAATGGTCAGCATTTCACGACCACTATAACTAATCCGCTCGTTCGCGATATGAGCTGCACCT
>Ga0233424_10002313_pt1 | contig 13882 bp, 11 predicted proteins | sample Watercolumn_Towu_FD_181011 | JGI IMG/M metagenome (GOLD analysis project Ga0233424, IMG submission 181011) | Freshwater microbial communities from Lake Towuti, South Sulawesi, Indonesia - Watercolumn_Towuti2014_125_MG | ecosystem: Environmental > Aquatic > Freshwater > Lake | place: Indonesia...
CCGGTCATTCCTTCGTTCCGCAAAAGCAGCGAGCAACCGAAACCGATGAATGCCAGCAGGAGCGACGACCCTGTCCTGATCCCGGGACGGTGCCTGGCCAGCCAGGCCGCGCTCACCGCAAACAAGAGAATCCCCATGGGCGCGGTCAGGTAAGTCGTCCCCGGGCCGCGCATGGTTGGGTGAACCAGCGCCACCGTGAAAGCCAGAGCCGCAATCAACCCGACAGTCCCGAAGACGCGCTCCTTCCACGTCGCCCGGCTTGCTGCCAGCCACCAGATCAACACCAACAAGCAACAGAGCAACGGCCCAAAAACCGCGATCATCCAGTAAGTCGATAGCCCGCCTTCCAAATAAGCCGGCCCAAACCGCGCCGCCACCATCAGGGCCACCAACCCCAGCGCCGGCCAGACCCGCAGCGGTCGGAACCTCACCGCCGCCGCCGAAGCGCCGGGAGAACTGGTATCCGGGATCATGGCTTGTGCTGGGGTTTGCCGATAGGAATTTGCCTGTTCGACCGCGGGTCGGAGGGTAGTCGGCCCGGGGGCGTTCGGACAAGAAGAATCCCGATCAAGACCTGGACATGGGCGCATCTTGACACGGCCACCGTAGCGCAGAATTGCATTCTATCAGTATCGCTTGAAATTGTCACCAGACGCGCAAATTCTTTTAGCGAATTGGCATCTCATTCTCATGAACTGCGTTAAGTTCGCTCTCGCTGTTTCAATAATTCGCAGATTGCCAGGCTCGCAGTGATGGATTAGCAAGGCGATTATGAACATGAACAGAAATTCTCCAAACACGCTCTCCGTGCCGATGGCCGCGTGCTGGCTCCTGGTTGTCTCGCATTCAACTCTCGGCCAACCAGCGCCCGTGACGTTTGAGACCTACCTCCGCCAGAGCGTCGTCGATAGGAAAACGATCGAGGTCTTTCTCGACCCCAAGCGGCTTTCGTGGGCCAAGTTCGATCCGATCACGGGTTACCGCCTCGGCAATTACATGCCCCGGGACGGAATCAATCGGAGTTCCACGATCTCGACATCACGTTCCAACGGCGCGCGAACGGCCCAGATCTACGCGGACAAAACTTGCCGGATCAACACCTACGGGGACAGTTTCACCCAGTGCCATCAGGTCAGCGACAGCGAGACGTGGCAGGAGTATTTGGCCGGGCATCTGGGCGAGCCGATCCGGAATTTTGGGATGGGCGGCTTCGGCGCGTATCAGGCGTACCGCCGAATGATTCGCGAGGAACAAACCAACCTCGGCGCCCAGCACGTCGTTTTTTACATTTGGGGCGACGATCACACGCGCAGCCTCCTGCGCTGCCGTCACGCCGCAATTTATCCCTGGTGGAACGACGACGGCGGGCGCGCGTTCCACAATAATTTCTGGGCCAACCTCGAAATGAATCTTCAGACCGGCCAATTCGAGGAACATGAAAACCTGCTGCCGACACCCGAATCCGTTTACAAAATGACCGACCCGGATTGGACGGTACAGGCGCTGAAGGATGACCTGGCGCTGAACCTCATGATGTACGCCCGCGGCAACGTGAGCGATCTCGACATGGAAGGCGCCCGCAAACTGGCCACACACCTCGGCTTCGACACGGCAGCACTGAAAGACGCCCAGCCTTCACGCCCGATCGTCCAGCAACTGCTCGACCGCTACAGCCTTGCGGCAACCAAAGTCATTCTGGCGAAAGCCACAGATTTTACCGAGCGCCACGGCAAGAAATTGTTGGTGGTCCTCTTCGATCCATCGCGAGTCATGCGGCCCCTGGTAGAAGGCAAACCGCGGTACGACCAGGAGATCGTCGATTTTCTTCAGGAACGCCGGTTCCGCTATTTCGACATGAACCTGGTCCACGTGGAGGATTTCAAAAACTTCCGCGTTCCATTCGAGCAGTACGCCAGACGCTATTTCATCGGCCATTACAGCCCGGCGGGGAATCACTTCTTCGCCTATGCCATCAAAGACACCGTGATCGATTGGCTCGACCCGAAGCCGATCCCTTACCGGAATCAGGAAGACCGCTGGATCACGTTCGAGGGTTATCTGGAGAAATGAGCCGGTTGACATGAGACCGCCCATGACCACCCGGCTCCACCGTGACAAGCAGGCGAACAATCCCTAGACTGCCGGTATGAGAAGCCCGTTTCCAGGCATGGACCAATACTTGGAGGCCAGGTGGGGTGATGTGCATCAACGATTGATCACCTACGCAGCCAATCAACTCAGCCCTCAACTTCCCGCCGAGCTGCGCGCCCGGGTCGAGGAACGCGCGTGTTTGTCGAGACGGAAGCGGAGCAAATCCGGCGGATCGTTCCCGACCTGCACGTGACACAGTATCACCCAAGTCGAACTGCTCCCACACCTCTCCATGAGAAAGGCGACGGGGGGCTGGCCGAGCCGATGGTCTTCGTGCTGGAAGGCGAGGCGGTGACGGAAGGCTTCATCGAAATCCGCGAACGCGGCGGGGGCAAGGTGATCACCGTGATCGAAGTGCTCAGCCCGGCGAACAAAGCCGGCGGCGAGGGACAGAAACTCTACTTGCAAAAGCAGCGCGATATCCTGCATTCGGACTCGAATCTGGTGGAGATCGACCTGCTGCGCTCCGGCCAGCGGGTGATGGCGTTTCCCGAACACCGCATCCTGCCGGAGCGCCGCCGCGATTACTTCGTGTGCGTGCGCTGCGCCTGGTCCGGGCACCAGCGCGAACTCTACGGTCTGCCTCTGCGCGAACGCCTGCCCACGATCTCGATACCTTTGCGCCAAAGCGATCAACCCGCGCGGCTGGATCTACAGTCCTTGCTAGATCAATGCTACCACAATGGCCGCTACGATGACATCGACTACGCCGTTGCGCCCGAACCGCCGCTTTCGGGTGACGACGCGGCCTGGGCGCAGGCGTTGCTCAAAGGCGCCGGGAAGTTGCCCCACACACGGGAATGACGAATCACGAATTGCCAAGGACGAAAGAACTCCTAAGCCGTAAGTATTCAGTGCGATGAAAAGCTCGCCCTCACCCGGCCCTCTCCCCCAGGGAGAGGGAGTAACTTTTACCGCCCGCAGACTCATCACGGTTTAGTGACCGTTTCCCGGTGCGGGAAAGAGCGGCCCCCTCTCCTGGGGGAGAGGGTTAAGGTGAGGGCGAGTCACCTTTTCAATGAATAGATACGGCTAAGGCCGAATGACGACGGGCCTGATCTGCACGGATCTTCACGGGAGCCGGCACGTTTGTCATTCGACATTCGATCATTCTCTCGTCATTGGTCAGTGGTCATTCGTCATTATCCAGAGCTACCGAGCGTGAAGCCTAAAACATAGAACGTGACACGTGACTGGCCACTGACAACCGAATAGTGATCACTGATTACTCTCTCAACTTTCGTGAACGATCTGAAATTCGCTCTGCGCCAATTGCGTAAGAACCCCGGCTTCACCGCCGTGGCCGTGTTCACGCTCGCGCTTGGCGTCGGAGGGAACACGGCGATCTTCAGCGCGTTCAATGCGGTTCTCTTGCGCCCGCTCCCGTACCGGGATCCAGAACAACTTGTCTGGATTTTCGCGAGCGATCCGGCGACGTTTGCGGCTGTGGCAGCCCTGCTCACCCTGGTGGCCGGTCTGGCCTGTTACGTCCCAGCCCGCCGCGCGGCGATGGTCGATCCAATGGAGGATTCCGAGCGCAAGATTCTTTCCAGCCTCCGCGATGCTTCAGGGGAGAACGCAAAACTATCCGGCAATTCCTGGCTGCACACTCCGCACAGCTTGTGTCGCCGGCTATAGACGATCGAATCGCAGTGCGGACAGCGCAAGCCGGGAGCAGGCGCGGCGAGTTTGCGGGGCGGGAACTGATTCTGATATTCGAGCGAGGGATTTGCCCCCGGGTATCCTTCCAGTTCTGGAATCGTGTCGAGGATACCGGGCGCGCTGATCTGGTTGGTTGCTTTCGTGCTCATTCACCTTGGATAGACGGCGAATGAGTTACCGGGTCATTTCTGAAGCATTACAGATTTGTAAGCTCATTACCACTTGCGCAAACGGACCTCGACGCGGACATCCCTGTCCGACGATCTGTTTGAACCGGTTCACGTCGCTGCTGGAATAGTGGTAGGGGTAAACGACTTTGGGGCGAAATTCCCGCACCGCGCTGGCCGCCTGGTTAATGTCCATCGTGAATGGAAGGTTCATGCACACGAAGGCCATGTCGATGTCTTTCAAGGCGCGCATTTCGGGGATGTCCTCCGTGTCGCCGGCCACGTAGATCCGTTTGCCGCCGATAGTGAGGACGTAGCCGTTGCCCCGGCCTTTGGTGTGACCGGTGCGGCCTGGCGTGATGTTGTACATCGGAATGGCTTCGACGGCGATGCCCTGGTCTTCGGCTTTGTCGCCGTTCGCCATGACTTTGGTTTTGGCTTTCAAGTCGCTCGCCAACTGCTGGTAAACCGCCTGAGGCGCGACAATGTCTGCGTTCTGGGCGTCAATCGCCGTGAGCGTAGCGGCGTTGAGGTGATCGCCGTGAATGTCGGTGATGAAAATAATGTTCGGGCGGGGCAGCCTCTGGAAGCGGGTGCCGCCGCCGACTGGATCGAAGTAGATGATCTTGTCCTTCCAGTTGGCCGCGAACGTCGCGTGATCGATCGGATACACCACCACGTCGCCGTCCGACGTCACGAGATGATCGCCGGTTACCGGGGCGGGTGAAGCTAAACGCACGGCGCGGTAATATCGGATGGGCAGGTAGGTTAGCCGTAGAGTCCGTGTAAATCTGCGCGGTGGGGGTCGTGGGAAACGTGTACAGCGGCGTCCAGGCAACCAGGTCGGTGGAAACCTCAAGGCGCACATTGTTGTTTGTGGGGACATTGAGGCGAAGGAGGATTTCACCCCCGGTGACATGTTTGACCTCCGTGAAGTGGGGTTTGGAAGGATCGGGACTCGACGTGAGTTGCGCGGAAGCAGTTGGCACGGAAACGGCCAACGCCAAGGCGAGGAACGGCATGGCCAGTGGGTGAATTCGTTTGTCTTTCACAATAATCTCGTGAATCTCATGTTAATGTTTCAAGACACAGGCAGGGTTCCCGGTTGACCTTTTTAGCTAATCACACTTATCCCCAGAGTCAACAGGGTCGCAACCCTCCCCTCCAGTGAAAAAACTTCACTTCTCCTCTTCGGGCGCCGCTGTTGTTTCCGCAGGGGCTTTCGGGGAAGTCTTCTGCACTTGCGCCGCGATGGCGGTCAAATCGTCGATCATGGCGTTTCTCGATTCCTCGCTGACGCCCGCCTGCTGCAAAACGCGGCGAGCGTCATTGACCACCACCAGCACCTCGCCTTCAGTCAGATTGGCGCTGGTGAGCACGCGGTTGATGTCCACCGCCAATTGGAATTTTTGTTGATAACTGAGCGCTTTCCTCGGCCATCCCGACGCCAGGTCATCGACCAATTTGGACAATGACTCAACCGAAGGGGACGGAGCGGGCGGAATGCCCCCCAGTCCGCTTCGTCGCTCCTGATACCTTAGCCCCGGAATCGAATCTTGCAGTGCCTTCAGAATCTGTTGGCGCTGCGCAGAATTGACGGGCGGATTCTTGATCCCGTGGAAAACCAAGGCCAATCGATCGATGTGCTGCCGCTGCGCCGGAGTCAGGGCCTGACGCGATTGGGAATCCGTGGAATTCGGTAGAAGGAAATTCGTCGTGCCTGGCGGAGACGCGAAGCTGTTACTGCCCGTCTGACCGTTCGTCGTCGTGTAACCAGGAAGATTGGTCGTTGCCGGCGCGAAGCCCGCCGCGTTCGTGCCGTAGCCGACGCGCGGGAGAGTGTTCGGTAACGAATACGGGTTTGGCGCAAAACGGTTCCCCGGCGCGTAATTCGTGGATGCGAACCCATTCGTGCCAAATCGGCCGCCGGGCGCGAAGTTCGTCGCGTAAGGCCGGTTTGGCACGTAGCGTCCACCCGGCAAATAATTCGTCGGTCCGGGTGCCGGCGCATAACGGTTTTGCATGGCGCCAGGTGCTGTATTTGTGTAGTAGGATCGCGCTCCCGGAGGACCCGGCCTTTGTGGGTAGTAATTCGTAATTGAATTTGTCAGCGCCGGATTTCGATAAGGCGTGAGCGGGCGAGCCGGGTAAGGTTGCCGGGGCGCGTAAGGGCCAGGCTGATATCCTTGACCGAACACCACCACCGAAAGGGTCACCACTCCGGCCGCTGTCGCGCACGCTCGATTCATAAAACGTAACCTTAGCCGAAAGCTCCTTCGCAGCAACGGGGTTGTCAACCCTGGAAAAGTCATGGCTCGTCGGAAGAGGTCGGAAGAGGTCGGAAGAGTCGCAACTCGATATTGCTTGGTAGGGCGGAGCTGCCGCTCCGCCTCGGATGCCACTAACGAGTCTTGAGCGCCTTGCTGCTTCATGCGACGGCAGAAAATCGGCAGACCAGCAGCTCTGCCCCTGGATGTTTGGAAATCCCAACGGGATTTCGCTTCAAAGCCCAGGATTGCGAGGAACGAGCTACCCTGGGCACAGGGAACCTCGAACTTCACAACCCCAACGGGGTTGCGTCCGGGGTGGGAAGGAAATCGTTTGAGGATGAGTTGAGAGAAGTCGGTCCCCCAGGGTTGCGCGGCACACGCTACCCTGGGCTGTGAGGCAGAATCCCTTTGGGATTCAACAGACGCCAGCACGGCTTTCATGCGGAGTCACGCTTGAAAACGTCCAAACTCCTGCGGCAGACTATCACGTCTGCCCTACTTCTTGCCTGGTCTTAGAAGAGCGAAAGTTGCACGCCGCCTGCTGGTCGGAAGTTGGACGCGGAAAGCGGCGCGCGCCGGCTCAGAATCCCCGCCTTTCGGCAGGCCACCTCGAAAATCTTTTCGATCTGCTCCGCGAAAATGCCTTCGCCGGTCATGCGCGTGCCGAAGTTCGGATCGTTGATCTTGCCGCCTCGCAAGGCCCGGATGCGATTCAGCACTTTCTCCTTCCTCGTCGGAAAATGGCGGCCCAGCCAATCCTCGAAAAGCGGCCGCACGGCGAGGGGCAGCCGCAACGTCACGTAGCCGGCGAACTGCGCTCCGGCTTTGACCGCCGCGGCGATGATCCGCGGCATTTCGTGGTCGGTCAGCGCCGGAATCACCGGCGCGACCATCACTCCCACCGGCACGCCTGCGTCGTGCAAGGCGCGGATGGCGGCGAGCCGATGGGACGGGAGTGAAGCGCGCGGTTCCATCTTCGGCGTCAGCGTCGGATCAAGCGTCGTGATGGAAACGAACACGACCGCGGCCTCGTGCCGGGCCAATTCGCCGAGCACATCTGCGTCGCGCGTGACGAGGTGATTCTTGGTGACGATGCAGACCGGGTTCCGGAACTCGGCGAACACCTCCAGACAACGGCGCGTCAATTTCAGCCGGCGTTCGATCGGTTGGTAGCAATCCGTCACGCCGCTCAGGGCCACGACGCGCGGTTTCCATTTCGGCGACGCCAATTCCGCGCGCAAAAGTTCCGGCGCGTTTTCCTTCACCATGATTTTGCTTTCGAAATCCAGCCCGGCTGAAAAACCAAGATACTCATGCGTCGGACGCGCGTAACAGTAGATACACCCGTGCTCGCAGCCGCGATACGGATTGACGCTGACTTCGAAGCCAACGTCCGGGCTGTCGTTGTAGTTCAGGATAGTTTTGGTTTGGTCGCGGAAGAATCGCGTCGAGAGCGGCCGTTCGTCGTCGGGGTCCAGGTCTGTGCCGGGTTCAGGGACAATTTCCTCGAACCGGTTCGGCGGATTCGACGCAGCCCCGCGGCCTTTGTTCGGCACAGCGCTCATGCCCGAGCAAGTTAAGTTCGTGATGGCTGAATTCAAGAGCTCGTGTCGAATGCTCGCTGGGGCGGGCTCGCGGCCCTCCGCAATCGCTCTGACGCGCTCCGGTGAGACATACTTCGCGACGTGGCGTTCCAATCTTCGGCGCTTGAGAAAGGAGCTGAGCATACTAAGGCCTAACAGTGTTAATAAACGCAGTGCCGCTGCGGTTTATCAGGATGGGGTGTTAACGATACTCCACTGCGGTTTTCTCCGGTCCAATAAATCGCTTTGGCTTGACGTAGTGGCAAAGTAAGTTGTGTGATCTGGAGCCGTCAAGAGGGAAGGCCGGTCCAGAATCCCGAGACCCACGGATGATTCAAGAATCAAGCCAAGGGAGCGCGGGCAGCTTGCCCGCGCGTTTTTTCAAAAATCTCGCTGCCACCGCGCGCGGGCAGGCTGCCTGTGCTCCTTCTTGAACCCGCCGCCCGGAGGGGTTTCGCGGAAAAGGCCCGCCTGGCTTCAATGCCATTCGGAAATTCCATGTCCCTCCGGGACATTCATTCTCGAAGTTCCGAAAGGCATTACGCGTGGCTTCGTTGCTTCTCAGCCGAAGTTCCCCCAAGGATATTCTCCTTCGTCGCGGCTCGCCATGCAGCCTCTTCCTCGAAAACAGGACCCTTTGGAGTTTTTGGACACGCTCTAAATCTAAAGTGGTGACTCGCTTCACCCCTGCGCGCACCCCAAAGCGTTAACGCCCCGCCTGAAATGCGCTTCACTTCATTTGGATTCTCGACATTAATCAGCGCCGATGAAGATTTGCCTTTTCGGAATCAGCGGAATCAAAACGGGAAAACACAATCTCAAAGACCCCCGGCTCGACCAGGCGGACAGGCTGGTCGAGGCGGACAAGAAAACTTACGCGCAAGCCGACGTCGTGGACGAGGAGGAAGCTTTGACTTCCGACGCCATCCTGGTCACGCGTGACAGCCGTGCCGATTTGCTCTTGAAGGACCTGGAGTTCGTTGAAACCCGGCTCGGTCGTTCGCCTCAGGAATCCGAGAAGGCCGTCCTTGAAAAAGTCAGAGGCCGGCTGGAGAATGAGGAAGGCGTGTTTGCCGCCGGGTTGACCAAAGAAGAGCTGAGCGTAGTGGTCGCTCACAACTTTTACACGAACAAACCGGTGGTTATGGCCGAAGCCGCGGAACTGGCTGAAACTGAAAAGCTGCTCGTGCGCGCTGTGCGGGAGAGCGGTTACATCTCATTTCTGACCGTCGGGGGGAAGGAGAACCGCGCCTGGCTCATCCGTAACGGCACGACCGCGTGGGAGGCGGCGGGCGTCATCCACACCGATATCCAGAAGGGATTCATCCGCGCCGAGATCATCAGCTTCGCAGATTTCATCCAGGCCGGTGGCGAGACTCAAGCCAAGCGCGCCAGCAAGCAGCGCCTGGAAACCAAGCAATACGTCATGCAGGATTACGATCTGACGAACTTCCGCTTCAACAAGTGATCAACGCAGGCAGGGTTCCATCCCGGGCCCTGGGGTTTGGATGTTCTTCCGCCCTGCCCGCTTCTTCTGGCAAAGCGTTCGTCGAAGCGATGGGAGATCAGGCTGGGTTAACCTAGAATAAGCAACAAGACCACCCTCTTCGATGACGAAAGCCAGTCCCAGCCAACTCCTGATCCAACGCCTTAAGGAAAGCCTCCAGGACGGAACCTTCGTGCGGTTGCTCCTTTCGCGGCCGGTCCACCCCGCAAACAATCCGGAGAAGATTCTCGCCCGCGGCGTGGATTTGCGAGGCACGCTTCAGCTCTCTTTCACGTTTCGTTTTGCCACCAAAGACATCACGAAAAACATGCCACTGGACGCGGGGATCGAGTGGTTGGAAGAACAGATGGGCCGGGAGTTTCGCGCCGCGTTGCTCAGCACAACGAAGCGCGATTGGCAGCTCTCACTGTCCAAGACCGGCGACGGCCGACTCGTGGCGCACAAACCCTCCGTCACCCGGGCGCCCTCGCGGCAACACGACCAGGCACGCCACGAAATTCTCGATGCATCCGCACAGGACTGGCTGCAGGCGCTCGGAGTCACTGACGCCACCGGCAAAGTCCGCGAGCGCATGGCGGACAAGCATCGGCAGATCAACCGTTATTTGGAAATCTTCACGCACCTGGCGGTCGATTGTGGCTGGCGGCCGGGTGGTTCGTCAAAGCGTGCGAGCGTGCGAGCGTCGGAGCGCCAAGACGCGTCGGCGGTGAAGCCGGAGAAGAACGCTGGCACGCTCCCGATGCTCCAACGCTCAACTCTCCAACGACAGGCCCGCGCCCAGGCCAGCCCTTCGGACGCGCCGCTGACGATCGCCGACATGGGTTCCGGCAAGGGCTATCTCACGTTTGGCGTCTGGCACTTGTTCCGACGCGCATGGGAAACTCCCGTTCGAGTGATCGGAGTTGAAGAACGCGAGGAACTCGTGAGTGCCACGACGAAAATCGCGCGAGACATCCACGGGGACGGCCTGGAATTCGTCCCCGGGACGATCGATTCCGTGGCGCTGCCGCCAGTGGCTGCTTTGATCGCGTTGCACGCCTGCAACACGGCCACCGACCACGCGATCTTGCGCGGCATTGAGTTGGGCGCGCGATTGATCCTCACGGCGCCGTGCTGCCACAAGGAGCTGCGCCCGCAAATGAAGCGTCCCACTCCGCTGGCGCCCGTGTTGAAGCACGGCGTGATGGAGGAACGAATGGCGGAATGGGTCACGGACGGCCTGCGCGCGCTTTTTCTGGAGTGGGCGGGCTACCGCACAAAGATCTTTGAGTTCATTTCGACGGAACACACCGCCAAGAATCTGATGATTTCGGCGGTCCAGGAAACGGAAGCGTTCTTCTCGCAGAACGCGCGCGAACGAATCGTGGAGTTGAAATCATTCTTCGGAATCAAGCGGCACGCGTTGGATTCTTTGTTGGAGAAGCCTTCGATGGCTCGTTCAGAACGCGAATGGACTTTCAACTCGCTCCGGACGATTCCATGAAACCGGATGCCCTGGATTGGAAAGCTCTGGAGCGTCTGCGAGCCACTTTCCTGTGTGGTAAGGCGGGAGAATGCGACTATTGGCAAAGCGAAAGCGACCTCGCGAGTTACGATCGAACGTTCGCCCAGCGCATTGGCTGGAAATGGGATTATGTCCTGGAGGAACTGAAACACCGCGGTTGGTCGCCGCCGCTCGGTGAATTGCTCGATTGGGGTTGCGGCAGCGGCGTCGCGGGCCGCGCTTTTCTTGATCATTTCGGTGTCGGAAGCGTGGCGCGGCTGTGTTTGTGGGATCGGTCTCCGCTGGCGGTGGAGTACGCTCAACGCAAGGCAAGGGAGAGATTTCCCGATTTGGCCGTGCGCGGCTTGCGCGAAGCTGAACCCTCCCTCAACCACGACGCCTCGCGCGCCACGCTGATCTTGAGTCACGTGCTCACGGAGTTGAACCCGGCGCAAGCGGACTCGCTCCTGACCTTGGCCCGGTCCGCCCAGGCCGTTCTTTGGGTTGAGCCGGGCACGCACGAGGCCAGCCGCGCGCTCATCGACGCGCGCGAGCAATTGCGAAGCGGGTTCCGCGTCGTCGCTCCGTGCACGCACCCGGCGGCGTGCGGGATGCTCGCGAACGAGAATGCCCGGCACTGGTGCCATCATTTTGCGCCGTCCCCGCCGGAGATTTTCACGGACGGAGAATGGGCGCGCTTCGCGCATCTCGCCGGCCTCGATCTGCGGAGCTTGCCACTGAGTTTCCTCGTGCTCGACAAACGACCGCTTGCGCCCCTGCCGGCCGGGGCGGTTCGCGTCATCGGCCGGCCGCGCGTGCAAAAGGCTCAGGCGCTGATTTTTGCTTGCGACTCCTCCGGCGTTCGCGACCGCCGCTTGATGAAGCGCAAGTTGCCTGCGGAGTTTGCGCGCTTGAAGAAGGGGGAGGTGGACTCGCTGCAGATCTGGAGACTCGAGGGCGATGAGATTGTTGAGGCGAAGCACAGCGCATCCACAAGTTGACGGTGGCATGGACTGGTGCCGGTTGATTTGGAGTGCGCCGGCAGAGCGCAGCGGCGACGGCGCTTTCTTGTCAAGTCCCGCAATCTTCGAAGGCACCCCGATCACAGCGTTAGTCCACGCCAAAGCGGCGTCGCGCTCCGCTTGCCGCCGCACTCCAAGAGTCATCGACAACTTCGGGATGCATCGATCGCTTTCTCTCGTGAAGCGGAGTTGTGTGAAACGGAGTTGTTGCCAAGCCCGGCTTTGCCCGCGCATACTCTCCGCCGCGTGAGCTACCGAGATCGACCCTGAACATACAAGACTGCGTCAGCTTCAGCCTCCTTGGGGCGTTGATCCTGGGCTCGGTGCTGGCGTGCGGAGCCGCCCGCGGGGCCACGTTCAAACCGGGGGAATCCGTTCCGGATCTCTTGCTTCCGGCATTGGAGGACGGAAAACCCGGCGCCATTTCGCAGTTCCGGGGAAAGAAGCTAATTCTTCACATATTCGCTTCCTGGTGAGCAGGCTGCCGTGTTCACGTGCCCGGGTGGTACGAATCAACGAAGGACTTGCTCGAACAAGGCAAACTCCAAATGGCTGGCATCATTGAAGAGCAGCATCCGGATCGAGCTCGCCTTTTCATGCAATGGAAGCCAATGCCGTGGCCGATTCTGGTGGATTCGCTCAACTTGCTGGGCGTCGAAGCGGTTCCCATCACGCTGGCCATCGACGAGCACGGCATCATTCGCAAGGCCGGGATTCCTTTGAAAGACGCCGCGGCCTTTGCCAAAGAGTTCGTTGATCAGACTTACGAGCCGCCGCCGACTCATGCGGAACAGGCGGTTGAACGCCCAAATCTTGGAAGGCTGCGTGAGCACGCCGCAGCGAACACGCCGGAAGCATGGCGCGACTTCGCCGATGCGCTCGTGCTCTGGGAAACTCCGGATCGCCTGGACGAAGCCATCGGCGCTTACCGGAAGGCCATGGACCTGGCTCCGCAGAACGGGCGCACGCAATTCCGCCTGGGCGTCGCGTATCGCAAGCGCTTCGACTCCGCAGCGCGGCGGGATTCGGATTTTCAAATGGCGGTGGACCAATGGACGCAGGCGCTCGATCTGAATCCCAATCAGTACATCTGGCGCCGCAGAATTCAGCAGTACGGTCCGCGCTTGGACAAACCGTATTCTTTTTACGATTGGGTGGAAACCGCGCGAAATGAAATCCGCGCCCGAGGTGAAACACCCGCGGCGCTTGCGGTCGAGCCCAGCGGCGCTGAGTTCGCGCATCCGGCGCGAAGCTTCGAGATGTCGCGCGCGCTTGCGCAGGAGCCGGACCCTGCCGGTCGGATTCTCCGAGACCGGGGTGAGTTCATCCGGATGGAAGTGACGGCCGTGCCGCCCGTCATCAAACCGGGAGGGTCCGCGCGCCTTCATCTGAGTTTTCGGCCCCACGCGAAGAACAAGGCCCATTGGAATAACGAAGCGGCCGGTTTGATGCTTTGGCTGAATCCGCCGGCGGGCTGGGTCGTGGAAAGTCGTTCAATCAATCTCCCGAACCCGCCCCAGGCCACGAGCCAGGAGGTTCGCCAAATCGAATTCGAGATCAAATCCTCCAGCGAAACAAAGCCCGGGCAAACAACCATTCCAGGATACGCTCTTTACTACGTTTGCGAGGACGTGGACGGCGCGTGTCTGTATCGCAGACAGGATGTTTTGCTCAAAGTCACCTTGAGGTGAAGCGTGCCGGCCGACATCTCGAACACTGCTGATACAGCGCAACTCAGGGGCAACTAGGACTACAGCGACAGTTTTCACCCAGTGGACTAGAGCGCGGGCGACCTCGCCCGCAGCACGCTCGACTGGCCGGTGCGCGCAGTTGGTTGCCAACCCCGTCGTCGCGGATGCGCTGCGGACGAGGTCATCCGCGCTCCGAATTTCGCAAGTGCCGCTGTAGTGCTAGTACTGTGACAAAGAATTATCGATACATGCGCGGCAAGGGATTTTTGCGCCAGACAAGGCGCGAGCGACGAGCATACCCGTCGGTGGTCTGTGAGGAGCGAGCAACGAAGTCTGGCGCAAAAAG
>Ga0233424_10002316_pt1 | contig 13865 bp, 9 predicted proteins | sample Watercolumn_Towu_FD_181011 | JGI IMG/M metagenome (GOLD analysis project Ga0233424, IMG submission 181011) | Freshwater microbial communities from Lake Towuti, South Sulawesi, Indonesia - Watercolumn_Towuti2014_125_MG | ecosystem: Environmental > Aquatic > Freshwater > Lake | place: Indonesia...
TGCTTATGCTGCTGGCCTGGCAGCACGAGGCCTACCGGCCCCAGCCCATCGCCGGGCCGCCCGGCCTGCGCACGCTGGCCGGCATCGTGCTGGCGCTGGCGCTCGTGCAGGTGGCGCTCGGCGGCTGGGTCAGCACCAACTATGCCGTGCTGGCCTGCGACGAGTTCCCCACCTGCCACGGCGGCCAGTGGTGGCCGCACCTTGATTTCGCCCAGGGCTTCCAGCTCTGGCGCGAGCTCGGCCAGCGGGCGGGCGGCGGCTACCTCGGCTTCGAGGCGCTCGCCGCCATCCACATGAGCCACCGTCTCGGCGCTGCCGTCGTCTTCACGGCGCTGCTGCTGCTGGCCTGGCGCCTGCGCCCGCACGCCCCCGGCGCCGCGCGCGGGCTGCTGGCCGTGGCGGCCTGGCAGTTTGCTTCCGGCCTGTCCAACGTCGTGCTGGACTGGCCCATCGTCGCCGCGCTGGCCCACACCGCGGGCGCCGCGGTCATGCTGGGCCTGCTCACCACCTTGTTTGCCCGCCTGCGGCGCACCGTTTCCTGACCATGGCCTCCACGTCTACCGCCAGCGCCCTCGCGCACAGCCCGCGCTGGCAGCAGTTCTACCAACTGACCAAGCCGCGCGTCGTGCAGCTCATCGTGTTCTGCGCCGCCATCGGCATGGCCCTGGCCGTGCCCGGGCTGCCGAGCGCCTCGCAGGCCCTGACGATGGTGGCCGCCATCGCCGGCATCTGGCTGGTGGCCGGTGCCGCTGCGGCCTTCAACTGCCTGATCGAGGACGGCATCGACGCCCGCATGAAGCGCACCGCCTGGCGCGCCACCGCCAAGGGCGAACTGAGCCGCCCACAGACGCTCGCCTTCTCGGCGCTGCTCTGCGGCATCGGCATGGTGATCCTGGCGGTCTATGTCAATGTGCTGACGATGTGGCTCACCTTCGCCACCTTCGTGGGCTACGCGGTCGTCTACACCGTCATCCTCAAGCCCATGACGCCGCAGAACATCGTCATCGGCGGCGCCTCCGGCGCCATGCCGCCGGTGCTGGGCTGGGCGGCGCTGCGCGGCGAGGTGGGTTTCGAGGCCTGGCTGCTGTGCCTGATCATCTTCCTCTGGACGCCGCCGCACTTCTGGGCGCTGGCCCTGTACCGCGCCGAGGACTACGCCCGCGCGGGCCTGCCGATGCTGCCTGTCACGCACGGCAACGACTACACCCGGCTGCAGATCTTCCTCTACACGTGGGTCCTGTTCGCGGCCACGCTGCTGCCCTTCCTGACCGGCATGAGCGGCTGGTTCTATCTCGCCAGCGCCGTGCTGCTGGGCCTGGGCTTCTGCAGCTACGGCTTCCGGCTGTGGCGCCGCTACTCGGAGAAGCTCGCGCGGCGGACCTTCTGGTTCTCCATCTGGCACCTGTCGCTGCTGTTCGCAGCCCTGCTGATCGACCACTACATCCCATGAGCACTCGCCGTTTCGCCCTGGCCGCCCTGGCGGCATTGACGCTGGCTGGCTGCCAGAAATCCGGCCCCCAGAAGCAGGCCTTCAAGGGCGTCGACCTGACCGGCGCCGAGTACGCCCGGCAGCTCAACCTCACCGACCAGGACGGCCGGGCACGGTCGCTGGCCGACTTCAAGGGCAAGGTGCTGGTGGTGTTCTTCGGCTACACCCAATGTCCAGACGTCTGCCCCACGACGATGGCCGAGGTGGCCGAGGTCAAGCGATCGCTCGGCGCCGACGGCGACAAGGTGCAGGGCATCTTCGTCACGCTCGACCCCGAGCGCGACACGGCGCAGTTGCTCAAGGCCTACGTGTCCAGCTTCGACCCCAGCTTCGTGGCCCTGCGCGGCAGCGCCGAGCAGACCCAGGCGGCGGCCAAGGAGTTCAAGGTCTTCTTCGCCAAGATGCCGGGCAAGACGGCGGAGAGCTACACGCTCGACCACACGGCAGCCAGCTTCATCTTCGACACCCAGGGGCGCGTGCGCGTCTATGCGCGCTATGGCTCGGGCGCGCCGGCGCTGGCCGAGGACATCAAGCTCCTGCTGGCCGAGAAATAGACCACCCCCTGCCGCCTGCGGCCGCCCCCTCCAGGGGGCGCACCCGGCGGACCGGCGGCGCCGGATCTGCGGGTGCCGCTGCATGAACAAAGCCCCGCGCGGGCGGGGCTTTGCGGCGGGTGAGGGCGAGGGCGCGCGTCAGGCGGCTTCCGTCAGCGCCTTCTTCATCTTCTTCATCGCCGCGACTTCGATCTGGCGGATGCGCTCGGCCGACACGCCGTACTCGGCGGCCAGCTCATGCAGGGTCATGCCGCCCGAGGCGTCGTCATTCACCTTGAGCCAGCGCTCCTCGACGATGCGGCGGCTGCGCGGGTCCAGCACCTCGAGTGCGCGCTGGATGCCGTCGCCAGCCATCGCGTCACGCGACCGGGCCTCGATGACGCGGGTCGGCTCGTGGCTGTCGTCGGCGAGGTAGGCGATGGGCGCGAAGGTCTCGCCGTCGTCGTCGGTCTGCGGCTCCAGGGCCACGTCACCGCCGGACATGCGGGTTTCCATCTCCAGCACTTCCTCGCGCTTCACATTGAGCTCGCGGGCCACGTGGGCCACCTCGGCTTCGCTCAGGGTGTTGCGGTGGGTCTGGCCGTCGGCTGCCTGCTCCTTCAGCTGGTGCTTCATGGAGCGCAGGTTGAAGAACAGCTTGCGCTGCGCCTTTGTCGTGGCGACCTTCACCATGCGCCAGTTCTTCAGGATGTACTCGTGGATCTCGGCCTTGATCCAGTGCATGGCGTAGCTCACGAGGCGCACGCCCTGGTCGGGGTCGAAGCGCTTCACGGCCTTCATCAGGCCGACATTGCCTTCCTGGATCAGGTCGCCCTGGGGCAGGCCATAGCCGACGTACTGGCGCGAGATGGACACCACCAGGCGCAGGTGCGACAGCACGAGGCGGCCGGCGGCTTCGAGGTCGCCCTTGTCGCGCAGGCTGCGGGCCGCGGAGCTTTCCTCCTCGGCCGTGAGCAGCGGCAGCCGGTTGACGGCGGAGATGTAGGCGTCCAGATTGCCCAGCGAGGGCACCAGGGCCCAGGGGTCGCGGACGGCAATGGCAGAGGCAGCAGACATCGTCTAAATCCTTCCTTGACCGCAGCGACAGCTGCTGCGGTGAAGCAATATTAGCACTCAGCTTGGGTGAGTGCTAAGTCAGACGATGCCGCTTGTGGAATGCTTTGTTTCTGCCGGTGAAACAGTTGGCAGGCGCTAACTTGTGCGCTGCCGATGGGCCCGGCAGATCAGTCGACCAGCCCGAAATCCGGGCTTTTGATCATGGCCTCGATGTCCAGCAGGATCAGCATGCGCTCACCGATCTTGCCCAGGCCGGTGATGAAGCGGGCGTCCATCGCGGCGGGCACTTCGGGGCGGGGCTTGACGTCGTCGACGCCGAGCTCCAGCACGTCCGACACCGAGTCGACGACGATGCCGACCACGCGGCCCGCCACGTTCAGGACGATGACGACCGTGAAGGCGTTGTACTCACCGGGTTGGCCCAGGCGCAGGCGCAGGTCCAGGATGGGGACGATGACGCCCCGCAGGTTGACCACGCCCTTGACGAAGTGCGGCGCGTTGGCGACGCGCGTCGGCGGCTCGTAGGAGCGGATCTCCTGCACGCGCAGGATGTCCAGGCCGTACTCCTCCTCGCCGATGCGGAAGGTCAGGAACTGGCGGCCGTCAGGGCCTGCCGAGGCCTGCACGGCCTGGGCACCGGTGCTGGGAACAAGGTCGGTGGAACTCATCGTGCGCTGGGAGTCGGTTGAACGGGGTTCGGCCTTCATTTTGCCCGGTCTGCATCGCTGCCTGCCGCCAACAATTCATCGACCAGCGCGAGCAGTTCGCGCACATCGATCGGTTTGGTCAGGTAGTGCTGGGCGCCGGCGGCCCGGGCGGCGGCGATCTGCTCCGGCTGGGCGTTGGCCGAGACGACGACGATAGGCAGGCTGCGGCCCGCCTCGCGCAGGCCGTGCAGCACATCCAGGCCGTCGCCGTCGGCCAGTTGCCAGTCCAGCAGCAGCAGGGCAGGCAGCCGCTCGCGAAGGGCGTTCAGGCCAGCCTGCACGCTCGAGGCCACCTCCAGCTCGATGCCAGGGCGTTGTTCGAGGATGCCGCGCATGACCTCCGCATTGAGCGGGTTGTCCTCGATGTAGAGCAGGCGCTGGCGGGGCCCGACATGGGGTTGCGCGGCAGGCTCGGGGTTCGGGTCCAGGGCGCCAGGGGCTTCGCTCGCTGCCGCCGGCAGCCGCAGCACGAAGCAGGCGCCGGGTCCCTCGGCCACCGCGTCAGCGCGCAGGCTTCCGCCCATCATCTCGGCCAGCCGCTGGCTGATGACGAGGCCGATGCCGGTGCCGGGCAGGTTGCTGTGCTCGCGACCCAGCCGGTTGAAGGGCTGGAACAGCTCGGCGCGCTGGGCCGGGGTCAGCCCCAGGCCGGTGTCGCGCACCGCGATCTCCACCCAGCCTGGTTCGGGCTGCCGGGCCACGATGCTGACGCTGCCGCCCGTCTGGTTGTACTTGACGGCATTGCTCAGCAGATTGGTCAGGATCTGGGTGATCCGCGTTGCGTCGCCCAGCAGGTGCGCCGCGCCGGCATCGATGCGCTGGCTGATCGCCAGGCCGCGTTCCGTCGCTTGGCCCTGCACCAGGGCCAGCGCGCGCGCCAGCAGCGGCGGCAGTGCCTGCGGACCGAGCTCCAGGCGCAGCGAGCCCGATTCGATGCGGGACAGGTCCAGCGTGTCGTTGATCATCTCCAGCAGATGCCAGCCGGCCTGGGCGATCTGCTGGGCCCTCGCGCGCTGGCCGGCGGGCAGGGCCTCGTGGGTGTCCATCTGCATCAGCTGGGCGAAGCCGAGGATGGCGTTCATCGGGGTGCGCAGCTCATGGCTCATGCGCGACAGGAACTCGTTCTTCGCCTGGTTCGCGGCCTCGGCGGCTTCGCGGGCGCGGTCGAGTTCCTCGATGCGGAGCTGGTCGGTGATGTCTTCCACCACGCCCACGAAGCGGTGAGGACGGCCATCGGCACCGCGCAGCAGGCTCACCAGCACCCGGGCATGCACGATGCTGCCGTCGGGCTTCACATAGCGCTTCAGGCGCCGGTAGAACGGGATCTCGCCGCGCATGAGGCGCCGCCCCAGCTGCACGTCCTCGCGCCGGTCGTCGGGGTGGGTGACGTCGATGGAGCGTTGGCCGAGGAGGGCGCCGGCCGGGCAGCCCACCAGCTCGCAGAAGTGGGCGTTGATCTCCTGGAAGCCGCCGTTCAGGTCGGTGAAGGCAATGCCGATCGGGGCGGTCTCGAAGATGCTGCGAAAGCGCTGCTCGCTCTGGCTCAGCGCCCGCTCACCCTCGGCGCGGCTGGCGATCTCCCGCTCCAGCGCCCGCGTGCGCTCCCGCACGAGCGCCTCCACATGCTGGGTGCGCCCCGACATCAGCAGCAGCAGGGCGCCTACCATCGCCGTGGCCAGCAGGCCGACCAGTGCGAAGGCCCAGCTGCGGCCGGGGGCGGCGAGGGTGCCGGGCAGGTCGTAGACCCGCACTTCCCAGGCGCGCCCGCCGAACTCCACCGGCAGCTTCACCAGTGGGAAGGTGGCCCGTGTGCTGCGCTCCACCGCCTCGCAGCCCAGGCGGCCGGCCAGCCGGGCGAAGGTCACGCCGGCCTCCACATCCACGAGGCAGACGCCCAGGTGCTCCGGCCAGGTCGGAGCGAGCCGCGCCATCAGCAAGTCGGGCCGCAAGGTGGCGAACACGACGCCATCCAGCGCTTCGGCGCTGCGGCGGGCGGCATCGCGGTACAGGGCCTGGTAGACGACCACGCCCACCGCGCCATCCGGGTCCTGCGACAGCTGGAAGGCGGCGGAGGCCACGGCCCGGCCGCTCTCCGCAGCCTTTTCCGCCGCAGCGCGGGCGACGGGAATGGTGCGCACGTTCACGCCGAGCGCACCCGCATTGCGCGACAGGGGCTCGATGAGCCGGATGGCGAGCATGTCCTCGTCCGGCGAGGGGCGCAGGTCACCGGCGCGCAGGCGGTCGCGCGCCTGGTAGCCATTCGGGAAACGGTCGGCCGCGGCAGCCGCGTTGAAGCGCTCCACGTCGGCGCGCGCCACCCGCAGCGTCAGGCCCAGCGCCAGCAGGGGGCTGTCCTGGCCGAGGAAGCCGCGGGTGGCGCGCTCGAACTCTTCCCGCGTCGGCCGTGGCTTGACCTGGACGAGGCCGTGCACGCCTTCCAGCGCCAGCAGCGGCTCGCGCAGCCGGCCGGCGAGGGCCTGTGCGGCCGCCGTGGCGTCGCGCGTGAAGTCGGCGCGGTTGCGCTGGCGGTCCCATTCCATCGTGACGGCCACGCCGAGCCCGACGAGCAGGGTCGTCAGCAGCATCGGCAGGCCGACACTGAGCCGCCGCGTGGCCCAGACCGCGCGCGGCAGGCCGACGAGTGACAGCGTGATCGGCGTGGCGATCAGCACGCCCATCAGGTCGCCCGTGGCCCACACCGTCCAGACCAGGCCCATCTGCGCCGTGCCGATGACGCCCAAGGCCTTGAGCATCAGGGTCGCGCAGCTGGGGCTGATGAGGCCGGCCAGCGCCACGGCGCCGAGGTAGCCACCGATCTCGCGCGGCGAGGCCAGCACCAGACGCCGTCCGCACCAGCGGCGCATCAGGACTGCACCCGCGGCGGCCTGCGCCGCGGCACCCACGCCGATGCCGGCTGCGAGCGGCAGCACCTGGTCGCTCAGGCTGCCCATGGTCGTGGCCTGCACGATGAAGGAACCCACCGCCACGGCGGGCAGGTAGCGCATGCCCCAGATCAGCAGCACCGCCAGGCCCCAGCCCGCGGCCGGGTAGATGGGCGCCACCTGGTAGGGCGGCAGCACCATCAGCAGGCCGAGGCGGCCCAGCAGGTAGTAGACGACCGTGATCCCCGCCGACAGCGCCAGGTAGCGGCCCACGCCGCCCGCCGTCAGCCTGGGGCTGCCCGTCATTCGGCCTGGGCCTCGCGCAGGGTCTGCACGACCGGGCGCTGCAGCACGCCGCGCAGGCTCCACCAGCCCGCACCCCAGGCCAGCAGGGCGCCCAGCGCCGCGCTGACGAGTGGCACCCAGGGCTTGAGCTGCCAATCGAACTGGAAGACATGGCGCGCCATCAGTGCCGCCAGCACCAGCGCCACCGCGCCGGCCAGGAAGCCGGCCAACGCACCCACGCCGAGCAGCTCGGCGCGCTGCACCTGCGCCAGCAGCGACGAGGGCGCACCCAGCGCCCGCATCAGGCCGAACTCCCGCGTGCGTGCCTCGCGCGTGCTGCCCACGGCGGCGATCAGCACCACCAGCCCGGTGGCCAGCGTGAAGCTGAACAGGAACTGCACCGCCTGGATGACCTGGTCGAGCACCCGCTGCACCTGGTTGAGCTGAGCGGACACGTCGATGACCGTCAGGTTCGGGAACTGCCGCGCCAGCGCCCGGTCCAGCCCGCGCCCGGCCTCGCTCGAGGGCGTGCGGTAGGCGGCGATCTGCGTCGAAGGCAGGTCGGGCAGGTCGGCTGCTTCGAACAGCACGAAGAAGTTCACCCGCATCGAGGACCAGTCCACCTTGCGCAGGTTGGTGATGCGCCCCTGCACCGGCTGGCCGGCGATGTCGAAGGCGAGCTGGTCACCAAGCTTCAGGCCCAGCGTCTGCGCCAGGCCTTCCTCCACGCTCATGCCCATCTCGCCTGGCTTGGCATCGCCCCAGCGGCCCGACACGATCTGGTTGTGCGAGGGCTTGTCGGCCGTGTGGCTGAGGTTGAACTCGCGCTCGGCCAGGCGCTGGGCGCGGTCCTCGCCGAACTTGCGGCCCTGCACCGGCTCGCCGTTGATCATCGTGAGGCGCCCGCGGATCATCGGGTACCAGTCGTAGTTCGCCACGCCGGCGTCGCCCAGCGTCTTGCGGAAGGCCTCGGCCTGGTCGGGCTGGATGTTGATGACGAAGCGGTCCGGCGCGGCAGCGGGCGTGGCCTGGCGCCAGCTGTCGATCAGGTCGGTGCGCAGCAGCACCAGCAGCGACAGGGCCAGCAGGCCCACCGCCAGGGACGACACCTGCATCACCGCAAAGCCCGGGCGCGCGGCCACCTGCCGGGTGGCCAGCAGCAGCCAGCGCGGCACGCCGGCGCCGCTGACGTTGCTCGGCACGATGCGCCGCAGCAGCTTGACCGCCGCCCAGGCGAGCAGCGCGAACACCAGGACCGCGCCGGCAAAGCCCGCAGCCGCGATGCCGCCGAGCGTCAGGTCGCCGGCCAGCACCACCAGGATGGCGGCCAGGCCCGCAACGCCGGCGCCCAGCACCAGCAGCGAGCCGGCCTTGGGCGCGCCCAGGTCACGGCGGATGACCCGCAGCGGCGGCACGGCCGCCAGCTGCAGCACCGGCGGCAGCCCGAAGCCCAGCAGCAGCGACAAGCCCAGGCCCAGCCCCAGCAGGGCCGGCCAGATGCTGGGCGGCGGCAGGTCGACGTTGATCAGGCCGGCCAGCAGGGACACGAAGACCTGGTGCAGCCCCAGGCCCACCAGCACGCCGCCCACGCTCGCCACCAGCCCGGCCAGCGCGAACTCCAGCCCGTAGGCCCAGGCGATGCGGCGCTGCGGCTGCCCGAGCACGCGCAGCATGGCGCAGGCGTCCAGGTGGCGGGCGGCGAAGTCGCGCGCGGCCAGCGCCACGGCCACCGCCGCCAACAGGGCCGACAGCATGGCCACCAGCCGCAGGAAGCGCGCGGCGCGGTCCAGCGTCTGGCGCATCTCCGGGCGGCCCGATTCCAGCGACTCCAGCCGCACGCCGCGCAGCTTGTCCTGCTCCACCACCTGCTGCGCTGAGGCGACAAAGCGCCGGATGGCATCGGGCGCTGCACCCTCGCCCGGCACCAGGGCCAGGCGGTAGGTGATGCGGCTGGCGGGCTGCACCAGGCGCGTGGCGGCCAGGTCGCTTTCGGCCAGCAGCACGCGGGGGGCGAAGTTCATGAAGCCGGCGCCGCGGTCGGGCTCCGTCTCGATGAGGGCGGTGAGCTGGAGCTGGCTGTCACCCAGCAACAAGGTGTCGCCGAGCTTGAGGCCGAGGCCGTCGGCCACGGCGGGGTCGGCCCAGACTTCGCCCGGCGCGGGCGCGCCCTGGCGGCCGGGCAGGGCCTCCCGCAGCGCCACGCGGCCGCGCAGCGGGTAGGCCTCGCTGACGGCCTTGACGGCCACCAGTCGGCTGTCGCCCCCCTGGGCTTCGGGTGCCCGCGCCATGCTCGGAAAGCTGGCGCTGCGCACTGTGGCCAGGCGCAGTTCGCGGGCGAGGTCGACCAGGGCCTTGGGGGTGGGCTGGTCGCTGGCCACGACGGCATCGCCGCCCAGCAACTGCGCGGCATCGCGCCGCAGGCCCTGGTCCAGCCGGTCGGACAGGAAGGCCACCGCGCACAGCGCGGCCACGGCCAGCGCGACGGCAAGCATCAGGAGCCGCAGTTCGCCGGCGCGCCAGTCGCGCAGCAACTGCCGCCAGGCGACAGCCAGGGTGGAGGGCGGGCGCGGGGAAACAGCAGGCGAGCTCATGCGCGCGACTTTAGCCGCGCGGGGATCACCGAGCCCCGCCTGTGGATGCCAGCGTGTCGAGGGCCGCCTGGCGCCAGGCCGGCTCGCTGGCGGTGGCCCGGGCCACCGCCCGTTCGGCGGCGCGGCGGGCGCCCGTCACGTCGCCTGCGGCCTGTCGCAAGCGCGCGAGGTTGATCCAGGCCACGGCGCTGTCGTGCTGCTCGGCCACGGCCTGGAAGGCGGCGCGCGCGCCCTCGGCATCACCGGCGGCATTCAGCGCATTGCCCAGGCCGAAGCCGGCCAGGCGGTTGGCCGGCCAGCGTTGCAGCAGCGCGCGGTAGGCGAGCACGGCTTGGGCGGGCGGGGCGGCGCGCTCGAAACCGACGGCTGCGTCCAGCGCATCGACTTCGGTGGCGCGTGCCGGCAGCCGGCCGGGCGGCAGCACGGCCAGCGCCCAGCGGCCGCCGCGCGCCCAGGTGTACTCGAAGGTTCGCAGCGGCAGGCGCTGCCTGGCAGTGGCACCGCTGCGCAGCACGATCTCGCGGGCCGACAGGTCATAGCCCACCGCCACGGCGTAGTGCCAGCGGGGCAGCAGGTCCAGGCCGAGGTTCTGCAGCACGACGACCGCATGGCCGGCGGCGATCTCCGCCAGCAGCGCGTCGAGCTCGCCGGGCAGCCGTGTCGCGACGGCGCCCTGGCGCCGTGCGCCGGCGATCATCTCCAGCTGCAAGCTGCCGCCCCGCGCGGGCAGGAAGACGGCATCGGCCAGCCGGTCGGGTTCGGCGGCGATGCCGACGTCCTGCAGCACGGTCGCCAGTGCCGCGGGGCCGCAGTGGTCGCGCTCCTGCGGGAAGAAGGGCACCTCGGCGCGTTCGGCGCGCACCGGCAGGTGGGCCGGAGGCTGGGCCAGCAGGGCGGCCGTCTGCGGCGGGGTGAGCAGCGCCGCGCAGCCGCTCAGCAGCAGCGCAGCGGTGGCGACGCCCAGGTGGCGGATCAACGCACCGAGCGGGTGAAGGGGAAGACCTTGGTCAGGCCCAGGATGTCCGTCACCAGCAGGATGATGAACACCGTGAAGAGCACGCCGACCACATCGCTGGCGCCGGCGGGGGCCTTGTCGATCTGGTCGACCATCTGCTGCGCCTCGGCGTCGGTCAGCGCATCGACGCGGGCGCGCAGTTCGTCGGCGGACACGCCACGGGCCTTGAGCATCGCGGCGAGGTCCTCGCGGTCCAGCGCGGCCTGCAGCCGGGCGTGGGCTTCGCTGCGCGAGACCGAGGTGGCCGCAGCGGCCTGCTCGGTGCTGATCAGCGCCGTCGGCGCCGCATGGGCCGTGCTGCTGAAGATGAGGGAGGAGATGAGCAGCGAGCTCAGGACGCGGCGGGCGGTGTTCTTCATGGGTGTTTCCGGAAGGAGTCTGGACGTGCGGCCGCGATGCTAGGGGCCGCCGCCCGCCCGTCCGCCGCCTGCGCCTGCGGTCGCGGCCTTGTCCTACATCGGCTGTGGTGCCCGCGCTTCGCTTAAACTGCGCGCCTAATGCGGGTGTAGTTCAATGGTAGAACTTCAGCTTCCCAAGCTGACTACGTGGGTTCGATTCCCATCACCCGCTCCAGATGCAGACGGCCCCTCACGGGGCCGTTGTCATTTCTGCAAGGGCTCGGGGGCCGGCTCTGCCGCCGCCCCTCACCCCTCGACCCAGCTCACCCGCCCCCGGCCGGCGGCCTTGGCGAGGTAGAGCGCCCGGTCGGCGGCCTCCACGAGCCCGGCGCCGTGGACGCTGGCCGACACGCCGAGGCTGATGGTCACGCAGGCCTCCACGCCCGGATGCGGCAGGGCGAGGCGGCGCACCGTGTCTTCCATCAACTGCGCCACGCCGATCGCGCCGGCGAGGTCGGTGTCGGGCAGCAGGCAGACGAACTCCTCGCCGCCGTAGCGCGCGAGCAGGTCGGTCGGGCGCTTCAGGCAGGCGCGCAAGGCCGCTGCAACCCGGCACAGGCAGTCGTCACCGGCGAGGTGGCCGAGCGCGTCGTTGTAGCGCTTGAAGTGGTCGACGTCGGCCAGCACCACGGCGAGGGGCGAGCGGCTGCGCTGTGCGCGGCGCGATTCGGCGATGAAACGTTCGTCGAAGTGGCGGCGGTTGTGCACGCCGGTCAGGCCGTCGATGAAGGCCATTTCGCGCAGCAGGTCGGCCTGCGCCTTCAGCGTGAGCTGGGTGCGCACGCGCGCCCGCACCACGGTCGGGTTGAAGGGCTTGGTGATGAAGTCGGCCGCACCGGCGTCCAGCGCGCGGGTCTCGTCCTCAGGCCGGTCCTGCGCCGTCACGAAGATGACCGGGATGGCCCGCAGCAGCGGGTCGGCCTTGAGTTCGGCGCAGAGCTCGTGCCCGTCCATGCCGGGCATCTGCACATCGAGCAGCACGAGGTCGGGCTGCCGCTCCCGGCAGAGCTGCAGTGCCCGCGCACCCTCGGTGGCCATGAGCACCTGGCAGTCCCCGGCGAACACGCGGTGCAGGGCCTGGATGTTGGCTGGCTGGTCGTCCACGACGAGCAGCCGGGGCCGCCGGCCGTGGGCGGCGAGGCCGGGCTGAAGCACCGAAGCGCCGGGCGGGGCGAGCCGCATCACGCTTTTGCCTCCAGCGTGGCCAGGCAGCGCCGGCACAGCACCGCGGCGTTCGGGAAGTCGAGCTGGGCCATCGCCGCGTCCAGGTTAGCGGCGATGTCGGTGGGCAGCTCGGCGCGCAGGGCCTGGTGGGCGTCCAGGGCCTCGAGATCGGCGCCGTCCAACAATGCCGTCAGGGCCTCCAGCCGCTGGGGCAGCGGCAGGCCGGCGCTGGCTGGCGGTACCGTGAGGGCATCGTGCAGGGCCTGGCGCGCGGCGAGGTCGGCGGCCAGGCGGTCGAGGGCGGCCAGGTCGGCCTCGCGCCGGGCGAGAAACCTTTGCCGCCAATCGGCGTCAGTGTCAGGCGCGTGCTCACCCTCGGCAGCGAGCGCGGCGAGCGCCTCCGCGCCGAGCATTGCGGCCAGGCCCCGGTAGCCGTGCAAGCCCCGCGCCGCCGTGCGGCCGCCTTCCGCCAGGGCGAGCGCGAGCTTGCGGTCTTGCTCGTGCAGGGCCGCCAGTGTGCGCTCGAAGAGCTCGACGCGGCCCGACATGCGGGCCAGGGCTTCGGCCAGGGCGATGCCCGCGCGACCGGCATCGGCGAGCAGCGAGGGCGGCAGCTCGGGGGCGGCAGGGCTGGAGGCCACGGGTGCGCTGGCCGGCGCGGGCGCGGCATCGCACCGGCGCTGCAGCACGGCCACCAGGGTGTCGGGGTCGAAGGGCTTGCCGAGGTGCTCGTCCATGCCGGCATCGAGGCAGGCTTGGCGCTCGGTGTCCAGCGCGCCGGCCGTCATCGCGATGATGGGCAGGGTCAGGCCCAGCTGCTGGCGGATCAGCCGGGTCGCGGTCGTGCCGTCCATGACAGGCATCTGCACATCCATCAGCACGGCGTCGAAGCCGCGCTGGCCGCGTGTCTGGGCCAGCAGGCTCAGGGCCTGGCGGCCGTCGGTTGCCACGGTCACCTCGGCCCCTTCCAGCGCGAGCAGCTCGCGCGTGACTTGCTGGTTGCCGGGGTTGTCCTCGACCAGCAGCAGGCTCAGGCCGGCCAGGCGCAGCGGCGCGGGCTCCTGCACGGGCGTCTCGCTGCGGCGCGCCAGCTCGGCGGCTGTGACGGCTTGGCTGAGCATCGAGGCTGTGACGGGCTTGACGAGGAAACCGTCCAGCAAGGCCTGCTCGCTGGCGCTGCGTTGGGCGAGGCGCTCGCGGTCGTGGCTGGTCACCATCAGGATCAGGGGCTCCCGGCCCAGTTGCTGGCGCAGCTGGAGCGTGGTCTGCCAGCCATCCATGCCGGCCATGACCCAGTCGATCAGCACCACGTCGACGGGGGCCGATGCGGCTTCGCGCAGGCCGGCCGCGCCGCTGTCGGCCAGGCTCACCCGCCAGCCCAGCGACTCCGCCAGGCTGCCCAGCACGCGGCGCGCCTCGGCATGGTCGTCGATGACGAGGGCGTGCCGCGCCGGCCCCGGCGGCGGTGGGGCCTCCTCGGCGGGCAGCGGGAACGCCAGCCGGAAGCTGAAGCGGCTGCCGCGGCCGGGCTCGCTCTCGACCTCGATGTCGCCGCCCATCAGCCGCACCAGCCGGCGGCTGATGGCCAGGCCCAGCCCGGTGCCGCCGAAGCGGCGCGCCGTGGAGGCTTCGGCCTGGCTGAAGCCCGAAAAGATGCGGCCCTGCTGCTCGGGCGCAATGCCGATGCCGGTATCCCGCACCAAGAACTCGAGCCCCACATGCTG
>Ga0233424_10002319_pt1 | contig 13850 bp, 10 predicted proteins | sample Watercolumn_Towu_FD_181011 | JGI IMG/M metagenome (GOLD analysis project Ga0233424, IMG submission 181011) | Freshwater microbial communities from Lake Towuti, South Sulawesi, Indonesia - Watercolumn_Towuti2014_125_MG | ecosystem: Environmental > Aquatic > Freshwater > Lake | place: Indonesia...
CTACCTGACTATCTGCACCGTGTTCACACTGTGAAAGCAGATCCGCTGCGACGAATGCAGGATTCACGCTTTCATCTGCAAATACTGCCAGCTCAGATGGCCCGGCCGGCATATCAATTGGAAATCCATCCTTCGCGATAAGCTGTTTCGCTTTGGTTACCCACGAATTTCCCGGACCGAAAATCTTGTTCACTCTGGTTATTGTTTTCGTTCCATACCGCATCGCAGCAATCGCTTGCGCCCCTCCCACTTTATAAATCTCATTAACACCACATTCATTTGCAGCATACAAAATCGCAGGGTTAATTTTACCGCCTTGGTCAGGAGGAGAACACAAAACAATTCTCTTGCAGCCTGCAATCTTCGCAGGAATTGCGAGCATCAATACGGTCGAAAATAATGGTGCAGTTCCTCCAGGAATATATAAACCAACAGATTCAATCGGCACAGATTTTCTCCATACTCTGATACCAGGCATCGTCTCCATCGAGTCTTCCGGACAAATCACAAACTTGTGAAACTTGCGGATGTTATCGGATGCAATCCGGATCGCCTGTTTTAGTTCTGCACTCACAAAGTTGGCAGCAGCAGAAATTTCTGCATCTGAGACTCTCATGGACTCCAGATTCACTCCATCAATTTGGGAAGTAAGTTCACGAATGGCATCATCGCCTTTCTGAGCCACCGCGTTGAGAATCCGCGTTACAGCTTCATCTGTAGCGGAACCGGTTGTGACCGGCCGAGAGAATAATTCAGACCATGTGGATCTGTCCGGAAATTCAACGTACTTCATATCACCATTTTTTCAATCGGTACAACCAATATTCCCTGTGCACCTTCATCTCGCAGGTTCTCAATTATCTCCCAGAACTTATCTTCCTCAATTACGGAGTGTACAGAGCTCCATCCGGCCTCCGCCAAAGGCAGAATGGTTGGACTCTTCATTCCCGGAATCAGAGAACAGATTTTTTCCAGTTTCTCATTTGGTGCGTTAAGCAGAACATACTTATTGTGATTTGCTTTGCGAACTGCACGCATACGGAATAACAAGCGGTCAACAATCCGCATAGCTTCTGCATCGCATTTTCCTGCAATTAATACTGCCTGAGAGTACATGACCGTCTCCACCTCTTTTAATCCGTTAGAAAACAATGTACTCCCACTGCTAACGATATCGCAAATGGAATCTGCTAATCCGATTCCAGGTGCTATTTCTACAGAGCCGCTGATTGGCTGAATCTCTGCTTTAATACCTTTCTCATCGAGAAACTTCTGCAATACAATACTGTATGTAGTTGCAATTCTGGTACCCTCCAGATCTTTTACTCCGGAATAGTTTTTGTCTTTCGGAACCGCAATGCTTAGACGACACTTGCCGAACCCAAGTTTTTCTATTGTCTGAACTGCAGCGCTGGATTCAACGAGCACATTTTCACCAACTATGCCAATATCTGCCACACCTTGCTCCACATACTTTGGGATGTCATCATCACGCAGAAATAAAACCTCCATCGGGAAATTGATTGCCGAAGATTTCAGTTTGTTCATTCCGTTCTCGAATTCAATTCCGCATTCCTTCAGGAGACGGATTGAGTCCTCGTTAAGTCGTCCCGATTTTTGTATTGCTATTCTTACTTTTCTAGGTTGATTCATACTGTTTAATGTTTTTCGCTGCTTCTCATCGTCGCTGCAGTAAATAAAAAAAGGCTCACCATTACAGCAAGCCCTTTGTATAGTCATAGACATATCTCATCAATGCTTGCAGTGTCGCAGCTGATGATGATGCACATATGTCATATTCATTGTCATGGTGCAAATGTATGAAAGTTTTAACACGTCATCCAAATATTTGTGATTTCTATCATCCCTTCAAACCCCCAATCAAAGTATATTTAACATGCAAAACCACCCAAATGAAGAATATCTACATTCTTACCCTTGTTGCGATTACAGCTCTTTCTTTTAAAGGAGGAGATAAGCCGGCATATCAATTGTTCACTTCCGACGGTAAACCTACAACCTATTCCAGGCTTTTAGCCGAAGCACAAAACGCAGACATTGTTTTGTTCGGAGAACTTCATGACAATCCGATTGCACACTGGTTAGAATTGGAGCTCACCAAAGACCTGTACAAAGGTTGGGGTTCCAATACCGTTATGGGTGCTGAGATGTTTGAAGCAGATAATCAGGAAGGACTCAACATGTATCTTGCCGGAACGATTGCTGACACCTCACTTCACCGCGCCGTTCGACTTTGGCCGAATTATGAAACCGACTACAAACCGTTAGTTGATTTTGCAAAAGAGAACAAGATTCCTTTCATCGCTACGAACACTACGCGTAAATACGCCAGCAAAGTTTACATGGGCGGATTTGAAGCATTGGAAACCTTGAATGATTCTGTGAAGCGTTGGTTTGCGCCACTACCTATACCATATGACAGTAACGAGCGCGCTTACAAAGAAATTTTCGCAAACAGTGGCGGACATAACGGACAGAATCTTCCAAAGTCCCAAGCGTTGAAAGATGCAACCATGGGCTGGAATATTATGCAGAACTGGAGTCCCGGAAAACATTTCATTCATTATCATGGTTCGTATCACAGCGACAATCGCTCAGCCATTACTTGGTATTTGAATCACTACGCAAGCGCTAGTAAAACACATGGCAAGGCGCGCATGCCTAAAATTCTGGTCATCTCTACTACTGTGCAAGGGCAGATTACAACACTTAATAAAGAGGAAAACGGAAAGGGAGATTACATTTTGTGTATTCCGGAGTCCATGACCAGAACGTACTAGGCCTTGTCAATCTGGGATTGTATCCGTTCCCAGTTCTGCATCTCCGTATCTAACTGCTTTTTGCAGTCTTCATATTGCTGATACTTTGTTTTATCGTTAACCAGCTCGTTATAACGTTCAGGGTCGCCCAGTATCTCATCGAACTCAACTATCTTCTTTTCAAGTTCGGTAATTTTCTTCTCAACGGTGTTGAGCTGCGATTTTAAAGTGCGCAACTCTTTGTCGCGAGTATCATTAGATTCCTTCGGCTCCTCTTTCTTCGGACCCGGTGCAATTCCCTGGCCTTTTTCAATCGCCCGGAAATCAGCAGCCTTCTTGGCAATCAGGAATTCATTCACGTCACCGATGTATTGCTTCACGTTACCGTCTTTGAATTCGAAAGTTTTATTCGTCAGACCGGAAAGGAAATCACGATCGTGCGAAACAACAATTATAGTACCGTCAAAATTCAGTAGTGCTTGCTTCAACACATCTTTGGATCTAAGATCAAGGTGATTGGTCGGCTCGTCCAGAATCAAAAGGTTATTCGGGCGCAGCAACAAGCGGCACAATGCTAAACGCGTACGCTCTCCACCGGAAAGCACTTTCACTTTCTTGTCTATCGAATCACCGGAGAACAAGAACGAACCAAGTATGCCACGAACCTGCTTACGCACATCACCAATGGCAAGTTCATCTATAGTTTCAAAAACGGTTTTGTTTCCGTCGAGATTATCTGCATCGTCCTGCGCGAAGTAACCAACTTCAACACTGAATCCCGGACCTACTTTTCCATCAGTCGTACTTTCACCCATGATCATACGAACCATGGTTGATTTTCCCTCTCCGTTTTTTCCAACGAACGCAACTTTATCCTCACGCTCAATATGAAAATCAACTTTCTTGAGAATCGTTTTATCATCGTACACCTTCGTTACGTTCGCCGCTTCCACAACAACTTTTCCCGAACGTGGCGCCGGAGGAAATTTGAAACGTAGCGCCGAATTATCTTCCTCGTCTACTTCGATAATTTCCATTCTATCCAGCTTCTTGATCAACGACTGAGCGAAAGTTGCCTTACTCGCTTTCGCACGAAACTGGTCAATCAGTTTTTCAGTCTTTTCAATTTCACGCTGTTGGTTTTTCGCTGCAGCTAATTGTGTTTCACGACGCTCTTTCCGCAACACCAGATACTTCGAATAATTTGCTTTGTAATCATGCAGCTTTCCCATCGACAATTCACACGTACGATTCGTAATGTTGTCGAGGAATGATTTATCGTGCGATACCAACACTACCGATCCTTCATATGTTTTCAGGAAGTCCTCCAGCCACAAAATGGATTCAATATCGAGGTGGTTCGTTGGTTCGTCAAGCAGGAGAACATCAGGGCGACGCAATATCAGCTTGGCCAATTCCACACGCATTCTCCAGCCTCCACTGAATTCATCCATCAAACGATGCATGTCTTCATGCTTGAACCCGAGTCCTTTCAGCGTCTGCTCAATCTGTCCTTCAAGCGAAGCACCTCCCAACACAGTAATACGTTCTGTTGCTTCGGTCAGTTTGTTAATCAGATCCATGTAGGAATCCGATTCATAATCAGTTCGCGTTTCAAGTTCTTTTGTGATCGATGCAACGCGGGCTTCCATTTCCCTTAATTCTGCGAATGCAGACGCTGCTTCATCATACACGGTTTTACCCATGTTATGTTGCATGTCCTGTGCCAGGTACCCGACGGTGCATCCGCTAGGCATACCGATGTCGCACGTATCCGCTTTCTGAAGACCCGCAATGATTTTCAACAAGGTTGATTTTCCGGCTCCGTTCTTTCCCGCCAGACCAATCCGGTCACGCTGATTGATCATGAAAGAAATCCCATCATACAGCGTAAATCCGCCAAAACTCACCGTTAAATTGCTCACCGAAATCATGGGCGCAAAAGTAGTGAAAACAGGTGCTCCGTTTCCTGTTATAAGATCCCAGTTCGACCAAATCGCTCTCTTTTTCGATTGGGTCCGAAGTTATTTTTGCTCTTTTTGTCAATAGACTGCTCAAAACCGGGAACCGAGAACCGAGAAGCGGTAACTTAGCAGCGATGTTAAAGAAAACGAGTATTTGGTGGATTTTGTTGGGCCTGGCCGCATTCGTCGTACTCGCATATTACATCCGCGGAATCCTGTTGTACATCTGTATTGCCGCTATCCTTACAATGATTCTGCGCCCGCTTGACAAGAGGCTGGAACGGGTGCGGTTCGGAAAAAAGAAGAAATATCCTCGCGCCTTACGTGCACTCACCTGTTTGCTTTTGGTGTATGTGCTCGTCGGTTTATTCATTTCAATTTTCATTCCGCTCATTGTAAATGAGATCAATATTATTTCCAACGTCGATCAGGCACAGGTAACAAAAGCGCTGCATGAGCCACTGATGCAATTGGAACAATTATTCACCAATTTCCAGCAAAGCCAACCTCAACAACTCACTCTTGAACAATACACACAACAGTATCTGACAGAGATGCTGAACGTGACTCAGGTTTCCACCCTGGCAAACGGGGTGGTATCCCTGATCGGTAGTCTGCTGGTGGCTTTTTTTTCAGTTTCCTTTTTCTTGTTTTTCTTTTTGAAAGACGGAGATGTGATTCTTCACATGTTGTTATTGTTGGTGCCGCAGAATAAAGTCAAGAGTATCCGTAATATTATTCGTGATACACAGACAATGCTCACCAAGTATTTTACGGGCGTATTGATTGACGTGATTTTCGTGTCTGCATTTGTAAGTATCGGTATGGCAATTCTGGGAATTCAGAATGCACTGATCATAGGATTGTTTGCCGGCATCATGAATATCATTCCTTACGTAGGACCCTTAATTGGCGGTGCTTTCGCAATTATAGTTGGTATTTCTACCAATCTCACTCTGGATTTCTATGACGGAATGGTTCCACTGGTCATCAAGATATTCTTCATTTTTGTTGCGATGAACCTGACCGACGCATTTCTCGTGCAACCGTACATCTTCAGCACTCGTGTTCGTGCACATCCGCTCGAAATTTTCACTGTCATCCTTATTGCCGGATCACTCGCAGGGATTGGTGGAATGGTGGCTGCTGTACCGGTATATACCGTTTTGCGAATTGTTCTGCGGGAATACCTTACGAGTTCGCGCTTTGTGCAGAAACTGACAGACGAACTAGATGAAGCAACTCCGGATGAACCGGAGTCTACCACACAAACATGATCCAGAAATCGACTCTAGACTTTCTTCGGAACCTGAAGAAGAACAACAACAGAGATTGGTTTGAAAAAAACCGATCCAAATACGAAGCCGCGAAAAATAATGTAGAAACAAATGTGGCTGAAATTCTGAACAACATCCGCACATTTGATAAGAGGATTCCGTCTGAACTGGAAGCCAAAAAATGTATGTTCCGCATTTATCGGGATGTTCGGTTTTCAAAAGACAAGAAGCCTTACAAGAATAACATCGGTGCACACATTCAGCCAGGCGGTAAAAAAGCGCATGGATGTGGTTACTACACGCACATTGAATCCGGAGGTGCATTTCTCGCTGGTGGAATCTGGCAGCCTGAAGCACCGGAACTTGCGAAAATCCGACAAGAAATAGATTACAACTTCGGGGAGTTCAGGAAGATCATCAACGCCAAAGAATTCAAAAAATACTTTGGTGGTTTGGATCAGGAAGACAAACTCGCGACTGCTCCGAAAGGTTATCCGAAAGATCACGAAGCGATTGAGTTTCTTAAACTCAAAAGTTTTGTTGTGGTTGCTGAACTTTCAGACAAAGACGTCATGTCGAAAGCCTATCAGAAAAAAGCGAAAGAGATTTTCAAAGCAATGTTGCCTTTGAATTTATTTCTGCAGAGAGCGTTGGATTAGATGAGAGTTTAGAGAGCGGAGACGGAAGTCAAACACATCAACACGGAGACTGGAGCAAGCGTTAGTAGTGAAGGGAAATTTAACACCCTATCTGCTCACTCCCTACTCCGTATCGATTTGCTCAACCTTTCCCGTCTCCCAACCCCGAACTCGCATCTTATAAGTGCCACAAATCGTGCTCGAAGTTCATGATATCCTCCTTGATTCCTTCCGATTCAAGTAAAGCATCTAATCCGCTGGTGTAAGCGTTGATGGGACGATCATACACGTTGGATTCTTTGTGTATGTAACTTCCGAAGAATCGCTTCTGAAACATATCATCGTAGGTCAGCCGCTGGCCATTGTTCTGTCCGATGTAAACTTCGTGCCGCACCAGAATCGGACGCAACTGAGGAAAGTATACCCAGAACAAGGGCATGAATCCAAGAACCTCGCCTGTGGATGGATCCGTTTTTTCCTTCAACGGACACAAGCCGAGAATTCTGACATCCATCACCGACCTTTGTTTGTCAAAGAACCAATCTTCCTTGACCCAGTATGCCTTGATATCTGTACTTCCGATCTCATTCGAAATTGTATCGAGAATGTAAGTGCCGGGGTTATTCGGATCCTCAACCTGAATCTCCTCGAACGGTTGCAATAATTCTTTGGCTGCTTTTGGAGTCATCGGCACTCTGAACTCATCATCCATGGCAGGATTGTCGAACGCAGTGATACACCCATTGAGAATTCCACCTTTGATAATATCAAATAAACTCACGAGACCATTGTGCGGCACTTCCGGATAATAATACGGATGATTCATTTTCTCCCGCAAATCAATTGTACGCCAGATGCGCTTCGACCACATCACATCTGCTTCCCGAACATATGGATAAGGAACAACACGACGATCGTTGCTGGCGCGTGGCCCGGAAGGTCCTCCCGGATCAAGAATATCTCCCTCTTTTTTTACACATGGATTGTATGTTTGTGCACACACATGAGTGAATGCAAACAGGGCTCCGAAGAATAACAGTAGCTTAAGTAAATTTCCTAGTTCGCTGAGAGCGAAAGAGTAGATCGTTTTGGTACGCGGACGCGGTTTCTGCACAGGTGGATACATGGTATTCTCCCTTCGTTTTTTAGTTTGTTACTTGACCGCGTAACGTAGTTCATAAATCGGTGATCTGGTTCTTATAAAGAAACGCCCGCCTTCGGCGTTTAGTATGTAACTCAAAAAACAGAGGAGAAAGCCTCTTGCCAGCATTTCTCCCCTGTCCGCAAAACACGACTACCCTACAAGTGCCACACGTCGTGCTCCATCAGCTGAATATCATTTTTAACCCGCTCCGATTCCAGCTGTGCATCGAGACCAGTTGCGTAACTGACAATACTTCTGTCGTACACGTTCGATTCTTTATTCACGAAGCTGCTGAACATACGTTTCATAAATACATCATCGGCTGAGCATCGTTGAGCATCATTCTTTGTGTTGTACACTTCGCTGTTCGCAAACAACTGACGACACTCGGGGAAATACACCCAGAAAAGCGGAAGGTACCCTACTACTTCTCCGGTCGACGGATCCAGTTTCTCGCGAAGCGGACAAAGGCCGATGATGCGCACATCCATTACAGATCGTTGACGATCGAAATACCAGTCTTCTTTCATCCAGAATTGTTTTATGCTGTATGATTCCAGCGGTGTCGGAACCTGCACATCGATGTAAGTGCCGGGCGCATTCGGATTTTCTACTGTTCTCCATTCGAAGGCATTGAATAGTGAGTCGAGCTGGTTCTTACTCATTTTTACCTTGAACTCGTCATCCATCACCGGATTGTCGAAGGCGTGAATCGTGCCGTCCAATAATCCCTGCTTTATTACGTCGAATAAGCTTTTGCGCTCGAGAGTAGCCTGCTCCGGATAGTATAGCGGATGATTGAATTTCTCGCGCAAGTCCAGCGTACGCCAGACGCGCTTAGACCACATGATGTCGGTCTCGCGTTCGTAGATGTACGGTACCGCACGACGTGTTCGGGTGTTTTCGCGTACGTAGAATGTTTGAGCTACCTGAGCGTCGAGTTGAACAGGAATAATTACTTCGGTGCAGAGCTGCATTAGCAGCACCAGGACGAAGTTTCTGATGATTTTGATGGCGGTGGTACACATGGTTTTATTTCCTTTCTAATTGCTTGTTTGAAGGCATAAAACCGGGGCTACCGAAAAGTCACATGTGGATGCAGAAAAAGTACGTGATGAACGGAAATTCCGAAAAAGGAAGAAGTGAGATTCGGGCTTCCCGAGCCTCAATGCCCTGATAAAACAAAAGCCCCGATTTCTCGGGGCTTTTGTTTTATTAGGCTATAAGTGCCATAAATCATGTTCCATAATGAAGATATCGTTCTTGATGCGTTCTGATTCCAGGAGCGCGTCCAGACCAGTGTAGTACGACTGAATGTTACGGTCGTAAACGTTAGTCTCTTTGTGAACGTAGCTCTGGAACATACGCTTCCAGAAAATATCATCAAGTGAACGACGTTCAGCATCTGTTTTGAGGTTATAAACCTCTGCAGTTGCAAACACCGGACGACACTGCGGGAAATATACCCAGAAGAGCGGCAGATAACCTACAACCTCACCGGTTGAAGGATCTTGCTTTTCTTTCATCGGGCAAAGACCCAGAATGCGGACATCCATTACACTACGCTGCTTGTCGAAGAACCAATCTTCCTTCATCCAATACGCTTTCACGTTGTTGGTCAAAAGTTCGGTCTTGATCGGAGCAAGGATGTACGTTCCAGGGTTATTCGGGTCTTCTACCTGTTGGTAGAGTCCCATTGAACGAAGAGGCCTTCAATAGCCGCCTTAGACATTTTAACCTTGAACTCGTCGTCCATTGCCGGGTTGTCGAATGCTGTGATGGTACCTGCCATCAATGCATCTTTCAACACGTCGAACAAGCTGCGACGGTCTTGAATTCTTGTTTCCGGATAGTACAACGGATGGTTGAACTTCTCGCGGAGATCCAACGTGCGCCATACACGCTTTGACCACATCACGTCCGCTTCACGCAAATACGTATACGGAATCGGGCGACGTGTACGGGTATTTTCCTTCAGGTAAACCTGATCCGGAAAGTTCGGATCGAGAATCTGCGCCTTGGAATCTCCAAAAGACAGAATCACGATAACCGCTACCAGTAAGAATCTGAACCTTTTCATGTTTTGTTACCTCCCTTAGTTAGTTGGTGTTATTTCACCTTAATGTTTACGCCAGGAATTTTACGTAAAGTTCCGTCAGGACCTTTTACCGTTACTTGCTCGAAGAAAACTTTGTTTCCAGGCTTAGCTCCTGCGAGAAGTGATTTCATATCCGCCGTAATAGCAGGGCCGTTGCCTTTTTTCTCAACGAATACCCCGTTAACGTTCATTGACATCACAAATGATACCACAGAGAACGAAAGGTCAAAGTCGAAGTTTTCCATACGTGCGAAAACACCGCTTGCCGCATTCAGTTCTGCCTTGGTCATCTGTCCGTCACCTTTAATAGATCCTACATAAGCAACCGGATCCGGTACACGCTTGATACGGAATTCGAATGCACCCATCGACTTCTGTACGCCGTTAAGCTTAGCGCCTACGTTGATCGTCGCTTTTGTTCCGCTGGATACAGTTACAATGTATGAGCCAGGTTTTCCAGCAGGACGCATTGTTCCACCTGAAATTGATGGCTGCAAATCCCCCGGAGCAACACCCGCTGCGGAAATCGAAATAGGATTATCAACACCGATATAGAATACGTTCATCTTTTCGAGGAACACCGCTGCAGACGGAGCCGCAACCATGTACTCAGATTTGAACGGATAGTTATCGTACGTGTTGTCTGGTTTCTTAACGCGGATCAAGCCGCTCCATGTCTGAAGACCTACAGAACCAGCTGAAACTTCATATGTAGCCATACCGCGTGATACAGTTACAGTAGTTGAGTCGATTGGTCCTTTCGGCTGCTTCGTTACAGAGTCAACTTCGCACAACCACACCTCAGGATTCTGAGTTGTAGAGAATGCCGCAACGAACAAGTTCGCAACATACTTATCACCTGAAAGTACGTAGCTCGTAGGAGCAACTACTTTCGCAGCAAGTGTATCGAACTTAAAGTCGTTCTTGGAAACGGAGCTGAGCAATTCACCTACCACTTCACCTTCCGCATTCTTCACGTCAACCTGAATACGAGTCAGGTTAGCGAGCATAGCTACGATAGGCATGTGATAGAAGTTATACCACTCCCAGCTTACATCTTTCTCTTCAGTTGAGTGATACTGGTCTCCGCATGCAAACGGAGCCATAACGTTTTCCAGATTCTTCTGCGCTTCAGGAGTGAGCTGACTGTTCAGAAAGTCCTTGTAACCCGTAAGCTTAGTCTTGAGTTCCGAAGCCTTTCCTGTTACGTTCGCAGGATCTGATCCGATCATGTAATTGGTCGGAATATCATAATCGTCCGGCTTAGAGATCAGGGTCGACCGAAGTGTGTCTCCGAACGCTTTGTTCCCTTCAACTGCGCCGAGACCTAGCTCGACAGCAACTTTAAGGTCTCCCTTAAGCGATTGGATGTAATCAGTAATTTCCTTCGATTTCGCCTTCACTGCCATTGCCTTATCGTACAACGGCTGAGTCTTCTTCTCGTCGTTCAGCAATGCAAGGTCGAACTGGGAATAAAGTATCCCATTCTTGTTGTCAATGCCGACGGTAGTCGTTACCAGACCCTTTTCAATAACCATGAAAGAGTTGATAATTTCCTTGGAAATGTTGAGAGCCAGAAGTGCGGTGAGTACCAGGTACATCATCCCGATCATCTTCTGCCTCGGTGTCTGTTTTCCACCTGCCATTTAGAGTATCCTCCTATAGTTTATCAGTTTGATAACTCATTAATTAGCGGCGAACGTTCATCGCGGTGAGCATATTGCCATACACCGTGTTGAGCTGTTCGAGGTTAGAAGCGAGATTGTTGATCTCAGAACGGTAGCGACGAGTATCATCCACAGATTCGTTGAGGTTACCAAGAATCGTCTGGATTCCTTCGTACAACGTGTTAGTAGCTTTAAGGTGTTCGTTAGAACCTTGCAATTGCAACTCGTAAGCTGCGTTAAGTGCAGAGAGATTCTTAGATACTTTACCGAGCTGTTCGCTGTAGTTAGAAGCTTCGTCGTTAGCAACTGAGAACGATTCGAGCGTTTTAGACGCACGAGTGTACGCATTTGCCAATTGATCAACTGAAGAAGTAACGCTGTCGTTAGCACGATCATACGCCTGTGCCAAACGATCAACAGTACCTGAAGCTTTGTTCACATTTGCGGAGAACTCTGCAGATGCAACGCTTGCATCAGTCATGTCACCAATCTTGGATACGCTCTCAGAGAGATTACGCATACCCTGACCTAGACTTTCGAGAAGTTCCGGTCCGATTTTCGCTTCTTCAAGCATCTTATCGAGCTGGTTGGTCAATGGATCGCCAGACTCTCCAACGAGCTCCGCTGACTTATTCTCGTCATTCATCCCAGCAAGTTCCGGATATACTAAAGTCCAGTCATACTCCTCATGGATCGGTTCGAACGCCGAGAACACGAAGATTACCGCCTCAGTACCGAGACCTACGATCAACATAAGACCTTCTCCAGGCCAGTGCTGAATTTTGAAAAGTGCGCCGACGATTACGACTGCTGCACCGAAGCCATATAGCTTCGCCATGAAGCCCTTCCACTTCTTACTTGCAAAAAAACTGTTACCGCTCATTGTTTGTGCTTGTTTGGTTGGTTAAGGAAACAGAAAAAATTTATTGTGTGATTTTGGGATTACTGGTCTATAGATCATCATCCTTCGAACGACCTAAGAAGGTCATTACGCATCGGAATCCGACATAACACTTAGCAGTATCCTGGTACTCGTAGGTCTTCGAAGAATTCTGCAAATAGAATCCTACGTCCTTCCAGGAACCTCCGCGGATAACTTTACGGCAAAGCACAGGGATTTGCTCGTCAGCCACGTTGGTCTCATACTGATAGTCAGGGTTGAGGTCATGCATGAAATCGTATGCAGACTCATCGAACGCGTTGTTCGTCCACTCAGCAGCATTACCCGCCATACAGTAGAAGCCCCAATCGTTCGGGTTGTAAGAGAAAATCTTTACAGTGTGGAATCCACCGTCGTCGATATATGAACCGCGCATCGGCTTGAAGTTTCCTAAGAAACATCCACGTGCATTACGGATGTATGGACCGCCCCAAGGGAATGGGTTCAGTTGCAGACCACCGCGAGCAGCATATTCCCACTCTGATTCTGTAGGCAGACGGAAATCCTGTACAGTAACTTCATCGTTTGTACGAAGGAAGTTGTTCAGGAGAAGCGTACGCCAAACACAGAATGCACGAGCCTGCTTCCAGGTAATACCAACCACCGGATAATCATCATATGCCGGGTGCCAGAAATACATGTTGGTCATTGGCTCGTTGAACGAGTATGTAAAATCGTGGATCCACGCGAGTGTATCCGGATAAACGTTGATTACATCTTTTACAATGAAGACAGTACGGTTTACGCCAGTCACCTGCTGTCCATTGCGCTTCAATACATCGTAAGAACCCTGATCGCGTGTCGGGAATGCACGTCCGTCGGAGTTCGGTTTCTCAGTTTTTGGCTTGTAACGGTTTCCTTTAGAAGCAGCCAAACGCATATCTATACGGTAATACTCATAAATGAGCTTACGCGCATCAATATCCTTATGACCGTAGAATCGCTCTTCTAAAGGAATATAGATATCGTTCAAAGCAGCTTTGTAGTCAGGATCCGTTTCGTCCCAACGTATCCTTTCCAGCCAGTTAAGCGGACGGTAAGGATCCTGCGGATAATCTTCATCGATATACACAGGGCCATTATCCTCATAGCCGATCCATTCTTCTTCCGGAATCAGATACTCTTCTTCAAATTCACTCGACAGCAAGCGACGAGCGATTGAATCGCGTACATAATACACGAACTGACGGTACTCGTTGTTCGAGATCTCCGTCTGGTCCATATAAAATGCCTGAACCGAAACTGTTTTTGATTTAGTTGTGTGGGCATACGGAATATCCTCATCAGACGGTCCCATATTGTAGCTGCCCATAGGACAGTACAACATTCCGAACGGATCGAA
>Ga0233424_10002320_pt1 | contig 13845 bp, 9 predicted proteins | sample Watercolumn_Towu_FD_181011 | JGI IMG/M metagenome (GOLD analysis project Ga0233424, IMG submission 181011) | Freshwater microbial communities from Lake Towuti, South Sulawesi, Indonesia - Watercolumn_Towuti2014_125_MG | ecosystem: Environmental > Aquatic > Freshwater > Lake | place: Indonesia...
CTGGACCGAATTATTGCGCACTTGGCTGAGGGGGAGAGTCTCGACAAATCCAGTCTTCTCTATGAGACGCTGTGTAACTATGGCACTATTACGGAGTTCGCTGCCTAAAGATTGTCCACAGTATTGATACATACGTATTGTACAACCATGGGGTGCGCATGCACCCTGATGCCATGTGTGACGATAAGCGCCTGGCCAAGACAACAGTATTGTGACTGACCAACGCCACGGCAGTCCAAGGAAGGTCATACCGTCGTCCCAACAGGTAAGATCACAGGGTCAAGGAGGTATGTGTGGTTGGAACTGTACAAAGTACCATTATGAATGCGTCGGCCTCTGGCGAACTCCGACTCGCTATGAACATGAATGAGTACGGATATGACCCGCAAAGTTATGCGCTCGTCGAGCAGTTATTTCGCCCCGCCCCCCAGGTCGATCTCAGCCTGCGTAGCCTCTCGCCCTTTCAACGTAGCTTACTGGTCATTGATGGCACAGTGACGACCTTCTTGGAAACGTATACGCTGGAACCCATTGAGATTGTGCGTCTGAGCCAGATAACGTATACCCTCCCGGAAGATCATGAATTATTGCAAGTGTCCCAGGGCACCAGGATCTTTGTGCGTCAGGTGCTGCTACGTGGCCGCTATACGGCCACCGTGTATGCCTATGCGCCCTCGCTTATTGTTCCAGACCGTATTGAGAAAATCGTACAGCAAGATTTACATGTGGATGGTAAAGGGCTAGGCCACATTATGCGCGACAGCCGCATGGAAACCTACCGCGACATCGTATGGTATGGCCGGGAACACATCCCCAATATACCCGAGGCCATCCGCCTCTTGACCACGGACGAATTTATCAGCCGGACGTATCGTGTCATCGCCGGCGGCCAGCCGATTATGCTCATTCATGAAAAATTCCCCAGCCACATCACGGGGTGAACTGAGGATACCGTGCAGAGGAGGGCACCCGGCACCATGCGAGCCGCGGATCTACCCCGCTATTACAATGCAGTCGACATTCTCGAACATAATATGGCCACGCGACCCCACAAGGTCGCCCTGTACAGCGCCGAACGCGTGATGACCTTTGCCGAGGTCGTGGCGGAGAGCAATCAAGCCGGCAATGCGCTCACCCACCTGGGCGTGCGTCAAGGCGATTATGTCGGTATTCTGGCTCCCGATAGCGCAGAGTGGGTCACGGCCTTCTTTGGCGCCATCAAAATCGGCGCCATTGCCATCGGTATGAACACCCTCCTCAAACCCTATGAGTATGACTACATCCTACGCGACAGCCGGGCACGCGTATTAATCGTGCATGAAAGCCTGCTTCCGGCTATCGAGCCACTGCGCGACCAACATCCACATCTGACGCATGTGGTGGTCATTGGTCAGCCCACACGCCCGCATGATCTGACCTTCCAGACCTGGATGAGCGGCGTGTCCACAGACCTCAACGCTGCTCCCACACACCGCGACGATTTTTGCACACTCAACTATTCTAGCGGCACGACGGGAGAACCAAAAGGCGTACTCCACGCCCACAAGGACTACCCACTGATCGCGCAGCTCTCCGGAGTGAATCTCTTTGGTTTGCGAGAGACGGATCGGACCTTTGCGGTTGCCAAGTTATTTTTTGTCTATGGCATTGGCGGTAATCTCATCTTCCCCTGGTACGTAGGGGCCAGCACCATCCTCTATGCCGGCTCCACACGTCTGGTCACCAGCGTGCTGGAAACCGTGGCACGCTTCAAACCTACCGTGTTCTACAGCGTACCCACTGCCTATGTCGCGACGTTGACACTACACCACTTTGCCGAACGCTATGACCTGTCGTCCATCCGGCTCTGTCTCTCCGCTGGTGAAGCACTCCCAGCGTCGGTATGGCAGGCCTGGAAGGCGCAAACCGGACTTACTATTCTCGACACGGTCGGCTGTACGGAGAGTTTACACACGTTTCTGGCCAACCGTCCCGACGACATCCGCCCTGGTAGCAGTGGTAAGCCGTCTCCAGGGTATGATATCCGGCTCGTCGATGACGAAGGCGCTGATGTCCCGGAGGGGGAGATTGGCAATCTCATGGTACGCGGAGAATCCGTGGCGCTGTCGTACCTCCATCAGTACGAAAAGAGCCGCCAGACCTTTCGTGGGGAATGGCTCTTTACCAACGATAAGTTCTATCAAGATACCGATGGCTATTATTGGCACGCGGGCCGGGCCGATGACATGCTGAAAGTTGCGGGGCTCTGGGTGTCGCCCATGGAAATTGAAAGCACGCTCATCAGCCATCCGGCGGTGCTGGAATGCGCCGTGGTGGGGCAAACGGATCACGCCGAACTCATCAAGCCCAAGGCGTTTGTGTGTCTACGCCCAGGCTATGAGCCCTCAACGGCTTTAACGCAAGACCTCTTACATCACTGTGCCCAGAGCCTGGCCGCGCATAAGAGCCCGCGCTGGATTGACTTTGTAGACGAACTCCCCAAGACGGCTACAGGAAAAATTCAACGTTTTAAGCTGCGCAGCGTGCCGCAAGCGTCTCTGACGTCCGTATCCTAACGCTGCACGGGCCCAGGGAAAGTACGGGAAAGAGAAAGGCCAGCATGTTTATTACGGAACTGACCCTTGCCAGTGGGGCGCTGTACGCCGGGACGCAAGCCTACAAAAAGCGTACACAACGCAAAAAAGTCGCCCAGTTTCTCGGCAGCCCCAGCACGACCACGCACGGCACTGGATCCCTGTATGACCAGATGAAAGCCGGATGGCAGAAGCTCACCACCAAGCCAGACGAGTCCCCTAACGGCGCCAGTACGCTTGGTGCTGACCTGGCCGCGGCAGTCTCAGCGTCATACGCGGACTTGCAAGAGGCTTACCACACCTTCAAACGCGAACGCCTAGCGCCGCTGCGCAAGGGCCACGTGCGTGACCAGCAACTGCAGGAAATCTCCTCCCCAGGCCAGACCGCCGAGCGTACCGCAGCGGAGAAAAAAGCCAATCAAAACCTGGCCGTATCCCTGGGCTCCCTGGGTGTGGCCATGACCGGAGCGCTGGCCTTCCCACCCGCAGCCTTTTTAGCCGCACCGGCCATTATCTACACCATGACTCCGGTGTATACCAAGACCTATCAAATGCTCAAGCAGGGCAAAATCGGGGTAGATCTGCTCAGCGCCATCACGATTGCTGGTTGTCTCTCGCTGCAGTACTTTGTGGTCGGCAGCACGCTAACGGTCGTCTACTGCCTTTCCAACAAGCTCCTGCTCAAAGTGCAGAATGATTCGCGTAAAAGCCTCATCGATGTGTTTCGTCAGCAGCCGCGCTCCGTCTGGGTCTTAGTCGATGGCTTAGAGCATGAAATCCCCTTTGAGACACTGAAAATCGGCGATATCGTCGTGGTTGATGCCGGCACCACCATCCCGGCAGATGGGATCATCACCGAAGGCATTGCTTCCATTGACCAGCACATCCTGACAGGTGAAGCACAACCCGCAGAAAAAAGCCTGGGTGATGAGGTCTTTGCCTCCACTGTAGTGTTATCCGGCAAGATCTTTTTTGAAGTGTCCCAGGCGGGTGAAGACACTATTGCGGCGAAGATCGGCAATATTCTGAACAGCACCGCAGACTTTAAGTCCGCCACGCAGCTCCGAGCCCAGACCATGGCCGACCGCACCGCGGTCCCGACCCTGGTCACCAGCGCGCTGTCCATCCCCTTTGTGGGCCCCTACGGGGCGCTCGCCATTCTCAACGCCCATTTTAAATACCGTATGGGCATTGTAGCGCCGATCAGCATCATGAATTTTCTTAACCTGGCATCGCAGAGCGGTATCTTGATTAAAGATGGCCGTACCCTGGACTTGCTCAACCAGGTAGACACGATTGTCTTTGACAAAACCGGTACGCTGACCAAGGAGCAGCCGTACGTCGGCAATGTGTACACCTGCGCCGGGTATGAGGCGCACGACGTCCTCACCTTTGCGGCCGCGGCAGAACACCGTCAGACACACCCGATTGCCAGAGCTATCGTACACGAAGCCAGGAACCAGCACCTCACACTACCGCACATCGACGAGGCAGAATATAAAGTCGGCTATGGGCTGACGGTCATGATTGACCAGCACACGGTGCAGGTCGGCAGTGATCGCTTCATCGAGATGACTGGCATTGCGATTCCTGAGGTGATCCGCCACGCGCAAACGGCGTGTTTTGAGCAGGGACATTCACTCGTCCTGGTGGCGGTAGATCAGATCCTCATTGGCGCCATTGAGCTGCGTCCTACCATGCGCCCGGAAGTCAAAACGATCATTGCTCGGCTGCGGCAACGCCCGCAGATCAAGTCCATGTATATCATCTCCGGTGACCATGAAACACCCACGCAGAAGCTCGCGCAGGAATTGGGGATTGACCACTACTTTGCCAAGGCGTTACCGGAGAACAAGGCCGACCTCATCGAGCAACTGCAAGGCGAGGGCAAATTCATCTGCTACATCGGTGACGGGATTAACGACTCGATTGCGCTCAAAAAGTCGCAAGTGTCGATTTCCCTGCGTGGCGCCTCCACTGTCGCCACAGATACGGCGCAGATTGTGTTGATGGATGGCAGCCTGGATCAAGTCGCCGATCTGTTTGACCTGGCCCATGAGTTTGAGGGCAATATGCGTGCCGGGTTCCTCTGTTTGTGTATCCCCACGCTCATCGGCATCGGTGGCGTCTTCTTTCTGAGCTTTGGCCTGCTGCATACCATGATGTTGACCACGCTTGGCCTGGGCAGTGGCGTGATGAACGCCATGGTGCCTATGCTCAAACGGCAACGTGCCCAGCTTGTACCTGGACCGACGAGCCACCCTGAAACGGTCAGTGCGCCGCCGGCGGCAGTCAGCGCTCAGCCATCAGTGGCCAGCAGTCAGCCGTCAGCAATGAGCCAGCCGGTACCAGTCGTGAGCGGTAGTATGGCACACGCTGTCCCGCTGATGGCTGAACGCTGAGCGCTCCAAGGAGACCCATCATGCTCGTTTGGCTCGATCACGCCGCCTGCCAAGACGTTACACGGGTCGGCGGCAAAGCGGCCAATCTCAGCCGCCTGGCCTCTGTCTACCGTGTACCGCCGGGCTTTTGCCTGACCACGGAAGCCTATGCCGCCTGGGCGCAGGGCCGGGATAACCCCACCGTGCCCACCGCCGCGCGTATCCTGGTACGCACGGCCTATGCCGCACTTGGGGAGCGCTATCATCTTGAAGAGCCACGGGTTGCGGTTCGTTCGTCGGCGGTTGGTGAAGACGGTCAGAATGCATCTTTCGCCGGACAATACGAGACGTACCTCAATCTGGTTGGGGCTGATGCCGTGGTCGAGGCCATAGGGCGCTGCTGGGCCTCTGCCCAAGCCGAGCGGGTGCGCACGTACCATCAGCAACACGGCCTGGTCCCTACCCTGCTCGCCGTCCTGGTACAACAGCTGGTGGCAGCGGATATGTCGCTCGTGGCTTTCAGCGCCAATCCGGTGACCAACGACAGGGCTGAAGTGGTCATCAACGCCAGTTGGGGATTAGGGGAGAGCGTGGTCAGTGGCGCTGTAACGCCTGATACCTACATCGTCCGCAAGGACGATCTCAGCCTGACAACATGCCATATCGCGGACAAGCAATGCATGACCGTGATGGCGTCTCACGGTGTCAAGGAAGTACCCATCCCGCTCCCGATGCGTCTGCAACAGACGCTCAGCGAGGCGCAGGCGAGCGAGGTGGCACAATTAGCCTGCACCCTGGAACACCATATGGGTTGGCCGGTGGATATTGAGTGTGCCTATCAGGGGGACACCTTGTATCTGCTGCAGTGCCGTCCTATCTCGACACTACATGGCTGACGGAAAGGAAGGTATGGCATGCTTGCCGTGGTCGGTACAGGACAGGCCACCACGATGCTACAAGATGGTCAGATCGTCGTAAGGAATGGGAGTACGGGGCCGTCCGGCTCATCTAACCCTGCTCGAAGGCCAGGCACGTCTGTGGAATACATGGCCTGACCCAGAGCACAACCGAAGGAAGCAAGGCCCATGGATGTCGAAACCTTTGACGCCATTGTGATTGGCGGTGGTCCTGCGGGAGCAACCGCCTCGACGATCATCGCCAAGGATGGTCATAAAGTCCTACTACTCGAACGGGAACGCTTTCCGCGCTACCACATTGGTGAATCGCTCTTGCCGTCAACGGTGCATTTCATTACCGCGCTGCTCGGGTGCCATGATGAAGTGCTCAACGCCAACTTTATGCGCAAAGAAGGGGGGATTTATCGCTGGGGCAACAACCCAGAACCGTGGTTTTTTGAATTTCGGGAACGCTACCACAAGGCCAATTACGCCTTTCAAGTCGAGCGTTCCAAATTCGATGACATCTTGCTCAATAATGCCAAACGCTGCGGCGTGGACGTCCGCGAAGAACACCGCGTGACGCGGGCCCTATTTGACGACCAGAATCGCGCCATTGGCGTGCATTTTCGCGATACTGCTGGGGCAGAGCACACGGCGCATGCCACATATATCCTGGACGCGTCGGGCCAGGCGGGTCTCCTGGCCAATCGCATCGGCAAACGGGAATACGACGAATATTTTAAGCACATTGCGGTCTACGCCTATTTCGTGAATGGCAAGCGTTTCCCGGAACCGGGGCGCCGGGGCGCCGTCATCTCCGCGGCGTTTCAGAATGGCTGGATCTGGTACATCCCGATTAACGACACACTGACCAGTGTGGGCGCCGTGTTGCACCGCGACCAGGCGGCGACGATCCGCGCCATGGGTGAGGAGCAGGCGCTACTCTCGTATATCGACGTCTGTCCAATGATTAAAGATTTTCTGGAGCATGCTACCCGCGTCACCGAGGGGCAGTATGGCACGGTGCGCACGATTCGCGATTACTCGTATCGCAACAGACAGTTCTGGGCGCCAGGCTGTGCGCTAATTGGCGACGCTGCCTGTTTCATTGATCCCATCCTGGCCTCGGGTGTGCATCTGGCCACCTATGCTGGCTTGCTGTCGGCCCGCGCGGTGAACACGTGCTTACGTGATGATGCAGCCATCGACGAAACCACGGCCTTTGACGAATTTCAGCGGCGCTATCGTCGCGAATTTGCCCTGTTTTATCGCTTCCTGGCGGGCTTCTACGAGATGCACCACGATGAGACGTCCTACTTCTGGCAAGCGCATAAGCTGCTCGAATCTGAGTCCGTGCACACCTCCGAGCAAGCGCGCGAGTCGTTCATCCAACTGGCCTCCGGGCTGGCGGATTCAGGTGAGCCGCTGTTCCAGGATGGGAATGCCTTTGTGGATTCATTACGCCAGGCCGTACGGGTGACGCAGAACCGTATTGTGGATTCGCGCGGCAACAACCTCACCCCCGCAGAGCAACAAATGGTTGATGACCATCGTTTTCAACTCTACCGCGAGCAGAATGAACTCTGGGAATTCACCGCCGCTCAACAGAGCACGCAGCCCCCTGAGGATGTGTCGCGTCATACCACACCGATCTTCCAGGCTGGTCTTATTCCTACCGCTGATGGCCTAGCCTGGCAGAGTCCTCCTGTGTACGTCGCCTAGCGACGACCATGCCGCACACGCGGCCACCAGTTCAGTAAAGACAGTACGACGAGCAGCGGATTTTTGATCCGCTGCTCATCCCAACGCCTGTGGTACGCGTTAGCGTGGACGAGAGCTTATTTTGGGAAGTCATGATGAGCTATCTTCAGAGGAGGTAAGAGATAGCTTGTCATAAGGAAACAATAAGCCGTGCGGGTCACCCAGAATCGTATCGTCGATTCACGCGGTAATGGCCTTAGCCCAGAAGACCAACAAATTGTGGATGATCACCGCTTCCAACTCTACCGCGAGCAGAATGAACTCTGGGAATTCACCGCAGCCCCCGAAGGGATGGCATCATCAAAGATGGATGCCCGTCGTACCACGCCAATTTTCCAGGCCGGCCTGATCCCGAGTGCTGATGGCTTAGCCTGGCAAAGTCCACAGGCCAGCGTCGTCTAGCCGCTGCACTATGGCCAGTATGAACTATGCTGGCCACCTAAGTTTCCAAAGGGTGTACCGGAGGTGTGTCCATTGTACGGGCCGGCAGGGGCTTGGTGCCGTGCCGCCCACGCAGATCAGAGATGACAGGTGCCATGAGAACATACACAGACCAAGCATACCCAACATGGAGGGGAGGGCGAGGACAATGAGTACAAATGGTAAGCGTTCAGTCGTTGTGATTGGCGGAGGTCCTGCCGGCAGCACTGCGGCACTCTGTTTGCGTAAACTGGGGCATGAGGTGACCATTTATGAACGGTTTGCGTTTCCGCGCTACCGTATCGGCGAATCTTTGTTGCCCGGTACCTGTGCCATCCTGATGCGGCTCGGGCTCGCCGATAAGATCGCCGCGGCCAATTTTCCTAAGAAGCGGGCGGCCACGTTCCTGTGGGGTGGCGACCGGGCGCCCTGGTCGTTCACGTTTGCCACGCCGAAAACTGCCCCCTGGGTGTTCGATCATGCCTATCAGGTCACACGGGCCGAGTACGACCAAATTTTGCTCGATACTGCAGCGGAACGCGGGACCAAGGTCCACCAGGAGACCGAAGTCACGGACATCCAGCTCGGGGCGGAGGGCGAGCCCGTGCAGGTCACCTGGAAGAACGCCACGGGTGAAGGACGCCTCGAGGCCGACTGGGTCATCGACGCCTCTGGATCACGTGGCATGCTGGCGCAACGGTTGCACCTGCGTAAGTACGACGAATATTACCGGAACATGGCGGTGTGGTCGTACTTTAAGGGTGGCAAGCGCTTTACCGGTGAGTTAGAAGGCAACATCTTTTCTGTCACCTGGAAAGAAGGCTGGATGTGGATCATTCCCCTGAAAGACGACACGTACAGCGTGGGCTTGGTCACCGGGGTCGAATCCAATGCCAGGATCCGCGACATCGGTGCTGACGCCTTTTACCACGAAGCCATCCAGTCGTCCCCGCTGGCTATGGAGATTCTTGGTACCGCCACGCAGTGCGATGAGGTGCGCATGCTGCGGGAATGGTCGTATGAATCCAAACAACTCTCGGTAGGCCCTGCCTTCTTGTGCGGCGATGCTGGATGCTTCATTGACCCGCTGTTTTCGTCCGGGGTGCATCTGGCGACGTATTCCGCCATGCTCGCCGCGGCGGCGATTGACCACTTGTCGCAACATCCCGAGGACGACACGGCCGTGCGTGCCTGGTACGATAGTGCGTACCGTAGTGCCTACCTGCGCTATCATCGCTTTGTGGCTGGTTTCTATGCCTGCAACGAAGAAGCCGATTCCAAATTCTGGAGCGCGCGGAAGATTCAGGGCGCCGAGGATCAGCGCTTTGACGGCAAAGAGTGGTTTGCCGCCTTATCGGGACAAAACATCGAAGCCGGGGCTGCCGGTGTCGACGAGATCGAAGCCGGGGCCGCAGCGCTCGCGGAGCTGTGGCAACATAGCACGAAGGAACTCTCCGACGATTACAATGGCGCGGAGCTGTTCCCCCGGCGTGTGCAATGGGCCATCAAGTTATTGGAAGATTTCAATCGCATGACGCAGCTGCGCTGGCAGGGGAAAGAAGTGCGGCTGGCGCCATCGTTTAAAGTGCACACCACAGGGTTCTATCTGGAACGTCAGTTCTTCCTCGGCGATGAAACAGGACGTACCATGACTTCCTATGCTGTCAATGAAGCGCAGCATGCGCTGTTCGCCAGTCTATTGACGCGGCCGATGAGCTACAAGGAACTTGAAGTACGCCTGAAAGAGACAGGTGGGCAGGGCACTGCCTTTCAGTTAGTCAACAAGTTACATGAAGACGGCATGTTATGTGGCTATGACGCCGACGGCAAGCTGGTACGCATTCGGCAGATCCTGCGCTTTGGCGGCGTGGGGGCGGAAGACGATATTTCGTAATCGGCGGACGGCGGGACAGCGCGTCGCGTAAAGTATGGGGTGAGACATGCGTTGGAAACATGTAGGGTTCTACGTGGCGATGCTCCTGATCTTCGGGGGTGGGGTCGTGGCGCTTTTACAGCTTGGTGCCCGTCCGCTGCCTGAGACTGTGACGCGCCCCCCGCTACCCGTTGACGGTACGTCGCATAGCCCGTGGGCCATGCTGGCAACATCGCTCCACCATCCTTTGAACATCCTGCTCGTGCAACTCATTGTGATTATCCTGGCCACACGGGGGATGGGCCGCCTGTTTCGGCGTATCCAACAGCCTGCGGTGATTGGGGAGATGGTGGCCGGGATTCTCCTGGGGCCGTCGTGCGTGGGTCTGCTCTGGCCAGAGGTCCAGGGGGCGCTCTTTCCCGCCTCGTCGATGGACACGCTGCGCTTGCTCAGCCAGATTGGCGTCATCCTGTTTATGTTTGCCGTCGGGATGGAACTCGACGTGCAGCAGTTACGCGGCCAGGCACATGCCGCCGTGCTGGTCAGTCATGCCAGCATTGTGGTGCCTTTTTTCCTGGGCACGGCTCTGGCGGTGGTGCTCTATCCTGTGCTGGTCCCGGTCCACGTCCCGTTTAGCGCCTTTGCTTTGTTTCTCGGCATTTCCATGAGCATTACGGCGTTCCCGGTGCTGGCGCGTATTCTGGAGGATCGCGGACTCTCCCGCACTCCGTTGGGGCTGGTGGTGATTGCTTGTGCTGCGGTGGATGATGTCACAGCGTGGTGTCTGCTGGCTATCGTGGTGGCCGTAGCCCAGGCGACAGCCCTGGATGGCGCTTTGCTGACTATAGTGCTGGCTTTTGGGTTTATCGTGCTGATGCTGGGCGGACTCAAGCCGCAGGCAGAGCGTCTGCTGGCGCAATACGCTCACGGCGAGGCACCGAGCCGTGGGCTCCTCGCTGGGGTGCTGGTGTTGGTCTTTACTGCGGCGTTATGTACGGAGATTATTGGCATTCACGCCTTGTTTGGCGCTTTCCTAGCCGGGGTGATCCTGCCAGCCCGGGCACGGCTGACGGTCTTTCTGCGGGAGCGACTCGACATGTTTAGTGCCGTGTTTCTCCTGCCACTGTTTTTCGCCTTTACAGGCTTGCGGACCCAGATTGGCCTACTTAACACCTGGCAGAGCTGGGGGCTGTGTGCCGCCATTGTCGCCGTCGCGATTGCCGGGAAGCTCGGCGGGAGTGCCCTGGCGGCTCGGTGGACAGGTATGCGCTGGTCCGAAGCCCTCTCCGTGGGGGCGCTGATGAACACGCGCGGTCTCATGGAATTGATCGCGCTCAATATAGGCTATGATCTGGGGATTTTGACCCCACAGCTGTTTGCTATGATGGTGCTTATGGCACTTACGACCACGTTCATGACCGGGCCATTGCTCTGGTGGTTGAACTGGTTGGGACATCGTGAGCCGTTGTTGACAACGGGTAAACCTGGCATAGTCATGTAAACCACGGTATCCGCCACAGGAACGCCAACGTGTCGGGGTGGTGATGGCCTTCAGCAGTCGGGATGAAAGAAAGCCCGGATACTGCTGGCGATGCGGCTGGCAATAGAATCCACTGTTTTTTCCTGCATGGCCTGCTCCATTTTATAAGCGCTTGATTTCATTTCCGACTCCAGGTGGCGCGTGGCGAGCAGACGGCTCAATTCTTCGATGAGTTCCGGGCGCTTCTCCAGAATGGGTTGCAGGGTGTATTTGCCAATTTCATAGACGGTCACTGCAGATGCAGCGCGAATCGTCGCCGCCCGTGGTTCTCCAGTCAAGAACGCCATTTCCCCAAAGATAGACCCCGGCCCGATCTGCGCGACCTTGATGCTGTTCTGGTCGCTCTGCTGCACATAGACATCGAGCAGGCCCTGGGCCACGATAAAGACCGAGGAACCAGTGTCGTGTTCACGGATGATGCACTCAGGAGGGCCATAGACAAGTCGTACGGCGCCAGCGGCAATCTCGTGCAACTCGTCTTCGCGTAGGGCGTGGAACAGGGGCAGGTCTTGCAAGAGTGTGAAGAAGGCGTCGGTGTAGTCCACCTTCTCTGGGAGACGGGGGCGCTGTACGGTGACTTCGTGGTGTGTCGTAGCAATAGGAATCCCATGGCGTTGCAGACTGTACCAGACGGCGCTGAACACTTCATCGCGTACGATGTAGTTAAACGGCAGCGTCGTATAAAAGTAAATCTGATAGCGGGCGCCATGCTCGGTAAATTCCCACAGCGTGACCCAGGGACCACCGTCGTCTTCCAGGACATTGGGCGAGGATTTGGTGGCATGGTACAGGACTTCTTTGACGCGCTCGGGTGGCATATGCAGTGGGATGGTCACGTAGATCACTACCCCACGACGTGGGGTAGGGTGCATAAAGTTTTTGATGGTGGCGTTGGAGACAGCACTATTGGGCAGAGTGACATAGTTTTCTTCAAAATCCTGGATCGTGACATAGCGCCAGCTCATGTCGATAATGCGGCCCCAGCGGCCATCGATCTCGACATAATCGCCTTTGGTGAAACAGGGATTGAGGTTGAGCGCCAGTCCGGCAAAGATATGGCTCAGTGAGGATTGCGCCGAGTAACCAATGACGATCGCCAGCACGCCAGACGTCGCCAGCACGCCGGTAATGGGCTGGCCGTAGACGTAGTGTAGGGTAAACACGGCCGAGGCGGCGACGATAAAGATACGAAGTAAATCGGTCAAGATTTTTGGGACAACGAGTTGACCCTGGCGCGTATAAATTCCCGACCAGACAAAGACTTCAAGGGCATGGATAGCACTGTGTCCGAGTGAGAGCCACCAGATGGTGCCCATGACTTCCAGAATGAGATTCTTATCGAGGTAAGAAGGAAGGGAACTCAGCCAGAGGCTCCGGGTGATGTACAGCAAGGTGGCGACCAGCCAGGTGCTTGCGCCCGCGATGAAGCGACTCCAGCTCTGGGAGACCTTACTGAGCATCAAGGCATTACGGACCAGGTACATAAACAGCAGTGACGTGACATAGAGTAGGAACACTGCTGCGTAATCATAGTAGGTCGTGACATCCTGCACAGTGCTGCGCCTCTGCTTCCCTCTGGCGTTAGATGGCCTGAGAGAGCGGAAGAGTGGGTTTTATACGTCGCGCCCTGCGCCTACTATTGCCGGTAGGCTAGGGACGCGCGGTGGTTTTTCTCGCCAGTACGCATGTGGTCTGACCCACCTGCTGGCGGAGGTATTCACGCTGCTGGAGATAGGACATGATCTCACCCGTCTCGTGCAGGGCCTGGAGGCGAGCCAGCGCACGTTGGAGTTCCGCACTGGTGGCCAGCGACCAGGTGGAATCGCCTTGCCGATACGTCGACGAAAACGGCCCCATGGGGTCCAGGTACTGCGGTCCTTGCAGGACTTCCGCGTGCAGCACCTCGCACGTGGTGTCAACGAAGCCAGCCTCGTGCAGCAGCTTGTAGAAATCGGCTAACGTGGGCAAGCGTTGCCGGACACGGGACACGGCCTCCGGGATGAGATCCGCCCACCAGAAACCATCCTGCACTTGCCGATGGCTCGATGTATTAAACACGAGGAGTCCCTCGGCGCGCAAGACGCGTGCTGCTTCCCCCAGCAAACGGCGTAGGCCCACGAAGGGCATCGTGCCTGCTACAAAGCTGAGATGATGCACCACCTGGTTGCACATCATGCCATCAAAGCTCGCCGTGCGGTAGGGGAGGCACTCCAGGCTGCCGTGGAGCAAGTGGACAGACGCCACGCCGGCCAGTTTCTGGCGTGCTTGCGTGAGCATGCCATGGTTCAGATCCAGGCCATGCAGCGTGCCGATCTGGGAGTACATAGCGGCAAGATAATTCCCGGTGCCACAACCGCCATCGAGAATAGTCTGCGTCAGTAAGGCGTGCGGAGACGTG
>Ga0233424_10002321_pt1 | contig 13844 bp, 26 predicted proteins | sample Watercolumn_Towu_FD_181011 | JGI IMG/M metagenome (GOLD analysis project Ga0233424, IMG submission 181011) | Freshwater microbial communities from Lake Towuti, South Sulawesi, Indonesia - Watercolumn_Towuti2014_125_MG | ecosystem: Environmental > Aquatic > Freshwater > Lake | place: Indonesia...
GGTCGATGACAAGGGCTGTATCAACACCAAAAAGGCCCCCGGCGAAACCGGAGGCCTGTGTTCAGGATTATACAGGTGTCAATCGCAGGCGCGCACCGCGTCCAGCAGCGGTTGGTCGAACACTTCCGGTGCATCGACCGTTTCGCTGTGATCGGTATAGGCATATTCCGTCATCGCTTCGGACAGGGCGAGCACGCCGCCGACATCAATGGTCCGGGTATCACTCAGCATGTAAACCTCCTGTTGGCTTTTGGGGAACGCTGCCAATTTCATCACGGGGAGGGCGTTGGCCTTGAAAGGTCAGCCTAGACGTTTCAGACGCACTCTGACGAAATCTGCATCTGAACGATAGGGAATAAAGCCCCGCTAAGACAGTCACAGTTCTGCCCCAATTGTTCACAGGCGCGTTAACAGAGGTTGATGAAGTATGAAAAAGGCCTCCGGATCGCTCCGGAGGCCTTTTCTCAAAGGGCTATGGGCCCTGCTTATTCTTCGCCAGCGTCAGCGGTGAAGACCGGGCCCGAATCCTGACCCTTGGCCGACTCGTCACGATCGACGAATTCGATGACGGCCATGGCGGCGTTGTCGCCGTGGCGGAAGCCGGCCTTCATGATGCGGATATAGCCGCCGTTGCGATCGGCATAGCGCTTGGCCAGCACGTCGAACAGCTTGCCGACCTGGGTCACGTCACGGACGCGCGAGATGGCGATACGACGGTCGTGCAGTGTGCCCGACTTGGCGAGCGTGACCAGCTTTTCGACGAAAGGACGCAGTTCCTTGGCCTTCGGCAGGGTGGTGACGATCTGCTCGTGCTTGATGAGCGAGGCCGACATGTTGGCAAACATGGCGATGCGGTGCGAGGTGGTACGACCGAGTTTACGGTAACCGGAACCGTGACGCATAATAGTTCTCCATAAGACCACGCCGCACTCTGGCTGTGCGTGGCCCCAAAAACAGGCCCAAAGCTCAAGGTCGAAGGGCCTTCGTGACCCCTGCCCGCTCCGAACGTCCGCCGGACGACATGTCCTTTGGAAATTACCGGGACAAGGTTTTGGTCTTTCCCGGTAAGTCGAAAATGAATATTGTGAAATTCACCTTCTATAAAAAGCGAAAGCCAGGCGACGGGCCGACCCGAGCCTGGCTTTCGCCATCTTGATTACCACATCTCGATATCGCATACCGAGATCGAGATGTGAGAAAGTCAGATCTGGTCTTCGAACTTCTTGGCGAGGTCCTCGACATTCTCCGGCGGCCAATTCGGCACATCCATGCCGAGCGACAGACCCATCGATTGCAGAACTTCCTTGATTTCGTTCAGCGACTTGCGGCCGAAGTTCGGGGTACGGAGCATTTCCGATTCCGTCTTCTGGATCAGGTCGCCGATATAGACAATGTTGTCGTTCTTCAGGCAGTTCGCCGAACGGACGCTGAGTTCCAGTTCATCGACCTTCTTGAGGAGGGCCGGGTTGAACGGCAGCTCAGGCTTGCCTTCTTCGACGACAGCCGGCTTCGGCTCTTCGAAGGTGATGAAGATCTGAAGCTGATCCTGCAGGATGCGCGCGGCATAGGCAACGGCGTCCACCGGCGTCACCGCCGCATTGGTTTCAACGTCGAGCACCAGCTTATCATAGTCGAGCGACTGACCCTGACGGGTCGGCTCGACGCGGTAAGCCACTTTCTTGACCGGCGAATAGAGCGCATCGACGGCGATCAGGCCGATCGGCGCGTCTTCCGGACGCAGACGGTCGGCGGGGACGTAGCCCTTGCCGGTCTGAACCGTGAACTCCATACGCACCGAAGCGCCTTCGTCCAGCGTACAAATGACGTGGTCGGGGTTCAGCACTTCGATGTCCGACGGGACGTCGATCATGCCCGCGGTCACCGGTCCAGCCGACGATGCGCGCAGAACCATGCGCTTTGGGCCTTCGGCGTGCATACGCAGCGCCAGTTGTTTGATATTGAGGATGATATCGACCACGTCCTCACGAACACCCTCGATGGAGGAGAATTCGTGAACAACGCCGTCGATTTGTACCGCCGTCACCGCCGCCCCTTGCAGGGAGGACAGGAGCACGCGGCGCAGAGCATTGCCGAGCGTCACGCCAAAGCCGCGTTCCAGGGGTTCCGCAACAAGACGCATCTTGCGCTGGGAATCCTGACCGGACTCGATTTGGGGCTTCTCGGGACGAATAAGCTGCTGCCAGTTTCTTTCGATCATTGCGTCCCTCAGACGAGAAAGGTTGCCCTCAGCTTCACGCCGAGGGCAACGGAAAAGGGGTAGAAATCGGTATTAAACGCGACGACGCTTCGGCGGACGGCAACCGTTGTGCGGGATCGGGGTCACGTCACGGATGGTGGTGATCGTGAAGCCGACGGCTTGCAGTGCGCGCAGAGCCGACTCACGGCCCGAACCCGGACCGGCAACGCTGACTTCCAGCGTCTTCACACCGTGCTCGATCGCCTTCTTGCCGGCGTCTTCAGCGGCAACCTGAGCCGCGTAAGGGGTCGATTTACGCGAACCCTTGAAGCCCATGTGACCAGCCGACGACCACGAAATCGCATTACCCTGCGCATCCGTGATGGTGATCATGGTGTTGTTGAACGAGGCGTTGACGTGCGCCACGCCCGAAGTGATGTTTTTACGCTCGCGCTTTTTAACGCGGGAAGGTTCTTTGGCCATAAATTAGATCCCGATTACTTCTTCTTGCCGGCGATGGGCTTCGCCGGACCCTTGCGGGTGCGGGCGTTAGTGTGAGTGCGCTGACCACGGACCGGCAGGCCCTTACGGTGACGCAGGCCGCGGTAGCAGGCCAGGTCCATCAGGCGCTTGATGTTCATGGACGTTTCGCGACGCAGATCGCCTTCGACCAGATAGTCACGGTCGATGGTTTCGCGGATCTGCAGCACCTCGGCGTCCGAAAGCTGGTTGACACGGCGGGCGTCTTATGCCCACCTTTTCCACGATTTCCTTGGCCTTTTGCTGACCAATGCCGTGGATATACTGGAGCGCGATCACAACGCGCTTGTTGGTCGGTATGTTGACGCCTGCGATACGGGCCACGTCTGAATCTCCTGAACGTGCGTTGACACGTTAAAAGGCGAAAGGGACGCGCCTGCCACCCCATCCCTCAGGGATGGCGGGTGAGCGGGCACAAGCGCCTTTCGCGGAAGCTGCCCCTTATACAGAGGGTTTGGCTCCCGTCAATGGGTAGGATTGAGATATTGTCAAGATTCAAACTGAATCTGACAATGTCCCGGTGAGTTCCGTTGTCCGAAGCCGTTAACGGGAGGTGAAAGCCGTTGCAAGCCCCAAAAAGACGGTAGGGTTGGGTTCCGGCCAGAGCCGGAGGGGTGCCCCCGCCCCTGTTTTGGGGTGAAGGCATTGGAAACCAAGGTTTCCGAATCTCGATTAATTTACGTGTTCCGAAAGCGCGGCTTCGATACGGGCCGAAACCTCTTCGACCGAACCCATGCCATCGACCTCGACCAGCTTGCCCTGCGTCGCGTAGTAGGGCAGCAGCGGTGCGGTCTGGGCATTATAGGCCGCCAGGCGGACCTTATAGCTTTCCGGATTATCGTCCGAACGCCCCTGCTCGGCAAAACGCTTTTCGATGCGTTCGACCAGCGCATTGTCATCAACCTTGAGGCGGACGACGATGTCGATAGTCGCATCGCGTTCGGCCAGCATGGCGTCGAGCGCCTCGGCCTGGGCCACGGTACGCGGGAAGCCGTCAAAAATGGCGCCGCCCGCGGCTTCGGCTGCCGGCAGATTGGTCTTGATCAGGTCGATCACAATGTCATCGGACACCAGCCCGCCCGTGTCGATAATCGACTTGACCTTCTGGCCCAGCTCGGAACCCGATGCGATGGCGGCGCGCAGCATATCACCGGTCGAAAGCTGCACCATATTGTGCGCCACGACCAGACGCTTGGCCTGCGTGCCTTTTCCCGCTGCCGGAGGTCCGAAAAGAATCAGGTTCATCTGCCGCGCGCTCCCCGCATTTTTGATTTCTTGATCAGGCCATCATACTGGTGCGCCAGCAGATGCGATTGAATCTGAGCCACCGTATCCATGGTGACGGTCACGACGATCAGGATCGAGGTGCCGCCGAAATAGAAGCTGTTGCCCAGGTTCGAGATAAGGAATTCCGGCAGCAGACAGACGATGGTGATATAGGCCGCGCCGATAACCGTGATGCGGGTCAGCACGAAGTCAAGATACTCCGCCGTGCGCTTGCCCGGACGGATGCCCGGCAGGAAGCCGCCATACTTGCGCAGGTTTTCGGCCGTTTCGTCGGGATTGAAGACCAGAGAGGTGTAGAGGAAGCAGAAGAAGATGATCATGGCCGCATAGAGCGCCATAAAGACCGGCTGACCGTGAGTCAGTTGCGCCGTCACGCCCGGCAGCCACGACAGCCATTCCGGCACCTTAGACGGGTCACGCGCCAGGAAGGCGGCGGCCGTCGTCGGCATCAGCAGAAGTGACGAGGCGAAGATCGGCGGAATGACACCCGCGGTGTTGACCTTGAGCGGCATGAAGGACGATTCGCCGCCCATGACGCGGTTGCCCACCTGACGCTTCGGATACTGCACGAGCAGACGACGCTGCGAGCGCTCCATGAACACGATGAAGACGATAGCCGCGACCAGCACCAGCACGATCAGCAGCAGGACGCCAGCATTGATCTGCCCTTCCTTGGCGAGCGCCAGCAGGTTGCCGATGGTGCGCGGCAGGACCGCGACGATACCGGCGAAAATAATCAGTGAGGTGCCGTTACCGACGCCGCGCGCCGTGATCTGCTCACCCAGCCACATCAGGAACATGGTGCCGCCCGTCAGGGTAACAACCGAGGAAATCAGGAACATCGGCCCGGGATCGAGCGCCAGACCCGACGCCTGCATACCCGCCGCGATGGAGAAGGACTGCACAAGTGCCAGAATAAGAGCCAGATAGCGGGTATATTGATTGAGCTGCTTGCGCCCCGCTTCGCCGCCTTCCTTGCGCAGCTTTTCCCACGGCGCATAGACCGACCCCATAAGCTGAACGATGATCGACGCCGAGATATAAGGCATGATGTTCAGGGCGAAGATGGCCATACGTTCAACGGCACCGCCGGAGAACATGTTGAACATGCCCAGAATGCCCTGAGACTGGCCGGAGAAGGCCCGCTCGAAAGCCGCCAGATCAATGCCCGGAATGGGGATATAGGTCCCCAGACGATAGACGATCAGCGCGCCCAGAGTGAAAAGAAGACGCTTATGAAGCTCCGTCGCCTTGGCAAAGGCGCTGAAGTTCAGATTGGCCGCTAATTGTTCAGCCGCAGATGCCATGAAAACCTCAAGTCGCGGACGAAACGCATGATTCCGTCCTGTCTATACCACCCTTACGGGCCCCGTAAGCCGTTGTCAAAGCGAGTGACGCCCGGCTTTGGTCGCATATGGGGAAGCGAAAACGAAAATGCCGCACCCTGATCCTTAAAGATCAGGGTGCGTGACATTTTTGACTTAGGCTTCGGTCTTGGCGGGACGGGCCTGAGCGACCGAACCACCCGCGGCTTCGACCGCCTTGACCGCCGAAGCGGTGGCCGAATAGACCGACAGGGTCAGCTTGGCCTTCAGTTCGCCTTCGCCTAGGAGGCGCACGCCGTCGAGTTCACGACGGATCACACCGGCGGCCTTCAGAGCGGCGGCGTCGATGGTGGCGGTGGCGTCGAGCTTGCCCGCGTCAACGGCCTGTTGCAGACGCCACAGGTTGACTTCGGCGTATTCAGCGCGGTTGTGCTTGTTGAAGCCACGCTTCGGCATACGCATGTACAGCGGCATTTGGCCGCCTTCGAAGCCCAGCAGCGATACGCCGGTACGCGACTTCTGACCCTTTACACCACGACCCGACGTCTTGCCCTTGCCCGAACCGGGACCACGGCCAACGCGCATACGGCCCTTGGTGGCGCCTTCATTGTCACGGATTTCATTCAGCTTGGTCATCTGGGATGCCTTTCTTGATAAGATGCGCTGGCGCTAAGGCCAACTCGGCTGGAAAAACGGAAACCGTTAAGAAACACGGCTCTCATAAATAGCAAAACGCCCCGACACGGAGGCCGGGGCGTCTTTGTTTTAATCTCGGCGGAGCCGCTTACTCAACGATTTCGATAAGGTGAGCGACCTTGGCGATCATGCCGCGGACCGAAGGGGTATCCTCCAGAGTCGAGACACGGCCCATCTTGTTGAGACCCAGACCGGCGAGCGTAGCACGCTGGTCCTTGGTGCGGCGGATGGGGCTGCCGGTTTGCTTGACAGTGACTTGAGCCATGATGATTAGCCCTCGATCGATTCAGGCGACGAAGCGCCATCGTTGCGACGCGTCAGGATGTCGCCAACCTTCTTACCGCGCTTGGCGGCGATCTGACGGGGCGAAGACTGCACCTTCAGAGCTTCAAAGGTGGCGCGCACCATGTTGTAAGGGTTCGACGAACCGAGCGACTTGCCCACGACGTCAGAAACGCCCAGGGTTTCGAGCACGGCACGCATCGGACCACCCGCGATCACGCCGGTGCCCGGAGGGGCCGCGCGGAGCTGGATCTTGCCGGCGCCCCAACGGCCGTAACCGTCGTGGTGCAGGGTGCGGGATTCACGCAGCGGGATGCGAACCATCGACTTCTTGGCTTCTTCGGTCGCCTTGCGGATGGCTTCCGGCACTTCGCGCGCCTTGCCATGACCGAAGCCGACGCGGCCCTTCTGGTCACCAACGACCATCAGAGCAGCGAAGCTGAAGCGACGGCCACCCTTCACGGTGGCGGCGACGCGGTTGATGTGAACGAGCTTTTCGACAAACTCCGAAGGTTCTTCGGTGCGTTCGCGACGATCGTTGCGGTTTTCGCTGGGACGAGCCATTGAACGTACCCCTTAGAAGTTGAGACCGGCTTCACGCGCGGCATCTGCCAACGCCTTCACCCGGCCGTGATAGATGTAACCGCCACGGTCAAAGACAACGTCCTTGATACCGGCTTCGATGGCGCGCTGGGCGACCAGCTTGCCCACTTCGGTGGCGGAAGCGGCGTTCGATCCACGCTTGGCAGCCGTTTCGAGCGACGAAGCGGCAGCAACCGTAACGCCCTTCGAATCGTCGATGACCTGAGCGTAGATGTTCTTGTCCGAACGGAAGACCGACAGACGCGGGCGGCCGTTGGAGAGGCTCTTGAGGCGGGTGCGGTTGCGCTGCGCCCGACGAGCCATTTGTTCACGAGGAGAGAGAGCCATGGCTTACTTCTTCTTCCCTTCCTTGCGGCGAACCTTCTCGCCGGCGTAACGGACACCCTTGGCCTTGTACGGCTCAGGCGGACGGATCTTGCGGATCTTGGCGGCGAGTTCGCCGACGACCTGCTTGTCGATGCCCTGGATCTTGATTTCGGTCTGCTTCGGCACGACGAAGGTGACGCCGGCAGGCGGAGCCACTTCGACCGGGTGCGAGAAACCGAGCGACAGTTCGAGGTTGTTGCCCTTCATGGCAGCGCGGTAACCGACGCCGACCAGTTCGAGGTTCGACTCGAAGCCCTCGGTAACGCCCTTCACCATGTTGGCGATGAGCGTGCGCGACAGACCCCACATCGCACGGTGGCGAGCGGTTTCACCACGCGGCGCAACCGACAGGTTGTCGGCTTCGTGCGTGACTTCAATTTCTTCAACCACGGTCCAGTTGAGCTGGCCCTTGGGCCCCTTAACCGTGATGGCCTGACCGTCGAGCGTGATGGTCACGCCCTTCGGTACTGCAATGGCCTTTTTCCCAATACGAGACATTGTGTGTTCCTATGGTCTTAAGCAAGTCCCGCCGGTCTTAGTAGACGCGGCAGAGGACTTCGCCACCAACGTTCAGTTCGCGGGCAGCGGTGTCAGACAGGACGCCCTTGGGCGTGGACAGGATCGCGATACCGAGGCCGTTTTTGATCGGCTTCAGATCTTTGATCGACGAATAGACGCGACGACCGGGCTTCGACACGCGGGCGATTTCCGCGATGACCGGCTGACCGTCGAAGTACTTCAGTTCGATTTCGAACTGCGGGAATTCACCCGGCACTTCAAGCAGTTCGTAACCGCGGATGTAGCCTTCGTCCTTAAGGACGTCGAGCACGCGGGCGCGCAGCTTGGACGCGGGGGTGAGCACCTTAGAACGCTGGCGCTGGGCGGCGTTCTTGATGCGGGCGATCATATCGCTCAGGGGATCAGAGATGAACATGTTGTGTGATCTTCCCTTACCAGCTGGCCTTGGTCATGCCGGGGATCTGGCCTTCATTGGCCAGCTTGCGCAGGCTGACGCGGCTCATCTTGAGCTTGCGATAGAAGGCGCGCGGACGTCCGGTGACTTCGCAGCGGTTGCGGATGCGGGTGGGCGCCGAGTTGCGGGGCAGCTTGGCGAGGGCGAGGCGGGCTTCGAAGCGTTCTTCCAGGGGAAGGGATTCGTCAACAGCCGCAGCCTTCAGCGCAGCGCGCTTGGCAGCGTATTTGTCAACGAGCTTCTTGACCATCTCGTTACGGTTTACAGCCGATTTCTTAGCCATTGTTCTGTACCTTTCCCCTTACGAAACGAACGGGAACTGGAAGTGCTTCAGGAGAGCCTTGGCTTCCTTGTCGCTCTTCGCCGTGGTGCAGACAACAATGTCCATGCCCCACATCTGGTCGATCTGATCGTAGTTGATTTCCGGGAACACGATGTGTTCCTTCAGGCCCATGGCGTAGTTGCCACGACCGTCGAAGGAGTTACCGTTCAGGCCGCGGAAGTCCTTCACGCGCGGCAGCGCGATCGTGATCAGGCGATCCAGGAATTCATACATACGATGCTTGCGCAGCGTCACCTTGGCGCCGATCACCATGCCTTCGCGCAGCTTGAAGCCAGCGATAGACTTACGGGCCTTGGTTTCAGCCGGCTTCTGACCGGTGATAGCGGCCAGGTCCGCAATCGCGGCCTTGACCTTCTTGGAGTCGGCAACGGCTTCGCCGATACCCATGTTCACGACGATCTTGTCGAGCTTGGGGACCTGCATTTCGTTGGTGTAGCCGAACTCTTCCTTCAGCGCCGCGCGGATCTTGTCCTGATAGACGGCCTTGAGGCGCGGGGTATAAGCTTGATCAGCCATTGATGACCTCACCGGTGCTCTTGGCGAAGCGCACCTTCTTGTCGCCTTCGACGCGGAAACCGACGCGGGTCGGCTTGCCGTTGGCATCAGCCACGGCGACGTTCGAAAGGTGAAGCGAGGCTTCCTTGTTGATGATACCGCCTTGCGGGTTCGTTTGCGAAGCGCGCGTGTGGCGCTGAACGATATTGATACCCTGAACAACGACGCGGTTCTCGGTCGGGAGAACCTTCAGGACGGTGCCGGTGCGGCCTTTGTCCTTACCCGTCAGGACGACGACTTTGTCGCCCTTCTTAACCTTCGCAGCCATTAGAGGACCTCCGGCGCCAGCGAGATGATCTTCATGTGGTTCTTGGCGCGCAGCTCGCGCGGAACCGGCCCGAAGATACGGGTGCCAATGGGCTCACCCGACTTGTTGACGATCACAGCGGCGTTGGTGTCGAAACGGATCACCGAACCGTCCTTGCGCTGGATGTCTTTCGAGGTGCGCACGACGATGGCGCGCAGAACGTCACCCTTCTTCACGCGGCCACGGGGGATCGCTTCCTTAACCGAGACGACGATCAGGTCACCCACCGAGGCGTAACGGCGCTTGGAGCCGCCCAACACCTTGATGCACATGACCCGGCGCGCGCCCGAATTATCGGCAACGTCCAGATTAGTTTGCATCTGAATCATAATTCAAACTTTCCAAAATCTCGCAGAAGGCCCCCACCCTTTCGGGCGCAGACTTCCGCGAAGACGACTGAGGATTCCGAGGAAGCGGGCCTTAAACCCTATTTCCTCCGAATAAGCAAACGGAAAAATGCTCAACGAAGCCGTTCCGCCCGTTTGGGGTGGAGGTTCCGTGAGCATCTCTCCGGTTCAACGTCTGCGAAGGGTATTCCGCAAAATCCCGAAGGCAGGCGGAACCGGATCGCAAATGTCAAAAGACCGAAACCCGGAAGGCTGAAATAGCCTTCCGGGCCTCTGATGTCTTAGGCTGCGTCCTTGGGAAGCACTTCCCAGGTCTTCAGCTTGGACTTCGGCGCGCACTCGATGATACGAGCGACTTCGCCGGCCTTGTAGGTGTTGTTCTCATCGTGAGCGTGGTAGCGCTTCGAAACGCGCACCGGCTTCTTCAGAACCGGGTGCAGAACGGTACGCTCGACCTTCACGACGATGGTCTTGTTGCCCTTGTCAGAAACAACCAGACCTTCAAGAATGCGCTTGGGCATGGTCTATTCCTTTAGGCAGACTTCTGGGTGGTCAGAAGCGACTTGATGCGCGCGATGTCCTTGCGGACTTCGTTCACACGGTGGGTCTTCTCCAGTTGGCCGGTGGCCTTCTGAAAACGAAGGTTGAACTGTTCCTTCTTGAGGTTCAACAGTTCTTCCTGAAGCTGATCGGGGGTCTTGCCCCGCAGGTCGGCAATCTTGGTCATGGTCCTTACTCCGCCGCAATGCCGGCGTCGAGACGGGTCACGACGCGGGTACGAACCGGCAGCTTGGCCGCGCCGAGGCGCAGAGCTTCACGGGCGATGTCGTCCGCGACGCCGTCGATTTCAAACAGGATACGGCCGGGGGCCACGCGGGCCGCCCAGTAATCCACGGAACCCTTACCGGAACCCATCCGGACTTCAGCGGGCTTGCCTGTGACGGGCAGGTCCGGGAAGATACGGATCCAGACGCGTCCCTGACGCTTCATTTGACGCGTGATGGCCCGACGGGCGGCTTCGATCTGACGGGCGGTCAGGCGCTCAGGCTCGACCGTCTTCAGACCATAGGAACCAAAGTTCAGCGTGTAGCCGCCCTTGGCATTACCGTGGATGCGGCCCTTGAAGGCCTTACGGTATTTTGTGCGCTTAGGAAGCAGCATAGCGATCAGGCCTCCTTATTGTTGCGATCGCGGCGCGGGCCACGGTTGTTACGCTCGCCGCGCTCCGGACGCTCGTTCGATGACGGGCCCGAAGCTTCCTGCGACCAGCGCTTGTCCTGGGCCATCGGATCGTGCTCAAGGACTTCGCCCTTGAAGATCCACACCTTGACGCCGATGATGCCGTAGGTGGTCAGGGCTTCGGCAAAGCCGAAGTCGATGTCCGCACGCAGGGTGTGCAGCGGCACGCGACCTTCACGGTACCATTCCATACGGGCGATTTCCGCACCGCCGAGACGACCCGACAGGTTCATACGGATGCCCTTGGCGCCCAGACGCATGGCCGACTGGATCGAACGCTTCATGGCGCGGCGGAAAGCCACGCGGCGTTCCAGCTGCTGAGCGATGGATTCGGCGACCAGTTGCGAATCGACTTCCGGCTTGCGGACTTCGACCAGGTTCAGGAACACTTCGCCTTCGGTGAGGGCAGAGATGTCCTTACGCAGCTTGTCGATGTCAGCACCCTTCTTGCCGATCACCACGCCCGGCCGGGCGGCATAGATGGTGATGCGGCACTTCTTGTGCGGACGCTCGATGATGATGCGCGACACGCCGGCGGCGTTCAGCTTTTCCTTCAGTTCCTTACGGATCTTCAGGTCCTGGTGCAGCAGCTTCGCGTATTCCTGACGGGCGGCGAACCAGCGCGAGTCCCAGGTACGGTTGACGCCGAGGCGCAGACCGATCGGATTGACTTTCTGACCCATTAGGCAGCCTCTTGACCAAGTTCACGGACGACGATGGTCAGTTCCGAGAAGGGCTTCAGGATACGCGACGAGCGACCGCGGGCGCGGGACGCAAAGCGCTTCATGACGATGTTCTTACCCACATAGGCCTCGGCGACAAACAGGTTGTCGATGTCGAGGTTGTGGTTGTTTTCGGCGTTGGAGATCGCCGAATACAGGGCCTTGCGAACGTCGCCGGCGATGCGCTTGTGCGAGAACTCAAGCTCGTTGAGCGCGCGCTGGACCTTCAGGCCGCGGATCGACTGGGCCACCAGGTTCAGCTTGTAAGGGCTGATGCGGATGGAGACCAGCTTGGCGCGGGCTTCGGTCGGCTTTACGCGGCGAGGATTGGACGTTTGCGACATGGCTTACTTCCTCTTCGCCTTCTTGTCAGCGGCGTGACCCGGGAAGTTCCGCGTGGGCGAAAATTCACCGAGCTTCATGCCGACCATGTCTTCCGACACCAGCACCGGCACGTGCTTCTGACCGTTATAAACACCAAAGGTGAGCCCCACAAACTGGGGCATGATGACAGAGCGGCGCGACCACGTCTTGATGACGTCCTTGCGACCGCCGGCCTGAGCCGCTTCCGCCTTCTTAAGAAGGTGGCCATCGACAAAGGGACCTTTCCATACGGAGCGAGCCATGGATTAGCGAGCCTTCTTGAGGTGACGCGAGCGGATGATGAACTTATCCGTCGCTTTGTTGGTACGGGTCTTGCGGCCCTTGGTGGGCTTGCCCCACGGGGTGACCGGGTTACGACCGCCCGATGTGCGGCCTTCACCACCACCGTGCGGGTGGTCGATCGGGTTCATGGCCACACCACGAACGTGCGGACGCCAGCCCTTGTGACGGGCGCGACCAGCCTTACCGAGGCTTTCGTTCATGTGGTCCGGGTTGGACACGGCACCGACGGTGGCCATGCAGGTGTCGAGCACCATGCGCAGTTCACCCGAACCCAGACGGATCTGGGCGTAACCGGCGTCGCGGCCAACGAGCTGAGCATAGGCCCCAGCCGAACGGGCCAGCTGACCACCCTTCATGGGCTTCAGCTCGACATTGTGGATGATCGTACCGACCGGCAGCGAACGCAGCGGCGCGGCGTTACCCGGCTTCACGTCCACCTTCTCCGAGGCGATGATGGTGTCACCGGCCTTGAGGCGTTGCGGAGCCAGGATGTAGGCCTTTTCGCCGTCGGCATAGTTGATCAGCGCGATGAAGGCGGTGCGGTTCGGGTCATACTCCAGACGCTCCACCGTACCGGCCACGTCGAACTTGCGACGCTTGAAGTCGATGATGCGATAGAGCTTCTTGGCGCCGCCGCCACGGAAGCGGACGGCCACACGACCGCCGGCACCACGGCCGCCGGACTTGGTGAGACCTTCGACCAGAGCCTTCTCAGGACGGCCCTTGTGCAGCTCGGAACGGTCAACGAGAACCAGTTCGCGACGACCGGGCGAGGTGGGGTTGAATTGCTTCAAAGCCATTGTTCAATCCTCTCCTTACAGACCGGTGGTGATGTCGATGGATTGGCCCTCTTCGAGGGTGACAATCGCCTTCTTGACATCGTTGCGACGGCCCATGATGCCCTTGAAGCGCTTGGTCTTGCCCTTCGTGACAACCGTGTTCACCTTGACAACCTTGACGTTGAACAGAGCTTCAACGGCCGAGGCGATCTCGTCCTTCGAGGAGTCGAGCGACACCTTGAAGACCACCTTGTTCTGTTCAGACAGAACGGTCGCCTTTTCGGTGATGTGCGGCGCCAGAATGACGTCGTAATTGCGGATAGTAGCAGCCATAACTTAGGCCTCCACTTTGAAGCGGGCTTCGATCGCTTCCACCGCCGACTTCGTCAGAACCAGCGTCTGGCGGCGCAGAACGTCATAAACGTTCAGACCGGCCGACGGCAGGACGTCGATATTCGGGATGTTGCGCGAAGCAAGCGCGAAGTTGGTGTCAACTTCCGGGCCCGCGATGATGAGAGCGTTCTTCAGGCCCAGCGTTTCGAACTTAGCACGAAGCGCGGCGGTCTTGGCCGAGTCGAGCGTGGCCTGATCGAGGACGATCAGCGCACAGGCCTTGG
>Ga0233424_10002322_pt1 | contig 13839 bp, 13 predicted proteins | sample Watercolumn_Towu_FD_181011 | JGI IMG/M metagenome (GOLD analysis project Ga0233424, IMG submission 181011) | Freshwater microbial communities from Lake Towuti, South Sulawesi, Indonesia - Watercolumn_Towuti2014_125_MG | ecosystem: Environmental > Aquatic > Freshwater > Lake | place: Indonesia...
AGCTGGGACTGGCTCAGACGCAGGAGCCTGCATCGACCACCACAGACATTTACTACAAGACCGATGGAGTGCCGACGGGTCCGCCGGCTCCTTCGCCGGTTGAGGCGGTCTATCCCCGCTACGGGTCGCTCGATAATCGCATCCTGGTGTGGTTTGTGACCCAACAGCATACCTATTTCGGGGGCTTCGTACTGGCTCTGCCGATCTTTTGCGTGATCATCGAGTTCATGGGGCTTATGACGCGAGATCAGGCGGCGGCAGCCAGATATGACGGGCTGGCGAGGGATGTTCTGAAGGTGGCCCTCCTGGCCCTCTCCCTGACCGCCGTGGTGGGCAGTCTGATGCTCGGTCTGTTCATCACGCTCTACCCCAGCTTCATGCGGTACATGGGCGGGACCTTCAAGGCGATGATGCCGGTCTACGCCCTTGTCTTTCTCGGCGAGTCGCTCGTGCTCATCGCGTATTACTATAGTTGGGATCGCATGGCGGCGCCGACGTTGAAGTGGCTGCATGCTTCTCTGGGCATGGTGGCGAACGGCCTGGGCGCGGTGCTGTTGCTGCTGGCCAATGCCTGGGCAGCCTTCATGATGGCGCCGGCCGGCGTGGACGCGCAGGGCCGCTACTTGGGCAACGCGTGGCACCTGCTCCACTCGGCGCTCTGGAACCCGCTCAACGTCCACCGGTTCCTGGCGGATCTTATGTCCGGCGGCGCGGTGGTGATCGCCTACGCCGCCTATCGGTTCTTGACCAGCAAGTCCGACGAAGAAAAAGCCTACTATGACTGGGTCGGCTATATCTTCCTGTTCGTGACGGTCTGCGCGCTCTTGCCGATGCCCTTTGCCGGTTACTGGCTCATGCGGTCGGTCTACGCCTTCCGGCAGAGCATGGGCGTGACCATGATGGGAGGTCTGCTCACCTGGCTGTTCGTCGTCCAGGCCCTCCTGGTCGGGGTGCTGTTCCTGGGTATCAACTACTACCTCTGGCAAAGCATGGGCCGAATCCGCGGCGGCGAGCGGTACCAGGGCCACCTCAAGTATCTCGTCATCGCGCTGACGGCCTGCCTCTTCGTCTGGCTGACCCCTCACACGATCGCGATGGCACCGGGCGAGGTCAAGGCTATGGGTGGAGCGCAGCACCCGGTGATCGGGAATTATGGAGTCATGTCCGCCAAGAACGGCGCGATCAACGTCATGATCTGCCTGACCGCTCTCAGCTACATGTTCTACCGGCGGGCCAACCGGACGATCACCGTACCCTGGGCCCGCACGGGGAATATTATTCTGGCGGTGCTGTTCGGGGCGGGGATACTGAACATTATCTGGCTCGCCGTCTATGGCTTCTACCTGCCGGCCAGCGTGCGCGTCGGTCTGTCTTCTCCGCAAGCCGTCAGCACCTTCACCCTGCTTCTTGTGGGGTTGCTCATTAACCGGGCCATGCTGCGGGGGGCCAAGGTCCATGGGGCGATTCAATGGGGCAAGATCTCGGCTCGCGGCATGGTGGCGCTGTTCGGGTTGGCAGCGACCTTTACCTGGGTGATGGGGCTGATGGGCTACATCCGGTCTTCCGGGCGGCTTTCCTGGCACATCAACGAGGTGATGCCGGACCTCTCGCCCTGGGCTTCCACTCCTTCGCTGACCTTCGCCGCCAAGATGGTGACCGTGAACATGGTGGTCTTCTGGTCGACCGCTCTGTTGCTCTTTTGGATCAGCAGCAAGGGTAGCCGGCCTGTTCCATCGTCGTCGCTGGCGGCGGAGGACCGTTCAGCCCTGCTTCCCTCCTCTCGCGAGGCGCAGCCGTCATGAGCTCAGACGACGGGAGACGGCCGTTGGCCCGCACGGTCTGCGCAGTTCTCGCGGGCTGCGCCCTGTTGGCCTTCCCTGGCCCGTCGGTCACGGCCCCGGCCGGTCCGGTCGTGTTGGAGGATTTCAAGACCAAAACGGCGGACGGGTTTCCGCAGGACTGGAAGGCGCAACGCAGCGCATCCGCTAGGCAGACATATCAGGTCCAATCGGAAGGCGACAGCACATTCCTGGCAGCCCGCAAGGCAGACCAGCGGGTCTACAAAAGAATCGCGTGGGATCCCAAGACCTTGCCGATCCTGACCTGGAGGTGGCGGCTGAAGTCAGCCCCGGCCGAGGCTGAACCCATCGCAGCCGTCTTCGTGTCGTTGGATACGGATCTGATGGTCATTCCGGTGGCGAACAAATATGTGTGGAGCGGGACCAAGGCCAAAGGGACCATGAAGGAGGGCGGATTCTTTGACGCCTCCGAAATCGTCCAGCGGACCGGTCCGCAGCCGGTCGGGGAGTGGGTTGAAGAGCGCGTGAATGCTTATGAGGACTTCAAGCGGATTCACAAGCACGAGCCGGCCGATCAAGCCTGGGGCATCTCTCTGTTCGGCGGGCCTGGCGTCGAGGTTGATTTCGGGCCGATTGCCGTCTCCGCCCGGTAACGGGAGGAGGAGCGGGGGCTCCATGATGCCGATCGCAACGGAAAAGTCTCCCGAGGCCGCGGGCAAAATCATCGACATGCTCCTGGGCGCGGCCGTCATGGGGACCGTTGGGACTCTGCTCGGCCTGTTGATGGGGGGGCTGGCGCTCCCGGTCGCCATCGGAGTCGGCGTCCTGCTGGGCGCCGTGGTCGGGATCTTCGGCGGGCGCCGGTTCCTCATCAGCATTCTGGTCGGCACGCTGCTGGGCGGCGCGCTGGCCTGGCTCTTGGCCGGTCCGGACAAGATCTCGATCGGCGCGGGGGCCGGGGCCGCGATGGGCGGGTTTCTGGGAGTCCAATTCTCCGCGCTCTTGGATCTGCTGGCCGAGCGCAAACGGACGTCGGTGCCGGGCGAGCCAAAACCGTAGGCACCGAACGGGCGTGATCGGGGCTGAGGGCCGGGCGCTTTTTTGTGGGAGACTATGGAAAATAGAGGAGTCTTGATCGGGGCCATCATTTTCGTGTTCGCTTCCTTCATTCTCATGATCGTGGGGCTTGTCTATGAGTCCTACAAGGCAAAGAAGCAGCGGGAGTTGGCGGCTTCCATCGTGGTCGAGAGCAAACCCGTTGCGACGGTCGCCACGCGGGACTATTCGATGTACAAGACCATCGTGGGAGAAGAGGGGCGCGAGATGGTGCAGATTCCCGAGGGGCCGTTCACGATGGGAGCCAAGGACGGGGATCCGGATGAAGCGCCGGAGCATCAGATATACCTGGCCACCTACTACATCGACAAGAAGGAGGTCACCCAGGCGGAATACGAACGCTTTGTCAAAATGACCAAGCGAGGGAAGCCGTTCATCCCGGTCTTCGAGGACGACCAATCGAAAATTCTCAAGCCGGAGCTGCCGGCTATGGGTATGTCCTGGACGGATGCAGACGCCTATTGCAAATGGGCCGGCAAGCGGTTGCCGACCGAGGCCGAATGGGAAAAGGCCAGCCGGGGCGAGGGTAAGCGTCGGTATCCCTGGGGAGACGAGTTCGGGATGGGCCATGCGAACGTGGACGGGGATGAAGACGGGTTCAAGTATCTGGCCCCGCCGGGGTCACTCGAGTCCGGGCGGAGTCCCTATGGGGTCTACGATATGACCGGAAACGTGGCTGAATGGGTGGCGGATACGTACGACGAGCACTATTACGAGAAGGCGCCCTATCGGGACCCTCCAGGGCCGGAGGAGGGCCAGCATAAGGTCATTCGCGGTGGCTCGTGGCGGGAGACTCAACACAACGCCCGGCTTTCAAAACGCTTTCAAGCGAAGATGTGGCGCACCGATACCACGATCGGGATTCGCTGCGCCAAGGACGTGGACGAGGAGCCCCAGGGTCGGATGGGAAAGTCCTGATCGCCTCGTTGACCCCGTGGAAACGACTCCCGCTGCCCGCACGCGTGGCCTGAGGCCCTGAGCCATGCTGGAAACCAGATTCAAGGTCGCCATCCTGCTCGTCGTGCTCTTCATGGCGAGCTTGCCCGTGATCGGGATTCTCCGAGGCACCAGCCTGCCGCCCGTGGATCCCGTCCTTCCCCAATCCCCCGAGCCGACCGCGCAGCCCGCTGCGACCAACGAGACGCCCGTCGCCGAGGAAATGGTCGCCATCCCGGCCGGGCCCTTCGTCCGCGGCACGAACGTCGGCGGGTACGATGAAAAACCGGAGCGGCCCATCTATCTGGATGCATTTTCCATCGACCGCTATGAAGTGACCAACCACCAGTACCAGGCCTTCGTGGCCGCGACGGGTCACCGCAAGGCTGCTCCTCCATCTCGGTATGCGAAGAACCTGTCTCGCATGAGGGGGGTGAACCAGCCCGTGACCTATGTGTCCTGGGAAGATGCCAACGACTACTGTAGATGGAAGGGCAAACGTCTCCCGACCGAGGCTGAATGGGAAAAGGCGATGCGTGGTGTAGATGGTCGCCTCTGGCCCTGGGGCAATGACCAAGACCCCACTGCGTCAAACCGGGCGTCTGCCAAGGACGGCTACGACGCGACGGCCCCTGTCGGGACGTTCAAGCGCGATGTTGGTCCCTTCGGGGTCGCTGACGGAGCCGGGAACGTCATGGAATGGGTGGCAGACTGGTATGCAGAGGAAGCCTATCGCAATCCGGATGACAGAGACCCCACAGGCCCCAACCACGGGGTGTTCCGGGTGTTGCGCGGAGGCGGCTATACCACGACGGGCAATGACGTGCGGATTACGAGCAGGAGCAAGATGGTGCCGGATTTTCGCGATGAAACGATTGGCTTCCGTTGCGTTGTGTCGGGATCTGACGATGCTGGCAGGGGGCCCTCGGAGGGCAAAAAGTCATAGAAAATCAAAATAATAGAGGATTAGGAACACAGCCAAAATTATATTGACAACCATTCCAGCCAAAACTATAATGTCGAACACTTTTGAATTTCTGCTCATCGCGTGCCCTCTTCAATACAATCGACGAAGAGAGCATTAACATAGAGTTAGAAGCCTGTCAAGAACCAGTATGACAAGGTGTGTCTCAAAGTGTTCGCGCGTCAATCATTCACGAACATAAGGAGTTGAAGGATGGGAACGGAAGCGGTCATGGGTGCGCCAGCGAAACCGGATAGCGAGCTCAAGATTAAGATCGGCAAGATGATCTTTTACATCACCGTTGCGTTGAGCCTCTGGTTCTTTTATTGGTTCGCCGGGATCCAGTGCCCATGCTGAACGGATTCCTCTGCCACGTGTGGGTTAACTACGAGGGAGTCAAGCGATGATACTGACGAATCCGCTTTTTTGGTTTGCTCTGCTCGGTCTGGGGGTGGTCCTGTTGGTTATCGGGAAAAAGATGGGCCTCCTCAACAGCACGGCGTTTGCGGTGGTTGTCTCGGTCGTGATCGCGGTCGCATACTTTCACATCGTCGACCATTACTTGATGGACATACAGGGGTTGGATTATTGGTATCTCTTCCGGAAGTGATCTGTGCGTGGAGCTGGCTGTGTCCGGCATCATGATCAACCCAGTTTTGGCCTGTTCTTCGAGCCTCTCGTGTGACGGTCTTTTTCTTTATTAAGGAGGGAGCCATGGGCAGTGTAACCAGAAAGAAGACGCTGTCGGTCATCGCGTTGAGCGCAATGATTGGCCTTCTTCTTCTGCCAATCGTTGTTGCGATTCCCGCACTGGCCAGCGGGGGAGGGGAGCCGGCTGCCGGTGCGCCTCCAGCCGAGGCGGAGAAGAAGGAAGGTGCCGCCAAAATCGAAAAGGCGCGCGACGTGTATTACAAGACCGAGGGTATCGTCTCGGGAGCGCCGGCGCCCAAGACGGCGGACAACGCCCAGTTCTATCCGCGTTACAATTTCGAGAGCCGGGTGCTCCTCTGGTTTGCCAACCAGCAGCACCTCTATTACGGCAGCTTCGTCTTGGCCGTGCCGATCTTCTGTATGGTCATCGAGTTCATAGGGATGATGACAAAGGATAAGGCGATGGCTAAAAAGTACGATCAGCTTGCCTATGACTTCATCAAGATCAGCTTGACGGCCTATTCGCTGACCGCGATCCTCGGCGGTATCCTCATCTTCACCTTCTTGACTCTCTATCCCGCGTTCTTCGGGTACCTTTCCAGTATCTTCCGTCCGGTTATGCACATTTACGCGCTGACGTTCGTAGCGGAGAGCGGCACCCTCTACATCTATTACTACGGGTGGGACAAGATGAAGGAGGGGCTCCTCAAGTGGATCCACTTGAGCATGTCGGTGGTCCTGAACGTGATCGGGACCGTTCTGATGTTCCTGGCCAACTCCTGGATCGGGTTTATGATGTCGCCGGCCGGGGTGGATGAGCAGGGTCGCTATCTTGGCAACATCTGGCACGTCATTCATACGGCGCTCTGGAACCCGCTGAACCTGCACCGCATCCTGGGCAACATGGCCTTCGGAGGCGGGGTGGTGGCGGCCTATGCAGCCTACCGCTTCCTGTCGGCGAAAAACGACGAGGAGCGGGCCCATTATGACTGGATGGGCTACATCGCGATGGCGCTGGGCGTCGCGTTCCTGATTCCCTTGCCCTTCGCCGGGTATTGGCTCATGCGCGAGGTCTATGCCTACCGACAGCAGATGGGCATTACGTTGATGGGAGGATTGCTCGCCTGGCTCTTCATCATCCAGGCGACCATGATCGGCATCCTGTTCCTGAGCAGCAATTATTACCTCTGGCAGGCCTTGGGCCGGATGCGGGGCGCCGAGCGGTTCCAGAAGTGGATCAAGTACTTTGTGTTCATTTTGGTGTGCGGATTCCTGGTGTTCATCACGCCGCACACGATGGTGATGACGCCGGCCGAGCTGAAGGCGATGGGCGGCCAGCAGCACCCGGTGCTGGGGAACTATGGCGTGATGTCGGCCAAGAACGGCGGCATCAACGTCATCATTACCACAACTGTGCTGAGCTTTATCTGGTACATGCGTGGAAATAGGGTGCCATCTGTATCCTGGTCCAAGTTTGGGAACATCTTCATGGGCGTGTTCTTCTTCTTCGCCTATGTGAATATCATCTGGCTGGCCATCTACGGCTACTACATCCCGGCCAACGTGCGGGTGGGTCTGTCCGTACCGCAGGTGGCCACGACGCTCTCCTGCCTGTTCTTCATGACCGCTCTGAACGTGGTCATGATGAAAGGAGCGAAGCAACTCGGGCCGATCGAGTGGGGCAAGATCTCCGTGCGGTCGCAATACGCGCTGATCATGCTCGCGACGGCCTTTACCTGGATGATGGGGCTGATGGGCTACATCCGCTCTTCGGTGCGGCTGTTCTGGCATGTGAACGAAATCATGCGGGATAATTCGCCCTGGGCCTATACCCATACGGTCGGGTTTGCCGCGAACATGATTTCGTTCAACGTGTTGTTCTTCTGGATCAGCATCATGTTCGTTTTTTGGCTTGGGACTCTGGGAGTCAAGAAGGCGCCGGTGGAAGCGAAAGCGCCGGTTCCGGGACGGGCTCCGGAGCCTGCCGTTGGACACTAAATTCTTCGACTTTTCAAGACTTGCAGGGTCTCATCCTTGGGATGAGCCGGGGATGAGACCCAGGAGGTTTGTCACGTGGTCGAGTTAATTCAAGTGGCGTTGGACCTGGGGTGGCCTGTCATGGCTTTTCTGGCCTGCTTGCTCGTCTACTTCCAGGTCAGCATCAAGGATCCGGAGAGAAAGCGTCAGGCTTCGTTTAAGACTTTCATCGGCATGGTTGCAGCGTTTATGTTGCTGATGGCGATTGCCAATTACCAGATCAACTTCTTCGGCGAGTCGCGGCTCCTGCCGGTGTCCCTCGTCATGATTACGGCGCTGGCCTTCATGATGGGAATTTATTTCTCCAGCATCGGCGCCCTGTTTAAAATCGGCGGGTTCATGTTTCTGGTGGCTGCGGCTTTGTCCGGCTACGGCAATTGGCTCCCCCAGGTGGAAGGCGGATTTCCTCCCCCGGAGGTGAAGTTGGACTTCGGGAGCATGACACCCCAGCAGTTGGCTGACGAGGGCGAGAAGATTATCTTCGGCGGCATCGGTCAGAGCAGTACTCAGGGCGCAATCGGCAAGGGGCAGTGTCCGCTCTGCCACGGCTTCCAGAAAGGATTTCTGAGTGAGCGGGCCCCGAACCTTTTCGGATTGCCGGATCGGCTCAAAGAACGGCTTGACGATCCGCAATATCACAAGGGTAAGGCCGGTGATCGCACGACTGAGCAGAAAGAGTCCTTCCCTGGCTCTGGGACAGCGGAGAGCGGACAGGAGTATATCGCGGAGTCGCACTCCTGTCCGAGCTGCTACGTCGTGTCCGGGTTCGGGGTGAAGGGGACCAACGACAAGCAGAGCCCGATGCCCGCGATCCACAAGCCGCCGATCTCGCTGAGCCTGCCCGAGTTGGCGGCGGTTGATACGTGGATCTATCTCCGTGAGGGGAAAGAGGCTCCCTCCTTTGAAGAGATCGTCAAGTCTTATGAGAAGTTCATTCCCGAGGCGGACCGTCCGAAGCAACAGGAGGACAAGCCGGCGGCCGGTGCCGGGGGGCTTCTTGCGGACGGCTCCGAGCCGGTGGACCAAATCTTTGCGAAGGCGCAGTGCGTGGTCTGCCATACCATTCCGGGGATTCCCGGCGCAACCGGCACTCAGGGTCCCAAGCTCGTAGAAGGGACAAACGCACCGACCCGGATCAAGGACCCGGCCTACAAGGGGACCGCGAAGAACACGCCGGAATACATCATGGAATCGGTCGTGTCGCCGAGCGCCTACGTCGTGAAAGGGTTTCCTGACAACCTGATGCCCAAGGTGTTCGGGCAGAAGCTGAGCGCCGGCGCGATGAAGAAAATCGTGGATTACCTGTCTCACGTGCAAGAAGGTAAGGAGCCTCCCAAAATCTCCTAGGGGCCTCGGCTTAAATATAGGAAGTGTAAGAAGGAGAGCAGCAAGATGAAAACTTTAATCGGTGGAGTGCTTGGAGGGGTGGTCATTCTCGTCATTGCCCTCCTATCCGTCGGCATCCTTCCAGCCACGTCGCTCAAGCTGGTCGAAGGATACATGCCGATGCAGATGCTGTTTGAGCTGGGTATCTGCGTGCTCATCTTTGCGCTGATGAGCCGCTTGCTCAGCATGGGAGGGATCAACCTCCCGCGTTTCTGGCAGGGGATTCTGTTCTGGGCTTTCATCCTGCTCTACCTCAAGTTCAGGGTGTACCCGCCGATCCCCTTCAGCGTCCGGGCCATGTACGGGACGGTGTCGCTGGTTGCCGTGTTCATGTGGATGTCGAGCAACGAAGAAGATTGGAAGAAGTTCAAGCAGCCGATCATGAACGTGCTGGACGCCAACACGGGTTTCCACAAGGCGTTGCGGACCGTATTTCTGGTCGCGCTTCCGATCATCCTCTGGGGCTTTTCCTATAATTCATTCCTGCCGAACCTGGACGAGCCTGTTGAGTTGCGGACCGTGCATCCGGCTCCGCCGGCCAGCACCAAGGTGCATGGGAAGACCTTCGTGCTCCAGACTTCCCAGAGCCCCTTCCGTGTCAATCCGGAAGGAAAATATGATCAGGAGTACACCAACTCGAAGATCGTCGAGCAGTCCATGGGCCGACTGTTGAAGCCGGACGCCAACCCCTGGGATGAGAAGGCGGAGGGGTACCTCAAGTATGTGCGGGAAGGCGGCGAGATCTTCTTCCAGAACTGCCACTTCTGCCACGGGGACAATTTGAACGGCCGAGGCCTGCATGCCTTTGCCTTCAACCCGATCCCGGCGAACTTCACCGACCCGGGCACCATCGCCCAGCTTCAGGAAACATTCATCTTTTGGCGGGTGGCGAAAGGGGGGCCTGGGCTGCCCAACGAAGCATTCCCCTGGGCCTCGGTCATGCCGCCCTGGGAGCAGCACCTGACCACGGACGAGATTTGGAAAGTCATCCTCTTTGAATATTGGCACACCGGCTATTATCCGAGGACCTGGGATTAATCCCAATCCATTCTGCGAAGGGGAAATAATATGAGGGACCTTCGGTCGAAGAGCAAGTGGTTGTTGGTGGTGGTCGCCGTCGCGGCGATCACGATGGTGTCGGGGAGCGCCACCGTCTGGACCTCAGCCGAGGCCCAGGAAGGAGGCGGAGCCCCTGAGGGATTTATGAAAGGGAGCCTTGCGGCTCTGCCTTCCGCCGAAATGATCGAGGCGGGGAAGCGGGTCTATTTTACCAAATGTGTCTGGTGCCACGGGGTGGATGGAGCAGGGGACGGTCCGGCCGCAGACCGGCTCTGGCCCCGGCCAAGGAATTTCAATCAGGGGACTTTCAAGATCAGGCACACGGCCAGCGGAGAGCTGCCGCTGTTCGATGCCACGAAGCCGGTTCCCGGCCAGAACGACCTGTTTGAGACCGTCACGCACGGGCTGCCCGGCTCCGCGATGCCTTCCTGGGAGGGTATCCTGACCGAAGAACAGCGGCAGCAGGTCCTGGCCTTCGTGGCCACCCAGTTGGTGAAGGACCGGAAGTTCGACGACAAGGAGACCGAGACCCAGACCGTGCTCCAATTGGAGAGCATCAAGCCGGTTCCGCCCACCGAGGAGAGCATCAAGAAGGGATCCGAGCTGGTCGTGGACAAGAAATGTATCGAGTGCCACGGGGTGACTGGGCGGGGAGACGGGAATGCGTTCAACTTGAAGGACGACTGGGGATTCCCGATTCAACCGGCCGACTGGCACAAATGCTGGAACTTCAGGGGGAGCCGCCAGGACCCGTACAATGTGAAGAATATTTTCCGGACCTTCTCCACAGGGATCAACGGTACGCCGATGCCATCCTTCGCGGATACCACCACGATCGAAGAGCGCTGGCACATCGCCAACTTCGTACAGTCACTCTGCGAGCGGGACGCGAATGGCGAGCCGCTGGGGATCGATCCCCTGACGGACAAGCCCAAGATCAACTTCGTGATCCGGTCCGGCCCGGTGGAAGGCGATATCTCCGATGATCCGGAAAACGAGATGTGGCAGAAGCGTGAACGGCGGATCGTGCTGTTCGGCGGGCAGATCACGCACAAGCCCAGGAACTTCGTCAACCGCATCGACGATGTCTGGGTGAAGTCGCTCTATAACGACAAGGAAATCGTGTTCCTGTTCCAGTGGGATGACCGGTCCAAGAGCATCGCAACTGGGAAGCTGCCCTTCGAGCCGACCGAGGTCAACCTGGACCAGCACGTTAAGGAGCAGGCGCCCAAGACCGGTGAGCCCGGTTCGATCGCAGCCCAACAGAACCAGTACACGATCTACAACGACGCCTTCGCCTTCCAGTTCCCGGTGAAGTGGCAGGAACTTCCGGCCCCGATCAAGCCGCGGTACCTGTGGGGCGATCAGAAGTATCCGGTCGATATCGTGAAGTGGGATGCGAACGGGACCATCAAGGCGTATGCAGGGACCGGGTGGGACCAGGACTTCGAGGATCGGGATGACTTCACCGAGAAGCTCAAGGTCCTCAAGCAGGAATGGAAGGATGGTCGGTGGACGTTGATGATCAGCCGGCCTCTTAAAGGGGACTATGACGAAGACACCAAGTTCGAGGTGGGCAAGTACATCCCGACCGTGTTCTTCGCGTGGGATGGGCACAACGGCGATGCCGGCCGCAAGATGGCCGTGTCCGCCTTTTACTATACGATCCAAGAGCCGCCGATCCCGAAAGAAACCTACATCTATCCGACCCTGATTGCGATCGGTGTGGTGGTCCTTGAAGGGTGGGTGCTGACCAGGCGGGCGAACAAGAAGAAGGGGAAGACTCTGTAACCCTTCGTGATCAGACGTGATATGGAAAGGGGGTGGGTCGTCCCACCCCCTTTTTTTATCTGTGCAGCCTGAGGGGCTGGTCATGAGCGTCGAAACAAGCCGGATGACGGGAGTCCTCTTGGCCGGCGGCAAGAGCCGGCGAATGGGGCAGGATAAGCGATTTCTGGAACTGGCGGGGCAGACCCTGCTGGAGCGTACCCTGTCCCGACTGGAACCGCTCTTTGCGGACATTCTGGTGGTGGTGGCCGAACCAGACCCTCAACTTGCCTCGTTGCGTCACGCCGTCGTCACCGACTTGATTCCTGGCTGCGCCACCCTGGGCGGGCTCTACACGGGGTTGTCCTTGGCCAGGCATCCACGGATTTTTGCCTGCGCCTGCGACATGCCGTTCTTGGATCGGGCGGTGATCGAGCGGATGATCCAATTGGGTCAGGGGGCCGACGTGGTGATGGCCGAGCTGGCCAGCTGGCTTCAGCCCATGCATGCTATTTATTCCAAAGCCTGCCTGCCTCACCTGGAGCGGATGGCGAGGGCCAACCAGCTCAAGGTCCAGGAGCTTGCGACGGAGACGGCTCTGGCGGTCAGGCTGGTGACAGAGAGCGAGCTCGTGGACGTTGATCCCCGGTTTCTATCCTTTCTGAATATCAACACCCAGGCCGATCTCGAGTTTGCCAGGAAGCTGCTGGCGGAGCGACGAACCAATCCCGGCGGCAAGGCCTGATCCGATGATTCGCACGGTCACGATCATCCATCCGGGCTCCCTCGGGGATGTCCTGCTCTCCTTGTCGGCGATCAGGGCCTTGCGGGCTTCGTTGCCAGGGCGGCGGATCGGCCTTCTTGCCGGCCGCGAAGTCGGGGGCCTGCTGCAGGCTGCCGGTGAAATTGATCGGCTGTTTCCCCTGGAGGGTGATGCCTTGGCGAGCCTGCTGGCTGGGCCTGCTCAACCCCGCTCGCAAGGGCCGGTGGGGGAATCCTTCTGTGATTGGCTCAGCCACTGCGACCTTGCGGTCGGCTGGATGGGTGATCCGGACGGGCAGCTCGCCGGGAGGCTGAGCGAGCTGGGTGTGGGCCGTGTCATGGTCAGATCGCCCCATTCAGAGGATTGTCGTGCAACCCATCAGGCCGACCGATTCATGGAGACGGTGCAGGAAATTCAGTCTGCCCGCCTTCAGGCAAGGAGGCTCAGGCTTCCTGAGGAAGTGCTTGCGACGGCCAGGGCAAGGCTGGAAACGGTGGGAGCCTTGAGACAGCCAAAACAGCCGCTGGTGTTCGTTCACCCAGGCAGCGGGAGCCCGCACAAGTGCAGCGAGCCAGCTTTGTCTGCCCGTCTGGTGGATTGGCTCCAGACTCAGGGCGCCGTTCCGATGCTCGTCGGCGGACCGGCTGACAGCGAGCAGCTCGAAGAGGTTGCGGGTCTCTGCGCCGGGCACCCACCGGTGTTCCAGGGCCTCGACCTGCTCTCGGTGGGCGGGCTGTTGGCTCAGGTGGACCTGTTTCTCGGTCATGACTCTGGATTAACCCACTTGGCCGCCGCGCTTCACGTTCCGACCATCGCGATCTTCGGGCCGACCGACTGCAACCGTTGGGCTCCAACCGGCCCTCACGTGACGGTGCTGAACGGGGCTCCTTGCCCCTGTCGGGAGCAGGGATGGCCGGTTGTGCAACAATGCCGAAGCAAACCCTGTCTCCAGGTCCCGGCCGAACGGCTGATCCTTGCTTGCCGACGGAGGCTTCAGCGACCGGAAGATTTCCGGCATGAACAGCGGACGGTCAGCAGCACTTCTTGTCACGTTCGCTGACGGTATGCTAGATTGCCAAACCGGTTTTGCCAAAACTAGCGAGCAAAGCGAGCGAGAGGGGGGAGGCTCCGTGGGCTTAGCCCACGGAGGGGGCGACGCGAGCCCCTACTAGCGAGTGTTCGGAGAATAGCGTGTCCCACGCCATCGTGCAGGAAACGGTCATCGACGCTCTGGAGGGTGCCTTGCGCCAGGCCAAGCGCAAGGGACAGTTGAGGATCGACTCGTTCCCCCCGCTCACGCTGGACCAGCCCAAGCGTTCCGAGTGGGGCGATCTGGCCTCGACCGTCGCCATGACCCTGGC
>Ga0233424_10002323_pt1 | contig 13834 bp, 13 predicted proteins | sample Watercolumn_Towu_FD_181011 | JGI IMG/M metagenome (GOLD analysis project Ga0233424, IMG submission 181011) | Freshwater microbial communities from Lake Towuti, South Sulawesi, Indonesia - Watercolumn_Towuti2014_125_MG | ecosystem: Environmental > Aquatic > Freshwater > Lake | place: Indonesia...
CATTGGTGGCTGCCACGCTGGCCGACGCGCCGGCTGCGCAGGACGTCATCGTCAATGCCACCAGCACCAGCCTGGCTGGCGCGGCCTCGCCGGTGGGCGCCCATGTGCTCAAGCCCGGCGCGCTGGCGCTGGACATGATGTACGGCCCCAAGGCCCAGCCCTTTCTGGACTGGGCCGCCGCCCACGGCGCCGAAGGGCGCGACGGCCTGGGCATGCTGGTGGAGCAGGCGGCTGAGGCCTTCTTCTTCTGGCGCGGCGTGCGGCCTGACACCGGGCCGGTGCTGAAGGCCCTGAGGGCGACGCTGTGATCCGGCATGCCGCGCGCCTGCTGGGCGTGCTGCTGCTGGCACTGCTCTGCCTTCAGCTCTGGTTTGCCGGGCGCATCCTGCTGATGCGCATCGTGGCGCCGGAGTCGACGAGCTTTCAGCGCAGCGAGGTCGTGCGCCTGCTGACCGAGAAGCACCAGGTCGCCTGGGCGCAGGACTGGGTGGACGATGCCCAGCTGCCCAGCACGCTCAAGCGCGCGGTGATCGCCAGCGAGGACGACTCGTTCGCGGAGCATGGCGGCGTGGACTGGGACGCCTTGAAGGGCGCCTGGCAGAAGAACGAGAAAGCCCAGGCGCGCGCCCAGGCCCGGGGCAAGCCGGTGGCCAAGGTGGTGGGCGGCTCCACCATCACCCAGCAACTGGCCAAGAACCTCTTCCTCTCCGGCGAGCGCACCTTCGTGCGCAAGGGGCAGGAGCTGCTCATCACGCTGATGCTGGAAGCGCTGCTGGACAAGCGCCGCATCCTGGAGATCTACCTGAACAGCGTGGAATGGGGCGAAGGCCTGTTCGGCGCCCAGGCGGCGGCGCGGCACTACTTCCGCGTCGATGCCGCCCGGCTCGGCACCTTCGAAGCTGCCCGGCTGGCGGTGATGCTGCCGGCGCCCAAGCGTTTCGAGCGACAACCCTCGGGGCCCTACGTGATGGCCCGGGCAGGCATCATTGCGGCCCGCATGAACAGCGCCCAACTGCCCTGACCTCCGTGAGCGACACCCTCGAGATCGCGGCCGCCGCCGCCCGCCTCATCGTGGACGAGGGCATGGACTGGGGCCCCGCCAAGCAACGCGCCGCCCGGGACCTGGGTGTGCCGCGCGCCGCCTTGCCCGGCAACGACGAGGTCGAGGATGCCGTCCGCGAGCACATCGCCATCTTCCATGCCGACACCCAGCCTGCCGAGCTGCGCGCCCTGCGCGAACTGGCGGCGCAGTGGATGGACCGGCTGGCCGAGTTCCGCCCGCACCTGACGGGCGCCGTCTGGCGCGGCACGGCCACGCGCCTGTCCAATGTCCATCTGCAGCTCTACTGCGACGACAGCAAAGCCACCGAGATCGCCCTGCTCAACCGCGGCCTGAGCTTCGACGTGGCCGAAACCAGTGCCGGCAGAGGGCGGACGGTGGACATGCTGATCCTCGACGTCCCCTGCCCCGCGCTCGGCGAGCGGGTGACGCTGTGCCTCACCATCCTGGACTTCGACGACCTGCGGGGCTCGCTGAAGCCGGACGCCCGGGGCCTGCCGGAACGCGGCGACCTGGGCGCACTACGAAAGCTCCTCGATGAAGCATGAACCTCCCCTGGCCCGTCGCACCTTCCTCGTGGGTGCTGCTGCGGGTGGCGCCGTCGTCGCCGGTGGCCTGGCCTGGCGGGCCCTCAACCCACCGCCGCCGCCGCTGTCGCCCGCCGCCCAGGCCTTCTGGGCGCGCAGCTTCCCGGCCCTGGACGGCAGCGACCTGGCCGTCAAGCGTTGGCAGGGCCAGCGCCTGCTCGTGAACTTCTGGGCCACCTGGTGCCCGCCCTGCGTGAAAGAGCTGCCGGAGATCAACCAGTTCTACAAGGAAGCCCAGGGGCAAGGCTGGCAGGTGCTGGCGCTGGCCATCGACCAGGCCGAGCCGGTCAAGGCCTTCCTGCAGAAGACGCCGCTGGACTTCACCGTCGCCCTGGCCGGCCCGCAGGGCCTGGGCCTGGTGCGGGAACTCGGCAATCCGGCCGGCGGCCTGCCCTTCTCGATCGCCTTCGACGCTCACGGCGAGCTGAGCTGGCGCCGGCTGGGCGTGACGACGCTGAAAGAGCTGCGCGAACTGGCCAAGACCTGAGCCCATCGGGCGGCTTTTGCCTGTCGACCGGCTCCTTCCTTGAGAATTTCCCTATCCGGCGGGAAATCGGCCTCAAAACGCGTAAAGTTCGCCCTTCCTCAATTTAGTGGCGCCTCTCTAACCCTTCGGGCTCGGGTGACGCCACGTGTTTGATGCAAGTTCTCGTCCTGCATGGCCCCAACCTCAACCTGCTCGGCACCCGCGAGCCCGAGGTCTACGGCGCGCAGACACTGGCCCAGATCAATGCTGAACTGAGCAAGATCGCGGCCGATGCCGGCGCCAGCCTGGAAGCCTTCCAGAGCAACCACGAGGGCGCTCTGGTGGACCGCATCCAGGCGGCCCGCACGGACGGCACACGCTTCATCCTGATCAATCCGGCGGCCTACACGCACACCAGCGTCGCCATCCGCGACGCCCTGGCGGCGGTGGCCCTGCCCTTCATCGAAGTTCACCTCTCGAACATCCACCGCCGGGAAGCCTTCCGGCACCACAGCTACATGAGCGAGCTGGCGGTGGGCGTCATCTGCGGCCTCGGCGCGAACGGCTACCGCCTCGCACTGCGGCACGCCCTCGAATCGTTGGAAGCCGGCGCCTGAACACGGCGCCCGGCCCCGCTTTCCTCTCACAACAACAATTCAGCCTGGAGCCACGATGGACCTGCGCAAGCTCAAAACCCTGATCGACCTGGTGTCGGAATCCAACATCTCCGAACTGGAAATCACCGAGGCTGACGGCAAGGTCCGCATCGTCAAGGCCGACCCGGCCGCCGCTGTCGCCGCCGCGCAGCCCGTCTACGCCCCGGCCCCGGCCGCGCCCGTGGTGCTGGCCGCGGCCGCCCCCGCAGCGCCCGCCGCCGCAGCGGCTGCCCCGGCCGCACCGGCTGCCGCCGCGGCCGAGACGGGCCACGTCGTGAAGTCGCCCATGGTCGGCACGTTCTACCGTGCGTCCAGCCCGAACGCCAAGCCTTTCGCCGAGGTCGGCCAGACGGTCAAGGAAGGCGAGGCCATCTGCATCATCGAAGCGATGAAGATCATGAACGAGATCGAGGCTGACAAGTCCGGCACGATCACCAAGGTGCTGTGCGAGAACGGCCAGGCCGTCGAGTTCGGCCAGCCGCTGTTCGTGATCGAGTGAGGTCACTCGATGTTTAAGAAAGTCCTGATCGCCAATCGCGGCGAGATCGCCCTGCGCATTCAGCGCGCATGCCGTGAACTCGGCATCAAGTCCGTCGTCGTCTACTCCGAGGCCGACCGCGACGCCAAGTACGTGCGCCTGGCGGATGAGGCCGTCTGCATCGGCCCCGCGCCCTCCGCGCAGAGCTACCTCAGCATGCCGGCCATCATCGCCACCGCCGAGGTCACCGACGCCGAAGCCATCCACCCGGGCTACGGCTTCCTGAGCGAGAACGCCGACTTTGCCGAGCGCGTCGAGCGCAGCGGCTTCACCTTCATCGGCCCGACCCCCGAGTCCATCCGCCTGATGGGCGACAAGGTCTCGGCCAAGCAGGCCATGATCCGCGCGGGCGTGCCCTGCGTGCCCGGCTCGGAAGGCGCCCTGCCCGAGGACCCGAAGGAGATCGTGCGCATCGCCCGCTCCGTGGGCTACCCTGTCATCATCAAGGCCGCCGGCGGTGGCGGTGGGCGCGGCATGCGTGTCGTGCACACCGAGGCTGCGCTGGTGCACGCGGTGCAGACGACGCGCGCCGAAGCGGGCGCGGCCTTCGGCAACCCCGAGGTCTACATGGAGAAGTTCCTGGAGAACCCACGCCACGTGGAGATCCAGGTGCTGGCCGACACGCACAAGAACGCCGTCTGGCTGGGCGAGCGCGATTGCTCCATGCAGCGCCGCCACCAGAAGATCATCGAGGAGGCACCCGCCCCCGGCATCCCGCGCCGCATCATCGAGAAGGTGGGTGACCGCTGCGCCGCCGCCTGCAAGAAGATGGGCTACCGCGGGGCCGGCACCTTCGAGTTCCTGTACGAGAACGGCGAGTTCTACTTCATCGAGATGAACACCCGCGTGCAGGTGGAGCACCCGGTGACCGAGATGGTGACCGGCATCGACATCGTGCAGCAGCAGATCAAGATCGCCGCCGGCGAGAAGCTGCCGTTCACGCAGCGCCAGATCGAGCTCAAGGGCCACGCCATCGAGTGCCGCATCAATGCGGAAGACCCGGTGAAGTTCACGCCGTCCCCCGGCCGCATCACGATGTGGCACGCGCCGGGCGGCCCGGGCGTGCGGGTCGACTCGCATGCCTACACGAACTACTTCGTGCCGCCGAACTACGACTCCATGATCGGCAAGATCATCGTCCACGGCGACACCCGCGAGCAGGCCCTGGCCCGCATGCGCATCGCGCTGAGCGAGACGGTGGTCGAAGGCATCCAGACCAACATCCCGCTGCACCGCGAGCTGATGGCCGATGCCAAGTTCATCGAGGGCGGCACGTCCATCCATTACCTCGAAGGCTGGATGGCCGCGCACAAGCGCTGAAACGGCCTCGTGTCGCGGGACAATACGCCGCATGAGCCACCTGTTTGAACTTGCCCTGGTCTGCCGCGAGGCGGATGTCGAGATCGTCAGCGATGCGCTGATGGAGATCGATGCCCTCGCGGTGTCCGTCGAAGACGCGGACGCCGACACCGACGCCGAGCGCGCCCTCTTCGGCGAGCCCGGCATGCCGGCTCCCAAGGCCGGCTGGGCCCGGTCGGTCGTGAAGGCGCTGTTTCCGTCCGAGCCTGAGTCCACCGAGGCGGCCACGCTGATCCTCGCGCAGGACTGGGCGGCGGACGTGCACGTGCAGGCCATCCAGGCCGTGCCTGAGCAGGACTGGGTGCGCCTCACGCAAAGCCAGTTCGCGCCGGTCGAGATCACGCCGGAGTTCTGGATCGTGCCGAGCTGGCACGAGGCGCCCCCGCAGGCCCAGCGCGTCATGCGCCTGGACCCGGGCCTGGCCTTCGGCACTGGCACCCACCCGACCACACGCATGTGCCTGCGCTGGATTGCCCGCCAGGGCAAGGCCTGGCCCCGTGTGCTGGACTACGGCTGCGGCTCGGGCATCCTGGCCATCGGCGCGGCGCTGCACGGCGCCCAGGCCATCGACGCCGTGGACATCGACCCGGCGGCCGTCACGTCCTCGCGCGACAACGCCACGGCCAATGGCGTCACGCTGAACATCGGCCTGCCCGAACTGGCCCAGGGCGAGTACCCGCTCGTCATCGCCAACATCCTGGCCCAGCCGCTGAAGCTGCTGGCGCCGCTGCTGTGCGCGCATGTCGCGGCGGGCGGCCACCTCATCCTCGCCGGCATCCTGAGCCGCCAGGCCGATGAGTTGAAGGCGGCCTATGCACCCTGGCTTGCCTTGGAAGTCACCGACGAAGAGGATGGCTGGATCCTGATGACCGCCGCCCGCGCCGCATGAGCCTCGCCACGCGCTGCACCGCCTGCGGCACGATCTTCCGGATCGTGGAGGACCAGCTGCGCGTGTCCGACGGCTGGGTGCGCTGTGGCCGCTGCGCCGAGATCTTCGACGCGCGCGAGCTGCTGTTCGACATCGAGCGTGACGCGCCGCCACCGTGGCCGCCCCAGTTCGTGCCGTCGGCGGCCCCCGAGCCGCTGCCGCCCCCACCGCCGCCCCCTCCCCCGCCGCCGCCACCACCCACCCCGGTGTTCGAGGCGCCGGCTCCCTGGATGCCGCCGCCCGAGCCCGACCTGCGCGCGGACGATCTGCCCACGGGATGGCCGGCCACCGAGCTCGCACGGCAGGAGCCGCGCTGGGTCGACGAGGACCCGGCACCGGCGCCCACGCCCGCCGCGGCGCCCGAGCCGGAGCCCGGCTTCGCCGCTGAACCGGCGCCTGCACCCACCTCGTCCATCGACATGCCGGAGTTCATGCGGCGGGCCGAGCGCTCGGCCCGCTGGAACCGCCCGGCCGTGCGCCTCGCCCTGGGTGGGGTGTCACTGTTGCTCGTGGCCGCCCTGGCACTGCAGGCCCTGCTGCATTTCCGCGATGCGCTGTCGGCACTGCATCCGCCGCTGCGCGGCACTTTGCAAGCCCTGTGCGGCCTGGCAGGCTGCGAGATCAAGCCCTGGAAGCGCATCGATGCGCTCAGCCTCGATGCCACCTCGCTCAACCCGATGGGCAGCGGGGGCTACAAGCTCCACCTGTCACTGCGCAACAAGACGGCCGTGGACGTGGCGGCGCCTTCCATCGAGTTGAGCCTCACCGATGCAAATGGCGCCCCGCTCGCGCGACGCGTGCTGGGGCCGGAGGCCTTGAGCCCGGCGCTCACGCAGGTCAATGCCGAATCGGAGCAATCGCTGAGCCTGGTGTTCAGCACCGGTGGGCAGCGCGTGAGCGGCTACAGCGTCAACATCTTCTACCCCTGAGCCTGCGGCCGCGCCGTTGCTGCGCGGCAAGCCGTTCGGCTCGGCACCCATCAAGAAAAAACCCGGCGCCGCGTGAGCGGGCCGGGTTTTGCGTGTGTTCAGAGCAGGTGGCCGAAGCCACCCGTCAGAACCTTCGCTCAGGGCTTGTTGCCGGTCGGGAAGGGCCAGGCCGCTTGCGGGCTCAGCGCCGTCTTGGCAGCGGGGGCTGCGGCAGCAGCAGCAGCGGCAGGCTTGGCCGCAGGGGCAGGCTTGGCGGGAGCCTTCTTGGGAGCAGCAGCCTTCTTGGCGGCCGGCTTCGCAGCAGGCTTGGCGGCGGGCTTGGCGGCAGCCTTCTTGGGAGCGGCAGCCTTCTTGGGGGCAGCGGCCTTCTTGGGCGCAGCAGCCTTCTTCGGGGCAGCAGCCTTCTTGGCGGGAGCCGCGGCCTTCTTGGCCGGAGCGGCCTTCTTCGCCGGAGCTGCCTTCTTGGCCGGGGTGGCCTTCTTGGCGGGCGCAGCCTTCTTGGCCGGGGTGGCCTTCTTGGCCGGAGCAGCCTTCTTCGCCGGGGTGGCCTTCTTGGCCGGAGCGGCATTCTTCGCCGGGGCGGCCTTCTTGGCCGGAGCGGCCTTCTTCGCCGGAGCAGCCTTCTTGGCCGGGGCGGCCTTCTTCGCCGGAGCAGCCTTCTTGGCCGGAGCGGCCTTCTTCGCCGGCGTCGCGGCAGCCTTCTTGGCCGGAGCCTTCTTCGGTGCGGCCTTGGCCGGGGTCTTTGCAGTTGCCATGGTTTTCTCCTTGATCAAGTGGAAAAGTCACCGCCTTGCACGGACCGGTCCGTACAAATGCGGCTATTCACCGTCCGAGAGTCGCTCAGGAGGAACGCCTCGGTACGGTGAATCGGATCGCCATGCAGCCCCGCCACCTCAAGGGTGCTGATGCGGGTTTCGCTCGGTGACTGCATTGGCCAGGTCTTGATCGGGTTGCGGCTGGGGGTCAGTCCCAGCTCAGGGCCCCGCCCGATTGGTACTCGATGACGCGGGTCTCGAAGAAGTTGCGTTCCTTCTTCAAGTCGATCATCTCGCTCATCCACGGGAAGGGGTTTTCTTCGTTCGGGAACAGCGGCTCGAGGCCGATCTGCACCGCACGGCGATTGGCGATGAAGCGCAGGTAGCCCTTGAACATCGAGGCATTCAGGCCGAGCACGCCGCGCGGCATGGTGTCTTCGGCGTAACGGTATTCGAGGTCGACGGCCTTCAGGAACAGCGCCTTGATCTCGGCCTTGAATTCGGCCGTCCAGAGGTGCGGGTTCTCGAGCTTGAGCTGGTTGATCAGGTCGATGCCGAAATTGCAGTGCATCGACTCGTCGCGCAGGATGTACTGGTACTGCTCGGCAGCACCCGTCATCTTGTTCTGGCGGCCCATGGCCAGGATCTGCGTGAAGCCCACGTAGAAGAACAGGCCTTCCATCAGGCAGGCGAAGACGATGAGCGACTTCAGCAGGGTCTGGTCGGTCTCGGGCGTGCCGGTCTTGAAGTCCGGGTCCATGATCGCTTCGATGAAGGGGATCAGGAACTCGTCCTTGTCGCGGATCGACTTCACCTCGTTGTAGGCGTTGAAGATCTCGCTCTCGTCCAGGCCCAGGCTCTCGACGATGTACTGGTAGGCGTGCGTGTGGATGGCCTCCTCGAAGGCCTGACGCAGCAGGAACTGGCGGCACTCGGGCGCCGTGATGTGGCGGTAGGTGCCCAGCACGATGTTGTTGGCGGCCAGCGAGTCGGCGGTGACGAAGAAGCCGAGGTTGCGCTTGATGATGCGGCGCTCGTCTTCGGTCAGGCCGTTGGGATCTTTCCAGAGCGCGATGTCGCGGCTCATGTTCACTTCCTGCGGCATCCAGTGGTTGGCGCAGGTGGCGAGGTACTTTTCCCAAGCCCACTTGTACTTGAACGGCACCAGCTGATTGACGTCGGTCTGGCCGTTGATGATGCGCTTGTCAGCGGCCTTCACACGGCGGCCGGTGGTGGGCTCGCCGGAGATTTGCGGCGCGGGCATCGGGACGCTGGCGGCTGCATGCGACGCTGCAGCCGCAGTCGCCGATGGCATGGCTGCGAGGGGTTTCGCAGCGGTGGTATCCGTGGACTTCAGGTCTTCGTCCCAATCCAGCATGGTGAGCTTCCTATCACTTCGAATTATCGGCAGGGCTTGTGCAAATCAACAAGAACCAGCGCGAGGTATTTGCATCATTCGCGCAATCTTTGTTGCGCATGGGCATCGAAAACTGAAGGCGCGAACTTGTCTATACAAGTTCGCGCCTGCCTCGCCACTTACTGGCAAGCCTCGCAGTCAGGGTTGTCGATGGAGCAGAACTTCATGTCGGTGGCCGGCAGTTCAGGCTCGACGGCAGCGACCGGCGCGGCCGGTGCCGCCGCCACGGGTGCGGCACCCGAGGACACGGCATTCAGCTGGCCCGAGCGCGTGACCGTGCTCTTCTCGGCCTGCGTGGCGCTGATCGTGCGCAGGTAGTAGGTCGTCTTCAGGCCGCGCTGCCAGGCGAGCTTGTAGGTCTCGTCGAGCTTCTTGCCCGAGGCGCCGGCCATGTAGATGTTCAGGCTCTGTGCCTGGTCGATCCACTTCTGACGGCGGGCACCGGCTTCGATCAGCCACACGGTGTCGACTTCGAAGGCCGTCGCATAGAGCGCCTTGATGTCTTCCGGCACGCGGTCGATGCGGCGCAGGGAACCGTCGAAGTGCTTGAGGTCCATGACCATCACGTCGTCCCACAGGCCCAGCGACTTCAGGTCGCGCACGAGGGACTCGTTGATGACGGTGAACTCACCCGACAGATTGGACTTCACCGACAGATTGCCGAAGCAGGGCTCGATGGAGGCGTCCACGCCGATGATGTTGGAGATGGTCGCGGTCGGGGCGATCGCCACGCAGTTGCTGTTGCGCATGCCGTGGGTGGCGATGCGGGAACGCAGGGCGTCCCAGTCCATCGAGGTCGAACGGTCCACGTCCACGTAGCCGCCGCGGGCTTCGGCCAGCAGGTCGAGCGAGTCGATCGGCAGGATGCCGCGGTCCCACAGCGAGCCCTTGTAGGACGAATAGCGGCCGCGTTCCTCGGCCAGTTCGGTCGACGCCCAGTAGGCGTGGTAGCAGACGGCTTCCATCGAGCGGTCGGCGAACTCCACGGCCGCCTGGCTGGCGTAGGGCGTGCGCAGTTGGTAGAGCGCGTCCTGGAAGCCCATGATGCCCAGGCCCACCGGGCGGTGGCGCAGGTTGGAGTCACGCGCCTTCTTGACGGCGTAGTAGTTGATGTCGATGACGTTGTCGAGCATGCGCATCGCGGTGCGCACGGTCTTCTTCAGCTTGACCTGGTCGATCGCGCCGTCCTTCAGGTGCTGGGCCAGATTGACCGAGCCGAGGTTGCAGACGGCGATCTCGCTGTCGTTGGTGTTCAGCGTGATCTCGGTGCACAGGTTGGACGAGTGCACCACGCCGACGTGCTGCTGCGGGCTGCGCACATTGCAGGCGTCCTTGAAGGTGATCCAGGGATGGCCCGTCTCGAACAGCATCGAGAGCATCTTGCGCCACAGGTCCTTGGCCGGCATGCTCTTGAAGAGCTTGATCTCGCCGCTGTCGACCTTGCGCTCGTAGGCGGTGTAGGCCTGCTCGAAGGCCGTGCCGAATTTGTCGTGCAGGTCCGGGCAGGTGGACGGGCTGAACAGCGTCCAGTCGCCGCCTTCGATGACACGCTTCATGAACAGGTCGGGAATCCAGTTCGCCGTGTTCATGTCGTGGGTGCGGCGGCGGTCGTCGCCGGTGTTCTTGCGCAGGTCCAGGAACTCTTCGATGTCCAGGTGCCAGCTCTCCAGGTAGGCGCAGACCGCGCCCTTGCGCTTGCCACCCTGGTTCACCGCCACGGCGGTGTCGTTGACGACCTTCAGGAAGGGTACGACACCCTGGCTCTTGCCGTTGGTGCCCTTGATGTGGGAGCCCAGCGCGCGCACCGGCGTCCAGTCATTGCCCAGGCCGCCCGCAAACTTGGACAGCAGCGCGTTTTCCTTCAGGGCTTCGTAGATGCCGTCCAGGTCGTCGCTGACGGTGGTCAGGTAGCAGGACGACAGCTGCGAGCGGCGCGTGCCGCTGTTGAACAGCGTCGGCGTGCTGGACATGAAGTCGAAGCTGGACAGCACTTCATAGAACTCGATGGCGCGGGTTTCGCGGTCGATCTCGTTCAGCGCCAGGCCCATGGCCACGCGCATGAAGAAGGCCTGCGGCATCTCGATGCGGGTGTCTTCGATGTGCAGGAAGTAGCGGTCGTACAGCGTCTGCAGGCCGAGGTAGTCGAACTGCAGGTCACGGTCGGCCTTCAGCGCGGCGCCGAGCTTGGCCAGGTCGTACTGGGCCAGCTTCTCGTCGAGCAGTTCGGCCTGAATGCCCTTCTTGATGTACCCGGGGAAGTAATCGGCGTACTTGGCCTGCATCTCGGCCTGCGTCACTTCGCCACCGATGATTTCGCGGCGGATCGTGTGCAGCAGCAGGCGCGCGGTGGCGCGGCTGTAGCCGGGGTCCTTCTCGATCAGCGTGCGGGCGGCCAGGATGGCGGCTTTGTAGACCTCGTCGATGGCGACGCCGTCGTACAGATTGCGCTGGGTCTCGGCCAGCACCGGCTCGGGCTTGACGTCGGCGCCGAGGTTCTCGCAGGCCGAGGCGATCAGGGCCTTCAGCGAGGCCAGGTCCAGCGGGCGGCGCTCGCCGCCGTCCACCACCATCAGCTGCGGCTCGGCAGCGCGCGTGGCTTCACCCTGGGCGGCGCGCTCCTGGGCGCGGCGCTCGCGGTAGAGCACGTAGGCGCGGGCAACTTCATGGTGGCCGCTGCGCATCAGGCCGAGTTCGACCTGGTCCTGCACGTCCTCGATGTGGAAGGTGCCGCCGCTCGGGCGCGAGCGCAGCAGCGCGCGCACCACGTTCTGGGTCAGCTGCTCGACCGTCTCGCGCACGCTGGCCGAGGCCGCGCCGCTCGTGCCGTGCACGGCCAGGAAGGCCTTCATCAGCGCCACGGCGATCTTGCTCGGCTCGAACGAGACGACCGCGCCGTTGCGGCGAATGATCTGGTAGGCGTGGTAGGTCGTCATCGCCGGAGCGCTGGCGGCGGCGGCGTCGGATCCAAACGCAGCCGGGGATGCCGAGGTCAGCGGATTGGACGAGGCGGCGGCCTGGCCCGTGGCGGCTTCTTGCAGCATGGGAGATCCTTTATCGAGAAAAGAGAGGCGAAAGCGCGGCCACAACCTGGCCGCAGCCGGGTGGCAGACGCGCCTCGCGCGAGAGTTCAGTTGGAATGTTTCGGCCCTGCCGGTCCATTGCCCCACCGGCGTTCCGGCGGGGTCCTCGGGCGCTTTGCCGCTGCGGCGCAGCCACTGCAAACAGCGATTCCGAGGGGAGCGTCATGGGTGTCGACTGGATCAGCAGGATATCACGAGAGGACACTATATCTATGGCTCGATACCCCCTCAAGCACTACCGCTAGTGTCAAACCCTCCCCGAGCCCAGCGCCATCCCGGCGCGCCGATCCGGCGTTTTGGCCGATCAGATCGGGATCCCGCAGCAGCACCCCGCATGCGCACTGGGCTGGCGGGCCGAATCACCGCTGCAAGCCGCGCCAATGCTGGGTTTTCGCCCTCTGCCCCACCCCGCCAAACCGGCTTGCGCCAGATTCAAGCAGGGCAAATCCGGAGATGGGAATTTGCGCCTTGTCAGGCGTCGCCGGCCGAGATTTCGAGCCGCGCCATGCGGTAGCGGATCTGCCGCAGCGACAGGCCCAGGCTCGCCGCCGCCGCCGTGCGGTTGAAGCGGTGCAGTTCCAGCGCGCGCAGCAGGATGGCGCGCTCGACTTCGTCCAGATAGCGGGCCAGGTCGCTCGGCAGTTCATCGGGCAGCGACAGGCCCTCGGGCGCCGGCGCGGCCACGGTGGGCGCCTGGATGGCGGCGAACTGCGATTCGGTGCGGCCTTCGTCGAGCAGGGTGTCGGGCAGGCCGAGGTCGTCCGCGTCGATCCACTCGCCCCCCGCCAGGGCCAGGGCCCGGTGCAGCAGGTTCTCCAGTTCCCGGACATTGCCCGGGAAGGGGTAGCGCGACAGCGTCTGCAGCGCACGCGGCGTCAGGCGCGGCGCGGGCGACACGCCGGCATCCTGCGCGATGCGGGCCAGCACCCGCGTGCTGATCAGGCCCAGGTCCTCCAGCCGCTCGCGCAGCGGGGGCACGCGGATCTGGATGACGTTGAGCCGGTAGAACAAGTCCTGGCGGAAGCGGCCGGCGGTCACCTCGGCTGACAGATCCTTGTGCGTGGCGCTGAGGATGCGCACATTGATCGGCGTTTCGGCCGTGGCGCCCACCGGCCGCACCGAGCGCTCCTGGATGACGCGCAGCAGCTTGCTCTGCATCGCCAGCGGCAGGTCGCCGATCTCGTCGAGGAAGAGCGTGCCGCCGTCGGCCGCCTGGAAGAAGCCCTCGCGGTCTTCGTTCGCGCCGGTGAAGGCGCCCTTGCGGTAGCCAAAGAACTCGGCTTCCAGCAGGTTCTCGGGAATGGCGCCGCAGTTCACGGCCACGAAGCGCTGGCCAGCGCGGGCACCGTGGTCGTGGATGGCGCGCGCGACCAGCTCCTTGCCGGTGCCCGACTCGCCCTGCACCAGCACCGGCGCCATGCTGCGCCCGACCTTGTCGATCAGCGAGCGCACCGCGCGGATGGCCGGCGACTCGCCCACCAGGCGCAGGGCCGAAGCCGGCGGCGCCTCGGCCGGCGCGGCGGCCACCGGGGCCTGCTCGGCCGCGACGCGCCCGAGGGCGGAGCCCACCACCAGGCGGAACTGGCGCAGGTCCACCGGCTTGGTGAGGTAGTCGTAGGCGCCCGCCTTCAGCGCCTCGACCGCGTTCTCGGCCGAGCCGAAGGCCGTGATGACGATGGCCTTGTCGGGGCGCCCGGCCTGCTCCAGCCAGCGCAGCAGGGACAGGCCGGAGCCGTCGGGCAGCTTCATGTCGGTGATGACGGCGCTGTAGGTGCCGGCCTGCAGGTGGTCCAGCGCCTCGGTCACCGAGCCGGCGCTGTCGATCTCATAGCCCTCGCGCAGCAGGGTCAGTTCATAGAGCGTGCGCAGGTCCGGCTCGTCGTCGACGACCAGCAGGCGTGGCGGCGGGGCAGTTGTCATGCGGATTCCGGGGTGCGCAGGCGGACACTGAATTCATTGGCCGCGGTCTCGCGCGGGCGGCGGTACTCGATGCTGGCGCCGTGGCGCTCGCACAGTTCCCTGCAAATATAGAGGCCCAGGCCAGAGCCGCGGCTTCGCG
>Ga0233424_10002324_pt1 | contig 13825 bp, 9 predicted proteins | sample Watercolumn_Towu_FD_181011 | JGI IMG/M metagenome (GOLD analysis project Ga0233424, IMG submission 181011) | Freshwater microbial communities from Lake Towuti, South Sulawesi, Indonesia - Watercolumn_Towuti2014_125_MG | ecosystem: Environmental > Aquatic > Freshwater > Lake | place: Indonesia...
CTTGAAGAGGTACGCGCGATCCGACAGCGCCGGCGCGGGAATCGCCTCCCCGCGACGAAGCTTGCTCGTTCCCTTGACCGCCTCGACGCGAATGAGCAGCGCCTCGCCGATGCGTTCGTCGTGCACCACTGCTAGGCCGCGCGTCAGGTTGTTGAGGTCCCGGCACTGCCGTTCACTCAGGTTCAAGCAACTGCCGGCCGCGAGGCGATCGTCCGGCGCCACCAGGCGATGCACAATCTTCAGGTTGGAGTTCTTGAGGATCTCCGGGGCCAGCTTCGTCGGAATCTGCTCGGCGACCACGAAGCCTTCGCCGAGCGCCCGCATCTCCGCGAGCATGTCGGTGAACATGTTGACCGCTTTCGAGCCCGGATCGCCGACCTCCGCCGACTGCATGCCGCGCGGCGCCTTGAGCAGGCGATGGGCTTCTTCGATCAGCGTCAAATGTTGAAGCTGCTCCTCGGCGCGAGCGTGCTGGCGCACCTCGGCATATTCGTAGAGCATCACGAAGAGAAGCGCCATGACGAAGGCCTTCTCTTCGTCGTCGCCCAGCTCCTGCAATTCGATGACGGCCGGGCGGGCGAACAGCTCGTCGAGCGGGATCGAGCGGCGCGTGTTGAGGACCATGCCCTTGTTGCCGACCATCAAGCTGCGCAACCGCGACCGCAGAGCCGCGCCGAGGTTCTGCTGAATCTCTTGCGAATAGCGCTTCTTGTTGAGGACCTCCTCGATCTTGTCGTGCAAATCCTCCAGCGACGGCGTCACGGCGCTGCGCTGATCGAGCGTCGGCTTCTCGCCGAGAAAGGCATTGGTCGAATCGAACAGGCTCCAGCCGCGCTCCTCGTAAACCAGGTGCAGCGCTTCTTCGAGGATGTAGGCCATGCCCGCGAACATCGGGAACGAGGCGTTGAAGACGGCCTTGAGCAGATCGACATGGCGAGCGAGCGGAATGCCCTGCACCGGCGCGAGCGGATTGAGCCGCAAGGGCCATACGGACACCCCGCCGATCGAGTAGGTGCGCAGGACGCCGCGCAGCGTTTCCGCCGTGGCGAGGGCGCGGTACTCGGTCTTGGCCGGTTCGATGACGAGAAACGGCACGCCGAGCTTGGCGTGCGCTTGCAGGAGGATTTGCATGCACGTATTCGTCTTGCCCGAACCGGTGATGCCCGTGACGAAGACGTGGCGATTGAGCGCCTCGGCCGTGATCGACAGGTCGGCCAGATCGCGTCCCGACGAGTCCTGTACGCAGCCCAGGCGAATGCTGTCGGCCGATTCCGCCGGCACGGTCACCGCGAAATCGCTGCGGTCGCGAATCGGCAAGCCGGGAATCTCTTGCTGCGGCAGGTTTACCAGCAGTGCCAGCTCTTCGGAATTCAGGCAGGTGCCCAGATGGTCGTACGACGCGCCGAGCGGATGGCCGGCGTCGCCGTGCGCGGGCAGAAGGTTCCAGACCTGGCCGTTCTGAATCGCGGGACGGATGACGCTGCCGGGGAGCTCGATGACGCGGAGCGGATCGAGGTCGGTCGCATCGCCGGCACAGACGCTGCGCAGCGCTCCCGCGACCGCCTGCAGGGCCGACTCATTCTCGCCAACGATGTAAACGGCCGTCTGCCACCAGCCGCCGGCACGGGCCGATTGCAGGCGCTCGATGTGACGTTGCAGCAAACGATCGCACGCCTCGGCGTTCGCATCAAGCAACTCGACGCTGCCGGCTTCGCTTGTGCTGCGCGTGCTGGTGCGCTGGCGGGACGAGTCGGCGGTCTTGCGCGACTGCATCAGGGTCGTGATGGAGACGCCGTGTTGCACCGCCATGCCCGCGATGCGAAAGATCGGCAAGGCCATGCTCACCGCTTGCAGGAAAGCGTTCATGCCCATGAGGCACGCGGGCAGGTGGTCCGTCCAGTCCGACTCGGCCTTGTTTTCGGTCCGCCCTTCCGATTCCGATCCACCTTCCGTGCGCGAGCGCGTCCGGCGAATGTAGGCATGCACCTCGCTGCGCAAGCGGCGGCATTGATCGAGCGCTTCATCGATCAACGTTGGCTCAAGCGGCTCGGCCACGACCATGAGCGCATACGATCGTGGCCCGACCGCGCGGACGAGGCGATCGAGGCTCTGCATCTCCAGCGGCAAGCGCCCGCCGCGCCCGGACGGCAAACCTGTGACGGCTGCGAGTGAACGTCCGCGATCGAGCAAGCGCGACAGGTCGGGCAGCTCGGCGTCATCGAGCGAGCGCGTATCGCCCAGCTCCAGGCCGGTGAAGAAGGCCTTGAAGGCGCTCGTCTGCGTTTGCAGGTAATCCTCGGTCGAGCGCGCCGCGCTGCCGATCAAGCGCCGGCCGCCAAGATAAAGGCGATGGTCCGAGCCGTCGCCGTGCAGGACCATGAGCAGTGCGTGCCCCGGATCGTGACACGCGGTGAGCACGTGCGGCATCGCTCGCGCCCATTCGCCGGGCTGCCGAGCTCGCCCGAGTGCGAGGACTTGCTTCAACAGCGGCTTCGCGCTGTCCAGCGGTCGAGGCTCGAGCCGCCACTGTCCCGGGGCATAGGCGGAAAGATAGCGACGCTCCAGGACGGTCACGAGCGCGTGCGGGAGGCCTTCAACGAATTCGACCGGCGAAATGCCTGTGAGCGGCTTGGCGTCTGCCCTCGGCTGTGTCAGGGACGTTTCCATGTGGTCACGCTCTCGCAAAATGGAGGATGGCGCGCGACGATCAATGGGCGCTTCACTTCGCTAACGCTTCAGGCTCGGATGATTCTTGCCACGGCAATGATCGATGGGCGCTTCACTTCGCTAACGCTTCAGGCTCTGATTACCGCTTCCACGGTGGAATATCGCCCGGATCCGTGGCGTCGAATGCTGCCGTTGGGGTATCGCGCAGTTTTTCGTACTCCAGAGTCGATTCGATCGCGGCATCGACGTGGTTGAGCGCCGCCGCCACGCCGAAATGCTTGCTCAGCGACGGCCACCAGGCGGCGCCGACGGCGATGTCTTCTTCGGGCAAGGCGCTGGTCCAGACGGGCCAATGCTGGCGAAGGATATCGTGCGCGACCGGCCAAACCGCGCCGAGACCGCCGAGGACGACGAGTTCCGGCTGCGAACCGGCGGCCAACGCGTTGACGCTCCGGCGAACGAGAGCAGGCGCCTCGGCGGCGAACGTGACCGCCGTCGGCCAGACCAGGCAATCTCGGCGCGACAGCGTCGGGATCGAGTAGCACTGGCCGCGGAAGGGGCCCGTCCACGGCACGGCGACGTCGTTGGTGGCGCCACGCAGCTTGGCAGCAAATTCGAGGGCGCCGTCCCGCAGCGTCAACTCCTCGTCCGCGACGGCCACATCGCGCAGGCGGGCGCGAACCTCGCCAAGAAGGCGCTCCGTCCAGTCCAGGAAACCCACGTTGTAGATGCGGCCGCTCACGGGTGACCGAGAAACGCGGCGCGGGGTGTTGCTCAGTTGATGAGCCGAAATTGCCGCGCTGGTATCGCCGATCGCCACGGTCGCGACGAGTTTGACATCCGTGTCAGGATTTTCCGCCAACCAGCGGCAGAGTAGCGCGTCGGTGCTGGCGATAATCGCGGCTCGATCCAGGCCAGCCGACTCGACATCCGATGCTGCCGTCGCGTCGTCGTGCGCGGCGACAACGACTTGATAGCCGTTCTGCGGAATCGGCTCGACGCGCCCCAGGTACTGGTGAATGCGTTGGGCGAGATGTCGCAAGAAGGCTTGGCGTTCCGCTTTCACCGATCCGCCGCGATACGCCGCGCTCCCCCAGCGGCCTTCGGCAACAGCATTGGGAATCAGACAGCGCTGGCCGTCGCTGATGAGCCGAGTCCGCGCCAGGAGTCCGTCCCCTTCGCGAAGAGCGGCGAGCGTGACAGCGTGTTGAAGATCGATGCCGACGCCGTTCATGAGCGTGCCCTCGCGCCTGCGAGTTGCCGGGCCAGCGACGCCAGGTTACGCGCCTCGTCCGCCAGTGCGGCGAGATTTTGCACTTCTTCCCAACCTAGGTCGTCGCGGCACGGTTCGACCGGCGCCGCGAAGCTTTCAAGGATGGCTGCGAGAACCGCACCGCGCGCATTGCGGATGCGATCGCACGCGGCGTTGGTTTTCGCATCGATGTCGGCGCGGATGGCGGCGGCAGCTTCCGTGGCGGCGCTCTCGACGGCCTTGTCGTAGGCAATCTTGGCCGCCCCGGCGCCGAGGCCAGCGGTAATCAGTCCGCCGATGCCGAGCGTCAGCGCGCCGACGAGGAAGCTTCCCGCCGCCACCGCCCCGCCGGCGATCATGGCCGCTTTCTTGCCGACTTCGGGCAGGTCGTTGCGGCCTCCGCTCACGCTGATGGACGCCGGCATGACCAGATCGTGCACACGGTTGCGCCAGCTCCCCATCGGCGCCAGTCCCGATTCGGCGGCGCTGGTTTCCAGTCCCTCGTCCAACGCTTTGACCGCTTTGTCGATGGATGCGGCTGTTTTGCTTTTCCACGTGTTCGCATAGCCCATTGTTGCCGCGGTGGTCACCTTGGCTTCCTCGGCCGACACCGACCCGCTGAGCGACGTGCCGGCGGAGCGAATCTCCTGCGCCACCGATGCGATAAACGTGCCGACGTGCGTCTCGATATCGCGCTGCAGGCGTTGGTAGTTCGTCCGCGCCAGCTCCAGAATCGGCAGCGCTTCGGCCTCCGCGCGCTCGAGCTGTCCTTTGCGCTGTTCGCTCTCCTTGCGGAGCTTGCTCTCCAGCCGCGTCAGCCGTTCCGCTTCGCGGTAGATGCGCGTTCGCTGCACGCGCGGATGGGTTGGGCTGTCGATGGCGAGCAGCATCTTCATGAAGCCATGGCCGCCGAGCGCCGCCCCGTCGCCAGCCGCCAGCGCTCGCGCCGACACGGGATAGAGCTGGAGCGTCGCCTGGGAAGTGAACCCCATGTCGGCGACGCGGTCGTTGATGCGGTCGAGATAGAACGGCACCTTGCGCGCATTGAAATCGGTCCAGCAGCGATCGTTGTCGGCTTCGAGGAATGCGTTGACCGCGAGCACCACCGACGCCGGTCCGTGCCGCTCGACATGATCGGCCAGGAACGCCGTTTCCGAATCCGACAGCGGCTGGCGCGATGAGTTGACGAAGATGAGCACATCGGCGAGGTTGGCGGATTCCTTGGCGCGAACGGTCATGTCGGCGTTGTCGTCGGCGCCGGGCGGATCGATCCAGAAGACATTCCTGGGAATCGGCGTGCCGCACAGCGTGAGCTGCACCCGATCGACGAGGTCCGCGCCGCGCCGCCGGCTCGCGCCGGGTTGCAGTGCGGTGAATTGCCGCAGCGACTCCGGATTGCACGGGACCGCCACATTCTTGCCGTTCTTGCGGACGATGGCGCTTTCTTCCTCGCCGGCGCGGATCTGGCAAATGACGCCGGTCTCGGGCAGATCATCGACGCTTAGCACGGATCGCTTCAGGGCCCCGTTGACGAGCGACGACTTGCCCGACTTCTGCCAGCCTCCAAAGGTGACGATGATGCCCGTCCGGTTAAGGCGCTCGTCGGCGTTGGCGATCTCGGCCGAAAACTCCGCGCGGCCAGCGCCCGCGAGCCGATGCTGCAGCTCGGTCACGCGCTGAAGCCAGCCTTGCATTTCTTGGGAAGAGATCGGCGTCAGGGTTGGCACAGTCATGAATTCGCTCCGGCCGCGGCAACGCTTTCAACGTTCGACCACGGCCATGCGAATGTATTACAGCAGACGGGACAAGAAATCGCAATGAAATCGTCGGGCCCCGTTTGGCGCCCGCTCGAAATCGACGAATACGGCCAGCGCAAGACGCGGAGAGGCTGAGATTATTTCCGTAAGGCGGAGAATTAGGCGACGCGGCGCAAGGACGATGTCGGCGTTTCTTCCTGCTCTACGGGGGGCTCGTCCTTGTCGGCGCCCCACAGGAGAATGGCGCAGGCGGGCACCAGGAAGGGACGGACGATGAACGTATCGACGAGGACGCCGAACGCCAGCGCGAAGCCGACCTGCATTAGTGTGTTGAGGCCGGCGAGCATCAACGTGGCAAAGGTGCCCGCCATGATCAGGCCGCACGACGTGATGGCGCCGCCGGTTTTGGCCAGAGCGCGGCGCATGCCTTCGACGGGACCATATTTCTTGCGCTCCTCGATGGCGCGGGCCATGAGCAGGATGTTGTAGTCTTCGCCGACCGCAATCAGGATCGTGAAGAGAAAGAACGGCACGCGCCAGTCAACGTGGGTCAAGATGGCGCCCGTCCAGAAGTACCCCGCCAGCGCCGTCGCGCCGAGGGCGGCGTAGTAGCTCGCCAGCACGGTGGCGAGCAGGTAGACCGCAAGCCACATGCGCCGCACGAGGATGAGCAGGATCAACAGGATCGCCGCGAGGACGAAGCCGTTGACGCGCATGCGGTCGCTCTCGGTGACGTCGGCGAGGTCCTGGCCGATCGCGGTGATGCCGTAGCACTCGGCTTGCACGTTCTTGCCGAGCAGGTTGCGGTTGGGAGCTTCCAGTTCGAGCCAGGTTTGCAGATATTTCAGCGTCTGAGCGCTGGCCGGGTCGAAGGGATCGGTCTTCAAGATCACCTCCAGCCTGGTCACGAAAACCTGGCGCGGCTTGCCGTCTGTGCCTTCCATCTCGATCTTGGCAACGTAATGCTCCTTTGCTCCGGCAATGACGTCGGCGTGCCAGCGTTCCAGAAACGGCTGGATCAGGATGAGCACCTTGTTGAGAAAGTCTTTGCTCTTCGTGTCCGGATGGACTTCCAGCCAGGGGATGCCGACCGGTTGTACGAGCGAACGGACCTCGGCCACGCCTTCGACGCGGGCGAATCCCTCGCTCAGGCGCTGCAACTCGCGCTGGCCGAGCGGGTCGGTCCAGTCGTGCTCGGACGTGAGCAGAATCGTCACCGGCCCGATTTCGCCGGCGGTAAAGTGGCGCTGTATGGAAGCCATGCCCTTGAGGCTCGGGCAGCCAGGACTGAGTTCTCCCGTAGCGCGATAGCTCGGCTGCACGCGCAATCCAAGGATGACAAGCGGCGCGAGGACCAGGGCGGCGCAGACCCAGACAGTAACGGGCCGGTGAGCGACCCAGTGGCTGACGCGGTCCCAGAGCCCTTGTGCGGGGGGTTCGCTGCCAAGCAGACGCACACGGAAGGCCGGCGCCGGCGCGCTGCCGGGCCAGAAGACCACCTTGCCCAGAATGCTCAGCAGCGCCGGCGTCAGCGTCATCGACGCCACGAGCGCGACGCCAAGGCTCAGCGCGATGGCAGGGCCGGCATAGCGCACCTTGGCGAATTCCGCGAGCAGCATCAGGCCCAGGCCGACCATGACGGTGCCCGCGCTGGCGGTCAGCGCCGAGCCGACGCCGCCGACGCTCCGTGCGATCGCCTCGCGGATGTCGAAGCCCGATTCCAACTCCTCGCGATATCGGCTCACCAGGAACAGGCAATAGTCGGTCCCTGCGCCGTACAGGATCACGATCGCGAAGATCTTGCTGATGTTGACGAGGTGCACGCCGGGGATCAGCGTCATCATGGCGAGCAGCTTGAGAGACACCCAGACCGAAATGGCGATGGTGACGAGCGGCACGATCGCGAGGAGTGGCGCGCGATAGACGCACAGTAGCACGATGATGACCAGAATGATGGTCGCCCACGTCGTGTGGTCGAGCGAGTCGCCGCACGCCTTGGTCAGGTCGCGGCCAATGCCTGCCGAGCCGGTGGTCTCGATGGAAAGGCCGGTCGCCCGCGCCGAGGCGACGCGGTCTTTGACGGCCTGATCCATGCGCTCGACGGTTTGCTGCGTCGTGAGGGCGAGGTAGGGGGTGCCCAGCGAAATTTGAATCAGCGTGCATTGGCGATCGATGCTGACCATGCGCCAGCCGACCAGGCCGCTTTGATAGGAATCGATCTTGCCGATCTTCAGGTCCGGCGCGTCCTGGCGGAGTTTCTCGAAATCCGCGATCAGCCCGTCAACGACCTTGAAATCGTCGGGCGTTATCGGTCCATCCGGACGCTCCAGCGCGTAGACGACCCGGCTGGCGAACACGTCCTGGGGAAAGGCTTTCTCAAGGAGTTGATAGGCTCGCACGCTGGTGAAGCGTTCCGGCACAAACCGTACGTCGTCGTCCTGAGATTGGGTGTCCCATTCCGGCGCCAGAGCTGTCATCACGCCGCCGAGGATCAGCCAGGCGATGCAAACAATCCAGGATTTGTGCGCCGAGAAACTTCCCAGACGGTAGAACATGCCGGATCCATCCTTTGTCCTCTCGTGAAGTTAACGAAACCCCACGAAAAACGATACCCCGACTGAGTCTGCGCTCATGGGTTCCGCGGCGTTGATCGCCGTGGCTCGCCGGGAGTTATCATCGTCTGGGTAAACGGGCGGACTTCAGGGAATATACGTTAAAGTCCCGAGAATCGGCATCGCAGGCAGAATCGGCAACATCGACTTCCGCAGAACTATGTCGGAGTTGCAGTTGGGATTGAGATAGGAAGGATTGAGACAGGAAGGAAGGATTGAGATAGGAAGGATTAGGATTAGGACAAGCAAAGAAGTTGCGCTCCTGCTCCTAATCCTTAATCCTAATCCTTCTTGATCCTCGGTTGGACCGATTTAGACAAACCCCTCACCTAAATCGCGCCTAGCTAGCTCGAACTCTTCCGGCGTGTTCAGATTGCGCAAACTGGCGAGAGATGGATCGACGCCGACCAAATCCTCGGCGCCGACGAAGCGCGCGGGAAGAGAGTCAAAGAGTTCGGTCGTCCGCAGCCGATTTGCGTCGAGCATGGTCCGCACCGTATAAAGCACGGACACCCGATAGACGCCGGCCAGCGGATGGATTCTCCCATCGATCCGCGGCACGCAAACGCAATCATCGCCAAGCAACTCGATCATGCGATCGACAAAGGCGGGTTGCAGGAATGGCACGTCGCAGCTCGACACGAAAGCAGCGTCCGCTTGTCCCGAAAGCGCGTCAAGCCCGGCCGCCAATCCTTGCAACGGCCCTCGATCTTCAACCTCATCGCGCTCGACGGTCACGTGGCTGGGCAATTTGGGCAAGTCCTGGGATGGCGCCGCGACAACGACCAGGGGTCCGCTCAAACGCGGGACTTCGGAGAGAAGTCGGACAATGCGCGCCAGCATCGGTTCGCCGGCAATGGGCAGCCAAGCTTTTGCCAATCCCATCCGGCTGCTTTTGCCGCCGCAGAGGACAATGCCCCCGACACGGAGATTTCCATCCATTTGCCGCTTGGTGACGGTCATAGATCGCAAGTTGCCGCTTGGTGACGGCTGAGGTTAAGTTGGGCTTTCCGCCTCAAGTGGAATAGATTATTATGATGATAATATTAGTGCCCAATGAGGACGAATGCGGTGACCTTCTCCCCTGACGAGATTGCCTTTGCCAATCAGCAGCTCCAAGGGCGTCCGCCGGAAGCAATTCTGCGGTGGGCCGTGAAGACATTCTATCCCCGCCTGACCATGGCGACGGCGTTCGGTCCCGAGGGAAACTGCATTATCCATTTGCTGGCGAGCATCGAGCCGCGTGTGCGCATCTTCAATCTGGAGACGGGGTATCAGTTTCAGGAGACGCTGGACGTCCGTGAACGCATCAAGGCCAAGTACGGCATCGAGGTCGAATATGTCCGGGCCGAGATGTCGGTTGAGGAATATGAAGCCGAGCACGGCGGCCCACTCTACGTGATTCGTCCTGACCAGTGCTGCTTCGATCGCAAAGTGCTGCCGTTGCGCAAAGCGGTCGTCGGGTACGATGCGTGGATCAGCGCGATTCGAAAGGACCAGACCAGCGATCGCGCGCAGGCATCGGTCGTGCAGTGGGACGCGAAGTTCAACCTCGTCAAGATCAATCCGCTGCTCGACTGGACCAAGAAAGACGTCTGGAACTTCATCGTCAAGAACGACATCCCCTACAATCCGCTGCACGATCGCGGCTACCCGAGCATCGGCTGCTGGCCCTGCACCGCGCCCGTCGGCGAAGGGGACACCGACGAGCGCGCAGGTCGCTGGCGCGGCACCGGCAAGAAAGAGTGCGGCCTCCACGTCGTCGAACATGAAGGCGGCAGCGGCATTTGATCTTGCGTCGCGCGCTTGCTGTTGCGCAAAGAGCCGCGCACGGAGTAAGCGGACGCATCAACCGCTTACACCGTGCGCGGCTCTTTGCGCGATTCCTCGCTTGCGGTTCCCGCACAAGACCGCAAGCGACTGGCTTGATAGAATGCAAGCATGACCGCGACCGCCACCGCGCCCAAGAAACAGCCGCCGATCCTCAATATTGCCAATCAGCTCACCGCTGCCCGGCTGGTGCTGGGCATCATCCTCTTCGTTCTCATCGAATACGAGCTGTGGATCGCGTCGATCGTCATCTTCGCCCTCGCCGCTTTCAGCGATTGGCTCGACGGCTACCTGGCGCGCGTGCAGAACCTCACCAGCACGCTCGGGCGAAACCTCGACCCGCTCGTGGACAAGGTCGTTATCTGCGGCGCCTATATCTTCCTGATGCACAATCCCAAGGCCTTCATCACGCCCTGGATGGTGGTCGTCCTGGTCTCGCGCGAGCTGATCATCACAAGCTTGCGCAGCTTCCTGGAGAATCAAGGTGCCGAGTTCGGCGCGGAATGGCTGGGCAAAATCAAGATGGTGCTGCAGTGCGCCGCTCTGTTCGCGATCTTTCTGGCTCTGGAGGGCTCGGCCGTGAAAACAGCCGAGCCCGAGGCGTATCCGGATTGGGTCTTCACGTCGCTCGATTGGCTGCGTGAGATCATGGTCTGGGGCATGCTGACGTCCACCGCGCTGAGCGGCCTGCAATATCTGTGGAAGGCCTTCGCGCTGCTGAAGAAAAACGAAGAGACTTGACGCAAGCCCCACCATGAGCGCAGCGATTGGTGGGGGTTATCGCCGGCTTCACCCCCACCAATCGCTGCGCTCATGGTGGGGCTTGGAGTAAAATCCCATGTTCGGTATCGGCATCGTCGGTTGCGGCATGATTGCTCGGTTTCACGTGCGCGCTCTCAACGACATCCCCGGCACGCGCGTCGCGGCGCTGTTCGACCAGGTGCCCGCGAGCGCTCAGAAGCTGCAAAAGGAAGTCAAGGAGCAATGGAACATCGAGTACGATGTGGCCGCGGACCTGAACGCGCTCGTAGCCCGCAAGGACGTGGACATCGTCATCGTCACGACGCCGAGCGGCAATCACATGGAGCCTTCGGTCGCCGCCGCCAACGCCGGCAAGCACGTGGTCGTCGAGAAGCCGATGGAGATCACGCTGCAGCGCTGCGACGCGATCATCAATGCTTGCGAGAAGAACAAGGTCAAGCTGTGCACGATCTTCCCGTCGCGCTTCGGCGACGCAAACGTCGAGTTGAAGAAGGCGATCACGGCCGGGCGATTCGGCAAGCTGACGCTCGGCGAGACGGCGTGCAAGTGGTGGCGCGAGCAATCCTATTACGATCAAGGCGGTTGGCGCGGCACCTGGGCCCTCGACGGCGGCGGGTCGCTCATGAACCAGGCGATCCACAACGTCGATCTCCTGCTGTGGATGATGGGGGACGTCACGCACATCATGGGCTTCACGGCCATGCTCGCCCACCAGCGCATCGAAGTCGAAGACACGGCCGTCGCCGCTCTGCGCTTCAAGAGCGGCGCGCTCGGCTTCATCCAGGCAACCACGAGCGTATGGCCGGGATATCCGAAGACGATCGCGGTCCATGGCGACCAGGGGAGCGCGGTCATTGAGCAGGAGGACCTGTTGCGCTGGGAGTTCAAGAACGCCAGCCCGGACGATGATGCTATTCGCGCTCGCTTTTCGCAGAAGGTCGGCGCGTCGGGCGGATCGAGCAACCCCGCCGCGATTTCGCACGTCGGCCACGCACGCCAGCTTGAGGATTTCATCCAGGCCATCCGCACCGGCAAGGCGCCGCTCGTCGATGGCCGCGAGGGCCGCAAGGCCGTGGAAGTGATCCTGGGGGTGTACGAGTCAAACAAGACGGGCAAGCTGGTGGCGATTTGACATCCCGCATTCGCCGCTTGCGGCTTAGCGCTCGCGAGCATGCGTCATGTAACTCGGCGCATTCGCGCGAGCGCTAAGCCGCGAGCGGCAGAGGACGTCGTTCATGCCCATCCTACTCATCGGCACACTCGACACCAAAGGCGTCGAATTTCAATTCGTGCGCGACCTATTGAGGTCGCACGGACTTGACACCTACGTGATCGATGCCGGCGTTCTCGCGCCGCCGGCGTTTCCGCCGAATCTCTCGCGCAATGAAGTCTTTCGTGCCGCCGGGACGACGCTCGACGCCGTCGTCCGCGCCAACGAGCGCGGGCAAGCGGTGGAGCTGGCTGCGAAAGGCGCCGCGAAAATTGTGTGCGACCTGCACGCTCAAGGCAAGGTGGACGGCGTTTTCGGCCTTGGCGGCTCCGCGGGCACGACGATCGCCACTGCCGCCATGCGCGCGTTGCCGTTCGGCGTGCCGAAGCTTATGGTCTCGACGCTTGCCAGCGGGCAGGTTCGGCCGTTCGTCGGCGTGCGCGACATCCTGATGATGCATTCCGTCGTCGATATCAGCGGCATCAATCGCATCAGCCGGACTGTGCTGACCAACGCTGCGAACGCAATGGCGGGAATGGTTCAGGGCGCGAAAAACCAGAGGCGGCCGTCCCTGGGCTTTGAAGAGAAACCCCTTATCACCGCGACGATGTTCGGCGTCACCACGCCGTGCGTCGAGGCGGCGCGCAAGCAGATCGAATCGGCTGGCTACGAGGTGCTTGTCTTCCACTCCACCGGCACGGGCGGCATGACCATGGAATCCTTCATTAGGGATGGCATTATTGCCGGCGTGCTCGACATCACCACGACCGAACTCGCCGACGAACTGGTGGGCGGCATCCTCACGGCGGGCAAGGATCGCCTCACCGCGGCGGCGTTGCGCGGCGTGCCGCAGGTGATCTCGGTCGGCGCGCTGGACATGGTCAATTTCGGACCGCGCGACACGGTGCCGGAGAAATTCCGCCTCCTCACCCCCGCCCCCTCTCCCCCGGCGAGGAGAGGAGAGAAAGATGGCGAGCGCCGCTTCTATCAGCACAACGCCAACGTGACGCTGATGCGCACGACGCCGGCGGAGAACGACAGGCTCGGCAAGGAGATTGCGGAGAAGGCGAGCGCCGCCCAGGGACCGACAGCCATCTTGCTGCCGCTCAAGGGGGTGTCGGCAATCGATCGTGAGGGGCAGCCGTTCTGGTGGCCGGAGGCGGACCAGGCGCTGTTTCAGAGCATCCGCAACTGGGTCGGGCCGCAGGTGAAGGTGATCGAGCTCGATTTGCACATCAACGATGCGGAGTTCGCCCGGAACGCCGCAGAGACGTTGCTCGCGATGATCAAGTCAGAGCCTGAAGCGTCCGCGAATTGAAGCGCCCTTTGCGATGTGCCGCGGGCGCTTCCCTTCGCTCACGCTTCAGGCTCTGATGCTCGTCACTTTCCCGACTTGATTTCAAGCTTCGGCAGGACGATGGTCACCCCCGGGGTTTCGACTTTGGGCGCGGTCGTCGTGGGGCCGTCCTTCTTGTTGATGAGGTCTTCCACGTTCTCGATGCCCTTTTTCACGTCGTTGCGAATTTCGTCCGTATTGACATCGACATTGAATCTGCGATGTCCGTCGGGTGCTGGCGCGCTGCCGATCTGGTACCAGCCGCAGTACCAGCCGATGCCCGCAGCCAGGATGACGACCAGACCGATCAAGGCCAAAAAGTTCTTCATCACCTGCCTCCTTCTTTGATTTATGCGCGCCAGCTCGAGGCGCAGTTGCCGGGTGCGACGCTGTTTCTTC
>Ga0233424_10002326_pt1 | contig 13819 bp, 15 predicted proteins | sample Watercolumn_Towu_FD_181011 | JGI IMG/M metagenome (GOLD analysis project Ga0233424, IMG submission 181011) | Freshwater microbial communities from Lake Towuti, South Sulawesi, Indonesia - Watercolumn_Towuti2014_125_MG | ecosystem: Environmental > Aquatic > Freshwater > Lake | place: Indonesia...
TCTGGCTCTCATTTCTTTAGGAGCCGATAATTTACTTCCTGCCATAGGGATTACAATTAGATAGTTTAGGGTTTACCTTTGTCACCCTTAGACTATCATATTGTCACCCTTTGAGGTGTACTATACATGGGTTTGGAAATTAAAAAAAACCGACACTACTCCCCTATTTTAGTGGTTTCGTACCGGCCGAAAAAGGGATAGCAACCTTCAAGAGAAGAAGGTTGCTACCAAAGAAATCTTTGGCTCGAACCTGCGCTTGGCGAGCCGCGCCGTGCGCGGCGAGCCAGTGTTTCCGTTCTCTGCCGCGCTTCGCGCGGCCGAATCAATCGGCAAAATTCCTGAAAGTTTAATTCTGGTGGGCGATCGAGGAATCGAACCTCGGACCTCGTCATTATCAGTGACGCGCTCTAACCATCTGAGCTAACCGCCCTTAACTTTCAACGAAATACACAATATCAACTTTTGATTAAAAAATCAAGAGTTCTGGTGGGTCTAAGCCGATTTGAACGGCTGACCTTTCGCATGTCAAGCGAACGCTCTAACCAACTGAGCTATAGACCCAAACTTTTCTCAATCAAAACCTGCTGTAGCGCTACCAATCTTCTTTCTATTTTTGCATCATAGCAATAGATTGAACAGACCCCATGATACCAAGACCATGTCTTTGTGGATGACCGTTTATCAAATTGTGGTTTACGAAAATAAATTTCAGGTATGTTCAATTGGTTTGACCAGTATTTTTTCTCTATTTCTGGATTCTGATCCATGCGGAGATGTAAAAAACATCTGAACTTAGAATCATCAACTTTATAAATATCTCTTAAAAACTTCACAAATAGTAGTGCAATTTTTGGATTAGAATTACCTAACCCAATGTGCGAACGGGTCTTTTTGAATCCTTCACCCAAATATAACATCGCCAGCAATAATTCTTTTATTTTAACATCAAACTCATAATTCTTATAATCATTTTTTACAGCCTCATACATTACCATCTTACGTCTTTCAAATCCGTATTTTAAAACAACTAATGCTTTCTTTCTAATTTTTGCCAAACTATTCCTCTTACGATTTAAGATTTTGTCCTGGGCCATGCTGGATAATTCTAGACCTTTAAACCAACCACTTAAGGTTGCTCTAGCTACCCTCAATTTTTTCTCAATCATCGGATAACTACAACCTTTCTTTCGCAAAAAAATAGCAGACTTCTTCAATTCTATTTTTAATTCTCCTTTTAGCATAAATATGAACTGTAGAGATTAACTATGATACTATACCATATCTATGATGATAAGTAAATTTTAAAAGTACACGAATCCATAAAAGTAAGATCAAGTATACCAAATTGGTTATGAAAAATCAAGCCCTTACTATTGTTGTTTTTATTTAAAGACTATGATAATCTGAAACGCAAGGGGGTCTCTTGCGTAAATCAAACAAAGTTCTGACAATTCTGTTTTTTACCAGTGTTTTGCTTGCTGGTTGTACTGGTAGAGGCGGGGGCGGGCCTACCTGCCCAACCAATTACACACAAAATAATCTTGCTAGTGGCGGCGGAGGCCAAGGTGGCGGACAAGACGCTCAAAAATGCAGGCAGCGCTAAACAACGTTCATTAATTAACACTTTCGTATTGATTGCCGTTCCCTAATTAGGGTCGGCATTTTTTATTAAAAAAATTACATATTTGCTGTTATTTCAACCCCGTGCTACGATAAAAATGAAGGAGGTACAATCATGAAGTATCAGAAGTATATTGTTTTGTTCTCTTTCATTTTGTATTTTTGCGGGTGCGCCTCGACGCCTACCAAACCGCTACCACCACAACTCCGACATGATCGCCCGGTTGGATTCTGGGAAAACAAAGAAGCGGTGATACAAATTTTGCACTTTTACAATAAATTGGATACTGATAATAACAACAAACCGATTCTTGATGATAAAGGTAAATTTACCACAAGCGTTATGCTTAGCATTGGTACGGGATTCGTAGTTGACACTAACGGATTGGTCTTAACGAACAATCATGTAGTCAACGAAAAATGCCCTATCGTCATGGCGCCAGCCACAATTATCTCCCCTCTCCCAGACGAATGCGCGCTCAAAACAGCGGTCGCTCCTGACCAACTTGCCAAACCTCTAGTACCGGAAGTGCTTCAGGTTTGCACAGTAGTTGATGGTGTACGTAACTGTCATAGCGCAAAAATTTTAGCTGCGGACGCAAAGTCTGATATTGCTAAGCTGCATGTAGACCATTATTTTCCACGAGCAGTGGAATTTGCCGATGATAGCGAACTAGTGCTTGGAGATGAAGTTTATTACTGGGGCAATGTGCATTTCTTTTTACCGCCCTCACCGTTTTTTGGTCGCTATATTAACCGCCTCGGCCCCCCTTATTACACTGGTGAAAATTTTACTACCGCATTGCCATTACTTCTAATAGACGGAAATGTTAATCCCGGCACAAGCGGCGGACCCATGTTTAACGGTTTAGGAAAATGTGTTGGTATGGACACCGGTTTTACACCTTCCTCTATGGGAGGCAGATCACTGGGAGTCTTTATCCCTTCCAGCGCTATAAAAAAATTTGAAAAAGAACATCCTTATCCACCACCTAAGGAATCGCCGAAGGTGGCACCAAAAAAATAACAAAAAAAATTCCGGCTTCTAAACAGAAGCCGGATTATATTTTTTACTAAACATTTTCAGAAACGCATACCGACGGAAACGCCGATCTTTCCAGAATCATGCATGGGTGTGATGACTACTCCCGATTCATTTCCCTTATAACTATGGAATGCTCGTTTGTACCCACTCCAAAGCTGCCAAACGCCGAGTGCCGAAACAGATGTACCGATTGCCATTACTGACCAACGCGGAATTTCGAAGTTTCTGGCAATTTGGGCGGCATCAGAGATATCATTTGCCCAAACAGCATTAAAAGAAAAATCCCACCAAGGCACCACCATACCAGCAAAGTACAAAGCTCTACCGGCAACACTGGTTGGGTTTATCCGCTCTGTAGAAAGTAACCAATTTGAAACCGCAAAAATTTCCATGTCTGTCATATATGGCGCTAGGAAAATTACGCCTAGTCCGGTTTTGTCTGCGCAAGCTTCTTTGCTTTTGCAAACAGCATCCGCGCTACCAAAGTAGAAATGTCCATTGCCAAAGTGCGGATATGGTTGGAAATTATCTAATGAATAATTCGGATTTAACCCGATCGCCAAAGCATGACCGCTTTCGTGCAAAGGAATATGCACGCCCAGATAATACAATGGCGCGGCGACAAAGTACCACGTCTTATGATCCTTTGTTTTTTCCGCCTTTGGCTTTTTATGATCAGCCATCGCTGACTGGACACAAAATGCCTGTAAAAAGATCGCTGTCAGCAACATTTTCTTCCTCATACAAAACCTCTCTTCCTTATGGTCTATATACCAACTTTTCTGGTAAATGTCAAAGTTAACAGAAAACAAAAAACAGTCTTGATTAAAGGCTGTCTTTTGTAAAGGCCACGAATTTAAATCCTCATGGCTGGGATAAAAATGAGCTGCCTAAAATTTATAAAAGTGTTATCGTCGATTTCGGGCTCGTTTTAGCCTGTTTTCATAACTCGACTCAGCCGAAATCCAAAACACTATACTAAAACAACTAAACAGAATTCCTAAACCATTTAATACTTTGAGGACACCAAAAACCTGCGTTACTATACTTAAAATCGCCAAAAAGCAAAATACTGAAGAAATGATTTTATACCGTATTTGCTTGGCTGCAGCTCTGCGCGCCTCATCTAGATCCTTTGCGTCACTATCCATCTTTAGAACTCCTTGGATATAAGTATGACAGACTTGAAATTAAAGGTCAATACAAACAAAAAACAGTCTTGTTGATAAGACTGTATTGATATTGGCCACGAATTCTCTCTCATGGCAAGGATTATAACTGCTAAAAAATTTCTAATCTCCAGGCGTGTCGCGCTTCTTTTAGCGACTGGCGCAAACGTTTTGTTCTGGCTAGAGATCCAATAAAAATAAAGCAGGTCAAAACAATACGATGAGGAATCAAACGACGCATTACTTCTTGATTTCTCTCATGTAGTTCTTCTGGCGTTAAATGTCTGGACGGAGGTTCTTGTTGCGGCGGATTACTCATTTTTTCTCCTTGTAAGTAAGCATATCATTTCCTAAATTAAAATCAATATTAAACAAACAAAAAAACTGCCATAAGCAGTTTCTTGCGTTGACTTACATAAATGTGACAAAGACCGGTCTATCCTTTCATCCTTGACCGAAATCAAGGCGCAATACTGATAAATCAGTATGCTCGACAGAAATTCACAGTCTTTCGACTGAGTATCTCCAGAAAGGAGGTGATCCATCCACAGCTTCCGCTACGGATGCCTTGTTACGACTTCACCCTAGTCATTGACCCTGCCTTAACCCCAAAGAGGCTTTGGGCATTGCCAACTCCCGTGGTGTGACGGGCGGTGAGTACAAGACCCGAGAACGTATTCAACGCGCCGTGGCTGATACGCGTTTACTAGCGATTCCAACTTCATGAAGGCGAGTTGCAGCCTTCAATCTGAACTGAGACCGGTTTTGATGGGATTAGCTCCACCTCGCGGTTTAGCAACCCGTTGTTCCGGCCATTGTAGCATGTGTGTGGCCCTGGACGTAAGAGCCATGCTGATTTGACGTCGTCCACTCCTTCCTCCCGCTTGCGCGGGCAGTCTCGCGTGTAAATTTAACACACGACGTGGGTTGCGCTCGTTTCCCGACTTAACGGTACACCTCACGGCACGAGCTGACGGCAACCATGCAGCACCTATCTAGCACCCTCGAAGGCTAAAGCCATTTCTGGCAATATGCAGCTAGTAGTTGAGCCCAGGTAAGGTTCCTCGTTTATCGTCGAATTAAACCACATGCTCCACCGCTTGTGCGGGTCCCCGTCTATTCCTTTGAGTTTTAACCTTGCGGCCGTACTCCCCAGGCGGCACACTTAATGTGTTAACTTTTTTAAGCGACACTGACAGGGTCGATACTGCCAATATCTAGTGTGCATTGTTTAGGGCGTGGACTACCAGGGTATCTAATCCTGTTCGCTCCCCACGCTTTCGTCCATGAATGTCAGGAATGTACCAGTAAGCTGCCTTCGCCTTTGGTGTTCTTGCAGATATCAACGCTTATTACGACTACACCTGCAATTCCGCTTACCTCTTCCATCCTCTAGTTAAGTAGTTTCAAAGGCAATCCCAATGTTAAGCACTGGGTTTTGACCCCTGACCCACCAAACAATCTGCGGACGCTTTACGCCCAATAAATCCGGATAACACTTGAGGTCTCTGTATTACCGCTGCTGCTGGCACAGAGTTAGCAACCTCTTATTCTTGGGGTACCGTCACAAATTCTTCCCCCATAAAAGCAGTTTACGACCCGAAGGCCTTCATCCTGCACGCGGCGTCGCTCCATCAGGCTTTCGCCCATTGTGGAAGATTCTTGACTGCAGCCTCCCGTAGGAGTCTGGGCAGTGTCTCAGTCCCAGTGAGGCAGGTCACGCTCTCACGCCTGCTACTGATCAAAGCCTTGGTGAGCCATTACCTCACCAACTAGCTAATCAGACATAGGCCCCTCTTTGAGCGTCTTGCGACTTTAAATGCGAATGACTTATGTCCCCGCATTTCCATCGGATATTAATTCGCCTTTCGGCGAGCTATCTCCGTCTCAAAGGTAGGTTACCAGTGTGTTACTCACCCGTTTGCCACTGAAGTAGCTCATAGCACTCAAGCTTAGAACTTTTCTAAACCTTAGTGCTACAAGCCACCTTCGTACGACTTGCATGCCTTAAACACGCCGCCAGCGTTCATCCTGAGCTAGGATCAAACTCTTAAAAAAAGAGTTTAATCTTGTTCAAATGAACAAGTTATCATTATAGATTTATTTTTTATTTATACTCGAAATAACTCGAGTTTTGTTAGAATAGACTTGGATACTTCTCCATTAACCGAAGTTAATTTTGAAGTGTGGTCTTTGTCACATTTATGTTGTCAACGTGCTTTTCAACTTTAAGTTGAAAACTTTTTTCTCTCTGTTACCTGACAGAAAGAAAAAAGAGAAATCAAATCTTGATTGCTCTTTTCTCTTTCCAGTTTCCTCGCTTTGAACAAGGACTTAGAAAAACCATTTGATTTTTTGAGGTGCTTGGTTTGCGGTTTTTGGGTTAACTTTTAAGTGTCTAAATATTAACACAAGTCGAATTTTTCGTCAAGAGGGCGGGTTGTGAGTAAAATGGGGATAAAAAATGGCCAATTTTAGCCCTGGGAATGGGCTCGTCGCCACCACTCTATTTTCTTGTGATCACCAGACAAAAGCACGTCTGGCACCTTTAATTTTTTCTTCTTTATAACCACAACTTCTGGACGAGTATAATGAGGATATTCAATAAATTTTGTTAGTTGCTCCTGGCCCATCTTGCCAGCGTCATTAAATGATTCGTCTTTTAAAGACTCTTGTTTGCCAATAGCGCCTGGAAGCAAACGTGTTACCGCTTCCATCACCACCATAGCTGGCACTTCGCCACCAAACAAAACATAATCGCCAATAGAAATTTCTTCATCAGCAACACTGGTCATTACGCGCTCATCTATACCTTCATAGCGACCGCAGATCATAACTAGTCTATCTAATTTAGACCAGTTGCGCGCCATCTCTTGTGTAAATTTTTTTCCTTTTGGATTAAAGACAATTACTTTTATTTTTGATTTTTTACCTTTAAATTTTGCTTTTATTTTCTGTACAGCTTTGTAAATCGGCGCAAACATCAAAACCATCCCCGCTCCACCGCCATATGGCCGACCATCTACTGTACCACGCTCATCATCAGCATAGTCACGCAGGTTGTGGATATTGATAGAAATTAAATCTTTTTTCTGAGCGCGAGAAATAAGGGCTTCGTTTTTAAAGCTTTCAAAAAATTTTGGAAAGATTGTGATAATGTCTAATTTCATAAGCAAATAATCTCTCTTTCTGTACCCGATAATATCATGCAAACAAGGCTGTGTCAAAATAAAAAACCTGTCTCACTAATGCGAAACAGGCTGATTTAATAACTACCATCTTCTACCCATTCTACGATAGCCAAAAGTGTTTTCATATATTCACCGGTATCTCCATTGCACACTGGTATGAAATGCCAAGATTCTGCTGTTGGGAACATCTCCTTCAGAGCAATGATCGCAAAGGCAAAATACTCTGCAGTCATTATAGACAAATCAAAACGGGTTTTTTTATAACCAGGATGATAATCTGGGCGCTTAACTATAAATACACCTGTTAGTTTAACTAGCCCAACTGGATTTGAGCGTAGTGGTCCATCATGCTGTTGAACCCTAGTCCAGACTCCAGTTCTATATTCTTTATGACTCAACCAATGTTGATAAAGGCCAGGGTAGACCACTTCGATCTGCAAATCACAGAGTCCGCACTTTACAGTACTTGACCCAGGCAACTGCTTTTGTGGTTCAGCCCCCGCCTTTCTATCCTTCCAAAATTGTCTAATAGCCTCAAATATACCAACCATTATTCCTCCCAACTCCTCTAAATCAGAGAGTTATTGTAATGTATGGTGATTGTGCTAAATTGTCAATGATTAAAACAAAACCACCCCGATTGCTCGGAGTGGTTTTAAAATTTTGTATTTAGATGTTCAGGTCTACAGCGCTTGTGTCTACCATCTGATTGTCCATTTGGTTGGCACGAGGGGCTCGGCCGCCAGCTGGCTCATTGATCTTTAGGTTAACGCGAGCATTGTGCTTGGCGCCAACGATCTTGAGCAAGGTGCGCATAGAGCGAGCAGTCTGACCTTCGCGGCCAATCACATAACCCATATCGGTTGGATTGACGTCCAAAGTAATCAAAACTCCTCTTTCATCTATGGTGCGGCTTGTCTTTACATCTTGAGGATTATTGACAATCGCTTTCACGAGTGTCTCTATAAACTGTTGATCAGCTTCCATAATATGTATTTCATTCTTCAATAATTTTCGCAGACTGTCGACCTATCAATTTCCCAGTCCTGCATCTTACTTACAATAGTATCAAATCCGAAAATTCCAGTCAAATCTTTTCTTAGGCCTTCACTTCTTCCGCAGCTGGTGCAGCAGGAGCTTCTTTTGGCGCAGCTGATTTAGCTTTTTCAGCTAATTTAGCAGCACGGTCTGTAGAAATATATACTGATTTCTTTTTCTTTTCTCCGCTAATCAGACCGGCTTTCAAAAATAAATTGTGTACAGTGTTTGAAGTTTGAGCGCCTCGTTCCAACCAATACTTTATACGTTCTCTATTTGGAACCAAACCGCCTTCTTTTACATGTGGATTAAAACTGCCCAAAATTTCCAAATTTCGGCCTTGGGTGTCTCTAGCTTTTTCAGAAATCACCAGACGGTAAGTCGGGCTGTTCTTTTTACCAATTCTTTGCAAACGAATAGTTAACATACGATAATATTTTTGATAATAAAATAGTTAAATTTTGTGATTCCGAGAGCAGGCTAAATATACTATATTTATATTGTTTTGTCAACTATTAAAATATAAAAGCGGCCAGTTGGAGAGGCCGCTATAACTGCATGGCTATGGGTTGGCTTGATCTCCGCCCCAACCAACAAAACAGGCTTCGTATTTCTTTAGGGCTGCTTTGTCTGGGATGAACATACCATCTTTTGTAACTTTGCCCAGTAATGGCAATCTTGTGCCCGGCCTGGTAAATTCTGAAACATAGGCTGCGACTAACCACATGGGAAGATTGTGTTTGTTTGAAATAACAGCAAACAAATTTCCGTCGTCACAATTGGGCATTGTTTGCTTCTTCAAATTTTTGGAACGAATTAATTTACAAGCTAGCCATTGTGCATACTCTTGCATTGTAAGAATCCTGCTTCTTGTCACATCTGCAATAAAAGCGGCAAAAAGAGCTTCGTTTATGTTAATCTTCATTTCCAAAGGCACATTATTTATAAAAGCCTTTACATGTTTATTTACAAAGTCAACTTGCGCCTTACTGAACTCTGAAAGAAAATCCCCCATGACATTCTCCTTGTTTGTTGTGTACTATCATGTTAAACAAAAAATCTATCAACGTCAATGACAGCGTTAAATCCTGCCTACGGCAGGCCCCGCTTAGCGGGGATTTAATAGGGCCAACTCTGTCGCAAACTCATTTAAGGCGTTTACTTGCGTATACCAAAGATGGGCAGCCGGGCGCTGTTTTTTTATCAAGGCGGTGGCTTCTTCTAAATTTAAACCCTTTCTAATTAAATAAGCGGCCACCAAAGTAGGGGCGCGGCCATGGCCGTTTTTGCAATGGATATAAACTTTGTGTTTTAACATTACTAATTTTTGCAATATGGAAACTCCCAACTCCAACTGATCTGGACTAGGAGCGGTATGGTCTACCACCGGCAGCCAACTATAAAAATCAACCCCAAACGGCATATCTATATGTTTTTCTTCCAAAGAAATATCAGCGGTTATCCCCTCTTTGGTTTTTAATAACTCATCAAAATGCGTCCGGCAACATTGGTTGGTGCCTATATAAATACCATCGGTAATATAATCATAATTTAATTCATTTTTTGGATGCGCGTCTGCTTTGTTGAGTTTCATATTAAAAATATTATTTTTGTGAATTTAAAAAATAGTAAAATAGTAATAATTCCAAACTAAACAAAAAATTGCAAAGATGACTAGCGCCACCCAACCAAATACGGGAACACTGGCTGTCAAAATTGTGAGCAAAAATCCGATAACAGCAAAAAAAGAAAATATTATTTTTAAAATAAGAAAATTTTTATATACCACAGCTTCCGAATGTCTTGAAATAAAAGAAGCGCCGCCAATACCAAAAAGCGCCGCGGCAAAAAGACGCGCGGCGATCAGATCCGCAGTTTGCCAACCAAAAAAAGTGAGTGTTTGGTAAGGTAACAAAAAAATAGGAATCGCAAAAGCATAATCCACTAAAAAGTGAACAAAAAACCAAATACGAAGAGAATTGGGGATTTTTATTACTCCCGACATATCTTTATTTAGGAGATGCCTAGCACCTCATTAATCTTTGCCTTATCAAAACCCAAAATATTGACTTCAGCGCCACCGTCTTTCACAATATGAGTACAAGGAACGCCCATTGATCCGCAGGCGTCTATAGATTTTTGCTGCTCTTCAGGATGTTCATCTAGCAAAACTTCTTCATAATCAACGCTTTTTTCTTTGAGATACGCTTTGAGCATTTTGCAATATGGGCAGGTAGTGGTGGAAAAAATTTTTACTTTCGCCATAAATTTAAAAATTAAACTATTATATATATTATTTTTTAGCCACAACAAATTTTATAATATCTAAATTACAACTCTTATATTGTTTGTACCACGCTTCGCATTTTATTGCCAATGCTTGATCGGCATAAACAAAACCGTACTCTTCACATCGACTTCCCTCTTTGCTGGCTGGTTGTGGCTAAATATCACTAGTAGGTCGCTCGCTCTTTTTTGGTCTCATGCTTGCTCTCCTTATGTTTTTGGCACTTCTTCCAATTTCACGCTTAACAATTTAGAGATGCCATCGCTATGCATCACCACACCATACAAAGCATCGGCGGCATGCATAGTCACGCGGTTGTGAGTGATGATTATAAACTGTGATTGAGCCGAAAGCTCGGCAATAATTTCGGCAAAGCGACGGGTGTTAGCTTCGTCTAACGCCGCTTCAACTTCGTCTAACACTACAAATGGTGAGGGGTTATAACTCAAAATCGCGCAGATTAGTGCGATAGAAGTAAGGGTGCGCTCGCCACCAGAAAGCGCATTGATATTTTTTATTTTCTTTCCCGGAGGGTTTATAGAAATATCTATGCCGGTTAAAATCTTTTCTTTATCTTTCGGTTTTTCTTCCAGCGCTTCCTCGTCTTCTATAACTTCTACATCCTCGTCTGGTTGTTCACCATAAATTTCGTGGATATCGCCATCACCGCCGCCAAACAATATCTTTACATATCTATCAAATTCTTTTCTAATTTTCTTAAATGAAGCAGCGCGTTTTTTCTTCATGATATCGTCCAATTCAAAAATCATTTTTTCCAAATCAGCTATGGCGGCGCGTAAATCGGTAATTTGTTCGGAAAGAAAATCGAATCTTTCTTTGGTTTGCGCATGTTCAGCTACAACTTCTTGATCTATACCGCCAATCAAGCTAAGTTGATATTTTAATTTTTGGATCTCACTCATAACTTCGGCTAATTTTTCCACGGCAACTAGTGGCGGTTGGCGTTCCAAAACCGCTTCTATTGTAGAAGTTAATTCCGCCCGAACTTCTTCGGAAAGTGAGTCTTGTCTGGTTTCTAATTTAGCGGCTTGAATTTTCAAATCATTTCTTTTGGCCAAAATTTCATTTACCAAATTTTGCTTTTTCTGCATTGCTTCTTGCAAAGAAAAAGCTTTAAGAAGTTTTGTTTTGGAATTCGCTTCATCTCGTTTTGATTCCAATTCTAACAATTTTTGTTTTGTTTCTTCGTAACGGGCATCTAAGCCGATGATTTTTTCTTTTTCTACATTTATCTGGCTTTGGTATTCGGCCAATCTGTCTTTACTCCAAGACAAACGACTAGAAAATTTTAATGCATCTTTTTTTATCTGTTTATACCCGCCTTTCATCACACCGCTTTTTTCTACCAAATCCCCCGCCAAAGTCACCATGCGCGCCCGGCCAATACCGATCTTTTGGGCCACAGATAAATTTTCTACAACTATTGTCTGCCCAAAAACAAAAGAAAAAATGTTTTTAAATTTATTTTCATGTTTCACAATATCAGCCGCTAGTCCCAATACGCCCGGCATGGACAAAATACTATCTATACCCTGTTCGGCTGGACGAGGATTAATTTTGTTGAGTGGCAAAAAAGTAGCAAAGCCCAATCTGTTGTTGCGCAAAAATTCAATGGCTGATTTGGCCACTTCGTCGTTTTCTACCACTAGCGCTGACAAATTTGAACCAGCCGCAGACTCCAAAGCTGACTGGTATTTCTCCTCTACTTCTCCGAGTTCTGCTACCAAACCATGGACAGTGCCAAATTTATCTTTGTTTTCCAAAACTGCTTGCGCGGCAAACAAACCACTTACCTGACGATAGCTTTGTTCGGATTGATCTTGAAAAATCTGTTTTTCCAAAGAAAATATTTTCAGCTGGGCATTGGTTTTGTCTTTAGAAATCTGCTCCAACAGTCTTCTTTGTTCGCCAATTACCTTATCTGCGCTACCAGACCCTTCTTGGCTGGCAGTATCATGAGCCAAAGCAGACAATTCTTTTTGGACTTCTTCTAACTCTTTAAATGCTTGACGATAATTTGTTTCTACTTCCATCAAAACCGAATTTAATTTATCCAGTTCGGATTTGTTGGATAAATATATAGAAGCATAATACTGCTCCTGGTTTTCTCGCAATTTTAATTCTACTTCTTGGCGTTGTTCCAATTTTTTTACTTGTCGAGCTAAAATCTTTAAACGTGGCTCTACTTCTTCCATCAGTCTTTCAGCCTGCGTTACATTCTCTACGGTGCGCGCCAATTTTAATTCTGCCTGATGTTGTTTTATTTGAAATTCTTTTATACCCGATGCTTCATCCAAAAAATCTTTACGCTCGGCCGGACTAACGGTAAGTAATTTATCTATCATGCCCTGGCCTACCACACTATATGAATGTTGAGCAAACTGCGCTTGCGCCAAAAGCAGATGCACGTCCAGCAACCGCACTGGATTATTATTTATCAAATATTCTCCTTCGCCAGAACGATACAACCGGCGACCAACAGTAATTTCCGGATAATCGGCCATCAATTTTGCGTCACTGTTATCCAGAACCATGATTACTTCCGCCGCGCTTAACTGGCCTTTGGTAGTAGAGCCGCTAAAAATTACGTCTTCATTTTTCTTGCCGCGCAAAGTTTTTAAACTCTGCTCACCCATTACCCAACGTACGGCATCGGAAATATTTGACTTGCCAGAACCGTTAGGACCAACTATAGCGGTAATACTATAACGATTATTTTTAAACGGCAAAAAATCCAAAACCGTTTTGTCGGCAAAGGATTTAAAACCCTTTATTTCCAATCGTTTTAAGTACATAAATCAGCCGGGCTAATAAAAAGATTGTATCATAAACTGGAAGTTTTACAAAATATAAAACCGCTGGGTGAACCATGCGGTATTGAAATAAGGAACGTTGATTTTAATTGTTAATTATTTATAGCAGACGACATAGGACTAGTTCGTGCTTGAACCAACGATAGTCGAGGCTGCTCCAAAACTGGCCCCACACACTATAATGACAACAAAAAATCATATTGCTGCTCGGGCTATCGCCCTTACGCAGATTAGTCACGAGATCAAACTTGTGAAGCTTTTTTGGCAACAAATGAAAACGCTTGCTGATGAACACAACATCATCGCCGTCGATAATCCTATGATTATTCTTTGTGATACGGGAAAGCATTTCATCGCCATCAACTGACCGTTCGCCCTTATCTAGAAACCCTACCGCCTCGAAGCGCCGACCTTTGATCTCAAACGGAATTCTGATGTCCTTGTGAATTTGCGTCATTGTCATCTCCTTTTGCTCGCAACATATCAGCAAAACCAGCTCTTGTCAATCTCTGTACAATCACCCTTAAAGGGTAACACTCTGCTAAACTAAGGGTAACACTTTTAACCCTTAAAATATATGGCAGGAAAACCTTTAAGCGCACCATCAGAAATGAGAGCACGTTGGTATCTACAAG
>Ga0233424_10002330_pt1 | contig 13786 bp, 12 predicted proteins | sample Watercolumn_Towu_FD_181011 | JGI IMG/M metagenome (GOLD analysis project Ga0233424, IMG submission 181011) | Freshwater microbial communities from Lake Towuti, South Sulawesi, Indonesia - Watercolumn_Towuti2014_125_MG | ecosystem: Environmental > Aquatic > Freshwater > Lake | place: Indonesia...
TTCGAGGGCTCAGACGAGGACGATGTCCTGATGTTTTGCACTGACGAGCTGAGCAACTACCGCTTCTTCCGGTACGCAGGCCCTCGCTCGGGGGCGAGCTTGAACGACGCGTTCGCGGACGTGCTCGCAGGCTACTTCTTCCCGCCCGAGTTCGTCTGGCTCGACGGCAAGTTCATCGCGATGTCGAACGTTGATGAGGTGAAGGTCGGAGAGAAGGTTGTTCTCAAGACCCATCGCGCGCAGGATGGGGCGCTCGCTCGCAACTATCGGCATGTCGAGCCAGTGCTTGCCTCGCGAGCAAGGGCGCGAGACCCTGTTGCGGCCGAACAGCTCGCGCGAGCGCTCTTCCAGGACCCGGTTCTGCTGGGTCTTGTTGATGGCCGGTACGTGGCCGCGGACAACTCTGCCGGCGGCGGGTGCTATGCGAAGACCTCGACCGGGGACCGAGTGTGCGTTGACGCGACTGAAGCGACGAGCGGCGCGGTCCTGCCGATGTTGTACGAACTGCTCAAGCAGGTCGACCTACAGCCGGCGCCTGGTGCCATGCAGGCGGACATGAGCGTCAACGGTGTGGAGCTGTGCCTCTCCGTGGTGCTGCCCCCGGTTTCCGAAATTGCATCTTGGTCAGCCATCCACCGGAGCGCAGTCAAGGAATCCGTTCGACGCCCTATCAGCCTGGCACTAATGCTCTGACAGTGCCAATAGGTCGGGGGGAAGCGAGGCGATGACAGCAATCCTTGCCTTTGTCACGATAAGAGCAAGGATTGTTTCTACGCCGCTGCACGTTTGCTCGGGCAGATGTACGTTGTGGCCAGGAAGCGCGTGCTGCGACTCCGCGCTCCTCCTGGCGACCGCAATTTGCCCGGGCTGCGCTTACTCATCGCCCCTCTTCCGGCACAGGATTTCGAGCGCCGCTTCACGGGAGCTGCGCCTCAGCGGGGCACTGCATGCCCATCGTTAGCAAAGCGGCAGAGCCGCGCAACGAAGCCTAAACTCTGGCGGGACCTACCCCCTCATTTCAACGGCATGCCTGAAGTTCCGAAGCGCTTGGCCCCCTCCCGCGACACCCTTCGCGAGCTGTATCTCAAGTCCGGCAATCGATGCGCCTTTCCAGGCTGTTCCCGGCTCCTGTTCAACGAGAAGGGAATTTTCGTTGGTCAGGTTTGTCACATTGAGGCGGCCGAACCAGGAGGTGAACGCTTCAACGCGAGCCAAACGAATGAGGAGCGGCGGCAGCCCTCCAATCTGATGCTGATGTGCTACGACCATCACGTTGAGACGAACGACGAAGCCGTTTTCACCGTGCCCCGGCTAAGGCAAATGAAGGTCGACCACGAGCGAATTTTCTCTGATGTTGTCGGTGCGATTCAGAAGACAGTAGCCGACCTGACCGAGCTTGCTGCTCCGGTGCCTCCAACGAATCTTCGACGGATGAACAAGATTGTGGGATGGGGACTTTCAGACCCTGAACTCTCAGAAAACCTTCAGGAGCTCTTGCCGGTGCTTGAGCGCTTCTTCAAGCTGCCGCTTTCCACCCGGCAATTCTTCAGGGTCTTGGTAAGCCGAGGCCATCGGGCGCGGTGGGGCGTCGACCTCGAGGCGTCTGTTCACGACGTCATGCAGGCTACTACGGTGTCCGATGAGGACACCAGGGGCTTTTTCTCGGCCCTCGACCGGTGCGGGCTCTTGACGGATGTCGAACCTGACGATTTCGGCACGGAGCAAGTCGGGATTAAAGAGCTCAATAGTGGGTGGACTTTTTGGAGTGAGCTACGCACCTTCTGCGAAACGACGGGGTTGAGCCTAGCCCTGATGACCGATAGCCTCGACTTCAGCCACCTTGACCAAGATGACCCCGTCGAGGCGCCCCCCAGCGATAGTCGTATCGCCCGACACTAGGAGTTTTGGCTCGTTCCACGGAGTTGGGAAAGACAAGGCACAGGAGTTCCCACCTGCTGCTGTCCGACAACCGGTCGAGTTTCGACACGAGCTCCCTGCGTTGTGCGACGTACGTGTGTTCCGCGGTCACCCACGCGTTCTTTGCGGAAGTGAGCTTGGTCTCAGCCTCTTGCCAGATGGTGTGCTGACGGTCCAACTTGTCGAGCGCGCCCATCAACTCCGACAGCTTCACGTCATGGGAACCGTGACCGGCCATCAGCTGGTTTGACAGCGTTTCCATGATGACCTCGACACACTCCTTGAGCCCCGCGCGTCCCGGGTAGGTGTCTGGCGACGCGAGTTTCATGAGGGGGGCCGCCACCCAATCAGGCAAAAACAGCGCGCGCGGGTCCATCGGCCAACCGGCTGCCCTCAATTCAGCCCGGCGGCATTCCTCAACCCAGCTCCCAGCCTTCCTCAACAAATCACTCAGTTCGGCTGCATCGGCATCCCATCGCTGGCGGGCGGCCTCCAGTTCGAGCCGCATCTTTTCGTGATGGGCCGCTGCATCGGACAGTCCGCGCAAAGCCTCCCCCAATGCCTGTTCGCTGGCCTTAAACGCCGTGAGCACATCCCGGTGATGCAACTCGTTGGACAGCAGTCCGTGTGCAACGACCAGGTCAGGGTTTGCCGCGCGCCTGAGTTCAGCTTCCAGCGACTCAATCAGCGCCCAGCCGTCACGAGCGAACGTATCAACGAAACGCTCTGCACCCATCATGAACCCGCCATTGGGGCTATCCATGATTTCGCGCCTGCGCACGGCAGCTGCAACGCCCGTCAACTTCGCCGACCCTTTGCTGGCGTCGGCACCGCCATCGTCCCGCGTGGCGTGGGCATGCAGCGCGTTCCAGTTTCTGAAGCCCTTTGAATGAGCAAGTTGCTCGAGGGCTGCCATGTGCGAAAGCTTTTCGCCGCGCGCATGCGCATCTCTGCAAAGCTGGTTTGCCTCGCCCTTGAGCGCAAAGAGTTCATCCCCGCCTGCAACAGGCGGGCGAGAGTTGGAGTTGGATTTAGAAGGCATGGCTGCTCCATCACCGGGGCTTGATTGAGGCGTGGTCCGCGTTACGCCGGCACCGGGTGGTCAGTCCATAGGTGTCGGAGAAGGTTTTCAGCAGATTTGCCAGCCTCAGGGCGAGGTGCGAACGGCCGGGCTGCTTCCCGTGAGCAAAGTCTAGCGAACGCGTCATTTGATTGGCAAGCTACGTTGCCCCCTCTCGTTTGCGTGTGCCGGTTGCGGGCGTCATGGAGCCTGGCCAGCCAGCGGTTGTCTGCAACGCGTACGTTTAGGGCCCGCTGGGTTGTTGCTTGCCATACTGTTTTTATACACAGTATCATCGGTCACATCTTGACGGCCCCCGCGCGGCTTGTGCTGCCGGCGCGCTTCGTTGGCTGAAGGAGTGCTTGATGCAGCTGAACCTCAATGACCCGCAAAGCATCGTGGCCTGGTGGCAGGTGTGCCCTGAACGGCATGACGGCCACTTGGAGGCTCTGCTCGCGATGCGGCCGCAGTTCAGCGCAGCCATTCGTCGCGCGCAGCGCCACATTGCGAGGACGCCAGAGCTGCGGGCCCAACTGGCCCAGTCTGTCGGGGAACGAGAAGCCTGGGTCGCCGAGCAGGTCGAGCGTGATGGCCATGTGCCGGCGCACGAGGCGCGGTGGCGAGAGCTCGCAGCTGCTGCTTGAGGACTGTCGCCATGGACCCTCACGCGTACTCGTTGTGGTTCGAGCACAGCCCCTTCGACGAGGAGCAGGAAGAACTCGCGCGTCGAGCAGCACGCTTCGTTCTGGACAAACACTTCGGGCAATGGAACGTGCTGGCGGCGCATGATGCGGCGCTGGCGACAGGTCTGCCACATGGCGGGGCACATGAGCGCCCTCCGAAGCCTGTCAGCCTTTGGTTAGATGCCATCGGCGAGGCGTACCGTGCCGCTTGGTCAGCCGCCGGCCTTCCGCCGTTGACTGCTGAGCTTCAGCGCGACAACCCGCAGCTCAATGAATCGTGCGTGATGGTTGGTCGCGCCCTTCCCCACTACGCCTACCGTGTCGGAGGGCTCACCTTTCGCTTGTACGACGTCTGGGTTTGCTGGAGCGTGTTCGAACCGTTCGACGACTCAACCATCGCGCACCAAGCACACGAAGAACTGTGGATGCGCTTGGGCAGTCAGGAAGCCGTGCTTGAGGCGAGGCTCGCCTGCGAAGCAGCCGGAGGCCTCTTTGCACCGGAGCCTCAGCCGCCAGCCGTGGTGGCATGGCGCCGGCAAGTCAAGCTGGTCTTGGAAAGCATGATTCAGAACGTGGTCGGGCTCGACGTGCAAGCCGGGGACCGAATCCGGTCGCATCCTGACCTTGAGCGCTGCATCCTGGAGGTGGGGCGGTGCAGGCCACAGGAGTTTGGCGGCCCGGAAAAGCAAGATGGCTCGGACTGGCGGCTATGGTGGGTCGTTGAGGACGCGCGTCCGCTTCGCGTTCGTCATGCCTGTGGGATGTCGTTTGAGGTTGACGCCTACATGCCAGCACTCAGCGTGAGACGAATCGAGGATGCGGAGGTCGACGAACGGCTTGAAGGCGGCTGGCAGGTCCAGCGACTGAGCGAGGTGGTCAAGCGCTTGGCCGCAGAAGCGCTGCAGCTGGTCCTCGAGCACCGGATGCGTTCGCATGCACGTGTGTCGCCATGACAAATGCCGTTGGCCAGTTGCTGGCGTCAGGTGACCTTCTCGACGCGACGGAGTTCTGCAAGCGAGCTGGGTTGTCGCTCGACCAACTCCAAGCCGCAGTCACTGACGGGCGGTTGTTCTATGTCGAGAAGGACGGGCTGCAGGGCTACCCAGCGTTCTTCCTCGACACCGCTGTTGACCGGCAGCTTCTGGAGGCTGTGTCGAGGCTCCTGGGGCCTGCGACCGGCGGTACGAAATGGCAGTTCTTCGTGACACCTCGCGGCTCGCTCGCGTCGCCCGGCAAAACAGTGGACGGCGTACTGACCGAGAACGGGAATCCTCGGACGCCGTTGCAGGCGATGCGTGACGGGAATGTTGAGCTTGTGACGAGAGTGGCGCAGGCGCTTGTCAACGGATGACGAACGCGCGCAGCAGCAGCGATGTCCCCAGCGCTCGACCCGCTAAGCTCAGCTCATGAGAATTGCATGCATTGGCTGGGGCTCGCTGGTCTGGAATCCGAAGGCTCTTCACCTGGCTGGCCCTTGGCAGCAAGGTGGACCAAGGCTTCCCCTCGAGTTTGCTCGCCAGTCACAAGATGGCCGACTAACGCTGGTGCTGGTCGAAGGCGCAGCCGAGGTCCCGACGCAGTTCGTAGAGCTCGCTTATAACTCGGCTGAGCAAGCCCAGGAATGCCTTGCCGGCCGGGAAGGCAGCGGCGTGGAAGCCATCGGGGTCTGGCCCGGGCCGCCCCCTCGATATCCCGTTGGTGCAGCGGCCATTGCTGCATGGGGGCAGGACAACGGGTTTGACGCGGTGGTGTGGACTGCGCTCAGACCGAAGTTCCGCGGTGTCTACGGTCAGGTCGCCAAGGATGCGGACGACGTACTGGACTACCTGCGCGGACTTGATGAAGAGACCTCCATGCGGGCCCGGGAGTACGTGACCAAGGCACCGGTCGAGGTGCGCACGCCGTACCGCTTGGCCATCGAGGAAGCGCTCGGTTGGATAGCCGTGGCGCCTGAGGCTGCGTGACGATTCGGGGCGCCGTTAGACGCGGTTAGACAGGTTTGTCTAACGAGCAAGCCCTCGTGAGGACTGCACGCCAAGCGCAGTTTGGTGCCCGCCCGCTCGGGCGGACGCCTCTAGGATGACGGCAGAGACACCCCCGTGCGTAGTCTTCGGACTGCAGCCAGCTGCCCTGCAGCATCAGGCCTTCTTTTTTCGAATGAGACCCAGCGTCCCTCGGGACGCCTGCCATTGGTAAAAGCACGAAAGGAGCTCGCGATGAAGCACATTTCATCGTCGCTGAGCGGTCCTGCGGCTGGGGAGCTCAATCGAAGCGTGTACTGCGCTTCGGCTGTGCTCTTTGGAAACGCCTTGCTTGTCTCGACGGGCGCTCCGGCACCGGTGATGTTGGCTTTCGCCAGCGTCTCCGGTGCCTTCGCGTTGGTCGTGCCTGCACTGGCTACCGTTAGGTCCGTTCTGCGGAACCGAGCCCGGTAAACCGGACTCTGAAGGCCTCAGGCGTTTGCGCGGCTGGGGCCTTCTCTTTTCGCAGGACGTCTAGTCGGCGGATTTATCCGAGAAGCCGTGGCCTCGGCTCATGGCAGCAGCATCCTCTCCTCGAACGTCTTGGCCTTGGCATCAATCCGTCGCAAACCAGCCATAAGCGCAAAGTCCAAAGTTCTAGACGCTGGGCATCGGATTGACAATTCCTGCTAACGCGTGTCGGCGGTCTAACAATGTGTTCTGAGGCGAAGGCATCCCGGCTCTCACGAGCCGACTAGACGCCGCGCTTGTTTTATCCACCGAACGAGAGCCAGCCCCAACGAGGCGGCCCGCAACAGGGAGGAATCGCGTGTCTAAGGTCAGCATCGAGCGCATCAACAAGATTGTGCGTCTCATCCGAAAGCGTCGAGCAGCGCCAATGGCGTTCCTCGTGGACGAACTGGAGGTCTCCGAAGCGTCGGTCAAGCGGGACCTTGTATTCCTCAGAGACCGCCTGGGATGCCCCCTAGAGTGGGACCGCAAGAAGCGCGGCTGGGTCATCCGGGACGACCTTGCCGAGGGCGGCCGGTTCGAGCTGCCCGGTGTTTGGTTTGACTCATCAGAAGTGTTCGCGCTGCTCACCATGCTTCACTTGGTGGAGGGCGTCCAGCCCGGCCTCCTCGAGGAGCATGTTGGCCCGCTGAAGACGCGCCTTCGCAGCATGCTCGCAGAAGGTACCAAGTCCGCCCGGCCCATCGAGCGCAAGCTCAGACTGATTCACTTCGCACCCCGAAAAGTCGAGCCCAAGCACTTTCAGACGATTGCTGGAGCGCTCTTGTCAGGCAAGCGCCTCCGTCTGCGGTACTGGAACCGCGACCGGAAAGAGTCGTCGGACCGCGAGATTTCTCCCCAGCAGCTCGTGCACTATCGGGAGAACTGGATTCTCGATGCTTGGTGCCACGAGAAAAATGCTTTGCGCTCCTTCGCGCTGGAATCAATCCAGTCCGTGCAGGTTCTGGCTGAGCCGGCGCTCGAGGTCAGTGAGCAGGAGATGCTGGAGCACTTCCGCAGCGGCTACGGCATCTTCGCCGGCGCCGCCAAGCACCGTGCACGCCTGAAGTTCACGCCGGAGCGCGCGCAGTGGGTCGACAAGGAGACCTGGCACCACGACCAGACAAGCGAGCGACTCGACGACGGCAGTTACGTCCTGGAAGTGCCCTACTCCAACGACCAGGAACTGGTCATGGACCTACTGCGCCACAGCCCAGAGGTTGAAGTGCTCAGCCCGCCCTCGCTACGGGAGCGGCTGCACACGGCCTTGTGCGCCGCAGCATCAAAAAACCGCCCGGCTGCAGTTCAGTAGGTCACTCTTTGAGCTAGTACCCTCGCAAGAATGCCCTCCAGGCTTGGGATAGGTCCAAGCAAGGAGTGCACGATGCGAATCAATCTTGCCCACCTGCGCGAGCGCGCAGCCAACGGCGGCTGGGTCAATTTTGCGGTCTTCGACGCCCGCTCGTCGTCTGGCTCGCAAGGCGACAACGCCCGCTTGCTAGCCCAGCTGACCGCCCGGGCACGCGCCTCGAACCTGCGGGTCGAGCAGTCCGCCCTCGCCTTCACCTCCGGCGGACGCACCCAGTTCTTCGGTAGCCCGCCGCTGGTGGACTACCTCTCCCAGAACGGCCTCCCGGGCTGGACTCACACCATCGACGCCTGAAGCGAAAGGAACCTGAACATGGCCAAGAACGCCCCCATCGGTGACAACGCCCGCCGCGGCGCCGTCCGTGACCGCTCGCAGGTCTTCAACCCGACTACCCAGACCTGGACCAAGCGCGACGCCGGCAACGGCCAGTTCATGGACCAGAAGAAGGACGGTGAACCATTCAAAGGCGTGCGCAAGGAGCACAAGAAGTGAACGGGCCGACCCACCAAGTTGTTGCCGGCTTCGCCACTGGCGTGTTCCTGGCCGAGCGGGAGCGGCGGGCTGGCATCCGAACGGCCCAACCACTGCTACGGGGCACAGCTGCTGCCTTCCTGACCAAGTTGCCGGACATCCTGGAACCTGCAACCTCGCCGAACCACCGCCAGTTTTTTCACAGCCTCGCTTTCGCCGCGCTTCTCGGTGTCGCGATGCACGAGCTCAACAAATGGCAGCCCGAATCTGCTGGCGGCGAGCTCCTCAAGGCCCTCGGCCAAGTTGCGATTCCGGCCTACTTGATTCATCTCTTTCTCGATTCATTGACGGCAAAGTCGCTCCCGCTGGTTGGTCGGTAGCGAATAGCTGCCCGTGCCGCACGAGCCGTCCACAAGATTGAGGAGCCCCAGCAGCTCCTAATTTTCTAAGCCTTGCTGGGTTGCGGCGAAAGCTGACGCTAACCTTGTCGAATTCGAGAAGGTGGCCAAGAAGCAATAGAACGCCTGCACTCGATTGTCTTCAGGGGAGTCAACTTCAGCATGCACGTCACCTTCGGCCTGTCCCTGGACGCCCGCCAGGGTCCATCACCGACGAACTTCTTCAACAGCCCCGTAGTCGGTCGGCTGGGCTTCCTCTCCCTGCTGGAAACCTACCTCGGCTTGGCAGCACCCGAGGCATCGTCGGCAAAGCGAGTAGCCATCTACTCTGGCCTCCTTCGAGCGCACGACAACGGCTCCCGCTTCTACAGCGACTCGCTTCAGGCCGACAGCATCGGCACCGCCGCGCGCCTCCTGGACTGGCGAGACGAGTGGCGCCTCGGTGGCTGGGATGGCAGCGCACAGCCAACGCACCCTTCGCGACTTCAGGAGCTTTCTGCCATCGAGACGGCCGCCGCAGGCAAGCTCCCGCCCGGGGAGGCCGAGCGTTTGCACCTGGTTGTGCAAGCCCTGCGCGAATCCGGCCCTGGCCCCATCAAATCGGTTCACCTCGTCGACCCGCCCGAGGACTTCCCTCTCCTCTGGCGTCAAGTGCTCGACCTCCTGCCTGCCGTTGGGGTCCGTCTCCCCGGGCCACAGGGCACAGGGCAGCTCCGCGAGGTGCAAGAACAGGCGCTGGCCGTTCTGGCCGGCCAGCCGGTGGGCGACTTGGGCGCGCCGCCCGACGGTAGCTTCCTGTTGGTGCATGCCCTCGCGGCCACGACCGCTGAGCACTGGCTGAGCGCCCACAACTCGCACGAGCCGGGAGACCGGCTGGTCCTGGCCGAGGAGGCCGGCGGTGGCCTCGACGTATCCCTGTCCGCGACCGGAGGGGTCAACTGCGGGTTCGAACACCCGAGCCAGCTCCGACCTGCCCTACAGGCGTTGCCCCTTGCCCTGGAGCTGTGCTGGGCGCCGCTCGACATCAACAGGCTGCTGGACTTCCTCACCCACCCGGTAGGCCCGTTCAGCCGCCGCGCGAGAAGGACGCTCGCCCGCGCCGTCGCCAAGCAGCCCGGGATTGGCGGCGATGCCTGGAATGAGGCAAAGGCCAAGCTGGCCACGGGGGAGGACGCCCAGGAAGTCGCCGACGAAATCGCCTTCTGGCTGGAGTCCGAGCGCTGGACACGCAACAACGGAGTGCCCGTCGACGCACTCATCGCTCGGGTTGACCGACTGAAAGAGGCAATGCGGCGGCGCCTCACAGGCGAGTCAGACGATGTGGCGAGTCTGGCTGCGCATCGCCAGTCCGCAGCCGTCCATGACGCGCTGACCGAGCTCTCCGGCCAAGGCCTGGCGACGGTGCTGCCTCGGCAAATCGAGCAGTTGGTTGCACACGCCACGCCCGCAGGGGCAACCAACCCTGCCGCGGTTTCGCATGTTGGTTGCATGCGCTCCGCCAGTAGTCCAGCGGCCTGTATTGAGGCCGCTGACGAAGTGGTCTGGTGGATGCCGTCCACCCCCACCCTGCCCCCGCCGCTTCCTTGGTCGCCCTCCGAGGTGGAAGCTCTCACCCAGCTGGGTGTCCAGCTACGAGACCCGGCACGCGAGCTGGAATCGCTGGCCTCGCAATGGCTTCGCCCGCTGCTTGCTGCGCGCAAGCGTTTTGTCCTTGTCTGCCCAACTCCTGGCACCGAGGTGCATCCGATTCGGCAACTGCTCAAAAAGCTGCTGCCCGCAGTCGAGAGCGCCGCTATCGACCTTGATGTGGCTATAGGCTCCACTTTCATCGGGTCCACCGCAGCAGCACTGGCACCGCAGCCTTTGCCGACGCCACCTCGACAAATCCAACTCCCGCAGCCCGTACCGCTTGGTGGCTCCGAGCAGTCCTTCACCTCGCTCAACGAGCTCTTCAACGACCCTGCCCTTTTCGTGCTGAAGCGAGTGGCGGGCCTGGAGCCCACCTCGGTCCTGACCGTGGAGGAGGACAACCGCCTGCTCGGCATCCTTGCACACCGTGTGTTCGAGAAGCTCTTTGAGCACGCCGATGCGCTGACCTGGTCGAACCCCGATGCCGTCACCTGGTTCCGCGCCGAGGCCGAGAGGCTCCTGCAGACCGAAGGCGCCGTCCTGCTGATGCAAGGTGCGGGGGTGAGCCAGCAGCACTTCCGCAAGGTCTGCGAGGGCGCCATCTGCAGCCTGCTCGACCATCTGAGGTCGGCCGGGGCCACTCAAATTCAGACCGAGGTCGCCTTCTCCGGAACCCTGGGTGGAGTACCGCTGGTCGGCAAGATAGACCTGCTGGTTACGCTCGGTGATAAGCGAACTGTCGCCCTCGACATGAAGTGGCGAAGCGATAACTACTACGCCGGGCTGCTTCGCTCCGGCGAGCACTTGCAACTCGCGCTCTACTCCAGTCTCGTCGAGCAAACCAACGGCTCCGCACCTGCCGCCCTCGGCTACTTCATCTTGGAGAGCGGTGCGCTCTACATCACTGCCGCCGACGTCTTCCCGAAGGCTCAGGTCAGGCGGCCGCCAGAGGGGGTGACCGTCGCCACCCTGCTGGACCAGGCACGCGCGACTTGGGACTGGCGTAAGCAACAGCTGGACGCCGGGGTCATCGATGTAGTTCCGGTAGACCCACCAGATGACTTCAACGGGCCCGACGGAACGCTTCCAGTAAAGGGACCGAACAGCCGCTTCGACCGCGACCACCTCGTCTTGCTGGGAGGCTGGGAATGACGAACAATATCGAGTTCATCAGCGCCGGCGCGGGCAGCGGCAAGACCTACAAGCTGACCGAGACCCTCGCCCAGGCGCTCGAGTCAGGTGCAGCACGGCCTCACGCCATCCTGGCCACGACCTTCACCGTAAAGGCCGCCACCGAACTGCGAGAGCGCGCCCGTTCCTGGCTTCTTGACAAGGGACGCATCGACCTGGCCACCGCCATCGGCCAAGCCCGCCTAGGCACGGTCAACAGCGTCTGCGGCCAGATGCTGAAGCGGTTCTGCTTCGAGCTGGGCCTGTCGCCCGACCAGACTGTCCTGGGTGAAGGCCAATCCAAGCGGCTGCTCAAAGCCACCCTGGCTGAGTCCATGGATGCCGCCGCGCAAGCGGAACTGGTTTGGCTTACCGAGCGGTTCGGAATCGAGCAAGCGGACTGGTCCAAGACCGTCGAGGCGGTCGTCAAGGCCTCGCTCGACAATGACATCGCACCAACGGAGCTGCGCGCGATGGGTATCCAGAACGCGAACGCGATGCTCGCGAACTGGCCTGCTCCGACGGCTGGAACCGACCCGACCGACGCGCTGGTGGCCGCTCTGGCCAAGGCACACCAGGAGGTGGCCGCCTACGTCGAACAGCAGCTGGCTGCCGGCGCAAAGGTCGCAAAGAACCTCACCGATGGGCTCGAGGACATCCAAAAGCTGGACCGCCGCTTCCAGAGCAACCGTTGGAGCTGGCCAGACTGGATTGGGGCTGCCGGGTTGAACGCCGGCGCCAAGGTCAAGGACCTCGTGGAGCCAGTCAAGGCCGCCGCTCAGGCCCACGAGTCTCACCCCGCCTTTCATGCCGAGGTACGCCGGTACCTGGACTTGGTGTTCAACCTGGCCGCCGACGTAGTTGACGCTTACGAGCAGGCCAAGAAGTCCCTAGGCGCCGTGGACTTCAGCGACCAGGAGGTTCTGCTGCTCCGGGCGTTGAGGACCAAGCCAAGCGTCCGCGAAGCCCTGGCGGTCGAACTGGACCTCATCATGGTCGATGAGTTCCAGGACACAAGCCCACTTCAGCTGGCACTCTTCGTGGAGTTGGCCAAGCTCGCCAAGCGGTCGGTCTGGGTCGGTGACCCCAAGCAGGCCATCTACGGGTTCCGCGGCACGGACGCGAGCCTCATCACCGGCGTCCTGGGCGCCATCAAGGATTGGGGCGGAACCATTGGGAAGGCCCTCGACACCTCCAGGCGCTCTGTCGAAAGCCTCGTCGCGCTCACCAACGATGTGTTCGGGTCTGCGTTCGAGCCGGACCTGACGCCAGCGCAGGTTCAGCTACAGCCGCTGCGAAAGGACATCCCGGACCAGACAGCGCTTCTGAACTGGAACTTCGAGAGCAGCCGAAACGACTCGGACTACCTGGGGCTTGGTCAAGCCGTCAGGGAGCTGCTGGGCTCAGGCGTCAAGGTCGAAGACAAGGACTCCAAGCAGCTGCGCCCCATTCAAGCCGGCGATGTCGGGGTGCTGTGCCGCTACAACGACCAGGTCGAGTTTGCCGTCACGTCGCTCACCCGCTGGGGCATCCCTTCAGCCAGCCCTCGCTCCGGCCTGCTGGGGACTGCCGAGGCCATCTACGTGATGGCATGCCTGCGGCGCATGAACGACCCGACCGACACGGTTGCCACGGCGCTGGTTCTCACTCTGGCAGAGGGCATGCCGGTCGAGGCATGGCTTGAAGACCGGCTGACGCACCTTGCCTCCGACGGAGCCAAGTCCTACGAATGGAAGACGACCGGCGACAACGCCCATCCGCTGTTGGCCCGATTGGAAGGGCTGCGCCCAGCGCTCAACGCCTTGACACCGCAGGAGGCCCTGCGACTTGCCGCTGCCGAGTCCCAGGTGGCGCGTCTGGTCGGCCAATGGTCGGCCTCTCCCCACGAGAGCCGCAACCGCCTGGCCAATATCGAAGCACTGGTCGCGTTCGGCAAGACTTTCGAGGACGAGTGCGTTGCTGCGAAGCGGCCGGCAACCGTCAGCGGCATGCTTCGCTGGCTGGATGAACTCGCCAGCGCAGAGGACGACAACCGAGCTACGTCAGCAGACAACTCGGTCACGGTCCTGACCTATCACGGGGCGAAGGGTCTGGAATGGCCAGTCGTCGTGCTGACAAGCCTCGATGCGACAGCGCGGAGTTCACTCTGGGGCGTTCGCGCGAGGACGGTCGGTGCCTTCGACCCGCAGCAGCCGCTTGCCAACCGCTTCGTCCACTGTTGGTTGAAGACCTGGGGCAAGCGGACCCAACCCCAGGCCGCCCTCAACGCCGAGGCCAGCGCCACTGGCCAAGCCATGCAGGCCGAAGCCCTGGCGGAGAACAAGCGATTGCTTTATGTCGGCCTGACCCGCGCACGCGACATGAACGTGGCAGTGTCCTTCGTCCGCTCCCGCGGACCTGGGCGTGCCTGGGTTGGCGAGATTCAAGGCGCAACTGAGCTGTTGTTCGGCGACTCGGGAGCCGTGGCGCTTCCTTGCGGCCGGCAGCTCTCCCGCCTGACAGCGTCATGGAGCAAGGACAGCTGCGCCGTTGAGCCGCCGGCCAAGGCGCCCGAGACGTGTCACTGGTTCAACGCGCGGCCACGGATGCAAACAGAGCCCCTGTGGCATCGCCCAAGC
>Ga0233424_10002331_pt1 | contig 13781 bp, 19 predicted proteins | sample Watercolumn_Towu_FD_181011 | JGI IMG/M metagenome (GOLD analysis project Ga0233424, IMG submission 181011) | Freshwater microbial communities from Lake Towuti, South Sulawesi, Indonesia - Watercolumn_Towuti2014_125_MG | ecosystem: Environmental > Aquatic > Freshwater > Lake | place: Indonesia...
TGCCGCCCAGCTCAAGCGAGATCTTTTTGATGGTCGAGGCGCACTGTTCATAGAGCTTTTTGCCGACCGGGGTGGAGCCGGTGAAGGAGAACTTTTTGATGCGCGGATCGGTGGTCAGGACCTGCCCCACCTCGGCGCCGCTGGCCGCCGTCACGATGTGGATCAGCCCTTCGGGCACCCCGGCCCTGTCGGCCAGTTGCTTCAGCGCCAGCGCGCTCAGCGGCGTGTCCTCGGCGGGTTTCAGCACCGCGGCGCACCCGGCGGCCAGCGCCGGCCCCAGCTTGCGCGTGAGCATCGACAGGGGGAAGTTCCACGGCGTCACGGCGCCGACCACACCCACCGGCTGCCGGATCGTCAGCAATTGTTTGCCCGTCACCGGGGCCGGGATGGTGCGGCCATAAGCGCGCTTGCCCTCTTCGGCGAACCATTCGATGAAGCCCGCCGCATAGGCCACTTCGCCGCGCGCTTCCTTGATCGCGCGGCCCTGCTCCAGCGACACCAGAAGGCCCAGCGCCTCCTGATTCTGCATCAGCAGATCATGCCATTTTTCCAGAATCTTGGCGCGTTCCTTGGCGGTCTTGGCGGCCCATTCGGGCATGGCGGCCTGAGCGGCGGCGATGGCGGCCTCGGTCTCTTTCGCCCCCATATCGCGCACATAGGCCAGCACCTCGCCGGTCGAAGGGTTGTAGGAGGCAAAGGCCTTATAGGCGGGCGGCGTCTGGCTGATGGCGTCGCCGAGGATGTCGAGAATGGCGGGGGTGAGTTTCATGGGATGACTCCAAGCGCATTCCAAAAAGTGGGCAGCGGTTTTTGGACCAAATGCGCGTCACTTAAAACGTATAGCTGATCGAGACGGACTTAAGATCGGCATACTTATATAAAGCGTGCAGGCTGCGATCGCGACCAAAGCCCGACTGTTTAAAGCCCCCGAAGGGCAGCGTAATGTCGCAGGCGTCCCAGCCATTGACCCAGACCAGCCCGGCCTTGAGCTGTTTCGCGGCCCGCATGGCGCGCCCGACATCCGCCGTCCACACCCCGGCGGCCAGCCCATAGACGGTATCATTGGCCAGCCGGAAGGCCTCCGCCTCGCCCTCAAAGGTCAGGACCGACAGGACCGGCCCGAACACCTCTTCGCGGGCCAGCACATTGTCCGGCGTGATGCCATCAATCAGCGTCGGCTCGACATAGAAGCCGCCCGTGTCGCGCCTGACCCGACCGCCGCCCAGCCGCAGCGTGCCACCGCCCGCCTGCCCTTTGGCGATATAGTCGAGCGCCGTGTTCATCTGACGCTCAGATATCATCGCCCCGAAAGCGGTTTGCGGATCGAAGGGGTCGCCGACCGTGATGGTCCTGGCCACAGCAATGACCTTTTCAAGGAAGGCGTCCTTGATAGAGGCTTCGACGAACAGACGCGAGGCCGCCGTGCACACCTGACCCTGATTGTAGAAGACGCCCCAGGCGGCGTTCTGGGCGGCGGCCTCAAGGTCCGGGCAGTCGGCAAAGACGATCTGCGGCGACTTACCCCCTAATTCCAGCGAGACGCGCTTGAGGTTCGACTCGGCCGACGCCTTCATCAGTTGCCGCCCCACCGGGCCCGACCCGGTAAAGGCGATCATATCGACCTCCATATGACGGGCCAGCGCGTCGCCGGCCTCATGGCCGAAGCCGGTTACCACATTGAACACCCCAGCGGGCAGTCCGGCCTCGATGGCCAGTGCCGCCACATAGAGCGCCGTCAGGGACGACAGTTCGGCGGGTTTGAGCACCACCGAATTGCCCATGGCCAGCGCCGGGGCGACCTTCCACATGGCCATGTGCAGCGGGAAGTTCCACGGCACAATGGCCCCGATCACCCCCAGCGGCTCGTGTTCGGCATAGGAGAAACGGCCCTGCGGGGCGGGTGCCACCTCGCCATAGATCTTGTCCAGCGCCTCGGCGTAGTAACGCACGCTGTTGATGGCCAGAGGGATATCGACGGCGCGCGCATCGCGGATCGGCTTGCCCGTATCAAGACATTCGAGCAGGGCCAGAGTCTCCGCGTGCGCCGTCATCAGATCGGCCAGGGCGTGCAGCACCTTTTTCTTGGCCTTTGGGGCAAGGTGGTGCCAGCGCCCGTCTTCGAAGGCCTGACGCGCCGCGCGCACCGCCGCATCGACATCGGCGGCGTCACAGGCGGGCAGCCGGTTGATCAGGCTATGGTCGCGCGGCGTGTGATTATCGAAGGTGCGCCCGGACGCCGCTGCCGTCCATCGCCCGTCGATCAAGGCCTTGTCGGGTCTGAAGACCGCTTTCAGCGCCTCAAGCACCCCGGACAGGTCGGCGGCAGGCGTGGCAATCGGCGCGGGCAGCATGGCAAAACCTCCGGCAATTTGTGATCACAAATGGAACATGGCAGGACGCAACAAGTCAAGCTAGATTGGAAAGCATGTAAAGACACAAGAGGGACGCATGTCATCAAGACTGGACATTACACACGACACGATAACCTCCCTCAAAGAGTTTCGGGCCCTCCCCAAATTTGGCCCGGATGACACGCGCTATCCGCCTTATGTCGGATTTCTCCCCGCCAGCCTTACACCCGCCGCCGAAGCCGAACTCAATACGCTTGTGGATCAGCTAATCGAAACACTGCCTGACACTCCAGACAAGGCTTTGGTCCTCAAGCTGTTCTCACAGTGCCTGCTATGGTTCGCTGGATATGACACAGAGGATCGCGAACGCATCTGCGATTATCTGGTCGAGATTATGGACATCATAGGACTGGAGTCTTCTGACGGCCTATTGAACAATTTCATGTATGGCTGATGGCATCGGCCCTTAACTCGACTTAGCCGGACTTCGCTTCAGGTAGCTGGTGTTAGTACGCCCGCAACGCCTCCAGCATCAGCTCCATGCCCTCGTGCACGTCGTCCGACATATGCTGGCGCACGGCCCCGGCGTCGCCGGTCTCAAAGGCGCGGATCAGTTCCTGATGGTGGTCCTGCGGCAGTTGCACCGTGCCCAGCCGCCCGAAGACCACGCGCATGAACGGCCCCGATTGCAGCCACAGAGTCTTGGCCATATCAAGAAACAGGTCCGCCTGAGCCAGCCGGTAGATGCGGAAATGAAAGGCGTGGTTGGCCTGCATATAGCCATCGACATCGCCTTTGGTCAGGGCCGCCATCAGGCGCTGATCGTCGGCCTTCAGTTCGGCAATCGTGTCCCTCGTCATCGCCGCCACAGCGCGGAAAGCCAGTTCCGGCTCAACCCACTGGCGCGCCATCATCAATTGCTTCAGGCGGTCTTCGGAAAGCGAAGGCACGCGCAGGCGCTTGTTCGATGGCTGAAGCTCCAGGGCCCTCTGCGCGATCAGGCGGCGCACCGCCTCACGCACCGGCATGGGGCTGACGCCCAGCCCGCTGGCCAGGGTGCGCAAACTGACCGACTTGCCCGGCGGAATCTGCCCCTGAATCAGCAGGTTGGCCAGCGCCTCATAGACCTGATCGTGGACGGAGGCGTCCTCGTCACGCCCATCGACCCCACCGTTCAGGGCGTTGGGCGGAAAGACGTTCAGCGCCGGAAAAGTCATAGAGACGGCCTCGAAAATGTGATCACAAAACAGGGGAATGGCGCACAAAAGGACTGGCAGAGCTGTGTATAGCCTGTAAGCTGTGGACGGACAATTGAAATGCCTGTTGTTTAAGGGAGGCCCGGCTATGGAGGCGTCTGATCATTTCCCCTCACCCGACGCGCTGAATTCGTTCTGGATGCCCTTCACGCCCAACCGGGCCTTCAAGTCCGGGCGGCACAAGCTGCTGGTCGAGGCCGACGGCATGTATTACCGCAGCCATGACGGGCGTGAGATTCTGGACTCCACGGCGGGCCTGTGGTGTTCCAATGCCGGGCATAACCGGCCGAAAATCACGGCGGCCATCCAGACACAGGCGGCGGTGCTGGACTTTGCGCCGACCTTCAATATCGCCCACCCACTGGCGTTTGAATTCACCCACAAACTCAGCCACATCCTGCCTTACGACCTCAAAAAGGTGTTTCTGACCAATTCTGGCTCGGAGGCCGCCGATACGGCGCTGAAGATTGCTCTCGCCTATCATCGGATGCGCGGCAATGGCGCCAAGACGCGCCTGATCGGGCGTGAGCGCGCCTATCACGGGACGGGTTTTGGCGGCATCAGCGTCGGCGGCATCGTCAAGAATCGCATGCACTTCGGCACGCTGCTGACCGGGGTCGATCACCTGCCGCATACTCACTTGCCGCAGAATGTTTTTTCCAAAGGCGAGCCGGAACATGGGGCCGATCTGGCTGACGCGCTGGAACGGCTGGTGACGCTGCACGACGCCTCGACCATCGCCGCCGTGATTGTTGAGCCGGTGGCCGGTTCGACCGGCGTGCTGATCCCGCCGAAGGGCTATCTGAAACGGCTCCGCGAGATTTGCGACAAGCACGATATTTTGCTGATCTTTGACGAGGTGATTACCGGTTTCGGGCGGCTGGGGACGCCGTTTGCGGCGAACTATTTCGACGTGCGCCCGGACCTGATCTGCATGGCCAAGGGCATCACCAATGCCACCGTGCCGATGGGGGCTGTCGGCGTGTCGAACCGCATCTACGACACCTTCATGCAGGCCTCGGAAACCCCGATCGAGCTGTTCCACGGCTATACCTATTCCGGTCACCCGCTGGCCTGCGCCGCCGGGATTGCCACGCTGGAAACCTATGAAGAGGAAGGCCTGTTCGCACGCGCCGCCGAAATATCCCCCTATTGGCAGGACGCCGTCCATTCGTTGCGCGACGCGAAGCACGTCATCGACATCCGTAATCTGGGCCTGATCGCCGGGATCGAGCTGACGCCGCGCGAAGGGGCCCCCACGGCCCGCGCGCTGGAGGTCTTCGACCGCTGTTTCGAGGCGGGTCTGCTGATCCGCGTCACCGGCGACATCATCGCCATGTCACCGCCGCTGATCATCGAAAAGGCGCACATCGACTGCATCGTCGAAACCCTGCGCCGCGTGCTGGATCAGACGGCTTAGAGCCTCGTGATTTACATGCGAGCACCTCCCCTGATTTCAGGGGAGGGTGGCGCGTAGCGCCGGGTGGGGTTAAAGCAGCGGCGTTAACCCCACCGTCTTTGACGCCTAAGCGGCGTCAAATCCACCTCCCCTGAAATCAGGGGAGGTGCTATAGCGAGGTATTGTTTTTACCTAAAATAATACTTCTCTAAATCACCGACACGATCAGCGCGAACAGACTAAAGATCGCGCAGCCCAGCACATTGACCCATCGCCCACCCAGCCTGCGCACGGGTGGCGCAAAGCGCGCGACCAGCAGGATCAGCACCAGCCAGATGGCCCACAGCCCCTCCGGCTTACCCTCACCATTGAGGATCATCCCGCCCCACAGAAACAGGACCGACAGCAACCAGTAAAGCGGTGCGCAGATGACACCCGTCATATGCCACAGGGCGGCGATCAGTGTTTTCATCAATGAGCCTCTGCTTTTACGGAATTCTTACGGAATCGCGCGGATATCCTTGCCTGAAATTTTGTATTCGCGCGCATTTGATTCCGAAAACCGTTTCACACTTTTCGGAATGCGCTCTAGCCTGTCAAACGGCCATAGTGTGCCGCACAATCGATCTGTTCAATTTCAAGGGGCGCGTCATGTTTAATCTGTCGGAACAGCTATCTTAGCTGCGGACCACCCTGATCGTCGTCGTCCTGATGGTCGCCGCAGCCATTATCGGTCTCGCCTGGGCCAGTATCGGCCTGTTCAACGCCCTGCAAATCTGGCTGGGGCCGATCTGGGGGCCGGTGGCGCTGGGCGGCGCGATGATCCTGCCGCTGATCTTGTATGTACTGGTCAAGCAGGCCGGCAAGCGCCGCCGCGAGGAACAGCAGGCCCTGCTCCGGGCCCAGACTCAGGCGGCCCACGCGCAGTCATCCATCGTGCATATCCAGCGCATCCTAGATGCCCTCAAAGGCCGCTCGCCCGTACTGGCCAGCGCCGCCGCTGTGGTCGCCGGGCTTCTGGCCTCGCGCTTCCCGTCGCTGCTGGCCATCGTGTCCGAGCTGGTCTCGGCCTGGGGCGAAGACATGCGTCGCCGCGCCGCCGAACGCGACGACGACTGAGGCTTCCCCTCACCCCTTCCCGCAGATTGACCTGACACTTAACATACTATAGGGGGGTATAGTATGGGACATTTGCACGCCAATAAGGACAACCTCACCGCCCGCGTGCGCCGCATCGCCGGGCAACTGACGGCCATTGAAAAAGCCATCGACGCCGGCGCGCCGTGCGCCAGTGTGCTGCAGCAGGCGGCCGCCGTGCGCGGCGCTGTCAACGGGCTGATGGACCAGCTGATCGAAGAGCATCTGCGCGAACACGTCGCGCGCCCGGACCTGAGCCCCGAAGCCCGCGCCAGCGGCACTGAGGAGCTGCTGGCCGTTATCCGCCGGTACGCCAAATGACGCACACCCCGCACGATCACGTCTATCTGAGCGCAGCCCACGACGCCAATACCCGCCGCACCCTGTGGGTCGTCGGCCTGACCGCCGTGACCATGGTGGGCGAAATCGTAGCCGGTTATCTGACCGGGTCGATGGCCCTGCTGGCCGACGGCTTTCACATGGCGACCCACGCCGGCGCGCTGACCGTGGCGGCGCTGGCCTATCTCTATGCGCGCAAGCACGCCCATGACCGCCGCTACAGTTTCGGAACGGGCAAGGTGGGCGATCTTGCCGGGTTTGCCTCGGCACTGGTGCTCGGCATGGTGTCGCTGGGTATCGCGTTTGAGTCGATCCTTCGCCTGTTTCAGCCGCAAGCCGTGGCCTTTACCGAAGCCACCCTCGTGGCGGTGATCGGCCTGATCATCAACCTGCTCAGCGCCCTGCTGCTGGGGCACGGACATGATCACGGACACGGGCATGACCATAGCCATCACCACGGGCACGCTCACCACCATCATCAAAAACATGAACATGAGCATGAGCACGCGCACGGCTCTGCCGACAACAATCTGCGCGCCGCGTATGTGCACGTGCTGGCCGATGCCCTGACCTCCATTCTGGCCATAGCTGCTCTGCTGGCCGGGCGCTTTGTCGGGTGGTGGTGGCTTGATCCGCTGATGGGGGTGGTCGGCGCGGTCGTCATCGCGCGCTGGGCGTGGAGCCTTGTCAAGGACACGTCGGGCGTCCTGCTCGATCGCAGCGACGCGCAGCTTGAGGCCGAAATCCGTGAGTGTGTCGAAACCGACGGTACGACCCTTGCCGACCTGCACGTCTGGCGCATCGGCCCCGCCGCGTGGGCGGCCATCGTCAGCACAGAGGGTCCCGCCGACAGCGCCACCATCCGCACCCGCCTGACCCCTGTGCACGAGATACAGCACCTGACGGTGGAAACGCAGGCCTGAGGGGCTTGCCAGTCCCGGCAAAAGCCGATAACTACGCGTCCCTCACCCCGCCGCGATCCGTCGCAAAGCGTGCCCCTGTGGTGAAATGGTAGACGCGCCGGATTCAAAATCCGGTACCGAGAGGTGTGTCAGTTCGAGTCTGACCAGGGGCACCATTTCCTTACAAAAACATCTTTAAATCAGCGGGTTAATTGCTGTTTGTAAGTTGGGTTTGTGACTTTCTTTTCACGCCTTGTTCTGGTCGAGCTTTGCAATGGCCACCCGTGCCAGTCTCTGCTGGTCAACGTCCTGTATGTAGACCTGCAGCTCTTTTTCACCCGCATGACCGGAAATCGCCCTGGCCAACTGGGCGTCGCAGCCCGCTTCAATGAGTCGGCGGCAGGCCGCTTTCCGCAATCCGTGGGGGCCTCGGGTGCCTTCTATCAACGGTTTTTCTAGTGGATTGCCCTCTTTATCGAAATTCACCGCCTTGGCCGCAGCGCGCACGAAGTTGCCGAAACTCTCCGATGGAATCGGGTTTCCATTCTTTTCGTTGACGAACCACATCAGCTGACCTTTGGGCCGCAACTGCAGCTCGGCCGCCAGAAGCGGGTGCAGAGGTATCCAGAGGCGCTTGCCGGTCTTTTGCTGTACGACCGAGACCTCACCGTCCCTCACATGCTGGTCGCCCATCTTCACGATGTCTGAACGGCGCTGCGCAGTAAAGAGGCAGGCATAAAGGGCCAGCCGCTCACGTGTGCCCGGTCCCCAGCGGTCAAGGTAGTGCCGGATGTCTTCGTCGGTCCATGGGCGGAAACCATCGCCTTCGGCTGGCAGCTTGACGCCCATCATGGGGCTATCATTGCGGAAGTCCCGAACCATGGCGAAGTTGAAAAGCGTGTTAAGGCGCTTCAGGTATGTGCGGGCAGCACCCGGCTTATCCGCTTTTTCGTCCTTGATTCGCAGGATGTGGCGGCGCTGCATACTCCGGACCATCAACTTGCCCGCACGTTCGCGGAAGTCCTCAAAAACGCGCTTGTAGTTTTTCTGAGTGGTTGGCGTTAGCGATTTAAAATCGGCGCTCTTGTAGTATTGGATAATTAGATCATCGACAGTGCCGGAGACCACCTTTGCCGCGCTGGCGGGCGTCTTAGAAGCCCAGTTGTCGTGAATGTCGTGGTATTCCTGATCAAAGGCGCGGCTTCCAAAATCCGCTTGGATGCGGACCGACTGATAGTCGCGCCGATAGTAATACCGCTTTTTGCCGTAGCGATCTTTGATCGCGTTGACGTACGTATATTTCTTAGTGAGCCGCACCAAAGGCTTTGTCCCAGTCATCAATTTCTTTCTGCCTCGGATCATTGTTCTGCGGGGTTAAGGTCGTCAAGGCCGCGCCCTCAGGGACGACCTCGATTACGGTGCCATCTGGTAGCGTGGCGCGGGCATGAATGCCCTGAGCGGCAAGCTTTTTCAGATAAGTCAGGGGCGATGGGGCGCGTTTGGTCATGCGGCGATTGCCTCGCAACGAAGCGCCTGCCGACGCATATCGCGGCGCTTTTGGTTTTGTTTGTGGGTGACCAGCTCGAGGTGATCAGGGTTGCAGCACAAGCGGCGGTGGCCTGGGCACATGTGGTCGAGCTGTTTCTTCGGCGGGATGAGGCCGTGCTCGTTGACCCACATGGCGATGTGCGTAGCCACTGTACCGCCGTCTAGCTTCATGCGGCCATAGCCGCCGCCCCTGCCCTCGCCCGATGTTGGACCCTGCCAGAGGAAGCAACCCGTCTCAGTGTCGATGATGCAGTTCGCCAGTATCTTGGCGCGTATGCGGTCGCGGCGGGTCATCAGTCCGCCTCCCAATTACTCATTTCGTCGTCAACGATGTAGGTAGCGGATCGCCGGTCCCAAGCCTTTGAGGTTTCGCCGAACGCGATACCCTCGTCTGTTAGAAACTCGCGAAGGGTTACGCGTGCTTGCGAAACGGCCTGCACTAGAGTCAGGGAAGCTTGGCGGATGTAGCGCTCAGCCATCCACAGGATGAAGACCTCTTCCGAGGGCGCATGTTCTGTCCTGATGACTGAAAGGCGAGTGCGCAGACCGACCTTCTCCGAAGTCGCGTTGAATTTGCGAGCGACGGCAGATTCAAGGTCGATGCCTTCCCCCATGGCAACCAAGTCGGCACAGATGATCACATCCGCCAATTCGTCCCCAAGGTCCGATATGGTCGCCCGGCTACCGCGAATGCCTAGGCGTTCGCGCTCGATCTTCTTGGCGACGTTACATGCCTCGCCCACCTCGCCAGCTAACTCATTGGCGCGATAGGTAAGCGAAAGCTGATTACCAGCGTCCCATTCGAGTTGACGGGCGACGTTGGCGGCGCGCAAATTTGTGAAAGTTTGCGTTGTCTGCACCATTATGCCGTCGCCTTTATCTGAGCTTCGGACGCGATGCGGCGCAGCTGGCCGATGTCAGAGACAAAGTTGTCCTGACCATCGTTAAGCCACGCCATTGTCCCGCTCTGGTGAATGACCTCGGCAATGCAGGCATAAGCACCTCGACGGAATTCGACGCGCTCGCCCTTCTGCAATGGGACGGCATCCAGTTTGGCCGGCTTATCGAGACCGAATTCTCCGACGATGTCGGCGAGGTGTTTTGCTTCGACCATCAACGCAATGACATCGCCAACGCGGACGCGTGCATGGGCTTCATCTGGCAACAGGTGACCGTTTTCGACCAGAGCCGCATTAAGCCTTTTAAACTCCTCAGAGTGTCTTTTGAGAAATGGCGAGGTCATAGGATCATCCATGCCAAAAGTGCGAACAGCGCTGAGTGCGCGATGATGATGACGAGGTAGGCGACGGCCCTACACCGCCGGTCCCAAACGGGTTTTGAGCTGTCTTCGTCCATAGCTCACCTCAAAACGGGATTTCGTCAGATAGGTCGAAGTTCTGCCGGGGCATCGGGTTGCCCCTTGCATCCTGGTCGAAGCCGCTATCGCGGGAAGAGGTGTAGCCGTAGTCTTCGGGGCTGTCGGCTGGGGGTGGGCGATTGCCCCCGTCATTGCGGCCGCCTAGCAGGGTTAGGGTGCCGCCAAAGCGTTGCAGGACAACTTCGGTCGAATAGCGCTCTATGCCTTGCGCGTCCGTCCATTTGCGGGTTTGCAGCGCGCCTTCAAGATAGACGGTCGATCCTTTGTGCAGATACTGTTCGGCGATTTTGGCCAGACCGTCATTGAAGATGACAACACGGTGCCATTCGGTGCGCTCTTTGCGTTCGCCCGTGATCTTATCGCGCCATGTGTCAGAGGTGGCGACGCTGAAATTAGCGATGTGGTCGCCTGCGTTGGTCGTGCGGATTTCCGGGTCTTTGCCCAGATTGCCGATCAGGATGACTTTGTTGACAGAACCGGCCATGATTAAACCCTCAGCGGCATAAGAATGAAAGTGGCGTTAGGGTCGGCGGCGTCTTCGACGCGCATCGGGGCGGCGGGGCTGGTGATGTGGCAGGTGATGGCGGTGTCGCCTACGGTGCTGCACATGTCGGCCACGTACTTGGAGTTGAACCCCAGTTCGATGGGCGCGCCCTCAAATGTGGCCTCAACGATGGCGTCCGCCTGACCCTTTTCAAGGCTGTTGACCGTCAGGTGCAGGCCCTCGTCTCCAATCGTCCAGCGCGTCGAGCGGACCTTTTCGGCAGAAACGATGCCGACGGCGTCAAGGCCTTTGGACAGTGCCAGCGCACGCAGCTTAACGACCGTATCGCCTCTGCCTTTCGAAACAACGCGCATATAGTCCGGGAAGCTACCGTCGATGATCTTTGACGTCATGACGGTGTGGCCCAGATCGAGGGCAAATTTCGATTCGTTTACACGGACCGTGACCGGGGTCGTATGGCCGTCGATAATTGAGTCAATGAGACGAATAGCTTTCGACGGAATAATAACGCCGGGGGCAGTTGCTGCGCCCTCGGGGGCTGGGGTGTCGGCTAAATTGAGGCGATTGCCATCGGTCGCCACCATGCGCAGAAACGTGTCATCGCCCTCAGTGTGACAGTGCAAAAACGCCCCGCACAGGTAATAGCGCGTCGCCTCGGTAGACATGGCTGACCGGGTTTTGTCTATTAGTCGGGCTAGGGCTGACGGCAAAATGTCATAGCTGACTGCATTTGTGATGCCGCTCATGACCGGGAAATCGCCTGCCGGTAGGACGTGCAGCCGCCACTTTGACCGCCCTACCCTCACCGTAAGGCGAGGGTCTTCTGACGACTCATAGGACAGTTCAATTTCGGAGCCATCCGGGGCGCGTTTGGCGATGTCGAACAGTTCGCGCGACGGGGCGGTAATCGTCCCGGCTTGGGTGACGCGGGCTTCGGTCGTCGAACGGACCTCGATATCAAGGTCCGTGCCCGAAAGGCTCAGCATGTTGCCTTCGGCCTCTAGCAGGACGTTCAATAGCACGGGAATGGTGCTGCGGCTTTCGACGGCGGCATTAACCCGCATCAGCGCCTTAGCAAGGCGGTCCTTTTCAATCAGGATGTGCATGGCTGTTCGTTCTCAATCTTCGTCGTAACCGAAGCCGAAGGGGTCGTCGTCACTCCACTTAAGGCCGGTCAGGAAAGTGCGAAGCCCCTCACCCCACTTCGTCACAAAGGCGGCGGCAGCTTGTGGCGACTGGTCTAAAAGCACGCGGTCAAGTTCGTCGGTGAGTTGGCGCACCTGATCTTCATTGCGGACCTGGCGCGGGATGGCGAAGGGCTGCGTCATGATCAGAGCCCGCCGATGGCAGAAAGATAGAGGTCCAGAAGCGCCTCTTCTTCCTGAAGTTTCACGCGGTCTTTTTTGCGCAGGCTGACGATTTTGCGCATGGCTTTGGTGTCGAAACCTTCCCCCTTGGCCTCTGCGTAAACGTCTTTGAGGTCGCCCGCGATGGCAGCCTTGTCCTCTTCCAGGCGCTCTATGCGCTCGATGAAAGACCTCAGGCGGCCCTGAGCGGCGGCGGTGATGACGTCAGGATGACCCTGCTCCAAATCCTTGCCGTTTGGCATGGCTGTGTCTCCGGTTAAAAAATGGCGAAGGCGACGGGCGTGAGTGGCTTAGGCTCCGGTCCCGGCGTGTGTGGGGTGTGCCCGCCGCCCTCGATCAGCCCGGTACGGGCGGATGGGGTTAGGACGTAAGGTCGGCGGCGATCACGACGGCGGCGGCCTCGAGCACAGCAACCCGCCGGTCAAAGTCGGGGTTGTCGCGAAGGTCCTCGACCGTCATGCAGGCGTGGCGCGCGGCATAGCGGGTGCGGCCTATGGCGTCCCCTATCCTCGTCGGTCGCCAGCCAAGCACTGTGTGAGTCACATAGGCGATTGCCATGCGCGCCAATTCAGAGGGCGCTGTGCCCGCACCTTGCCGTCCCGAAGTTTCCGATAAACGGAGAATATCGGCTGACTGTGCACGGAAAATGGGTGCTGCGGCGTCTGCAAGTGCCTTGATGATCTCCTGATCTGGCAACGGTTTGATGGCAATCGCCTGAGAAATTTCGCGTTTAAATCGCCTGTTACTGTGCACGGTGCGCCTGCCCTGTTGTATGATGCGGGTCAGGCGCATACGCTTCCTCAAACTTGAACGGGATGGGGGTGTTGGGCTGTAGGGGCTGCGGACGCTGCGGGGCGTCGGCAGCCCTTTTTGTTTGCGTGCCATGGGCTCAGCCCCCGATCCCGACAATGGTCAGGCACAGGCTGCCGAAAAAAAGGACGCAGAGAGCCGCGCGCAGAATCTCTGCGCCTAAAATCTGGGTTTTCATGAGGATGGCCCCGGTTTGCATCTGGGGCAATGTTTGCATTATGCAAACTTGTTGGTCAAGCAAAATGTTTGCGTTTTGCAAACCTTCAAATGTTGGATCGCTATCTGCAAACGAAAAAGCCCGCTTCTGAGGGCGGACTTCACAAGGCGTCTATGTCAAAGCTCACATCCCGGAGCCGTCAGATTTTTCGATTAACGCAAGGCATTTCTCAAAATTTGAGAACTCGTAACCTGCAACGACGTAAGTATCAGAGAAATCAAGCGCTGCTGCATAAACGGTAATGGCCTTTATGTCTTCAGGCAATTGCGCGCCATCTTTCTTAATCCAAAACGTTTGTAACGTTCTTTCATCTTTATTCAACGAGGCTGCAAACTCCTCAGGTTCAGACCACAGCGCGCCTTCATTCAAATAATCATACTCGTCTCCATTCCCATACTTGGAAACGAGTATATCTCTTATTTTTTTATACTCACTGGTTACCTGAAAGCCCCACTTATCGTTCTCTAAAGTCACGCCATGTGCGATTAATTTACATATACCAATGGTCGGAGTGTAATATGCTGTGTAGAGGTCGAAATTTCTATTTGGAGTCGGAACTACTATCAGAGCCA
>Ga0233424_10002334_pt1 | contig 13758 bp, 8 predicted proteins | sample Watercolumn_Towu_FD_181011 | JGI IMG/M metagenome (GOLD analysis project Ga0233424, IMG submission 181011) | Freshwater microbial communities from Lake Towuti, South Sulawesi, Indonesia - Watercolumn_Towuti2014_125_MG | ecosystem: Environmental > Aquatic > Freshwater > Lake | place: Indonesia...
TGCATCGAGTAGACCTGGTCGTGGGCATCGCGGCCGCGCAGAACCTCGACCGGGGCGGACCAGTTCACAAAATCATCACTCTCCGTGCGCAGGACCGTGCGCACGCCGGAATAGGGCGGTTCGGTCCAGCCGCGGGTAAACCCCACATATCGCCCCAGCTCAGGCACCCACAGGGCGTTGTTGTGCGTGTCGCCGGGCGCGTCATGCGCGGGCCAGAGCACAGGCTCCGACCAGCGCAGGCCATCCGCCGAAAAGGCCACCGCCATACGACGCTCGCGTGAATTGCGGAACAGACACTTGTAGCGCCGGGCGGGGTCGGGCTCCCGGTCGTCCTTGAACACGCCGCCCGCATGGATGCCATGGGTCCGCCGCCGCATAACCAGGTTGTTTGCTGTCGAGCCTTCAAACTCGATCAACCCCAAGGCCGGCCGCTCCCAGTGCAGACCGTCGCTGGACATGGCGTAGAGCAAGCCTTCCTCTTCGTGCGCGCTGCCACGATAGATAACGGCTGGGCGTTGCGCCAGCGGCGTTTGCGCGGCCAGCGCCTGGTTGATGAAGCTGAAGTACCAGAGCTGGTACAGGCCAGTCGCCTCATCGTGCACCACGGAAGGGCAGACATTGTCCAGACGGGCCTCCCAGCGCCGGGGCGGGTCGGCGAAGAACCCCTCCCGAAACAGCGGGTTGCGCTGATCCTTGGCCACCGACCCGAGAGTCAGGCGGGCGTCTTCCGCGCTGGCGACTACTCGCGCATCCAGCAGCAGGTGCGAATTGTGGACCTTTGAATACGTCATCCGGCCTCCGCCTCGGCGGCGCCAGCCAGCACCCAGCCCAGGGTGAAGCGGGCAAATACAAGGGTTTCGAATCCGTTCTCAACCCGTTGTTCATACAGGCAGCCGATCGTCCCATCATCGGCCACGCCCAGATCGGCGTAGCCGGCCAAGCCGGCATATAGCGTCCGCGCGACCGGCCAGGTGCGGCATTCGTCATAGCTGAGCCGCACCGTGAGGTTCTCGCGCCGGCGGCTGGCCGGATTAACAAACAGCACCCGATTACGATCATGTCGGCGCTCGTCCGTGAGGCGGCAGAGGCTGGCCTGGCAGACGGGTTCCGGCAGGGTCGGGTCGTGCCGGACGATCGAAAAGGTGCCCCCGCCGTCGGCGCTCCAGGCATACGCGCGGTAATAGGGCTGGTCCGGCGGCCGGGAACCGCCGCTGCGTTCGAGCAGAGAAGCGGGCGCGTTGCGGCTGTTCAGATAGAGGCGCCCGTCGACTGTTTCGACGGCCGTGCTCTCGTTGGCGCCTTCGACCGTGCTGCCGCCCACCGTCCAGGTGTAACCGTGGTCGTCACTGTAGATGACGTGTGCGAAGTAGGGCACCTGCGTTTCCACATCCGGATTGGTCAGGCTGTGGTCGCACGGGATGAGCAGGCGCCCGCTCTGAAGCTGTATCCCGTGTCCGGGGCCGGTGGCGTACCAGGCCCACTCTGGCCGCTTTACGTGCGCGGTGATTTCAGTGGGTTCGGCCCACGTTTCACCCTCATCCCGGCTGCTCGTCAACCAAACGGTTCGGAGAAGCCCTCCGCGAACGATCTGCCGCTCGCGGTCCTCTTTTCGATTCTTGCAGAAGAGGAGCCAGATCACACCGGTGTCTCGATCCAGCACTGGCGCCGGGTTGCCGCATACCCAGCCGTCCTCATGAGCGACACAGTGAATGGGCCCGAACGTCCGGCCGCCGTCGAGGCTGCGCCGCAGGAGCAGATCGATCTGATCGGAGTCGTGCCCGGTATGCTGGCGCGCCTCACAAAAGGCCAGCACGGCGCTGCCCTGGCCCAACGCCAGCGCCGGGATGCGATAGCGGATGTACCCGCCAGTGCCGCTGACAAAGAGCGGCGTCTCTTGCAACTCTTCCATCGCCACCCTCTATCCTTCCCACCGGTCGCGGGCTTCCCGCATGCGCCGCCTGACGGCCTCATACGCCAGCTTGGGGCGGCGGTATTCGTCCAACGTGCCTTTGTTGTTGTAAGAGCGCGGCCGCCATTTGAAGTTAGACTCCGTCACGCGGCAGTCGCAGAACTGCCAGATGGCGGCCCCGACGATGTCCGGATGGTTGAGGTAGACGCGCAGGCACTCGTCCAGCACGGCCGTCTGATACTCCTCCGACCAGTGATTGCGCAGCCGGCCGCGATTGCCATACAGGGCCTCGGCCCCGAACTCGCTCATGATAACGGGTTTACCCAGACCGCCGCCACTGGAGTCCGAGTGAATCCAAACCAGCAGATCCTGGATTACGGGTTCGATCTCGCCGAGCGTGCCCACCAGGCCGCCGGTATAAATGTTGAGCGAAATGATGTCAGCGTATTTGAGGCACCGATCCGCCTTGCGGTGGTGGGTGGCGTAGGTGGCTGGGCGATGCGGGTCGAAGTCCTTGATCTGCTGCAGCACCCGCGCATAGACGTGCTGGCCCTGCTCAGAGACGGCGTCGCATTCGTTGAGACAGCCCCAGATCACGATGCACGGCCGGTTATAGTGCCAGGCGAGCATCTCCCGAGTGCTCGCTTCGATCTGCTCGGCAAAGCGGGGATGCGTAAACTCGACCCCGCGCGCATGTGATTCCTCCCAGACGTAGACACCCAACTCATCGCAAAGATCCAGGAAACGTAGGTCATTGGGGTAGTGCGCCGTGCGCACGAAATTGCAGCCCAGGTCGGCCAGCAGCTGCAGGTCCAGCATCATCGCCTCGACGGGCAAGGCGTTGCCGAATAGGGCGTGGTCTTCATGACGGTTATAACCGCGCAAGCGCAGGGGGCGGCCGTTCAGCAGCAGCTGCTTCCCGCTCAACCTCACCTGGCGAAAGCCCACCCGATCGATCAGGTCATCGACGACCATCGCGCCATCGAGCAACTCCGCGGTGAGGGGGTAGAGCGCAGGCGTTTCGGCGGACCAAGCCATCACCCCCGGGACGACGCTGGTCTGGTGCAACTCAACGGAAGCGCCGGCGGCGACCGTTACCGGCCCCAGTTCGATCAGCGTGCCGGCAATCCTGGCCTGGACGTTCCGGCAACCCTCGACAGTTCCAACGTTGCGGACCACGACGCGCACGTCGAGGGTCCATCCATCCATCTGCCTGATCGGCCGGACCAGGACCCGGACGATATGGATGTCGGGCAACCTCTGCAGCTCCACCGGGCGCGTGATCCCGCCGTAGGTGAAGTAATCATTCTCTTTGTGCAGGGCAGAATGCTCCCCAAAAGCGTTGTCGACGTCAACCACCAGGCTGTGCTGGCCGGCGGCCAGATGCGGGATAAGCACTTCCCACGGGGTGAAAGCGTCGTAGTGTTCGCCGACGAACTGGCCGTCCACGGCCACGCAGGCGGTGTGGGAGACGCCGCCGAACACCAACCGCGCCGTGCCAGGCAGCGGCCACTCCAACGTCCGGCTGTAACGGGCCTGCCCGCGATAGGACTCAAGCCCAGGCAGGGTCTCCCAGGCGCCCGGGACCAGCACCGGGTGTTCGTTCGTCCAGCCGGCCGGCGCTTCGGAGCTGGTGGCCACAAACCCCCATAACCCATCCAGGCTGATCACCTGGCGCACCTGATGCTCGGCGAATGTTCGCAACATGGGGTGATTTTCTCGATGGCGCGGCGTTCACGAGCTGGGCTGGCCGGGGCGTGCTGGGACTGCGCCCCGGCCGCGCCACGCGAACAGTGGTCCAGCAGGGGGAGGGCCGGCGGACCCTCTCCCCTGGCTGAAAACTAGACTCGACTACTTGATATACCAGGTTTCCAGCGCCACGTAGCTTTGCTCCTTCGAGATCGGATTGGGCACATTCCCCATCCGCCCGCTGATCACGTGGACATTGGTGTAGAACGCGGCTGGCCGCTGTAACAGGCCGATGATCCACAGGTTGTTGGCGTGCAGCGCCGTGATCTCATTCTCGATGCCGATGGCGGCGCTGGGATCCTTCGCGGCCTTGAACTGCTGGCAGAGGCCATACAGTTCCTTGACCTCCGCTGGCGGCTCCGTGCCTTCCGCGCCGTCGCTGGTCAGCCACACCGCCCAGGCGCCGTGCACGGGCCAGTCCTTCTCGCGCGGGCAGACCACCTCATTCGCGCCAATGGACGCCGGGAACTCGCTGCCCATGCCGCCGGCGCTGAGATTGACACCGTCAAGCCCGTTCGTGTACGAGGCGAAGCCGAACTGATCCTGGTCGGTCGGGTTGATCACGACCTGGATCCCGAGTTTCTGCTCCCACTGGGACTTGATGATCTCGGCCATCGCCACCAGATCGGCCGCCGACTCATTGGACCTCACGTTCAAGACGAGCTCAAAGGGTTTGCCGTCAGGGCGCAGGCGGGCCGTCTTGTCCGCATTCCAGGTGAGGTCCAACCCATCCAACAGCGCGTTGGCGGCGTCGGGATCGTAGTTGATGTACTGCTTGAACAGGTCGCTGTCGCCGTTGTAGGGTTCGCCCTCCGTCGGCGCCCACTGGGAGGGCACCAGCAGGCCGTTGAACATCAACCCGTTGATGGCCTCGCGATCCGTGCCGAGCGAGAGCGCCTTCCGGAAATCAAAGCTGTTGTACAGCTCCCGCAAGACCGGATCGGCGGACGAGTAGTTGAACTGGATCCGGCCAATCGTCAGGGCCGAGACGACCATCGGGATCAGTTGATAGCCCTCCTTAGCCTGGTTCTCCTTCACAAGGGGATAGTTCTTGAACAGGTCCAGCGAGTTGCCGGCCGCGTAGTCGAGTTCACCCGCGATCGTCCGGACCAGCAGGACCTCGCGGTCCATCCCGTCCTCGAACTGGGCGGAGTCGATGTAGGGGAGTTGGTTGCCGGCCGGGTCCACCTTCCAGTAGTAGGGATTGCGCTCGATGACCTGGATCGGCTGGGACGAGTCGGACACCAGCTTGAACGCCCAGATGGTGGGCATATCCTTGTTGCCCCAGTAGTCGGATTTCTTGTCGAAGAGAGCCCGCCAATCCGCAACCCCGAGCTCGGCGATGGCCTTGTTCAAGTCATCGGCCTTGGCGAAATCCGGATGGAACTGGCTCACGTAGTGCCAGGGCAAGATCCACTTATAGGTCCGGCTCATGATGATCGGGAACAGGCCATTGGGTTCCTGGAAGGTGTACTCGATGGTGAAGTCGTCGACCTTCTTGACCGTCGCCATGCCGCTGGCCGTCTTGTACTCGCCGCGGCCATCCGGCGAATAGTCCGGGTTGTTCAAGACGTGGTCGTAGTACAGGACCACATCGTCGGCCGTCACCGGCTCGCCGTCGCTCCACTTCATGCCCTTGCGGAGGTGACAGGTGTAGACCTTGCCATCGGGGCTGGCTTCATAGCTCTTGATGATATTCGGGGCCGTCGTCTTCAGGGTCGCGTCGTAGGAGAAGGGGAATTCGTGGGAGAACTCTCCCTGCCACTGGCGACCCGCCAAAAACGTTCCGCCGTATGTCCCAATTTCGTTGGCGGGCAGCATTACCATCACATCCTCCGGCACGCGCTCCTGCACGGGCGGCAGCGCGCCCGACTTGACCTGGTCTGCCAGGCCGGGCGCCTCGTGGAATTCTGTGATCGTGTTGCCGGTGGCTGCAGTATAGTCGGCGATGGTCGAATACCGCTGCCACACGCCGGTGCCCGCAAAGACCGGCGGCGCTTCGGTCGGCGAAACAGTTTCGGCTGTTGCAGTCGGCGAAACCGTTTGTTCCATCTGAGTTGGGGCGGTCGTCGGAGCGGGCTGGTCGGTCGGTGCCGGCGTCGGGTTCGGTGTTGTGCATGCTGAAATTATCAAGCTGGCTACGACAATGAGCATCATCAGGCGTTTCATGGAAATCTCCTTGGTGTGAGTGGTGTCATGTATCAGGCAATCGCTATGTAGTTTCAGTCATCCTCACCTCCATGTTCCTGTGGAGTCATGCTCTGACCTGGCAGCTTGCTCATTGGTTATTTTGGTGGAGAACATAGCCTCTCCTTAAGCTCGCCACAAAAGATTCATTCAGAGCTCTCGCCCGTCTCACGCTTGGCCAGTTCCAGTCGGCGGCTGATGCCGGCATAGTGAGTCAACAGGGCAGCCCGCGCTTCGTCAGCGTTTCGCTTGGCCACGGCTTCAACGATGGCCACATGGTCTTTATAGGTTTGTTGAGGATATTGATCTTCCAGATGGGCGTACTGTGAGGTATTACTGAATAACAGCCAGAACATATCCAACAACTTGAGAGCCATGTCATTGCCAGTGGCCTGAAGGAGGGTCTGGTGGAATTCACGGTCCTCCTCGCGGAACGGCTCGCTTCTATCAGCCTTGCTGCGCATGCGTTGCAGAATCGCGTTTAACTCCGTCAAGCGAGCCTCGGTCATTGTTGAGACCACCTTCGTCATCATCCCTGTTTCCAGGATCTGCCGAATCTCCAGCAGGTCGGTTAATTCTTTGAGATCCTGTGTGCGCGCAAACGGAAGATACTCAAGGATCGGGTCGAAGGAGAAACTGCGGACGAAGACTCCAATCCCGCGGCGGGTTTCGAGGATCCCCATAGACTCCAGCGCCTTCACCGCTTCACGAACAGAGTTGCGACTGACACCGAGACTCGTGGCCAGTTCGGTCTCAGGCAACAGCGTCTCGCCCGCCTTCAGGCCCTTTTCGATGATGTAGTTCTTGATGGCGTTCTGAACTGAAAGATGGAGCGGGATCGGGCGATCTATAGTTTCCATAAGATTCCTTGTCGAGATCATCCAGTACTCGATGTTTTGCTTTTTTCGGTCAGCCCAGCGCCACCATGTTGTAGGCAAGTTGGTGTTGATGTAGAATATCCAGTAGTAGGATGTCCTACAAGTAATGGTATTGTATCATAATTGGCGATCAGATACAAGGCCCAATTTCCAAGAAACGCTTGGCCGGAAATGAGACAAATAATTATGTCTATAAAAAAGACAGAAGGCAACCTTGCTGCCAATGCCAAATTCGGGCTGCCCGTTGATGCCCGGGCAGACGAAAACGCCGTTGTCCAATGCGGACCAGCCCGCTTTACATTTCTGACTACCCGCCTTATCCGCCTGGAGTATCAGAAGGAGGGCAATTTTTCAGACCAGGCCAGCCAAGTGTTTTGGAATCGGCGGCAGCCTGTGCCGGCGTTTGAGGCACGGCGGGAAGGTGGCCTCTGGTACATCGAAACTGAGCACCTTCAACTCAAGTACGCCGACGGACAAACCTTCAGCGCCGAGACGCTCTGCATCGTACTCAAACAGAGTGGGGTGACGTGGCGTTATGGGGATGAGGACCGGGGAAATCTCCTGGGCACGACCCGTACATTGGACCAGGTAAGCGGCGCGACGAAGCTCGAACCAGGCCTCCTCTCTCGGAGCGGTTGGGCGGTGATTGATGATTCGTCCAGCTTGCTTTTTAATGAAAAGGGTTGGTTGGAGCCTCGCCCGGACCGCAGCCTGGACCTGTACTTCTTCGGTTATGGGCACGACTACCGCGCATGCCTCGCCGATTACGCCCGGCTCGCCGGTGCCGTTCCTCTGCTTCCCCGCTGGGCACTGGGCAATTGGTGGAGCCGCTACTGGGCTTATTCACAATCCGAACTGGCGGATGTGATCCGTGAGTTTCGAGATCATGCGGTTCCTTTATCCGTGTGCGTCATTGACATGGATTGGCACCTGACGGACATCCCAAAGCTGACCGGCACAGCGTACCGATCTTCGCCGGGCTGGACGGGCTACACCTGGAATCGAGAACTTTTCCCCGATCCGGATGCCTTCCTCGCCTGGCTTCACGAACAGGGATTGAAAACCGCCCTCAACCTGCATCCCGCCGATGGTGTCCAGCCACATGAGGTCATGTATCCGGAAATGGCCCGGCGGCTCGGGATTGATCCGGAAACACGACAGCCGGTAGCGTTTGATATCGCCAGTCCGGAATTTGCTGGCGCATACTTTGAGTTGTTGCATCATCCCGAGGAATCACGCGGGGTGGATTTCTGGTGGGTAGATTGGCAACAAGGGCGAACCACCCGGCTGTCAGGATTAGACCCGCTGTGGTGGTTGAATCACTTGCACTCTTACGATCTTGCGCGCGACGAAGTGAAACGGCCGTTTGTCTTATCAAGGTGGGGCGGCCTGGGCAACCACCGTTATCCAATTGGCTTCTCTGGCGATACCCATGTGGATTGGGAGTCACTCGCCTTCCAGCCTACTTTTACTGCAACGGCTGCCAACGTTGGGTATGGCTGGTGGAGTCATGATATCGGGGGCCATGGCTCAGGGATCGAGGAGGGCGAGCTATATGCCCGCTGGGTTCAGTTCGGACTCTTCAGCCCAATTCTTCGTCTGCACAGCTCCAAGAACCCGTTTCATGAGAGACGCCCCTGGGGTCATGACTCTGAGGTGGAACGCGTCGCAAGCGAAGCGCTGCGTTTGCGCCATGCCTTCATACCGTATCTCTATTCCATGGCCTGGTTGAACCACACACGGGCAGTCTCTTTGGTTCGACCGATGTACCATGATTATCCGGACGCCGAAGCTGCTTACCACTGTCCGCAGCAATACATGTTCGGCACCGAACTGCTCGCGGCCCCGTTCGTCAGCCGTGCTCATCCAGAGACGCAGCTGGCGCGTCAGAAAGTCTGGCTGCCGGAGGGGGAGTGGTATGACTTCTTTACAGGTGAACACTATCCAGGTGGGAAAACTGTTATGCGATATGGCCAACTCCGGGACATCCCCGTCTTTGCCAGAGCGGGGGCCATTGTGCCTCTCGGACCGAAGGTGGGCTGGGGTGGCATCGAGAATCCGGCTGAGCTTCACATTCATGTCTTTGCCGGCCAGGACGGCAGCTTCACAGTGTACGAAGATGACGGCGAGACTACGGGCTACTTGAGTGGCCAATATGCACAGACGGAAATCGCGCATGCCTGGCAAGATTATGAATGGCGGCTGACGTTACATCCCGCCACCGCTGACCCGAGGTCCATTCCCGAACGGCGGGTCGTTACGCTGTACTGTCATGGGGTGCGTGATCCCGATCAGGTAAATTTATCCGTGGGCCAGCGATCGATTGCGCCGCACATGCGCTACGATCCGGTCACCGAAGTGTTTGAAGTACATGACGTGGAGGTATCCCAACCCGACCCGCTTCACTTAACCTTGGGCGCTCGAAATCAGCCCTTGCTTTCCCGCCGCGATCGGATTGATGAGAAATGCTTCGCAATATTGCGTGCCTTTCGTCTTCAAACCCTCATCAAGCGCAGCATTGCGAGAGAGTGGCCGAAGATACGCCACGATCCGGGACTATTCGACAAGTTTACGCCCAGTCTGACGGAAACCCAACGGCGCGCGGTGTTGGATTTGATCGGGGCAAAATAGGCAAACCCCAGACACGAGAAAGCGACTCCCCCATGACCCTCCCTCCCGACTTTCTTGAACGTGTGTATGCCGGCGTGCTAGGCAAACTGATCGGCGTGTATCTGGGCCGGCCCTTCGAAGGCTGGAGGTACGACCGCATCCTGGCGGAGTTGGGCGAGGTTACGTACTACGTGCACGAGCGGCGCGGCGTGCCGCTGGTCGTCACCGACGACGACATCACCGGCACCTTCACCTTCCTGCGTGCGCTGGCCGACTACCCCGTCGGCCGCGCGCTCACCCCCGAACAAATCGGCGCGACCTGGCTGAACTACATCATCGAGAACCGCAGCATCTTGTGGTGGGGCGGGGTGGGCAACTCCACCGAACACACCGCCTACGTCCGGCTCAAGCACGGCATCCGCCCGCCGGATAGCGGGTCGTGCGCGCTGAACGGCCGAACCGTCGCCGAGCAGATCGGCGCGCAGATCTTCATAGATGGCTGGGGGATGATCGCGCCGGGCGACCCGGAGTTAGCGGTCGAGTTCGCGCGCAAGGCCGCGTGTGTCAGCCACGATGGGGAGGCAATCTACGGCGCGCAGGTCATCGCCGCGCTCGAAGCCCAGGCCTTTGTCGAATCGGATTTGAACCGGCTGCTCGACGTGGCGGTCAGCTTCATCCCACAAGACTCCATCATCTATCGGCTGATTACCGACCTGCGCGAGTGGCACAGCACAATTCCGGATTGGCGCGCGGCGCGGGAGAAGATCGCCGCCCGCTACGGCTACGACCAGTTCCCCGGCAACTGCCACATCGTCCCCAACCACGCCCTCATCCATCTCGGCTTGCTGTATGGCGCTGACGATCTCCAGCAGTCACTGATGATCACCAACACTGCCGGTTGGGATACCGACTGCAACTCGGGCAACGTCGGCTGCATTTTGGGGATCAAGAACGGGCTGGCCGGCATTGACGCCGGGCCGGATTGGCGCGGGCCGGTGGCGGATCGGCTGTACTTGCCCACCGCCGACGGCGCGGGCTGTATCAGCGACGCCGTGCAAGAGTCGGTGCGGATCGTGAATCTCGGCAGGGCGCTGTGCGGTGCCGCACCCATCACGCCGAAGGGCGGGGCGCGCTTTCACTTTGAAGCCCCCGGCGCGGTGCAGGGGTTTGAGTCGCACTCGCCCGGATTGCGATTGGAGAACGTCAACGGCCACAGCGCGAGCGGCGCGCGCAGCCTGGCCTTGCGCTATCAGTCGCTCGAGCCGGGTGCGCCGGTGCGGGCCGCAACCCCCACCTTCATCCGCCCCGACGATTTGCGCATGCCCGGCTACGACCTGCACGCTTCCCCGACTCTCTATCCGGGCCAGACCGTGTGCGCGCGCATCGCCGCCGATGAACACAATCGCGAGCCGGTGACCGCCGCCCTAACTCTAAGCGTGTATTGCGCTGATGACCAATCAGAAACAATTCTGGGGCCGGCGGCCACGCTCGCGCCAGGCGTTGCACAAGAGCTACGGTGGACGGCGGGTGAGACCGAGGGCCAGCCCATCTACGCGATTGGAGTAGAGCTACGCGCCACGCATCCTGCCACTGGCGTGCTGTACTTGGACTACTTGACCTGGGACGGCGCGCCGAATGCTGTGTTCACGCGACCCGCCAGGCCGGGCACGGCTTGGCAGCGGGCGTGGGTGAGCGGGGTGGATCAGTTTCGTCGTGACTTGCCGGAGCCGTTCCGCCCGATCCAGAATGAGGGGCGCGGCTTGCTCATTCAGGGCGCCCGCGAGTGGCGGGCCTATCGCGTCGGGGCAGATGTCAAACCGCTGATGTGCGCGGCAGCCGGCATCGCTTCGTGCGTGCAGGGATTGCGCCGCTACTACGCGCTGCTACTCGCTCCAGGCGGCAAGCTGCGTCTGATCAAGATGCTGAAACACGAACAGACGCTGGCCGAGATCGATTTAGCGTGGGCGCTGGAGCACAGCTATCAACTTGCCCTGGAGACCGACGGCCATCGTCTGCGCGCCAGCGTGGACGGCCGATTGAGTTTTGATGTGGTGGACACTGATACCCCACTACTCAGCGGCGCGATAGCGCTGGTCGTCCAAGACGGTTGCTCCTCGACGCGTGGGGTATCGGTGAGGCCGCTCAACGCCTGAACAGTTGAAATCTTACCCTGAAGTACTCCAAGCCGTTTCAGTCACCCTCAATGCCCATCACGCGGGCCCAGAGATTAACATGATATTCGTGACAACTCGCGTGACAACTAGAATGAAATGGCTCTTGTGTTGGTGTGCAGAATGGAGTATCGTATTGATCACAACTCATCAAGTGCTTTGGGATCGGTTGTCGTCAATGTCAGGTTTCAGCCACCCCAACGAGTGAGTCGTATGCGTTCTGAGAGCATAACTCATAACCCGGAGGTCAGTGGTTCGAATCCACTCCCCGCTACTGAAACGATACCGTAGACCATCGGTCTACGGTATTTTGTTGACCCGACGCTCTTTGGTTCCAGGGAGCCCCCCAAACGGAGGCATTCGAGATGAACCACAGAGCGTCGGGCCTTAGAACCGATAAAGCCATTAATGGCTTCATGCAGCACAAGGCTGCCGAAGGGTGCAGCACCACCACCCTCATCAGCTACGCCCAACACCTGAAAGCGTGGGGCAAGTACGCCGGCGAGATCGATATCGACGCCATCGCGGCCAGCGACCTGCGCGCCTTCTTGGCCTGGCTGCGCTGCGACTACAAGCCCCGGCGCTTCGAGGGCAGCGATCTGCCCCTGTCCCCAAAGCCCCTGCGTAATTACTGGATCACGCTCTCGGCCTTCTTTCGCTGGGCCAGCGCCGAATTCGACCTCACCACCCCGATGCGGTCGGTGCCAGCGCCGCACTTTGAAGAAGCCCCGGTTGAGCCATTTACTCAAACTGAGGTCGTAGTCCTGCTGAAGGCCTGCGAGTTCTGCCAGGAGACCAAGACCGTCGACCGCCGGCGCTTTACGATGCGCCGACGCACCGCACACTGCGACCGGGCTATTATCCTGAAGTTGCTGGACACGGGGCTGCGCGCCTCGGAACTTTGCGCCCTGACGATTGGCGATGTGGATCAGAAGACGGGCAAAGTACAGATAAAGCACGGTCAGCGCGGCGGCGCAAAGGGCGGCAAGGGTCGCTTGGTGTTTCTGGGCAAGGCCGCGCGGCGGGCGTTGTGGCGCTACCTGGCGACGCGGGACGAGGATGAGAATGCCGACTCGCCCCTTTTCGTGGGGAAGCTCAACCGGCCGTTCAACAAGAATGCGCTGCGCCAGTTGATGGCCCGGTTAGGAACAAAAGCCCAGGTCGCGAACTGTCATCCGCATCGTTTTCGACATACGTTTGCCATCACCTATCTTCGTTCGGGTGGCGACGTTTTTACACTGCAAACGTTGCTCGGCCACAGCACGTTGGAGATGGCCCAGCACTACGCCAGAATTGCCCAAATCGATATCGAGCAAGCCCATCGCCGAGCTAGCCCGGCAGACAACTGGCGTCTCTGATAGCCACCTTCATCAGCTCACCACCCTACCGCGCGACTTCATCCGCCAGGATATGCAGCGCTTCGGATATCTGGCTCTTGGACAAACCCCGTAAGAGTCGGGACAGGTCAGAGTCCGCGGATGGTAGGGTGGTGGGTTGCCCGGCCAGGCCGGCGATACGCTTCTGCACTTCGTTGCTCAACAGGGGTGCATAGATGCTGTCGGTCACCCGGATGTCGTCGTACATCAGGTTCATGCTGACGGCCTTGTAGTCGGCCATCGTCCTGGCGCGTTGGAGCGCATAGACCGCGTGTCCGTGGCGAAACTTGTGCGGCGACTTACCTTCGAGGCCTGCGGCCGTGAAAAGGCGACGTATTCGTTTGCCAACCGCTCCATACCGGTGAGCGCCGGCGGGCCCCGTGTCGAGAATTTGCTCGCCCCAGCGGATAATGATTGGCGTGTACCACATCGCTGTGCCGGGGAGTTGGGCGCGAACGTGCGTGTCCCAACGTTCGATGACCGGCATGAGTTCGGGGATCTCGAGCAAGTACGTGGTTGCTGATTTGCCCCATTTGGTCTTCACGCCGAGCGACGGCCACTGTTTGACTTCTCGGTTACGCACGTCGATGGCCTGAATAGGCAAGGAGCCCAACGCGCCGGCAATCGCACCCGCGCGTTCACCACCGGTGGAGGCGAATGCAGAACAGCTGATTGCTCCAGAAGCAGTAGAGGCAATCCCCGAAATTGAGTTTGACCAGACGGCAAACCCGACAGCGGAAGCTGGGCATGATAGGTTAGAGGCGGGTGCGGGTGCGGATGCGGATGCGGATGCGGATGCAGAGCCAATCCCGGAACTGGAGTTTGATCAGACAGTAGGTTGGTAATCCTGCGCTGCAGGAATGGCACACGCGGCGCAG
>Ga0233424_10002336_pt1 | contig 13754 bp, 7 predicted proteins | sample Watercolumn_Towu_FD_181011 | JGI IMG/M metagenome (GOLD analysis project Ga0233424, IMG submission 181011) | Freshwater microbial communities from Lake Towuti, South Sulawesi, Indonesia - Watercolumn_Towuti2014_125_MG | ecosystem: Environmental > Aquatic > Freshwater > Lake | place: Indonesia...
AGCGTCGCAGGTCGCCAGCGTGCCATTGTAGCGGCCGAAGCCAGCGACGTCGGGGATCGCCGACAACTGACCGACATCGAACCGCGTGGCGTTGGTCACATTGAACACGTCCCAGCGGAAGCGCAGCCGGTGATCGGAAAATCCGAGCGCCCACGACTTGCTGAGGCTGGCGTCAATCACGAAGTATCCGTCGCCGCGCATCACATTGCGGATGCCTGCCTCGCCCGGCAGTTGGAGGCGGAAGTAGGTGAGGGCATCCTTGGCGTCGACGAACGGGCTCGGGCGATTGTCGACCGCGTTCCTGGTGGTCTCGGTCGCAGGGAGCCGGCCGGGCGTCACCAGCTCGGCGTTGCCCTGGAGGTTCCAGTTCGTCGCCCAGCACGACCGGCAGTTCTGCACGTTGAACGGGAAGCCGCTCGTCCAGCGCATCAGCCCTGCGATGGCCCAGTCGCCGATCAGGTGGTTGACCACGGCATTGGCGTTTCCGCCCCACCGCTTGCCGCGCCCGAAGGGCAGCTCGGCCAGCCCGTTGACGTTGATCTGGTGGCGGAGGTCGAAGTCCGACGTGCCGTAGTTGAGCTCCGGATCGAAGGAGTTGATCAGGAAGCCGGAGTACCCGCCGTTCGAGAATCCACTGCCGAACGCGCCGCCTCGCTCGACCTGGGATCCCATGTCCTCGGATTTCGACAGCGTGTAGTTGATGTCGAACTGCGTCCCGCCCGAGTACCGCTTGCGGATCGACAGGAGCATCGCGTGATAGTTCGATCGTCCGATCGAGCTGATCCCGGCCAGGGAATCGTACTGTTCGGCGAAGTAGGCATACGGACCGAAAATGCTGCACGCCGGGCTGCACGAGGTGTCCATGTCGTACAGCGCGGTAATCCAGTCGGGCCCGTTCTGCATGAAGGCGCGCGTCACCGCCTGCGTGGCGGTGAGGCCGCCCCCGGCCGCGGCGGGGAACAGGTTCTCCCAGTACGGGACTGCCGGCAACGCCGTGTAGGCGGCAGAGGGCGAATTGCCGGTGATCCCGCGGCTCTGCGCCGCCCGGATGATCGCCTGGGCCGCCGTGAAGTAGTCCGTGCCGCTGCGCGTGTCGGTGAGATTCAACGGCATGGCCATGTCACGCCGGATCGTCAGGTCGCGACCGAGACGGCCCACGTAGCCCACTTCCATCTGGTAGTTTTGGCCGAGGTTGCGCCCGATCACGGCATTGAACATGTGCGCCGAAGGCGTGATCAGCGTGTCGTCGATGCTGCCGGTGATGACGCCGGCGCGGATGGGCGGGGTCTGGGGGAATCCGCCCTTCGGCGCAGCCGGCACGGTCGGCGGCAGCGTCTTCGTGTTGACGAAGCGCACGGCCGGGTTCTCTTCGTACGGCAGGCCGAACGGACTCGTGATGTTCGTCGACATCCCGAAGGACAGCCCCTCGTCGAAGTTGGTGGCCAGGCCGAGCCCGACGCGGTCGAAGACTTTCGTATACCCGCCACGGATGGTCATGGCGCCATCGCCAGTCAGCCATCGCAGCAAGCCGCCTTCCGCCGTGGGAGTCCACGCGGCCGCCACGCGCGGCGCGAAATTGTTCTTGTCCCATGGGTAGAAGCCAGGCCGGTCGTTCGCCGGGCCCGCCAGGTTGAAGGTCACGATCGGACTGCGGCTCGACGGGATGCCCTGGGCCATGTTCCTGACACGCTCGTCGAACCACGCGCCCATGCTGACCGACGGCGCCACCTGCAGCCCGTCGACCTCGTAGGGTGGGGAGAACAACCCGTACCGAACGCCCGCCGTGATCGTCAGGTTGGGCCGGATCTGCCAGCTGTCCTGGACGTAGAACTCGTACTCGTCCGAAGCGAGCGTGCGGGCGACCGGGGTGCCGGGCGCCTGCGGGGTGCCGTTCCGATCGTAGTTGACACGCTGAGTGGCCGACGACAGGACGCCAATGATGTTCAGCCACGCGTCGGCATAGCCCGCGACCCCGCCAGCCGCAACGGCGGGCAGCTCGCCGCAACGCGCGACCGTACAGAACGCGCTGCCGGGCATGTTGCGGCGCCCGATGCCGGCCACCCACGAGGGGTTGACGGAGGCACTCAGGTACGACGCCTGGAAGCGCTCCTTCGGAATCCGGCTGAACCGCAGGTTCGCGCCCGCCTTGATCCCGTGCGATCCCTTGAACCACGAGAGGTCGTTGACGAGGTTGTGCGTGTTGGGCTCCCGCGAATCCGTGAACGTCGCCCCCAGCGAGTCGAAGGGATCGATGAACCGGAAGGTGACGTAGTTGCTGTTCGTACGCCCGATGTTGGCCTGGTCGATCCGCGTCAGACCGTAGCGGAAGCTGTTGGTGAGGCTCGAGGTGAGCACCGTGTCGTACCCGATGGCGAAGCCGTTGTTCTTGACGGTGCGCTGGCGGCGCGGGAGCGGCTCCTTGCCCGGGTCCGGGAACTGGGCGGGGTCGTTGATCGTGTCGTCCTGCAGGTTGAACCGCCCGAACAGCTTGTTGTTGCCCGACTCGGTCAGGGTGTAGTCGAGGCGACCGATGAAGGTGTAGAACTTGTTCTCGATCGGTGAAGCGAAGCGGAACGAGTCGATGTTGTTGGGCCGCGACCCCGGCTCGTTCGGCGCCGGATACTGACTGAAGTACTGCGACGCCGCCCGGCTTGGGCCGATCCGCAGCGGATCCAGCGCCGCGATGTCCGCGGGCGTCATGCCGTACCAGCCGTTGGGCACGGTGTGCGTGTTGCTGAAACCGCGCACGCTGCCGCCCGGGCACAGCGCTGCGACCGCACACTGGTACATCAGCACGCCGTCACGGAAGGAGTTGGACGGCACGCCTCGCACCACCGGGCTCTCGCTCTGTTCCTGCAACCGCTCCAGGTTGCCGAAGAAGAAGAGACGGTTCCGGCGGACAGGACCGCCCACGGCGCCGCCGTAGATGTCCTTGTCCAGTTTCGGCGCCTGACTCTCGCGACCGGCGCGCAACTGCGCCAGCTTCAGGAAGTACTCGTTGCTGGACGTCGCGGTGCGGCGGAAGGTCCAGTACCCGGAGCCGTTGAACTGGTTGGTCCCGCTCCGGGTGACGAGCGACACCTGCGCGCCGCTCGATCGGCCGCTGTCGGCGTTGTAGTTGGACGTGCTCACACGAAATTCCTGCAGCGCCTCCTGCGTCACGCGCAGCGCGGAGGTGTAGGCCGTCTGGAACTGGGAGTCGTTGACGTCGACGCCGTCGAGGGTCACGTTCTGCTGGTCGGCACGAGACCCCGCCACGGAGCCGTAGCGCGGATCGTCGGTGGCCGGGTTCTGGACCGGAATGAACACCGCGCCCGGCTGCAGGCTGAGGAGCTGGACGACGTTCTGCGCTTCGAGCGGCAGGTTGCGGATCTGCTCGGACGAGATCGCGTTGCCGAGGCTCGCGTCCGTCGTGTTGAGCGTGATGGTTTCAGCGACGACGGCCACCGTCTCGGCGACCCCGCCCAGCTCCATCGTGACGTTCTGCCGAACCGTCGAGTCGACCTGCAGCGGGATGTCCTCGGTCACCATCGTCTTGAACCCGGCCAGCTCGACCTGGAGATCGTAGCGCCCGGGCGGCATGCTCACGAAGCGATATCCCCCACGCTCATCGGTCACCGTCGTCTGGGCAAGGCCGGTCTGGCGGTTCTTGAGCGTCACGCTGGCGCCAGGCACCACCTGTTTCTGCTGATCCGTGACTTCTCCGACGACAGATGCGGTTCCCGCCTGCGCCCACGCAGAGGCGGCGATTGCCAAGGACAGTACGAGAAACACGCCACTTCTTCCCAGTCGCGCAATGGACACCATACCCCCCCCCAAAGACGCGGTTTCTTAGCGTATTATCACCCCAGATGTCAAGCGAGAAACCGCGGCGCGGCGCGCTCCTCGGACTCTCGGCTCTCGTGCTGGTGAGCGCGACGCTGGGGGCCGAGCGCTCCCAGAACCCGGTGTTCAGAGCCAGCATCGACGTCATCACGGTTGATGCGACGGTCCTCGGCCCCGACGGGCAGCCAGCTGCCGACCTGGCGCTGGACGACTTCGAGCTCCGCGTGGATGGCCGGCCACGCCGACTGGCGTCGATCCAGTTCGTTCGGTACGAAGCGGCGCCGACGCCGACGCAGACCCTGTTCGCTCGGCATTTCACATCCAACGAGGATGTCAATGCCGGACGGCTGGTCGTCGTGGCGGTTGACGAGGCGCACATCCGGCGCCTGGAGGGGCGTCCGGCGGTCCGCGCGGCCGCTGCCTTCGTCGATCGCCTGGACCCGCTGGACCGCGTCGCCGTGGCTGGGTTGAGCCGCATCGACATCGTCGAGTTCACACGTGACCGGGCCGCCCTGCGACGGCGGCTCGAGTCGTTGACCGGCCAGGGCGATCCGGTGTTCGTGCAGTTCAACATCGGGCTGCAGGAAGCGACCGAGATTGCCGACGGCGCCAAGACGCGTCTGGCCGACGCGGTGTTGCGCGAGTGCGGCCGTTCGCTCACCGAGTACATCAGCCTCGCGCGCGCTGAGGACGCCGACGCCGGCCGCGATCCCTGCCCCGAGCAGTTGGAACAAGAAGCGCGGGCCATCGCGCAGCAGGCCCGCACGCAGGCCCGCATTTCACTCGACGCGCTGCGGGCGCTCATCGCCGCACTCCGGCCGATCGACGGGCCCAAGACGGTCGTCCTGCTCTCGGAAGGGATGGTGCTCGAACCCCGGCTCTCGGACCTCGGCGAGATCGCGGCCGCCGCCCAGGAGGCGCGCGTCGCCATCTACGCGCTGCAGATGGAACAGCCCGTGTTCGAGGCCTCGCAGGACCGGGTCTCGCCGACGTTCCTTCGGGACATCCAACTGCGCGGCGATGGGCTCGAACGACTGTCGGGCGCCACGCGGGGTGCGGTCTTCCGGCTCGTCGGCAGCGACCCGCAGCCGTTCCAACGCATCGCCCGCGAGCTGTCCGGAAACTACCTGCTCGGGTTCGAAGCCGTGGACGGCGACCGCGACGGGCGTCTGCATCGGGTGGACCTCAGGCTGAGGCGCGGCGGCCATCTGATCCGCGCGCGGTCGGCCTTCCGCCTGCCGAAGGCCCCCGCCCGTACGCGCACGCTCGAAGAGGATCTCGTGGGACTGCTGCGCAGCACACGACCCGCCACGGAGCTGCCGGTCGGCGTCGCCACCTACACGTATGCCGAGCCCGGTTCCGATCGGCTGCGCATCGTCGTCAGCGCGGAAGCCGATGCCAACGCCGGCGTCCACCTGGGCTACGTGCTGACCGATGCCGCGGATGTCATTGCCGCCAGCGGCGCGCAGGCCAACGACAGCGGCCGGCACGCGTTCAGCACGCTCGTGTCGCCGGGCCCCTACACGCTTCGCGTGGCCGCCATCGATGCCCTCCGCCGGACGGGCCTGGTCGAGCGCCCCTTCGTGGCGACCACGTCGGACGCGGGCCCGCTGCGTCTCAGCAGTCTGTTGCTCGCGCCTCGCGCCGCCGGCGATGCACCACTGCTCCCGATCGTCGACCGCGTGTCCTCGGCGCAAGTGACCGCGTACCTCGAGATGGTGGACGCCGCGGGCGGCGAGGTCACGGGCGCCCGAGTCACGTTCGAGATCGAGACGGCAGCCGGCACGCAGGTCCTCACCTTCTCCGCCGCCGCGGTCCGGACGAACGGTCCGCTGGCCGTGGCTCGCGCCGATGCCGATTTGTCCGGACTGGCCGCAGGCCGCTACATCGCCCGCGCGCAGGTCACGCGCGAGGGCCAGATCGTGGGACGCGTCGTGCGCCCCTTCGCGTACCAGCCCCGATAGCGGTTGGGCGCGGAGAACCCAGCCGGTCTCCTCGTGGATCCCGGACCATGTCGCAGGCGCCAGGCGTCTTCGGGACGTTCCAGTTCTGGATGAAATGGCCGGTGTCGGCGTCGTCGCGGAGCGTGGTTCCGCCGGTTGTCGCCGCCGTCTCCACCTCGTCTAGCGGGGCTGACGAGTCGCACTCGATTCGCTGGATGGAGTGGCGCACTCGACTTCCGGTATCGGCATTCTCCCGTGATGTTCGACGGCCGCGAGCGTCCCGGACCGTCATTTCGTGGCATGAGTCGCGGAACGTGCGCCCGGTCCTCCTGTCGCACGTTGGCCCGCTCGCCGTGGACCCGATCGATGGTCTGGTGCAACCGCTGAACGTCGTTCGTGGTCAAGCACCGGGCGGAAACGACGTCGGCGCTAGCCCCGGACGGCCGACGCCTGCAGGGCCGCCACGGCCGCCAGCGTCACAATGTCGTCGACCTTGCACGCGCGCGAGAGGTCGTGCATCGGTCGCGCCAATTCCTGAAGGATCGGGCCGATGGCCTCCGTGCCACCGAGCCGTTCGGTGATCTTGTAGGCGATGTTCCCGGCGTCGAGGTTCGGGAACACGAACACGTTGGCTCGCCCGGCGACTCTCGAGCCGGGGGCTTTGCGGGCCGCGATGTCGGCCACCCAGGCTGCATCGAACTGCAGCTCGCCGTCGACGGCGAGGTCGGGCGCCAGGGCCGCGGCCATGCTCGTCGCGCGACGCACCTTGTCGACGCAGGGATGATCGGCGCTGCCCTTCGTGCTGAACGACAGCATGGCGACCGAGGGCGTCTCGCCGGTGAGGCGCCGGTGGGTCTCGGCAGCCCGCACGGCGATGTCGGCTAGCTGTTCGGCATCCGGGTCGGGCACCACCGCGCAATCGGCGAAGGTCACCGTCCGGCCGCCCGGCAAGGCGATCAGAAAGGCGCTGCTCACCAGGCGCGCGCCCTCGGCGAGGCCGATGATCTCGAGTGCGGTTCGCAGCACCTGCCTGGTGGAATGGCGTGCCCCGGCGATGCACGCCTCCGCACGCGCCGTCCGGACAAGCAGAGCTGCACAGGTGAGCGGTCGATCGATCTCCTGCTCGACGGCGTCACCCGCCCGGCCGCTCGCGCGCCGCAGGTCCCGCAGGTGATCGGCGAGAGCGTCGCGATCGGCATGCCGCTGCGGATCGATTCGCGGGACAGCCGCGCCGAGCTGCACGCCCGCAGCGCGCTCCGCTTCGCGAATCGCTGACGCGTCACCAATCAGCAGCGGCGTCGCGATGCCATCACGCACGAGCTCGGCGGCGGCGGCGGCAACCCGCGGGTCGTCCGCCTCGGGGAAGGCGACCGTAGCTCGTACCCGCCGGGCGGCCGATCGCAGCTGATCGAGGAGCACCCAGGCCTCGGCCGCCGACCTTCAGTGCGCGGCGGGGCCGCGGCGCCAGGCGAAGTACACCGGAAGCCCCAGGAGCACGATCGCGAAGCCAGGCCACGTCTGGGCCGGCTGGTAGATCAGCAGGATGACGAGGATCGCCGCCGCGCCCAGGATGTAGGCGGCGGGAACCACCGGGTAGCCCCACGCGCGATAGGGACGGTCCGCATCGGGCCGGGTCCGACGCAGGCGGAAGATCCCGAGAATGGTCAGGATGTAGAAGGTGAGCGAGGCAGAGACGACGTACGTCAGCAGGTCGCTGTAGAGGTTGCCGTAGCTGCCGGAGGTCGGATCGAACGTCCGCGGCAGCACGAGGAAGGCGGCCTACGCGCCCTGGAGCCACAGTCCTGCGCCAGGCACCTTGGCCGCATTCAAGCGGCCCACGGTCTCGAAGAACACTCGGAAACACGTTGTTCGATGCGAACCTAGAGCGTGTTCAACGCGCTCAACACCAACGTGGTGTTGCGTGTCACCGAGACGTTCGGCGCGGCCCTCGATCGCCCGCTGGAGATCCCCCTCGCGAGGCTCTTCCGCGTGTCGGCGAGTGTCCGGTTCTGAGCCGCCCGGGTTCGGCACCCGGCCGGAGGGCGTGCGGTGAGCTGCTGCTCGATACCGGTGCACTGGTCTCGCTCCTCGATCGCAGCCAGACGCACCACCTGAAGTGCCGCCGTGCCTTCGCCGATTGGACTGGCCCTGTGGTGTCGACCGAGGCGGTGTTGACCGAAGCCACTCACCTGCTGGCCGGTGTTCAGGGCGGACGCGCCGCGTGCGTCGATTTCTTCCTCTCCGGCGGCGCGCTTCTCGTTCCCTCCAGCCAGGCGTCATTGCAGCGTGTCCGGAGGCTGCTCGACAAGTACGCCGATCTGCCGATGGACTTCGCTGATGCAACCCTCGTGGCGCTGGCCGAGGAGCTCGATTGCGTGTCCGTGTTCACGACGGATCGCACGGATTTTTCGGTCTACCGACTCAAGGGCCGCAAGTCCTTTCGTATCCTGCCAAACGACGGAGTCGTCCAGGACAATCTACTCGCGCCGTCGCCAACGGGGAGGCATCAACGCCACTGCGTAATGCCAGGTGCGCGAGGATGCCGGCGAGCGCCAGGGCAGCAATACGATACCCGCGCGGCCGCACTGGTCCACCACCCACGCCCTGGAGGATCTGCCATCCACCGCGATCGTATCGCCTTCTGGTAAGTCAAACGACGGCAGCGGTCACGCGACAACTCCGAACCTGAGTCGGATCACGTCGCCTCGATACTGAAAAATCTTCCGGAGGGTCGAGCCGATGAAGATGCGATTGGCCAGCCGCCCGATGAACCCGAGCGGCGGCGTGTAATACACGCGATCCTCCATCACGGTACGCCCGCCGTCGGCCTGAAACGTATGTTCGTGCCACCAGAAGCGGTACGGGCCCTTCTCTTGCAAGTCAGCAAAGCTGCGGCCCGGCTCCCACGAGGTGATGCGCGTGCGCCAACGAACGGGCAGGGGACCTATGCGCACGCGGTAGTCGATCACGGCCCCCGCCGCCATGTGCGGCACCTGTCCCTGAATGGAGAATTGCATCGCCGCCGGCGTGATCACGCCGAGGTTGGTGGCCTTCGAGAAGAACGCGAACGTGTCCTCGAGCGGCGCATCAATCACCGTCCTGGTCCGCAACTCGTAGCGAGCCTCCCTGGCTCGTTCAGGTCTCGACTGCGCCAGCGAGACCGCGACGGCAGCGCCGCCGACAATGTCCTCGAGCGCCGAATTCAGCGTTGGAAAGTCGAACGCGAACTGGTGCTCTCGAAGCACGCAAGGATCGACGCGGTGGCTCGCCAGCAGTACGGTGGCCGCCTCGCCGAAGATCGCCTTGAGCGCGAACGCCGGCACCGTCACGAGGGCCGGGCGATGCAGGGCGCGCCCGAGGGCGCGCGCGAACGTTCGGCTGGTCGCCTGCTCCGGTGCCACGCCGTTCACCGGACCCCGATAACGATCGTCGACCAGCGCCACGGCAATGATCTTCGCGAGATCGTGGAGATGGATCCACGGGAGGTACTGCGTGGCCGATCCGATGGGCCCACCCACTCCCAACTGGAACGCCGGCAGCATCTGCGCCAGCGCGCCACCGGCTCGGCCCAGCACGATGCCGGTTCGGAGGAGCGTCACGCGCACACCCAGACGCTCAGCGTCCTGGGCCGCACGTTCCCACCGGCGGCACAGCCGTGCCAGGAAATCATCGCCACCGCTCGACGCTTCCGTGAGCAACGCATCGGCGCGGTCACCGTAGTAGCCGACGGCGCTGCCGGACACGAAGACGCGCGGACGCGACTTGGTCTCGGCCATCGCGCGCACCAGTTGCTCGGTGACCGCGATGCGGCTGTCCTCCAGAATCTGGCGGCGGCCAGCCGTCCATCGGCCGCCCATCAGTGGTTCGCCTGCCAGATTCACCACGGCGTCCGAGCCCCCGATCGCCGCGACCAGCCCGTCGGGCGCCGCGTCGGCCTGAACCAGTTCGACCTCGGCACCCAGCAGGCCCCGGGCGCGGTCCGGCGCACGCACCCACGCGACCACGACATGCCCGTCGCGGTGGAGCCGTGGAATCAGCGCCCGGCCGATGAACCCGGTCGCGCCCGTCACGAACACACGCATGTCACACCCTTCCCAAAAGCGTAGCCGCGCCTACAGGCGGTCACGATGACGATCGTCCTCATCGCCGTCACACGTGGTTCCGCAGCATGAGCTCGACCGGATGCGGGCGCAGATAAACCTGGTCTGCCAGATAGGGCACCGCGCACCGGCGGATGTGATGGGCAAACAGCGTCAACGGCACCACCAGCGGCACCCGTCCGCCGGCATACTGCTCGATCACGGCGAGCAGTTCGGCCCGGCTCTCGCGGTCGAGCGTCTGCTTGAAGTAGCCGAGCATGTGCTGCAGCACATTGGCCTGCCGGCGCGGAGTGGCAATGGTCGCCAGCGCCGTCATAAATTCGGTCGAGTAGCGATCCTGGAACGCGCCCCGCGCCGTTGACTTGCCCGATGCCACGAGGCGGCCGAGTCGCTGGTAGGCCTCCGGACTATGGGCCATGAGGGTGAGCTTGTGCGCGGTGTGGAACCGCACGACGTCGCCCATCGACCACCGGCCCGCAAACAACGCCATCAGCCGGCGATACGCAAAGATGCGCTCGACGAAGTTCTCGCGCAGCCGCGGGTCGTTGAGCCGCCCTTCTTCCTCCACGGGCAGCAGGGGAAAGTGCCTGACCAGGGCGTCAGCAAACAGCCCGCGGCCCGACTTCAGCGGCATTCCAGCGGAGCCGTACACCTTGACCCGCTCCAGGCCGCAGGTGGGCGAATCCTTCTTGAGCACGAAGCCGCAGAGTTCGCCGTCGGCCAGCTCATCGACCCGGCGGCGCGCGTAACCCTGCAGGCGCGTGGTGTGGTCCTGCGCGGTCTTGTTGGTCAGCAGGCGAATCCGGCCATCGGTCTGCACCAACCGCATCGATTCACGCGGGGCATCGAGTCCGGACTCCACCTCCGGACACACTGGCACCCAGTCGACGAACTGGCCCAGGGATTCCACGAGGAAGGGGTCGCGCTTGTGGCCGCCATCGAAGCGCACACGCTCGCCGAGCAGGCACGCCGAGATCCCGAGGCGGATTCGTTCGCGGGTCATCAGTGCTCACACCTGTCGACCGCGAATCCAGCTGAAGGCCCGGCGTGGCTGTTTCGCGAGCGCGGTCGCGGTACGCTCCGCCAGCCGCACATGCCGTTCCGCCTGGCGGCAGAGTTCCTCTTGCGCCCGGGCCGCTTCGCCCGTCACCGCACGGCCGGCGATGTCCCACGCCTCGACGAGGTGTTCGATGATCGAGGCGTAGTCGCGCACGGTGTAGACGTTGGTGCGCTGGGCGACGATCGCGAAGTGATCGAACAAATCGGGATCCCTGCCATCGTTCATGAACCGGCCAGGCATCGCGATGCGGCGGTCGAGCATCGAGCGGAATGCGAGGATCCCGCCGGCCGGATCGTGTTCGAGCACCTCCGCCATCATGCGGGTGTAGAACGCCTCGTGCCGCGCTTCGTCGCCGGCAATCGCGCCGCAGATCCGGGCGAGGTTCGGGTCGCCGTGCCTGGCGGCGATCCGCCCGACGTTGCCGTGTGACAGGCGCGTGGCGCGCTCCTGAAACGAGGTGTAGACGAGCAGGCCATAGGGATCGGCCCGTGTCTGTGGATTGAAGCCGTTGACGACGAGGCCGTGGATCGTCCGTTCCACGGCGCGCATGTCCACGCGACCGCTGAGACGGAGATAGGCGTTCAGCAGATCGCCGTGGCGGTTCTCCTCCGCGGTCCAGCCACGAAGCCATCGCGCCCAGGGAGCCGGGCTGGTGCCTTCGTCGTCCCTGACCAGTCCGTTGAGCGCGACCGAGTAACTGGGCAGCGCCTCTTCGGTCACCATGTCGCCCACCAGGACGACCAGCAGCTCATCGGAGACGGTCTCGGCTGCCGTGCGGAACCGTTCGATTTCGTCCCGCCAGCCCACCGCCTGGAGGTCCGGCAGGTAGTCGGTCGGCTGCCACGCCCTGTCGAGCGGGAGCAGCAGACGCAGGCCATCTGCAACCGCTGGTTCAATCGCCCTTAACACCTCCTGGTGTTCCGAGACCCCGTCATGGTCTCGGCCGGTCGAGTGAGTGCGTTCCGTGACGTCCGACATTCAGGCCACCGACTCGCTGACGGCCACCGCACGCGGCTCCCTGGCGGTGTCAGGCCACGGCTCATTGAAGAGGGCGCGCTGAGCACCGTTCTTCACCAGCAACAGCCGGAACAGTCCGGTGTGGCGTTCGAGAAACGTCGCTTCGCACGATCCGAGATACAAGTCCCACATCCGGATGAATCGGTCGTCGAACCCGAGGGCATGCACGCGCGCCAGGTTGCGATGGAAGCGGGCGCGCCACGCCCGCAAGGTGCGGGCGTAGTGGGTGCCGCAATTCTCGGCGTGATACAGCGAGAGTGCCGTCGTTCTCGCGAGCGACTTCAGCATCTCGCCCATCGACGCGAGCTCGCCGCCCGGAAAGATGTACTTCTCGATCCAGTCCGGTGTGCCGTGGTACTGCGGGAACCACTGATCGTCGACCGTGATCGTCTGCAGAAACATCACGCCATCCGGCGCGAGCAGTCGGTCGACCGCCGAGAAATAGTCGTCGTAGTGCTGGAGGCCGACCGCCTCGAACATCTCGATGCTGACGACTTTGTCGAACCGCCCGGTCAATTCCCGGTAATCGGCACGCAGCACCTCGATGCGTGCCCCGGGCTCGCCGACCCGGGAGCGCCACTCGCAGACGTGGCGATACTGTTCGTCGCTGATCGTGGTGGTCGTCACGCGGCAGCCGTAACGGGTCGCCGCCCAGATGGCGAAGCCGCCCCACCCGCTGCCAATCTCGAGCACGTGGTCGGTCGGTACGAGTTTCAGCGCCCGGCAGATGCGATCGACCTTCCTGGCCTGCGCCTGCTCGAGCGAATCGGCGGCTGAGTCGAAATAGCCGCAGGAGTACATCAGGAGATCGGTATCGAGAAACAGGCGGAAGAAGTCGTTGCCGAGGTCGTAATGCCGATGGATGTGTCGGCGACTGCCGGCGACCGAGTTGTCCCGGAGGCGGCGGGCGACGCCGCCCGCCAGCCGGTGCAGCGCGCCAGTGACGCGGCTCTGCCCCTCGATCGCGCGGCGGTTTCGGAGCATCAGCCGCACCAGCGACACCAGGTCTGGCGTCGTCCAGTCGCCGTCCATGAAAGACTCGCCGAGGCCGATGTCGTTGCCCGTCAGCGCCCGAAGAAAGAACCGCTCGTCGTGGATTGCCAGGGTCGCATCCAACTCGCCGGGCGTTCCGTACCGGTAGGTGTGGCCGGGACACACCACGGTCAGCGTTCCACCGGTCACGCCACTGAGGCCGGAGAGAAACGCCGTCTTCGCCCACTGCGTCATCATGTTCATCGCTTTATCTCGAATCCGTCCGCCCGGCTGTCTCGGCCGCGCAGGCTGCACGCTCGCCCACGCCGTCACCCGTGAGGCGACCGACGACCGGCACACCCCTCCACCACAACTTCAGTGCCTGCCAGTGAATCCCCGCCATGACGGTGACGGTCATCGCGGGATATCGCACGAGCGCCCGCCGGATCTCCGCCGCGTTCCAGGGCCGCCGTTCGAGCGACAGCGTCGCGTCAAAGCACACCGCGCCAGCTTTGACCGTCTTCATGTGCGCGACCAGGCGGCCCGTCGGCGGGGTGAACGCGAACGCGTAGTCGAGGTCGACCGGCATGAACGGCGACACGTAGAGCGATTTCGCGGCCACGGCGCGGAACGTCGGTGACGTCGAATCGGGCCGCAGCCAGTAATTCTGGACTCCACCGAAGGTGTTGCTCACCTCGGCAAGGACGACCTGTAACCGATCCGCGCGATCGAAGCAATAGAAGAACGAGACCGGGTTGAAGCAATAGCCGAGATATCGCAGGTGCGTCAACAGGAAGATGGGACCATCTGGCAGATCGACCCGGTGGCGCGCCGCGT
>Ga0233424_10002338_pt1 | contig 13750 bp, 11 predicted proteins | sample Watercolumn_Towu_FD_181011 | JGI IMG/M metagenome (GOLD analysis project Ga0233424, IMG submission 181011) | Freshwater microbial communities from Lake Towuti, South Sulawesi, Indonesia - Watercolumn_Towuti2014_125_MG | ecosystem: Environmental > Aquatic > Freshwater > Lake | place: Indonesia...
TGCGGCGCCGACAGGGTGGCGTAGTGGAACTGGCCGTCGCGCAGGCTCAGCCAGGCCCGCATCTCCCGGCGTCCGCCCTTGCCGTCGCCGAAGGCGCCGTCGAACATCAGGCGGCCGCGCTCGCGCGAGCCCCGCAGATTGCTGATGGCGAGGTCGGGGTAAAGCTGCGCGATCTGCCCCACCTGGCGGCGCGCCAGGCTCATGAGGTCGGCGCCCGCCGCGCCGCCGAGCTGCAGGGCCACCTTGTAGCGCAGCGCCGGGTCGGCGACGCGCAGCAGGTGCAGGTCTCCGTCGCGGGCTTCCTCCGCCTTCCAGCCAGCGGGCAGGTAGAGCACGAAGCCGCCCTGGGCGGTGACCTGCTTCTGCATGGACGGCGGCGAGGCCGGGCCCGAGACAGCGGGCCCGCCCGACAGGGCCGCCATCATTCCGAGGGCGGCAAGGACAACCAGACGTTTCATGACATTACTCCCGTTCGCGGACGCACACTTATAAATTAGTGGTTAATTCCACGCATGGCGTCACTGGTATATTTCCCGTTCGCCCTACCTCAGACCGACAACCCGCCCGAGACCGCGATGTCCAAACCCGTCCGACTTCTTTCCGCCCTGTTGCTCGGCCTGATCCAGCTGGGCTGCTCCGACAGTGGCGAGAACGCGCGCAAGCATGCCGACAAGGCCCAGGAACAGGCCACCCGGGGCAAACTGAGCGCCGCGGCCATCGAATACAAGAACGCGCTGCAGAAGAACCCCCAGGACGCCCAGGCCCGCTTCGCCCTGGCCGAGCTGTATTTGAAGCAGGAACTGGGCCGTGCCGCGGAAAAGGAATTGCTGCAGGCGCGCCAGCTCGGCCTGGACGAGGACCGCATCGGCGTTCCCTTGGGCGAAGCCCTGTTGATGAGCTACGACTACAAGCGCGTGCTGGAACTGGTCAACCCCGCCGCCGCCAAGACCCTGGGAAAACGCGCCGACATGCTGCGCATCCACGCCGACGCGCAGCTTGGCCTGGGCCAGGTCGAACTGGCCTGCAGCCAGTACAAGGAAGCGCTCAACCTGGACGTCAACCTGGCTTCCGCCTACTGGGGCCTGGCCCGCTGCGCCCGCATCCGCGAGGGCGCCGAGGCCTCTCGCGCCCTGTACCGGAAGGCGCTGGCCCTGGACCCCGGGAATGCGCGCACCCGGGTCGAGTTCGGCAACATGGAATACGGCCTGGGCAACCTGGCCGAGGCGGAGAAGCAGTATGCCGAGGCCGTCAAGCTGAAGGACGACCTGCTGCCCGCCCTGGCCGGCCATGCCCTGGTGGTCTACCTGCAAGGCCGTACCGAGCCGGCCAGCGGGGAAATCGCCCGCCTGCGCAAGGACTATCCGGACAGCCCCCTGGGCAAGTCCCTGCAGGCCATGATCGAGTATGACCAGCGCAACTACGAGGCCGCGCTCAAGACCGCCGCCGAGGCGCTCAAGGAGATGCCCCGCCATCTGCCCAGTCTGGCGCTCTACGGCCGGGCCGCCTACAAGCTGGGGCGGTTCGACGAGGCCTGGCGCGGCCTGTCGACCTTCCTCATGGCCAATCCGGAAAACGTCCACGTGCGCAAGCTGGTGGCCAACGCCCAGGTCAAGCTCAAGCGCAACCTGGATGCCCTGGAAACCCTGGCGCCACTCATCGGCGAGGGTTCCAGGGATGCCGACGCCCTGCTCCTGGCCGGCGGCGCCCACCTCCAGCTGAACAAGCGCCCGGCCGCGGCGAAGTTCTTCGAGCGTGCCCTGGCCGTCAACCCCAGGTCGGCGGACGCCCATATCGCCCTGGCGCAGGTCCAGGCGGCCAACGACGATTTCGCCAGCGCCGGGGCGCACCTGCAGAAGGCCGTGCAACTCGCCCCGGACAACCTGTCCGCGCAGCTTGCCCTGGCGCGCGTGCACCATGCCGCCCGGGAATACGATCCGGCGCTCGCCGTCCTGGCCGACATCGACAAGCGCTGGCCGAACCGTGTGGAGACCACCGTGCTCAAGGCCCAGGTGCTCTACGACCGCAAGGACGTGGCCGGCGCCCGCCGCGTCCTCGAGGCGAGCCTGGCCGCCACGCCCAAGGACGTGAGCGCCGCCCTCAACCTCGCCCGCATCGACCTCGCCGAGAACAGGCTGGCGGACGCCAGGCGGCACGTGAAGTCCGTCCTCGACCAGAACCCGAAGCACCTGGAAGCCCTGCTGATGCAGTCGCGCATCGCCGAGAAGGAAGGCAACGCCAAGGAGCGCCTGAAGGGCCTGGAGCTGGCGGTCAAGAGCCATCCCGGCGAGATGGCGCCGGCCATGGAGCTGAGCCGCTACCTCCTGTCCCAGGGGCAGGCCTACAAGGCCCTGGAGTGGGCGCGGCAGGCGGAGAAGATCAAGGCGGACGCCCCCGAGGTGCTCACCCTGCTGGCGGACGTGCAGCTGGCCGCGGGCGAGAAGGAAAACGCCCTGGCCACCATCCATCGCCTGGCCACCAACGTCACGCCCAATTCCCCGCCTGTCCACCTGCGCCACGCCCAGTTGCAGCTGGCGGTCAGTTCCAACCGCGAAGGCGCCCGCTTCTCCCTGGCGCAGGCCCTGCGGCTGCAACCGGATTACCTGGAGGCCCAGGCCGCCCTGATCGCGCTCGACCTGTCCGACCGCAAGTACAACCCGGCCCTGGAGACGGCGCGCAGGATCCAGGCCCAGCGCCCCGGCGACGCCGTCGGCCACGTCTTCGAGGGCGACGTGATGATGGCCCAGAACCGCTATTCGGCGGCGGTAGACGCCTACCGCAAGGGCATCGACAAGCGCAACGGCGGCGGTACCGCCGCCGTCAGCCTGCACCGCGCCCTGGCCCTGGCCGGGCGCAAGGCCGACGCGGAGAAGGCGCTGGACGAGTGGCTGGGCAGGCACGCCTCGGATATCCCGGTGCGCCTCTACCGGGCGGAAGCCGCCATGGCCGAGGGGCAATTCCCCCAGGCCCGGGAACAGCTGGAGGCCATCCAGCGCCTGCGCCCGGACCTGCCCGGCGTCCTCAACAACCTGGCCATCGTCTATGCCCGCGCCGCCGACCCCCGCGCCCTGGAATTCGCCCAGCGCGCCCACAGGCAGGCCCCCGACAATCCCCTGATCGCCGACACCCTGGGCTGGATGCTGGTGTAGCGCGGGCAGGCCGACCAGGGCCTGCCGCTGCTGCGCAAGGCCCAGGTCGCCCTGCCCGACCATCCCCAGATCGGCTACCACCTGGCGGCCGCCCTGGCGCGGACAGGGGCGAAAAACGACGCCCGCGGCATCCTCAAGACCCTGCTGGGCAAGCCCCAGGCCTTCCCCGAGCGTCCCCAGGCCGAGGCGCTGTGGAAGCAGCTAGGCGGCTAGGCCGGGGTCTTTTCCAGGCGCCGTTGCCGAAGCGGGGGGCGGCGTCGGCTTCATGCCGTCCTGCCTTGTTGAAGGTGTCGAAATTGTTTACAGAAATCCCCGGACAACCCACGGTATCGATGTAACCTATTGATCCGAAATAGGGTAATCGGCTGGCATGGGGATTGCTTGTCTTGCGCCACCAGGCTTCATTCAATTTCAGCGAGGAGTGCCGTCATGAAAAAGTCCATAATGTCCGCCGTGCTCGCAACCGCACTCGTGGCGCCGCTGGCCAATGCCACCATGGTGTCGCAGTGGACGGTGGGGACCTATACCCGTTTCGACACCGCCAGCGTCACCTCCACAGGAGGCGCGGGCAATCCAGGCATCACGATCGGCAGCCAGTCACTGAGCTGGGGTACGGGCGGCGTCAGCGGTATCGACATCACCCAAGGCGGCACGCCCGTGACGCCGTATGCTTCGACGCCCGTCATCACCAACGGTGCTGCGGTGGACAACGTCATCATCACCCACCGCAACCAGCCGATCACCGGCAACACACTGACCTCGGTGGACATTCTCTCCACGCTTTATCTAACCCCGCTCGCCCCGGCCGGTAGCACGGTGGGCCCCATCGGCCCGGTCACCTTCGCGATCAATTTCGCGGAAACCCCCAATGGCGCTAACCCCTGTGCCAATGGCGCCCCGAATGGAAGCGGCGTGAACATCAATGGTTGCGCCGACATCTTCGTCATCGACCAGCAGTCCTTGAACTTTGCTTTCCTGTTCCCCGATCCGGACGCGCCCGCTACCGTGCGCACCTACTACCTAAGCTTCTTCGAGCGGACAGGCGGCTTTACGTCGCTGCCGTCAGCGGCCTGCGGCGCGGCCGGCGCCACCGCGCCCTGCCTGGGCTTCATGACTCCCGAGAACCAGAACACCCCCGCCCAGTTCGCGGTGACCATCACCTCCCAGCCCATCACCATCCCCGAGCCGGGCACCCTGGCCCTGCTGGGCATCGCCCTGACCGGACTGGGCTTGGTGCGCCGCCGTCGGAATATTTGACAGTCATTCCGACATCCTCGCAATAGGCGGCCTGAGGGCCGCCTTTTGCATTGGGCGATTCCCGATATTGCCGGTCCGCTCGGCTGGCTCAGGCATGAACCCTCGGCGTAAGCTTGTGCCATGCATGCCAAAACGCCGCCAACGGGTTCCCACGCCAGCCTGCTCTCGGTCATCGAACTGCTGGGCTACCCGAACCTGCGTCCCCTCTACGAGCGACTGGGCTATCGCGTGCTGACCGAGTTTTCGGTGCGCAAGGCCATCGCCTTCCTGTGCCGGGAAAAACCCGCCGTCATCGTCGCGGACTTCTATTTCCAGCCGAATTTCCGCGACCGGGTCAGCAACCTGGAGTCGCTGCTGGCCACCGCCCAAACCCTCAAGGAGGTGAAGGTGCTGGTGCTTTACGAGGCCGCGCATCAGCATGCCCTGGACCGGGTGCGCCAGCGCTTCCGCATCGACGCGGCGCTGACCCTGCCGGCAAGGGAAGCAGACGTGGAAGACGTCCTGCGCGGCTGGCCATGAAAAGGCTCGGTTCGCGTTAAGTGTGGATATCCCTCGGTCGCCAGCGTGGTTTTCTTACCCCTTTCGTAAAGGGGGACCGAGGGGGATTTAACCCGGACTCAGTTCGCTCCAGCCATGGAGAAATCCCCCCTATCCCCCCTTTAAGAAAGGGGGGCACCACGAAACCACGCGGTGATCGCCGATCCACACTTAACGCGAATAGAGCCAACGAAAAACGCCGCGCCGGGGCAACCCGGCGCGGCGTTATCGCTCATCCGGCCAATCAGCCGCGCCGCATGGAGTCGAAGAAGTCGGCGTTGGTCTTGGTGGCGCGGATCTTGTCGCTGAGGAATTCCATGGCTGAGAGGTAAGCCCGTGCAGGGCAGAGCAGTGCCTTCCGCAGGAAGGTGCGACCCCGGAGCGGGCTGATCTCGAAGCTGCCTGACTTCAACCCCTGCGCATCGAATCGAAGAAATCCGCGTTGGTCTTGGTGGCGCGGATCTTGTCGCTGAGGAATTCCATGGCTTCGAGATCGTCCATGGGGTAGAGCAATTTCCGCAGCACCCAGATCTTCTGCAGGGCACTCTGCTCGATGAGCAATTCCTCTTTCCGGGTGCCGGAGCGGTTGACGTTGATGGCGGGGTAGACGCGCTTTTCCGCCATGCGCCGGTCCAGGTGGATCTCCATGTTGCCGGTGCCCTTGAATTCCTCGTAGATCACGTCGTCCATGCGGGAGCCGGTGTCGATCAGGGCGGTGGCGATGATGGTCAGGCTGCCGCCTTCCTCGATGTTGCGGGCGGCGCCGAAGAAGCGCTTGGGCTTCTGCAGGGCATTGGCGTCGACGCCGCCGGTGAGCACCTTGCCGGAGGTGGGCTGCACGGTGTTGTAGGCGCGGGCCAGGCGGGTAATGGAATCCAGCAGGATGACCACGTCCTTCTTGTGCTCCACCAGGCGCTTGGCCTTGGCGATGACCATCTCGGCGACCTGCACGTGGCGGCTGGCGGGCTCGTCGAAGGTGGAGGCCACCACCTCGCCCTTGACCGTGCGCTGCATCTCGGTGACTTCCTCGGGGCGCTCGTCGATGAGCAGCACGATGAGCACGGCCTCGGGGTGGTTGGCGGTGATGGAGTGGGCGATGTGCTGCATCATCACCGTCTTGCCGGTCTTCGGCGGCGCCACCAGGAGGCCGCGCGAACCCTTGCCGATGGGGGCGATGATGTCGATCACCCGGCCGGTCATGTTCTCCTCGGCCTTGATGTCCCGCTCCAGCTTGAAGGCCTGGTTGGGGAACAGCGGCGTCAGGTTCTCGAACAGGATCTTGTGCTTGAGCGCTTCCACCGGGCCGCCGTTGGCCTTGTCGATCTTGGTCAGGGCGAAATAGCGCTCGCCGTCCTTGGGCGTGCGGATCTCGCCCTCGATGTTGTCGCCGGTGTGCAGGTTGAAGCGGCGGATCTGGGACGGAGAAATGTAGATGTCGTCCGGATTGGACAGATAGGAGGTGTCCGGCGAGCGCAGGAAGCCGAAGCCGTCGGGCAGGATTTCCAGCACCCCGTCGCCGTAGATGCTCTCGCCGTTTTTCGCCTTCTTCTTGAGCAGGGCGAAGATCAGTTCCTGCTTGCGCATGCGGTTGGCGTTCTCGATGCCGTTGGCCTCGGCCATTTCGAGAAGCTGGCTGACGTGTTGTTGCTTGAGATCGGAAAGTTGCATGGCGGCTTTGGAGTGGGATGTGCGCGGGGGAAGCCCGAAACGGGCTGTAGGGTGGGCCGGGCTAGCCGGAAACGGGGTGCTACGGGAGGGAGGGGGCGCCCGGCAGGACGCCGGGCGCGGCAAAGCTAACGGAACTCAGATGTTGCTGTCAACGAAGGCGGTGAGCTGGGATTTGGACAGGGCGCCCACCTTGGTGGCCTCGACGTTGCCGTTCTTGAAGATCATCAGGGTGGGGATGCCGCGGATGCCGTACTTGGGCGGGGTGGCCTGGTTCTCGTCGATGTTGAGCTTGCATACCTTGAGGCGGCCGGCGTATTCCCTGGCCACCTCGTCCAGGATGGGGGAGATCATCTTGCAGGGGCCGCACCAGTCGGCCCAATAGTCCACCAGCACGGGCATGGGGGACTGCTGGACTTCCTGCTCGAAGGTGTCGTCGGTGACGTAATGGATGTGTTCGCTCATGGAGAACCTCGGTGGAAATGGCGGGGTATCGCGTGGAAAACGGATGTAGCCGGGAGAGCGGCTGATTGTTCGGCTGTCCGAGGGCTGCCGGGTTGGCGGCTAAGCACGGTTCACCGCTATGCTAGCGAAAAAGTTTTTGCGAGGAAAGTTATGACTTACGTCGTCACCGAGAACTGCATCAAGTGCAAGTACACCGATTGCGTCGAGGTCTGCCCGGTGGATTGCTTTCACGAGGGGCCGAATTTCCTGGTCATCGACCCGGAGGAATGCATCGACTGCAACCTGTGCGTGGCCGAATGTCCGGCCGAGGCCATCTTTCCCGAGGACGATGTGCCCGACAGCCAGCGCCGCTTCATCGCCCTCAACGCGGAACTGGCCAGGCTCTGGCCGGCCATCACGGAGAAGAAGGCGGCGCCGCCCGATGCCGACGCATGGAACGGCAAACCGCGCAAGGCGGATTTGCTGGAGCGCTGATACGACCTTCTGGCGGCAACAAGCGGTCTACTCCCCCTCCCTACCTCCCCCGCTGGCGGGGAGGGTTGGGGTGGGGAGGCTTCCTTTGGGCTGACCGCTCAGCGTCCCAGCACCGCCGCCAGAGACTTCAGGCAGTAGTCCACGTTCTCCTTCCGGGCCGAGGCGCCCATCAGACCGATGCGCCAGATCCTGCCGGCCAGCGCCCCCAGGCCGGCGCCGATCTCCAGGTTGAATTCTGACAGCAGCCGGCCGCGGGCGGCGGCATCGTCGACGCCGGCGGGAATGGTCACCGAATTCAACTGCGGCAGGCGCTCCGCCTCGGGCACGATGAATTCCAGCCCCAGCTTTTCCAGACCCGCCTTCAGGGCCTCGTGCTGGACGCGGTGCCGCGCCCAGGCGTTCTCGATACCCTCCTCGGCCAGCATCACCAGGGCCTCGTGCAGGCCGTAGAGGGGGTTGATGGGCGCGGTGTGGTGGTAGGTGCGCTTGCCCTCGCCGCTCCAATAGCCCAGCACCAGGTTGAGATCCATGAACCAGCTCTGCACCGGGGACTTGCGCGCCTTCACCTTGTCGATGGCGCGTTCCGAGAAGGTCACCGGCGACAGCCCGGGGGTGCAGGACAGGCACTTCTGGCTGCCCGAATAGGCCGCGTCGATGCCCCAGGCGTCGATGAGCACCGGCGTGCCGCCCAGGGAGGTGACGCAGTCCATGAGGGTCAGCGCGCCATGCCTGCGGGCGAGGGCCGCCAGCGCCGCGCCGTCCGACTGGGCGCCAGTGGAGGTTTCCGCGTGCACGAAGGCCAGCACCCTGGCGTCCGGGTTCGCCGCGAAGGCGGCTTCCACCTTGGCCGGGTCGACCGCGCGGCCCCACGGGTCTTCCACCACCACCGGCACGCCGCCGCTGCGTTTCACGTTTTCCAGCATGCGGCCGCCGAACACGCCGTTGACGCAGACGATGACCTTGTCGCCAGGCTCCACAAGGTTGACGAAACAGGTTTCCATGCCCACCGAGCCCGGGCCGGACACCGGGAAAGTCAGCTTGTTCTCCGTCTGGAAGGCATAGCGCAAGAGGGCCTTGGTCTGCTCCATCATGTCGGTGAAGGCCGGGTCCAGATGGCCGATGGTGGGCCGTGCCATGGCCTCCAAGATGCGCTGCGGCACGTCGGAGGGACCGGGGCCCATGAGGGTGCGGTGGGGCGGCTGGAAGGAGGCGATGCGGGGCGCTTGCATGGTGGGGGAACTCCGAAAGGTCAGGGGCGCGATTTTAGAGGCAACGCCCGGGTAACAGTGGGCCGACCTACAATTCACCCTTGACGGCAGAGAAATCGGAGGCGGGTATGGACCGCATTGCGGTGATGATCGGGCTGGGGCAGCTGGGGCGGGTGTTCGCCGGCGGCCTCCTGCGAACCGGGCACCTGGTGGTGCCCGTGAACCGCGGCGACGATCCCGCCGCCGTGGCGATGCGCGTTCCGGTGCCGGACCTGGTCATGGTGTCCGTCGGCGAGAACGACCTGCATCCCCTGCTGGCCGCCCTGCCGGCTTCCTGGCGTGGCAAGCTCGGCCTGCTGCAGAACGAGCTGCTGCCCCGGGACTGGCAGGCCCACGGCATCGCCGACCCCACCGTCATCTCGGTGTGGTTCGAGAAGAAGGCCGGCACCGATGCCAAGGCGCTGCTGCCGTCGCCGGTGCATGGTCCCGAGGCCGCGCGCCTGGTGGCCGCGCTGGCGGCCATCGGCCTGCCGGCGCGCGGCCTGTCGGATGCCGACGAACTGCTGTGGGAGCTGGTGCGCAAGAACCTCTACATCCTGACTGGCAACATCGCCGGCCTGGAAACCGGCGGCGACATAGGAACCCTGTGGCGAGCGCATCGCGACCTGCTGGACGCCGTGGCCGCGGACGTGCTGGACGTGCAGGAATGGCTGGCCGGCCGCGCCTTCGACCGGGCGCGCCTGATGGCCGGCTTGCGCGAGGCCATCGATGCGGATCCCGGCCATGCCTGCGCCGGACGCAGTGCTCCCGCCCGGCTGACGCGGGCCGTGCACCACGCCGCCGCCGCCGGCCTGGCGGTGCCGACCCTGAGGCGCATCGCGGCCGCGCAAGGCATTGCGTGAGGTGCCGATACGCCCTCCCCGCCGGCGGGGGAGGAATTATTAGGCTCTGTTCGCGTCAAGGATGGATGTCGCGGAGATGCCCCACGTAGTGGTCTTCCCCCTTTGGAAAAGGGGGATTGAGGGGGATTCAACCTGGGTTCGGTTCCCGCCAGCCTTGGAAAATCCCCCCTATCCCCCCTTTTTCAAAGGGGGGAACCTGACTTTCAACAACCACCGCGTATCGCTCGTTACCGCGAACAGAGCCAGTTATTAACCCGGCAATTATTGTTGCCGTCATTCCCGCGAAAGCGGGAATGACGGATTGGTATTTGATGGCCGCCTTGATATTCAGCGTCCTCCTACGCCTCCACCACCACCCGCGCCGGCCCGGCCTCCAGCGCGCCGATTACCGTGGCGTGCTCGAAGCCGTGCCGACGGAACACCCCCAGCACGTCCTCCACCGCTTCCGCCGCGCAGGCCACCAGCAGGCCGCCGCTGGTCTGGGGATCGGTGAGCAGGGTTTGCTGCCAGTCGGCGCAGCCCGCGAACAATTCCACCCCCTGGCCGTAGCTGGCCCAGTTGCGGCCGCTGGCGACGGTGACGAAGCCGGCTTGCGCCAGCTCCTCAGCGCCGGGCAGTACCGGCACGGCGGAGAAACGCAGGCGCACGCTCAGCCCCGAGCCGCGCGCCAGTTCCAGGGTGTGGCCCAGCAAGCCGAAGCCGGTCACGTCGGTCATCGCGTGCACTTCGTCCAGGCTGCCAAGCTCGGTGCCCGGCGTGTTGAGCCGGGTGGTGGAGGCGATCATGGCCCAGTAGCTTTCCGCCGGCAGCCGGTCCTTCTTCAGGGCGGCCGAGTAGATGCCCACCCCCAGGCCCTTGCCCAGGATCAGCACGTCGCCCGCCTGGCCGGCGCTGTTCTTCTTGACCCGGCGCGGGTCGACCACGCCGATGGCCACCAGGCCGTAGATGGGTTCCCGGGAATCGATGGAGTGGCCGCCGGCGATGGGCATGCCCGCTTCCCGGGCCGCCGCCTCGCCGCCGGACAGGATGGCGCGGATGGTCTCCTGCGGCAGCTTGTCGACGGGCATGCCCACCAGGGCCAGTGCGAACAGGGGCCGGCCGCCCATGGCATAGACGTCGGAAATGGCGTTGGTCGCCGCGATGCGGCCGAACTCGAAGGCGTCGTCGACGATGGGCATGAAGAAATCCGTGGTGGCGACGATGGCCTGGGTCTCGTTCAGCCGCCACACCGCGGCGTCGTCGCTGGACTCAATGCCCACCAACAGGTCGGGAAAGCTGGAAGCCAGCCCCTTGGCGAAGGGAGTGTCCGCCAGGATCTGCTCCAGCACCGCCGGCGCGATCTTGCAGCCGCAGCCGCCGCCGTGGGAGAGATGGGTGAGCCGGAGGGGGGGGTTGAGGATGGGGTCGGACATGGGGGTTCAGGAGAGCGGGCAGCGCGAAGGCATAAAGACTAAGCGAGGGATGGGCTGATCGGGGGTATTTTCTACAGCGTCAACGTGCTAGCTCAGGGGCGCGGAGCCGGCTTGCCGGCGAAGCGTCCCTCTGGAGCGGTGGGTTGGACGGCATTAGACCTGAGCGAGTACGGCAGCTACAAACTGCTCAGTGTTTGCCACCCATGTGTTCACTGTGGCGGGCGCGATTGATGCCACTTGATGGTTGCCACGACCAGCATTGTTTGGGTTTGCATCTGCTCGATGGACGATCTGATGGCGGCGTTTCATAGCATCTTCAAGCAGTGGAAGGTGCGCCTGCACCGGAGCCACATTGATCCGAATTGATTGAAGTAGGGAACACACCTCGCCAGTGTTGTTGTAGTTGGAACGCTCCAAGCTGGCGTCTACGGATTCCTTAATCACTGCATCGACTGTCTTCCCCTTTTGTGCGGACAATGCGCCGAGAGTGATCTTCAACGCGGTGCCTCCTGCAAAAGGGATTTGATCAAGCACTTGCACAGCTGCGTCGGGTAGCTTCCAGTACGCAAGGCTCCGTAGGACGTCTTCAACTGAGGCATGAAGCAACACGGTTGCTGCTCGGAGAACGTCCGTTTTCTGGTGGCTACGCCTGCCCTTTCCCGTGCCTGCGAGCTGTTCCTGATATATGGCGACGAGATTTTTTACTCGTGCGATGTTCAGTGCAAAACGAGCTTCAATTTCCTGTTTCATGCGTCCCTATCGATGCGATTGTTAGCCATTGGCCGCGGCAAAGATGTTCTTTCGAATGTGTCCACGATTGTCCTCCACCATGCCGCATTCCCCCTTCCTGGTTGTCATGCCTCGCCACCCTGTTCGGGTTGGCTGGCATTTTTGGCTCCACGCAGCGCATTACATGGCACATCACGCCCCATGACAAGCATCCAGAGCGGAACGTGGTTGAGGCAGGGGGCGTAAATGGATGTTCACACCGACAAGGAATGTCAGGGGCGGGATCGGCGCCTCGCCAGAACGACAAGGACAACGGCGAGAACGATGGCGGGGGCGTTGCCCATGGCCAGGTAGGGCGTCGATCCGGTGCGCCCTTGAGCTTCGCCGGTCAGCGCGGCGGCAGTGAAGGGCGTCAGTTCCGCCCGCACCCGGCCCTTGTGATCCAGGATGGCGGTGACGCCGGTGTTGTTGGCGCGCAGTTGCCAGCGGCTGGCTTCCAGGGAGCGCATGGCGCCGATCTGCAGGTGCTGGCGCGGCGCCAGGCTGGCACCGAACCAGGCGTCGTTGCTGAGGTTCACCAGCAGGGTGGACTCCCGCGCGGCAGCGAGGCGTTCCTCGCCGAAGGCGTCCTCGTAGCAGATGTTCACCGCCAGCTTTTCGCCGCCGGCGGCCAGGGGGGGCTGGTCGGGCGCGCCCCGGCCGAAGTCGCCCAGGGGAATGGACATGAGCTCCACCGCCCAGCGGAAGCCAAACGGGACGAACTCGCCGAAGGGCACCAGGTGGGCCTTGCGGTAGAGGCCTTCCGGCGAGGCGCCCAGGGTGAGGATGCTGTTGTAGTAGCGCGTCCCCTCGTCCTCGGGCAGCCCCAGCACCAGGTCGCCGTTTCGGACCTTGGCGTGGCCGGCCAGCAGGTTCAGGTAGTCCCGGGGTACTGACGAGCGGAACAGGGGCAGGGCGGTTTCCGGCAGGACGATGAGGCGGGCGTCGCTGGCCAGCACGGCCCGGGCGTAGTGGCGCAGGGTGACGTCCAGCTTTTCCGGGCGGAACTTCAGGTCCTGGGCGATGTTGCCCTGGAGCAGGGCCACGGACACGGGCGCGGCGGTGGGGCGGGTCCAGTCGATCGGTTGCAGGGCCAGGCCGGAAAGCCAGATCGCGGCCAGGGCCGCGAAGGCAGGGAGCCGGGGTTTATTCGCTTCTCCCTCGGCGGGCGCCAGGGCGGCGAGCAGGCCCGCGCTCAGGGCCGCCAGCAGACCGACGCCATACACCCCGACAATGGGCGCGAAACCGGCCAGGGGGCTGTCCGGCGCCTGGGAGTAGCCCAGGGCCAGCCAGGGAAAGCCGGTGAGGATCCAGCCCCGCACCCATTCCCCCAGCACCCAGGCGGCGGGCAGGGCCAGGGCCAGTCGCCGCCAGCCCGGTGCCGCCAGGCGGGCCGCGCCGGCCAGGGCCAGGGCCGGGAACAGAGCGACGAAGGCGCAGAACAGCAGGGTGGCCAGGGCCGCCAGGGGCGCGGGCATGCCGCCGTAGGTGGAGATGCTGACGTAGACCCAGGACACGCCGGCCAGGAACAGGCCCAGGCCGTAGGCCCAGCCCAGCAGGAAGGCGCGCTTCGGCGCGGCGCCCCGCGCCAGCAGGAACAGGCCGGCGAGGCTGAGGATGGGCAGCGGGAACGCACCGAGGGGGGCGAAGCCGGCCACGGCCAGGGCGCCGAGGAGGGCGGCGGTCAGCAAGAAAAGCGGCGTGTTTTGGTGCATCGATCGTATTGTGCCCTCCCCCTCCCGGCCTCCCCCGCACGCGGGGGAGGGGCGCGACGCCAGCGGGACGGGGAAGGGGCTCAGGCCATGCTGAAGGCCACGAAGGCGATCTCGTCACCGCCCTTGACGGGCGTGTCGGCGTCGGCGAACTGCTTGTTGACGGTGATCTTCATGGATTCCCGGGGCTTCTCGAACACCACG
>Ga0233424_10002339_pt1 | contig 13747 bp, 12 predicted proteins | sample Watercolumn_Towu_FD_181011 | JGI IMG/M metagenome (GOLD analysis project Ga0233424, IMG submission 181011) | Freshwater microbial communities from Lake Towuti, South Sulawesi, Indonesia - Watercolumn_Towuti2014_125_MG | ecosystem: Environmental > Aquatic > Freshwater > Lake | place: Indonesia...
GTTGGTCTAATTATGGGTGTAGCCCCGCCAGTCAAACGTCTGACCGAAGCCGAATACCTCGCGCTCGAACGCCGCGCCGAAATCAAGAGCGAGTTTTTCGAGGGCGAGATGTTTGCGATGTCGGGCTTTACTCGGTTGCATAGTTTGATTTCAACGAACCTGGCTCGCGAATTCGGCAACCGGCTGAAAGATCATCGCTGCGTACCCTACAACGCGGATTTGCGCGTCAAGGTCATGGCCACCGGGCTGCTCACTTATCCGGACCTCTCTGTCGTTTGTGGTGAACCGCGGTTGCTCGACGACGAAATGGACACGCTTCTGAATCCGACGGTCGTTGTGGAAGTGCTGTCTGATTCGACGGAAGGCTACGATCGCGGAAAGAAATTCAAGAATTACCGGCAAATCCCCTCGTTGCGCGAATACCTGCTCGTCAGCCAGAAGGAACCGCGCATCGAACAATTCATCCGCCAGGAGAGTGGCTTCTGGCTGCTGCGCGAGGCCGCCGGAATCGAGGCCACGCTCGAACTGCCTTCGCTCCAGATCACGGTGGCTCTTGGCGAGGTATTCGCGAAGGTCGAATTCACACCGGTGCCGATTCGTCCGTCGTCCCCGCCGCGGGCTTGAAGGCGTTGGGAATGCCTCGCGAAACTCAAGCGGTCAAAGCGGCGCGCGTGGAGAAAATCATCGCGGCGTTGCAACAAGCCTATCCCGACGCTCACTGCGAGCTGAACTATACCAATCCTCTCGAACTGCTCGTCGCCACGATCCTGTCCGCTCAATGCACGGACAAGCAGGTCAACATCGTCACGGCCGAGTTGTTCCGGAAATATCGGAGCGCGGCGGATTTTGCGAAGGCCGATTTGTCAGATCTGCAACAGGCCGTCCAGCGATTGGGATTTTTCCGTAATAAAGCAATGAGCATCAAAGCGTGCTGCCAGAAGTTGGTCGAACAACACGGTGGCGAAGTGCCACGGACGATGGATGAACTGACGCAACTCGACGGCGTCGGCCGCAAAACGGCCAACGTCGTTTTGGGCAATGCCTTCGGCGTTAACGTCGGCGTCGTAGTTGATACGCACGTGGCGCGTCTCTCGAATCGGCTGGGCCTCACGCACCAGGAAACGCCAGAGAAAATCGAACCGGCCCTGATGAAACTGGTCCCGAACGACCAATGGACGCTGTTCAGCCATTGGCTGATCTGGCACGGACGCCGCCGCTGCCGCGCGCGCCGCCCCGATTGCCCGAATTGCGAGCTTCGACGGTTTTGTCCGTCTCGGGATCAGGCGTGATTCCTTTCTCGCGTGTGTCTGGGCCCCGGTGGCGCCAGGGTCCGAAATTGTCACTTCCGCGCCCCGAACCGGTCAAGCTGGATATAGTCGAACACTTCCCATCGATCCAGGTCATGCGAACGCTCCAATTCAACGACGCCCGCCGGACCACGAAGGCTTAGTCGCAAGACGGATTCTCCTGGCGAAGTAGAGATCCTGGATAAGCCCAGCCGGACCTCGGAACCACGCACTGCGATCACCGATTTCTTGGCCACGCTCCTCAAGCTTGAGAGCGCGTCCGAAAACTTGTCCACGGCGCCGATGTGATCCGGGTTGGCCGCGTCAAGGAAGGCCTGGCCCTGATCGCACCTTGGGCCAGATCAATCACCGCTTTGGAGATTCATGGCTGATGCGGGTTCGGCGTTGCCAGCATTTGCGGCGCAGTTCAACGTCTGCAAGCGTGAGTGAGGATTGGTATCTGTTCAGGTCCAGGGACGACCGGGCGGCCGAGAATATGGCGACGGACGAGGCTCTGCTGGAGGCCGCGGCTTCATTGAGTCGGCCGGTTCTTCGTTTTTACAGTTGGACCGAACCCGCGGCGTCGTTCGGGTATTCTCAAGCTTACGCGGAAATCGCGCGGTGGACGAACCTGCGCCCTTTGATTCGGAGACCGACGGGAGGAGGCCTGGTGCCGCACGATGCGGATTGGACCTACAGTTTGGTTTTTCCCGCCAACCATCCCTGGCACCGGTTGAAGGCCGTGGAGAGCTACCGGCGCGTTCATGAATGGTTGCAACACGCTTTCGCGTGTTTGGGTGTGGCCGCGTCGCTCTCAAGCTGCTGCCAGCGGTCTGTCCCTGGCCAATGTTTTGTTGGCGCCGAGCAATTTGATCTGCTCCACACCGGACGAAAAATCGCCGGCGCGGCGCAGCGCCGGAATCGTCTCGGTTTGCTCATCCAGGGATCGGTTCAGCCTGCGGGAATCCTGGTGAAACGTGACGACTGGGAGAACGCGATGTTGCAGAGGCCTCCATTCGTCGAGAAGATTGATTGGGCCGAACTGCGGATCGAAGGGAACTTGCGTCAACGGATCGAGGATTTAGTCCGGGAAAAATATGGTCAAGCGAGCTACAACGAACGACGGTAAATGCAGAGCATGCCACTGCGCGGACATTTACGCGATCGCATGATCTGTGGCACAATTTTCGATCATGAACACAACACGGCTCGAACCTGAGATCGTCATGCGGAAAGGCAAACCCGTTTCCGTGATCCTGCCCCTCAAGCCCTACGAAGAACTGCTGGAGCGGTTGGAAGACGCAAAAGATGTGGCCTGGCTCAAGCGCACCCGCAAGGCGCCTCTCCACTACCGTCCGCTGGAAGATTACCTCGCTGAGCGGAATTCGAAGAAGCATGTATAGAATCCTGCTCGAACGCCGCGCCGAGAGGGACTTGCGCCGGCTCTCCGCCGAGACGCACGACCGGGTCATCGCTGCGATCCGGGGTTTGGCAGCCAACCCTCGTCCGTCTGGGTGCCGCAAGCTCACAGGCAGCCAGAACGACTGGCGCATCGCGTCGGCGACTACCGCGTGGTGTACGAGATTGCCGAGGCCATTGGCGTCGTCTGCGTCAACCGCGTCCGCCATCGCCGCGAGGTGTATCGCTGATCCGAAATCGAATCCAAAGATGAACGGACCAGCCTTTACCAACGATGTTTTCCTCAGCCACAGCGCGACGGACAAGGCGGTGGTGCGCCCGCTGGCAGAGCGGTTGCGTAAAGACGCGCGGAAGGCGTCGGCAAGTCAACCAGCACTTCACTTCTGAGAAATGGATTCCGCTGCTCGCCCGCTTTCCGAAAGCGTAATGCCTGTCCTACTTGGAAACTTTCCCGGACCCCTGGTTTATATTACTTGGTTAACTTTATGCCGCAGTTCTCTTACAAGGCGCGCCGACGCTCCGGCGAGGTCGTCACCGGAATGCTGGAAGTCGCAGACCGCTCGGCGGCCTTGATGCAGATCGAACGGTTGGGACTCTTTCCTGTGGCCATCGAAGCGGCCAAGGGTTCCGCGGCGGCACGCACCGAACCCACGCCGCATCGGCGAGTGTCCACTTCCGCGATGCTGCCGCCTGCGCTGCGCGAGTTTCTCTACCGCAAGCGCAAGCCAAAACTCCAGGAGCTCGCCACGTTCACCCAACAGCTTTCCAACTTGCTGAACTCGGGCATGCCGTTGACGGTCGCTCTGAACAGCATGACGCATCTGGAGTCCAAAGGCATTTCCCCCGAGGTCAGCAAACAACTCAAACAGGACGTCATGGAGGGCAAGAGCCTCTCCGACGCGATGGCCAAGCAGCGGCACATTTTTTCGGATTTGTACGTCAACATGGTGCGGGCCGGGGAGCAGAGCGGCGCGCTGGTCGAAGTCCTGAAGCGGCTGTCGCAGCATTACGAGCGGTTCGCCGAGGTGCAGCAGAAATTTGTCTCGGCGCTGATTTATCCGGCCGTGGTCGCGTGCGTCGGCATCGCGATCATTTTCTTTTTCATGACCTACATGCTGCCGAAGTTCATTTCGATCTTCGAGGGGATGAACGTGCCTTTGCCCGCGACCACGCAATTCCTGATCGGGATCAGCAAAATATTCGGGACCTACTGGTGGCTCATGGGGTTGGTGGCGCTGGCGTTGGTGGTCTTATTCAAGCGGTATCAAACCTCCGACGTGGGCCGGCGGGCGATCGACAGTTGGAAAATGCGCGCGCCCGTGCTGGGCAAGGTGATCAAGTTGAATTTGTACGGACAATTCGCCCGCACGCTCGCCACGCTGCTGGAAAACGGCGTGCCCGTTCTGACGGCCTTGAAGATCACCGAAGAGATTATTCCCAATCGAATTCTCAAGGACGCCATCGCCAAGACCCGTGAAGAAGTGACGGACGGGAAGACCATCGCGCAGCCGCTGGCGCGTAGCAAAAATTTCCCGCAACTCATGATCGACTTGCTAAAAATTGGCGAGGAAACCGGCGACGTGCCCGGCGCGCTCCGCAACGTGGCGGACGCTTACGAGAACGAATTGACCATCGCGCTGCGGGTCATGACGAATTTGATCGAGCCCGCGATGATCATTGTCATGGCCGTGGGCGTGGGCTTTTTGTTGCTCAGCGTGCTCTCGGCGATGTTCGCCATCACCTCCAATATCAGCCGATGAAGACCAGGCGATGGGCAATGGGCGATAGGCCTTCGGGAAGCCGCCGCGATTCGGCTCGGTTAAGAAGATGGCCGGAAAGCGCTCTCAGGCACTTTGTTGATTTCAGTGATTCGGTCGTGGGTTTCGAACCGCATGTTCCCCCTCACCCGTTCCCTCTCCCCCTCGGAGGGGGCGGAGGGGGAGAGGGTGTCCGGAGGACGGGTGAGGGGGAGGTTCGTGGGGAGGGAAAGTGGAATTCTGCGTCAGGTGAAAGCTGGCGCGCTAGACTTAGTGGTCAGCGGAGATCGGTGCTCCCTCTCCCCAAGAGAGAGAGCCAGGGTGAGGGGGAACGCGATTCCCAGGAATTCAAAGTGTTAGACAGTCGAGTCGTTGGGTGTCCTTTTCGATCCTTTCAGCTATGGCCCATCGGCCATCGCCTCGCCTTTACTCTGATCGAACTCATGCTGGCAATCAGCATCGCCGCCATCGTCATGGCCATCGGACTGCCCGGCTGGATCAAGGCGCTCAAGAAGGAAGGGCTCCGGAAGGCGGTCAGCGACGTCGTTGAAGGCTGCAGCCAGGCGCGGGCGCAAGCGATTCTCAAAGGGGTGCCAATGGAGTTTGTCCTGCGCGCGGAGGACGGCAGCATTTCTGTTCAGGCGGCTCGACTTTCCCGTGGCGAAGCCGTGGGGAGCGGCCAGAGCGGCGAAGGTTCTGGAAGCGCGGGCGAGTTCGCCGGAAGTTTTTCGGGCCAGTTGCCAAACGACGTCGGGGTCAAGTTGATCTACGTCAATTTTCAGGACAAGATGGAACTTCCGGAAGCGCGGGTTCGTTTTTTCCCGAACGGCACGTGCGACGAATTCACGGTGATTCTCTTTTCCCCATCCGGCGAGAAAAAGATCAGCGCGGATCTCATCACCGGGCTGACGGAGGTGGATACCATCCGATGAGAATGCGGCCGTCAAATCCTCCGATTTCGCGAAAGGCAGGACAACGCTGTTCAAGTCGAACGCGCTTTTTCCCCTCACCCCGGACCTCTCCCCAGAGGAGAGGGAGCATTCTTCGCCGCACACTCTGCAAGGCCGAGCCGCTAGGATCCTTCCACAGCGGAGTATGGGATTCCCTCTCCCCAAGGGAAAGTGCCGGGGTGAGGGGAAACGGGATGCCGATCCGACTGGTGCGGGAAATCTCACTGAAGCGCGCGCCGGAGCGCGCCTTCAGTTTGCTCGAAGTCATGATTGCGATGGCGCTGTTTTTCATGGCGGTTTTCGCGATCCTGAGCCTCACGTCGCAGAGTCTGTCTGCGGCCCGGCACCTGCAAATCTCCCACGTCGATATCGGCGGGCTGGCCGGGATGATCTCGTTGACCAACCGGGTGGAGGAAGGGCCGCTGCCCCAGGAGATCATTGCGCAATTCGAGCAGCTTAACCCGGGCTATTCCTGTGTCGGAAATATCCTGGAAGCTTCCTCCAACGGCTTGTTTCGCGTCGATTTCGAGGTGGTCGGATTGAAAGGGCAGAAAGTCGTCGGCTCCACCCTGAGCATTTTGTTGTTCCGACCGGAGTCTGCCGGCTCCGCCCGCGGCCGACTGCGCTCCTTCGCCAATCCGGGGAGGTAAGAGGCCGTGCCACTCAGCCGGAACGATTCAGTTGGAAAAGGGGAGCGCATCCGTCTCGGATGCTCCAGTCGGCGTCTCGCCGACGGGCCTGTGGCTTCGTTGCTCGTTCGGTCACAGCCCGCGGCGGGGATGCTCCCTCGCTCCCGCCTCGCCACAGGCCAAACTCAAGGCAACGCATGTATCGAAAATTCTTTGTCACAGTACTAGTGTGTTCGGCGAGACGCCGAACACTGCACGCGAGACGCGTGCGCTCCCCAGAACCAACTGAACCAGGCCTTCGCGTGCGTTCGCAGGTATTAGCGGTTTCCCGCGTCACTCGACCACAGCGCGCGTTCACTCTGGTGGAAGTCCTGCTCGCCACGGCGATCCTGGCCATGGTCATTACGGCGATCTACTCCAGTTGGGTCGCCATTTTGCGCAGCTCCAAGGTGGGCTTGAACGCGGCGGCTGAGGCGCAGCGAACCCGCGTCGCGTTGCGCGCCATCGGAGAGGCGCTCAGTTCGGCGCAGCTTTTCCTCGCCAACATTCACTATTACTGGTTTTACGCGGACACGAGCCGCGACTTTGCGGAGCTGAGTTTTGTGGCGCGGCTGCCCGCTTCTTTTCCGGGGAGCGGGATGTTCGGCGAGCAAACGCTGCGGCGCGTCAGTTTTTCGGTCGAAGCAGGAGCGAACGGGAAAAATCAATTGTTGCTCCGCCAAACCCCGCTCCTCGAAGCGCCCGAAGCCGACGCCAAGCCGTACACCATCGTCCTGGCGCCGTACGTGAATCTGTTCGCGCTCGAGTTTCTGGACACGAACCGATTCGAGTGGGTTCCGGAATGGCCTTATACGAATCGAATGCCGAAGATGGCGCGCGTCGCCGTGAGTTTTGGCGATAAGCCCTCGGGGCGGGGCAACCCGGAGGACGTCGCGATCCAGACGGTGCTCCTGTCGTCGATGGGGATTCCGCCGCAGGTTCAATTTCCGTCCGGGCGATTTGGCGGGGTGCCTGTTCGTCCCGGCACTCCGGGAGTCTCCCCACTTCCTGTGCCCGGCGTGGGCGACCGGCCCGGCACAAGGACGGTCCAGCCTCCCCGAACTGGCGCGCAGTTTCCAGGGCGCTAAGCCGTCACTATTCAGTGCGATGAAAAGCTCGCCCTCACCCCGGCCCTCTCCCCCAGGGAGAGGGAGTAACTTTTGCACACGGTGGACTCATCACTGTTTTGTGAGCGTTTCCCAGTGCGGGAAAAAGCGGTTCCCTCTCCTGGGGGAGAGGGAGAGGGTGAGGGCGATTCACCATTTCAATGAATAGATACGACTAAGCTAAGAGTGGGATCATGAAGATTTCTCCCAACACGAAACCGCGCGGCATCGCTCTGGTGATCGTCATGATCGTCATTCTGGTGCTGGCGATCATCGCGGGTGGTTTCGCGTATTCGATGAAGGTCGAGACCAAGCTCGCGCGAAACACGAGCTTTGAGGCGGACCTCGAATGGCTAGGCCGTTCGGGCGTCGAATTCGCCCGTTACATTCTGGTCCAGCATCTGAACGTGAGGACCGAGCCGTGGGATTCTTTGAATCAGAAGTGGGCCGGCGGGCCGATGGGCACGAATGAAGTTCTGGAAACGATTTCGCTGGAGAACAACGAACTCGGCGCCGGGACGTTCTCGATCAAGATCACGGATTTGGAACGGAAGTTTAACATCAATATGGTCAACGAACGGACCATCCCGTTGCTCCAGCAGGCGCTGGCTTTATTGGGCGTCAGTCCGGGTGATTCTTCCGTGATCACCGATTCCTTTCTCGACTGGATTGATCCGGATGATGATCCCCACTTGAGCGGAACTGAGAGCCGGGAGTACATGAGCAATCCCAATCCGGGCTTCACGCCCTATGTGGCGAAGAACGGGCTGATCGATGATTTGGTGGAATTGCTCATGATTCGCGGCGTGACTCCAGAGCTCTTCTGGGGTTCGTCGGGGCCAAGCCAAAACCAACCCACGTTGGTGGCCTCGGCCAGCCCATTTGCGGGTCTGGGAGCGGCGCCACCTTCCGGGCTGGCGGATGTGTTTACTTCCTTGTCGGTCGGCACGCTTAACCTCAACACGGCGCCGGCCCAGGTGCTCCAGCTTGTGCCAGGTCTCGATCCTCTGCTCGCGCAGGCCATCGTAACGGCGCGGGCGGGATGGGACGGGACCGAAGGGACGGAGGACGACATTCCGTTCCGTTCCCCGGGCGAACTCATCAATGTCCCCGGGTTGCCCCCGCAAGTCGTGCAGCAACTGGCCGGGAACTTCACGACGCGGAGCTTTACCTTCGAGGTTCTGGTGGACGCCCGCATCAATCAATACACGCGCCAGTTCGTAGCCATCCTCCGCCGCAATCCCGGCAACCCGCAGGAGGTGCAGACGTTGTTCTTCCACTGGAAGTGATCGGTTGATGCTCGCGATGGATTGGATTTGCGGTTGCGTCGGAAATACATATCTTCCCGGCGTGCGTCCGATGTGAATCCGCCACGAGCTGCACCCCATGAACCGGTAGAGACGCGTTCCACCGCGTCCCTGATATTGTTCTTTCAGTCCAAGACCTGGCGGTGTTTCCTGCGGCTCATGCTCTGCCTTCCCTGGGCCGCGGTGTCCGTCTGTGGCGCCGCGCTCCCCGCGATCACAGGTTTTTCTCCCGCGAGCGGCGGGCCCGGGGCAAGTGTCATGATCGATGGCGTGAATTTCAACCGCGTTGTTGAAGTGCGGTTCAACACCGACGTGGCCTTGTTCACCGCGGTTTCCCCATTTCAGGTAATCGCCACCGTGCCGTTGGGAGCCACGACGGGACCGATCAGCGTGACCACGTCCCTGGGAACAGCCGTCGCTTCGGTTCCTTTCCGGGTGGCTCCTTGGATTTCGAGCTTCACGCCCACCAATGGTGCGCCGGGCTCGACCGTGATCATTGAGGGGGCGAATTTCACGGAGGCAACAGACGTCCGTTTTAACGGCACGAACGCCGCGTTTGTCGTGACCGGACAGAACCAAATTCAGGCCTACGTGCCCTCCGGAGCGACCTCTGGATTTATCGCGGTGAGTACCTCCGTTGGCACGGGCGCCAGCACCAACCATTTTGTCGTTACGGGAACCGAACCGATCATCACCGATTTTTCTCCAACCAACGGCGTCGCTGGAACCCGGGTCGTGCTGGAAGGCCGGTATTTCAAAGGAGCCACAGCCGTGAAATTCAATGGCGTCAATGCCGCCTCTTTTTTTGTCACGGCGCCGACTCAAATCAGCGCCACAGTTCCGTCTGGCGCCAGCACGGGGCCGATCACGGTTTCCAACCTTTCCGGGACCGGCGCGAGTTCCGTTCCATTCGTGGTGACCGCCGCGCCGGTGATCACGGATTTCTCCCCGGCGTCGGGCCCGCCTGGGACGACGGTTGTCATCGAAGGCGCGAATTTCCTTGGCGCCACTGGGGTTAAATTCAACGGTGTCACCTCGCTTAGTTTTTCCGCCCCGTCGGCGACCCAGATCAGTGCCGTTGTTCCTTTGGGGGCGGCCACGGGACCAATTAGTGTGGTGACGCCGAAAGGGGCCGGAGCCAGCCCGAAACCCTTCGTGGTCACAACCAGCCCAGTTGTCACGGAATTCACACCGACGAACGGGCCGCCCGGAACGGTGGTCACAATCGACGGAGTCAACTTCAGCGGACTTTTGACCGTGAAGTTCGGCGGTGTCGCCGCCAGCGTCAGCGCGCTGGTTAGCCCGACTCAGATTCGATCCACGGTGCCGGCCGTAGCAATTACGGGCTCGATCAGTGTGACGACTTCCCAAGGCACTGGCGCGAGCACGAACCAGTTTGTTGTTGTTGCGGAGAAACCTTTTGTCACCGGATTCACTCCCGCGGTTGGAGCGCCTGGAACGGCAGTTTTGCTCCACGGACTGAATTTTCTCGGTGCAACGGCTGTGAAGTTCAACGGATTGAACGCCAACTTCGCCGTTACGGCGCCGACGCAGATTACATGCACCGTTCCACCGGGCGGCACCACCGGGCCTTTAAGTGTGACGACCGCGGCGGGATCTTCTGTCAGCGCTGACGTTTTCATTGTCGCTCCGGTCATCGCTGGTTTTTCTCCGACGAATGGCGTGCCGGATACGCCTGTAATCCTTCGCGGAACCAACTTCACGCAGGTATTGGCGGTCCGCTTCAATGGGGGCGCGGCGACGTTCACAAATACTTCGCCAAACGAAATCCTGGCTTGGGTTCCTATCGAAGCCACGACCGGGTCGATCAGCGTCACGACGCCGGCCGGGATTGTGGCGAGCGCGAGCCCGTTCGTCTTGCTCCCGGAGATCACCAGTCCGGTCCGATTGAGCATCAAACCTGTGGCAGGTCGGCAGGTGCTTTTGTCCTGGCCTGCGGCGGGCTGGAGATTTCAGGTGCAATCGAGCGACCGCATCGCCGGTTCGACATGGTTGCCGGTGACCAATCGCTCATCGGTCACCGGGGACCAGCGGCAAGTGACCCTTGGCCTGACGAATCAAGCCCGCTTCTTCCGTCTGTCTAGTATAGCGTTTCGTTAATCAATCGACAGATAACGCGGGCTTAGCAGGGCGAATTTTTTCCAACGGTGCATCACGGGTGCTGCGTTGATCTCGGCAATGCCTTCCAGGATTCGTTGGCGAAGCTCCTCCCAGGAATGGACTCGAATGCTCCTGAGAAAGGTGCGCGACATTTTTCCAAAGAGCGTTTCGACCAGATTCCCTTGGGTTCGAGGCTCGTAGGATCGGTTCAGAACATCTGCAGTTGGCCGCACTCCGGGTTCAGCTTGGATCACACCCCAAGGGAGAGGGCCGGGGTGAGGGGGAAGGCGACGTGCAAACACCAGGATGTCGCCACGGAAAACAGCCAGGAACCGCTTTGCGCCTCAGTTCACCACGTTCTGGGGTTTCCCCGCCAGGAACGCCTGAACATTTGACACGGCCATGTCCATGAGCCGCGCGCGCGCGGAGCGAGTGGCCCAGGAAATGTGCGGCGTGATCAAGCAATTCTTCGCCATGAACAGCGGGTTGTCCGGCAAGGGCGGCTCCACCGCCAGCACATCCACGCCGGCGCCGGCAATTTGTCCGGCGTTCAATGCCTCCGCCAGCGCCGCTTCATCAACGAGCGGTCCCCGGCTGGTATTGATCAGGAAGGCGCTGCGTTTCATGCGCGCCAGGCGCTCGGCGTTGACAAGATGTTTTGTTTCGGGAGTGAGCGGACAATGCAGACTGACCACGTCGCTTTTCGTGAAGACGGTATCCAGGTCCACGAATTGAACCCCGGGCGGGAGATCTTTGGGCACGATGACGTCAGAAGCCAGCACTTTCATTCCCATCGCCAGCGCGACCTCGCTCACGGCTCGCCCGATTCGGCCATAGCCCGCCAGCCCCATTGTCAATCCGTCCAGTTCGATCAAAGGGAAATCCCAGTAACACCAATCCGGATTCTTGCTCCACCGTCCGTCGCGAACCGTCTGCGCGTGATGCGCGACGTGCTGCGTGAGTTCCAGCAACAGCGCGAAGGTCATTTGCGCCACGGACCGCGTGCCGTAAGTCGGAATGTTGGTGACCGGAATGTTTCGCTCCCGGGCCGCGGCCACATCGACGATATTGTAGCCCGTAGCGAGCACGCCGATGTACTGGAGCTTCGGGAGCCGGGCGATTTCCTCGCGGCCAAGGACGGTTTTGTTGGTCAGGACCAACTCCGCCCCGGCCGCGCGCGCGACGGTTTGGTTCGCCGGCGTGCGGTCGAACACATCGCAACTTCCCAGCGCGGCGAGTTGGTCCCAATTCAGGTCTCCCGGATTGAGGGTGAATCCGTCAAGAACGACAATTTTCATGTTCGCGATCAGCTAATACTTCGCCACGACCTTGCCGGCGCCAATGCCCAGCGCGCTGGCCACTTCGCGAGCCTTCGCGAGCATCAGTCCGGATTCGCTGGCCACGGCGACAAATTGAAATCCTTCGTCGATCCGGCGTTTCGCCGTGGCCGCGTCCAACACGTGAATCCCCGGCGCAACCCCGTGCTTTTTCGCGGTCTTCAGGATGTGTTGGACGGCTTGCACGTACTCTTTGCTATCGCTGTCGAACACCGGTTTCTGGCCCATCGATTTGTGCAGGTCATTCGGGCCGATGAAGACCACGTCGATGCCGGACACACTCAGGATTTCATCCGCGGCTTCGACGGCCTGAATTTGCTCGGCCATCACGACCACGAGAATCTCTTCGTTCGCGCGGTCGTAGTAAGTGGCGGGATCGGTTTCGAAATTTACGGCATGGAGCTGGCCGCCGATGGTGCGCTGCCCTTGCGGCGCGTAACGTGCCGCGTTGACGGCCGCCTCGGCTTCCGCGCGGCTGTTGACCAACGGCACGACGATGCCCCAGGCGCCGGTGTCCAGAACGCGCTTGATATTCTGGACGTTGTTCAACGGCACGCGCGCGAGCGGCGCGGGACCGCTGGCCGAGATGATGGCAAAACATTGCGCGGCCGTTTCCATGGAAAACGGCGTGTGCTCCATCTCAATCGTCAGCCAGTCGAATCCCGTTCGGGCCATCAACTGCGCGGAAACCGGGGACGGCAGGGTCAGCCAGGTGCCGATGCTCGGTTCGCCGCGTTTCAATTTCGCCCGGACATGATTTTGTTTCATGCGTAAATAAGTGGCGTCGCACCGATATTTCGGATTTCGGATTTCGACGTTCGGGTTGTTCGGGGTTATCTGGTCAGGCCAACTGAGCGCGCAGCGCCGACGAACTCAGCACTTCCGGATTCACCAAGGATTGCGGTCGCTTCCCGTTCATCAAATCCAGAATGGCCTGGGCGGCCGCGAGGCTGACGCGGGTTCCGTTTTCGCGAGCGAAAGACGCCAGGTGCGGGGTGAGCAAGACGTTTGGCGCAAAGCGGAGCGGATGATCCGAGGGCAGCGGTTCCTTCGCGAACGTGTCCAGCGCCGCGCCCGCGATCCAACCCTCCTGCAACGCGCGGACCAGCGCCGCTTCGTCGATCAGCGCACCGCGCCCGGCATTGATCAGGAAGGCGCTTTTCTTCATTTGCCGAAATTCTTTTTCGCTGAGCAAGCCCCGGCTTTGCGGGGTGAGCGCCGCGTGCAGCGTGACGAAGTCGCTTTCTGCGAGCAGATCGTCCAGCGCCACCATTTTGATGCCGAGTTTTTCGGCTTCGGGCGTCGTCACGAGATCGCAGCCCAGCAACTTCAAGCTGAACCCGGCGGCTCGCCGCGCCACCGCCAGACCGATGCGTCCGCAACCGACGATGCCGAGCGTCTTGCCCGAAACGTCGCTCCCCCAAAATAGTTTCCAATCGCCTTTCGCCATCCAGGCGTGGCCTTCGTGAACGCGCCGCGCCAACGCCAGGAGCATCGCGAACGTGTAGTCCGCGACGGTTTCATTCAGCAGGCCAGGCACGTATGCCACGGCAATGCCCAGGCGGCTCGCCGCCGCGACGTCGATCGAATCGTAACCGACGCCCCAGCGAGAAATGATTTTCAAACGGGACGCTTGAGGAGAGCGCAGGGCCGACTCGGAATACTGATCCGGGCTGCACAACACGGCATCCACGCCCTCCAGCAACGGCAGAAGTTCGGGTTCGGGAAACGGGCCAAATCGAGGCGGGACCACGACTTCGCATCCCGCGCTCTGGAGAGCTTCCATGGCTAACCCG
>Ga0233424_10002340_pt1 | contig 13739 bp, 14 predicted proteins | sample Watercolumn_Towu_FD_181011 | JGI IMG/M metagenome (GOLD analysis project Ga0233424, IMG submission 181011) | Freshwater microbial communities from Lake Towuti, South Sulawesi, Indonesia - Watercolumn_Towuti2014_125_MG | ecosystem: Environmental > Aquatic > Freshwater > Lake | place: Indonesia...
GCGATCTTGCAAGCACTGACGATCAAAAAACCGACTCTTCCCGCCCAGTTGACCCTGCTGTAGTGGCACATTTCAAACGTGCACCTATATGAATCAACACGTTACAAAATTAACTGTCGAACTCGGGCAGCCTATTCTTGTTTGTCAAAACACAGCAGATTGATCTTGGCAAAAGGGAGGCGTCCATATAAATCCAACATGACTTGCTGGGATGAACTGCGCATGCTCAGAAGGGCTGCGATCAGCTTAGGCAGAGGCAGGCAGCGTGTGCGGGTGAAGGCATTGGGATGCTCTGGCAATCGAGCATTGGCTGCGAACTCAGCGCTGTGGATGCGTTGGCAGAGTTGGTCAAAAAGCGAACTAAGGGTAAACCCTAAATTTTGTTACCGTATTCATGGTCGTCTTAGGCAACATTTTCAAAATAAATTGTTTGAAATCAACAGGTTAGGATGCAATTATAGCTTAACTTCGGTGGATTGAGGCTGGCAGGGATAGGCTGACTACAGAATTAGCTTGTCTTGGTATCGCATGGAGCCCGTTGTTATTCACTCAGGGTCTTGGCTTTTTTGGCAAGATTTGGGACTTGCTCCGCATGCACCTGATGGGGGTGTATATCGCCCTTCGGTTCAAGTCCAAAGTGGTTCATGCGACGAACTCGCCCGAATGGTACTTGGCCTGTTAACAGACGGGATTCTGAAATCATTTTTATGCAGGTTTAGAGGTTAGTATGGGGGCTGGCGTTCTTTATATTTCCTACGATGGCATGTTAGAGCCTCTAGGTCAATCACAAGTACTCGCTTATCTCAAAGTGTTAGCTACGGACCGCCCGATCCACCTGATAAGTTTTGAGAAGGGAAGCGATTGGGCCAATGTTACAGAACGAAAGCGATTAGCACATTTAATTGCAGCGTCAGGTATCGTTTGGCATCCCCTCCGTTACCACAAGAAGCCATCAGCCATTGCGACGGCTTGGGACATCGCTCTAGGCACTGCGTTGGGTTGCCATCTAATTGCAAGGCATCACCTAAAGATTGTGCATGCACGCTCCTATGTGCCATCGGTAATGGCCCTGATAATAAAACGCTTGACGGGCGCGCGATTTGTATTTGATATGCGGGGTTTTTGGGCTGATGAACGCGTGGATGGTGGCTTGTGGCCTAGGAGCGGGCGCATGTACCGGATAGCAAAGTGGTTCGAGCGGCAGTTTTTGCTCGGTGCCGATCACGTAGTTTCACTGACATATGCGGCGGTGCAGATAATAAAGGGGTTTGACTATCTTCAAGGTCGTATGCCACCCTTCACGGTTATACCCACATGCGCAGACCTAGGGCGTTTCAAGCCCGCTGACACTCCGTTGCGAGAAGATCCCTTTGTTTTGGGCTATGTAGGCACCGTGGGGACTTGGTACTTGTTCGACTAGGTGGTCACGTGTGTCGCCGCTTTGCTTCGTATCAAGCCCGATGCGCAGTTCCTCGTCGTTAACCGTGGCGAGCACGACTACATCCGCCAGCGTCTTCGAGCGGCCGGGGTACCAGAATCCGCTATAGAAATTACGTCGGCCTCCCATGCAGAGGTTCCCACGGTGATGGCGCGCATGCATGCGGGCATCTTTTTTATCAAACCGGCATACTCAAAGCAAGCGTCTGCGCCCACTAAGTTGGCTGAGTTCCTGGGTTGTGGCATTCCATGTCTAGGCAACGCGGGTGTAGGAGATATGGCAGAAATATTACAAGAAAACGGTGCTGGGGTCGCCATTGTCCGGTTTGACGCCCAAAGTCTGAAAGATGGGCTGCTGCAGCTGCTAGCCTTGTTAGAAGACCCCGGAACAAAACAACGATGCGTTGAGACGGCCCGCAAGCACTTCTCGCTGGATGAGGGCGTGCAGCGTTATGCGATTTTATATAGGAGTATGCTGAGGTCTAAGTGATGAAACACCGCATAATTTGTTTTACAAAATACACCCGCGCCGGTGCCAGCAGTCGCTATCGCATCTACCAATACCTGCCGGTTCTCGAAGCTGCTGGCCTGAGCCTATCCATCTCCACGCTCTTCGACAGCGATTACCTCACGTACAAGTATGCCCATGGCCACGCCAGCATCAGGTACGTGCTGCGTGCCTTCGCCAGGCGTCTATGGGCAGTACTGACGGTGCCGCGCGAAGCGGTCGTGGTCATTGAAAAAGAGCTGCTGCCCTGGTTCCCCGCCGTACTGGAACGTTGGTTGGCTTGGCGCGGATGCCGCATGATGGTGGACTATGACGACGCCATCTTTCATCAGTATGACGCTCACCGCAACCCGTGGGTACGCCGACTCCTCGGGCGCAAAATTGCCACCGTGATGAGGCTGTCGCATACCGTGGTGGCGGGCAACGCCTATCTGGCCGACTACGCCTGCCGCGTCGGAGCGTCGCGGGTGGTGGTGATTGCTACGGTGGTTGACCTGGCGCGCTACGCGGTGAAGGACACAGCACGCATATCGAAAGTATTCACCATTGGCTGGATCGGCTCGCCCAGCACTGCGCGCTACCTGCACGCCATCGCACCAGCGCTGGCGCAGGTGTGCCAGGGTGACCGCGCGCGGGTGCGCCTGGTGGGCTCGGAACCGGTTGAGTTGCCGGGCGTGCCGGTGGACGTGATCGCCTGGAGCGAGGAGACCGAGGTGGACGAGATTCGGGGCTTCGACGTCGGCATCATGCCGCTGTCTGACGAGCTCTGGGAACACGGCAAGTGCGGGTTCAAGTTGATCCAATACATGGCCTGCTGCCTGCCGGTTGTGGCATCGCCTGTTGGAGTGAACACTACTATCGTCGAACACGGTTTCAATGGTTTTCTAGCCACGTCAGCCGAAGAATGGGCGCAGGCTTTGTGCACGCTGGCAGCAGATTCGGCATTGCGCCACCGCATGGGCCAAGCGGGACGGGCCAAAGTAGATCGCGGGTACAGCCTGCAGATATCTGCGCCCCGTTTGACTGCCTTGCTACAAGAAGTTACAGACAATAAAGGGGGCTGATTGTATGTGCGGACTAACTGGTTTGTTAGGGGCACCTGACAGCCGCGGCCTTGCCGAAACAGCAAGGCAGATGGCAAACACCATCGTCCACCGTGGACCGGATGATATCGGCGCTTGGGCGGATGAAGCAGCCGGTCTGGCGCTAGGCCATCGCCGTTTGGCCATCATCGACCTCTCTGCTGCTGGGCACCAACCTATGCACTCAACCAGCGGGCGCTGGGTGATTGCCTTCAACGGTGAGGTGTACAACCACTTGGCCTTACGTACCGAGTTGCAAGCACTGGGCGCTGCGCCCAATTGGCGCGGGCATTCCGATACCGAGACGCTGCTGGCGGGCTTTGAGTGCTGGGGGATTAAGACCACACTGCAGCGCTGCGTGGGCATGTTCGCGATTGCGCTGTGGGATCGCGAAACGCGCACGCTCACCCTGGTACGCGACCGTTTAGGCGAAAAACCTCTTTATTACGGCTGGGTTGGGCAAGGCGAACAACGCGCGTTCGTGTTCGGTTCCGAGCTTAAAGCGCTGAAGGCTTACCCCAGCTTTGATGCCCCTGTCTGCCGCCAAGCATTGGTGCAGTACCTGCGCTTCATGTATGTGCCGGCGCCGCGCAGTATTTACCACGGTATTTACAAACTGGAGCCGGGGTGCCTGCTGTCTATCACAGGTACACCGCCTCTCCAGGTGCCAACTCAACCGGTACGACCCGGGGAGAGTCACGGCAGCCTGCAAGTACAGCGCTGGTGGTCGCTGGCAAGCACGGTAGAAAAGGGAGCTCGCCATCCCGAGACCGACGAAGTTGAGGCGCTTCGCCTGTTGAAGACGCAGCTAACCGAAACGGTCAGTCTGCAGTCACTCGCCGACGTGCCGCTGGGGGCGTTTCTCTCTGGCGGGGTGGACTCGTCCGCCATCGTAGCCCTGATGCAGTGCGAATCGTCACGCCCGATCAAGACCTTCACCATTGGATTTGATGAGGCCGGTTTTGATGAATCGCCCCACGCGTTGGCCGTGGCCCGCCACTTGGGAACCGAGCACCACGAGATGCGTGTCAGCGCACAGATGGCGCAAGGCATCATACCCCGCTTACCCCATATTTACGATGAGCCTTTTGCCGACTCGTCGCAGATACCCGCCCATCTGGTATGCCAGGTCGCACGCCAGCATGTCACTGTAGCTTTGAGTGGCGACGCGGGAGATGAGTTGTTTGGGGGGTATAACCGCTATTTCTGGGGGCCCAAAATCTGGAACAAGGTGGCGTGGTTACCCATGCCAGCGCGGCAGGTCATGGGAAAGCTGCTGACATCCATATACACAGACGCATGGGACGCCATGGGCAAACTCTTGGGGTTAGCATCCGGTACTGATGGTGTATCGCGTTTTAGGGACAAAGTGCACAGATTGGGTGCGTGTATGCAAACCGTGCGCAGTATTGATGATCTCTACCGCAGCCTGGTGTCGGAATGGCAAGACCCGGCCAGCCTGGTGCGCGGCACCGGTGGATTGCTTCTAGAGCCTTCCAGTAGACTGGACGACCCGATGCTTACCATGGGGCTGGGTAATGCTGCCCTGCGCATGATGGCCCTGGACACCATGACCTATCTGCCCGACGACATTTTGTGCAAGGTGGACCGCGCGGCCATGGCCTGCAGTCTCGAGACGCGAGTTCCCTTCCTCGATCATCGTGTTGTGGAAATGGCATGGCGCCTGCCCCTCAATATGAAGATTCGCGGCAATGTGGGCAAATGGGCTTTGCGCCAGGTGCTTTACCGGCATGTGCCGAAGGAGTTGATTGAACGCCCCAAAGCCGGTTTTGCCATCCCGATCGGCCAGTGGTTGCGTGGTCCGCTGCGCGCCTGGGCCGAAGACTTGCTGGCCGAACACCGCCTGCAATCAGAAGGCTATTTGCACGCTGGCCCCATACGCAAAGCCTGGTCCGAGCATTTGAAAGGCCATCGCGACAACACAGCCAAGCTGTGGGCGGTGCTGATGTTCCAGGCTTGGCTTGAGGCAACGCACTGATATGTGGTTGTATTGGCTACTTTTTGTGTTGGTGAGTTGGTCGGTGCTAACTCATATGCGCCAGGTGCATGTGTCCGTGAGCGAGTCGAGTTGGAAGCCCGCAACCTTGGGCCAAGGCTGGTTTTGGTTGTTATTTACGGTGATAGGTTTTAGGCACGAAGTTGGCGGCGATTGGGTTAACTACTTAGAGCATATTGAAATTGCTGCGCAACAGGATTTTAGCGAGGTGGCATTCGGTCCTGATCCTGCGTACCACATCCTTAACTGGTTCGCCGCGCATTATTTTGGAGGCATATATTTAGTCAATCTGATATGCGGGGCGGTGTTTGCTTGGGGTTTGGTGGTTTTTTGCCGTAATTTACCCCGCCCTTGGCTGGCATTGCTTGTGGCAGTACCCTATTTGATTACAGTCGTGGCCATGGGCTATTCCCGCCAAGGCGTTGCAATAGGCTTGGCTATGTTGGGTTTGGTGGCGTTGTTGAATGGCCGTATTGCTGCATTCGTTTTGTGGATCGCTTTCGCTGCGTTATTCCACAAGTCCGCAGTTGTTTTGATGCCTTTAGCTGTGTTTTCTGGTAGCAAACATCGTTTTATTACGTTAAGTGGTATATTTTTTTCAACGGCATTGCTTTTTGTATTGTTGCTGCAAGAATCGGCGGAGGCATTGATTCAAAATTATATCGATGCGGAAATGGAGTCGTCCGGTGCGGCTATTCGTATAGCCATGAATGCCTTGCCTGCCGTTGTTTTTTTGATATGGCGTAAGCGCTATGCAATGACGGAACGGCTATGCAGTTTTTGGACATGGGTATCTTTTGGGGCACTGGTTTTTGTCGGGCTGTTGTTGGTTTCGCCATCGTCTACGGCAGTCGATCGCGTTGCTTTGTACTGGATTCCCTTGCAATTGGTGGTTTGGTCTCATTTTCCAGATGTGATGGGGCGGCCAGGACAACGTAATTCGTTTTGGGTTGTCGCGGTAGTGGCTTACAGTGCCGCTGTACTGTTTGTATGGCTTTTTTTTGCAACTCACGCTTATGCTTGGCTGCCTTACCAGTTTTACCCTTGGGTTTGGCTCTGGTCTTGATCGCTTGAGCATTGCAATACCTGACGCGACACACCAAGCTCCTCTATGTGTAATAAAACCACAATGCGTAATCCAAAGCTGGTAATTGCATTAAACACGACTTGGAATCTAGTCAATTTTCGCGCGGGTCTGATACGGGCGTTAATTGAGATGGGTTATGAAGTTGTTGCTGTTGCCCCCCCTGATGAATATGTTGCACGTTTGGAGGCGTTAGGTTGCCGCTTTATCGCTTTGCCCATGGACAACAAGGGTACGCATCCTGGGCGGGATTTCCTGTTGTTTTGGCGTTTCTATCGTTTACTGAATCGAGAGCGCCCACAGGTTTATCTTGGCTATACCGTCAAGCCGAATGTGTACGGTTCGCTGGCGGCACATGCCATAGGTATTCCGGTAATTAATAACATTGCCGGGCTGGGGGCGGTGTTTATCAAGGGCGGTTGGCTAACCCGTCTGGTGCGTGGCTTGTATCGGCTGGCTTTGGCGCGATCGGTTACGGTGTTTTTTCAGAATGACGATGACCGGCAGCTGTTTGTCTCGGGCGGGCTGTTGTCCGATATGGTTGCTGATCTACTGCCTGGCTCGGGTGTTGATCTAGAGAAATTTCAACCCTGCCCATTGCCCGCGAGACCTGTGGTGCGTTTCTTATTGATCGCCAGGATGTTGTGGGATAAGGGGGTTGGTGAATACGTTGAAGCCGCACGCCTGCTTAAGCAACGCGGCATTGAATCAGAGTGCTGTCTGTTGGGTTTTCTCGATGTGCAAAATCCAGCAGCCATCTCGCGCAAGCAGATGGATGATTGGGTGGCTGAGGGGGTTGTGCGTTACCTTGGCGTGAGTGACGACGTTAGAGAGGAAATTACTCAAGCCGACTGCGTAGTCCTTCCCTCGTACAGGGAAGGCATCCCAAGAACCTTACTCGAAGCCGCCGCCATGGCGCGGCCCATTGTGACAACCGATTCTGTCGGCTGCCGTGATGTCGTCGATGACGGTGTTAATGGCTACCTGTGTAAGCCCCAAGACGCTTCTGAACTTGCTGAAAAAATGGAGCGCATTGTGTCCATGACCAATGCTGAGCGGGTAGCGATGGGCCTGCTCGGTCGCAAAAAGGTAGGGCGACAGTTCGATGAAGAAATAGTGATTCGCAAGTATCTCGAGGCTATTGAGATAGCCATTTGCAAAAATGATTTTTTGAGCGCTGAGCCACAAACATGACAATTCTGGTAACCGGCGGTGCCGGCTTTATAGGCAGCAATTTCGTGCTCGACTGGGTGGCCCAGAGCCATGAGCCGATCGTCAACCTCGACAAACTCACCTATGCCGGCAACCTAGAGAACCTGGCCCAGCCTGCAGAACGATGTCCGCCATGTGTTTGTGCAGGGCGACCTGGGTGACCGTGTCCTAGTGGACTGCCTGCTGGCCCAGCACCGCCCCCGTGCCGTGCTGCACTTCGCGGCCGAAAGCCACGTGGACCGCTCCATCCACGGTCCCGAAGACTTCATCCAGACCAACATCGTCGGCACCTTCCGCCTGCTTGAAGCAGTCCGCGCCTACTGGGCCGGTTTGCCCAAGGCCGACAAAACCGCCTTCCGTTTCCTGCACGTCAGCACCGACGAGGTCTACGGCACCTTATCCCCGGACGATCCGCCGTTTGCGGAAACCAACCCCTACGAGCCCAACAGCCCGCATTCGGCCAGCAAAGCCGCGAGCGACCACCTGGTGAGGGCCTGGTACCACACATACGGCCTGCCGGTGCTCACCACCAACTGCAGCAATAACTACGGTCCGTTCCACTTCCCCGAGAAGCTGATCCCGCTGATGATCGTCAACGCACTGGCGGGCAAGAGCCTGCCGGTCTATGGCGACGGAATGCAGGTGCGCGACTGGCTCTACGTCAAGGACCACTGCAGCGCGATCCGCCGCGTGCTGGAAGCCGGTCGCCTGGGCGAGACCTACAACATCGGGGGCTGGAACGAAAAGCCCAACATCGAGATTGTGCACACCGTCTGCTCCTTGCTGGACGAACTGCGTCCCAGGGCCGACGGTAGCAGTTACAAAGCGCAGATCACCTTTGTGCAAGACCGCCCGGGCCACGACCGACGCTACGCCATCGATGCGCACAAGATTGAGCGCGAAGTCGACTGGAAACCGGCCGAGACCTTTGAGACCGGCATCCGCAAGACGGTGCAGTGGTATCTGGACTACCCCGAGTGGGTAGCCAATGTTCAAAGTGGCGCTTACAGAGAATGGGTAGCCAAACAATACGAGGGAGCAACCCAATGACACGCAAAGGCATCATTTTGGCCGGAGGTTCTGGTGCCCGGCTTTACCCAGTAACACAGGCGGTGAGCAAACAGCTTATGCCAGTGTATGACAAACCTATGGTTTATTACCCGCTCAGCACCCTGATGCTCAGCGGCATTCGCGATGTGCTGTTGATTAGCACCCCGCACGACACACCACGTTTTGCCGAGCTGTTGGGTGATGGGGCGCGCTGGGGCATGAACATCCAGTACGCGGTGCAGCCCAGCCCTGATGGGCTTGCTCAGGCCTTTATCGTCGGCCGAGATTTTGTGGGCAACCACCCAAGCGCGCTGGTTCTGGGCGACAACATTTTCTACGGGCACAACCTAGTCAAGCAACTGCACAGCGCAGGCGAGCGCACCAGCGGCGCCAGCGTGTTTGCTTACCATGTCCACGACCCCGAACGGTACGGCGTGGTGGTGTTTGATTCACAGCAGCGAGCCGTCAGCATCGAAGAGAAGCCCAAGGCGCCCAAGAGCAGCTACGCGGTGACCGGGCTGTACTTTTACGACCAGCAGGTGTGCGACATTGCCGCAGACATCAAGCCATCTGCGCGGGGTGAGCTGGAAATCACCGATGTGAACCGCCGCTACCTGGAACAGGGCCAGCTAAGCGTGGAGATTATGGGTCGGGGTTATGCGTGGCTTGACACGGGTACTCACGACAGCCTGCTGGAAGCAGCCAGCTTCATCGCGACCCTGCAAAAACGCCAGGGCCTGCAAGTGGCTTGCCCTGAGGAAATTGCATTCCGCCAGGGTTGGATCAACGCCGAGCAGCTGGCAGCATTGGCAGACCCTTTGAAAAAGAACGGCTATGGGCAGTATCTGCTCAGCCTGTTGAAGTGAGCTGAGTCATGCCCTACACAGTAACGCCAACCGCGCTGCCAGAAGTACTGATTTTGGAGCCCAAGGTCTTCGGTGACGACCGGGGCTTCTTCTTCGAGAGCTACAACCAGCGCGACTTCCAGCAGGCCGCCGGGCTAGAGGTGGCCTTCGTGCAGGACAACCACAGCAAATCCGGCCAAGGGGTGCTGCGTGGTCTGCATTATCAGATTCAGCACCCGCAGGGCAAACTGGTGCGGGTGACACAGGGCGTCGTGTTTGATGTGGCCGTTGACATGCGCCGCTCATCCCCCAACTTTGGCAAGTGGGTGGGCGTTGAACTGTCGGCCGACAACAAGCGCCAGCTGTGGGTGCCATCGGGATTTGCCCATGGCTTTGTAGTCATCAGCGAGTCGGCCGAGTTTCTGTACAAAACCACCGAATACTGGTACCCCGAACATGAGCGCAGCCTTTTATGGTGCGATCCAACTGTCTGTGTGCAGTGGCCTGTGAGTGGCGAGCCCAAACTTGCAAACAAAGACGCAGCAGGCAAGGTGTTTGCCGAGGCTGATTATTTCGATTAATGAAGAGATACGTTAAATGCAGACCATAAATGTAATCGGCGGCAGTGGGTTTATCGGGACTCGCTTAGTCCGCAGGCTAAGGAGTAAAGAGCAACTAGCGGTGCAAATTACTGACAAAGCGCCGAGTAAGTTGCACCCTGATCTAGTCACCTTGGGGGATGTCAGATCGGTTGAACAGCTTCGGACATCGATTGCCAGTGGATCTGTAATCGTCAATTTGGCTGCTGAGCATCGCGATGATGTTCGGCCTTTAAGTCTTTATGAGGAAGTCAACGTTGGGGGCGCGAAAAACATTTGCACCGTGGCACGCGAAAAAGGTGTGCAGACGATTATCTTTACCAGCACCGTTGCTGTGTATGGTTTTGCCCTAATCGGAACAGATGAGTCTGGAAAAATAGCCCCCTTTAACGACTACGGGCGCACCAAGTACGAAGCTGAGCTGGTTTTTAAAGCTTGGCAAGCTGAAGCACCAACCGAGCGGACTTTGGTAATCATTCGCCCCACAGTCGTCTTTGGAGAGCAGAACAGGGGCAACGTTTATAACCTGCTGCGACAGATTGCTTCAGGCAAGTTTGTGATGGTAGGCAACGGTGAGAACCGAAAATCCATGGCCTATGTTGAGAACGTCGCTGCATTTATCGAATACAGCATGAGCTTCAGGCCCGGTGTGCACATCTACAACTTCATCGACAAGCCTGACTTCACGATGAATAACCTGGTTGCTAACATCAATCGCATACTTGGTCGGCCAGAGAAAATTGGCTTCAGACTTCCCTTCGCTGTTGGGTACATGATTGGCAAAGGCTTCGATCTGGTTGCAGCGCTGACTGGAAAGCGATTCGCGATCAGTTCGATTCGCGTCAAGAAGTTCTGTGCGAACTCTGTTTACAACACGGCCATTGACCAAACCGGCTTCGTTCCTCCTGTGCCCCTCGAGAAAGCTCTCGCTCAGACGGTTCGGTATGAGTTCATGGAGTCAAATGAACATGAGGGTGTGTTCTACACTGAGTGATCTCGTCACAAGATTTCATGTTTTGACGTGCGGATTCGTTGAAGGTTGGACAATCACCCGAATCCGGGCGTGTCTGAAATTTTGTGTTCGAGGCGCTGAAAGACTTGTCCACGGTGGCGGTCGTCGCTTGCGACGAACGACCGACGCGGTGGTCAAGTCGGTGCCACATCTTACGCGGCAACCTTTGTGAAGCGATCTTCGTAGAGGATCGCAAACTGATTCATCGCTTCCTTCCAATCTCTGCTGGCACGTCCCCAATCGGCGGTGATGTTTCTGAGCGCCAGCCAAATCAGTTTGTTGGCGGCATCGTCGCTCGGGAAATGGCCGCGCGTTTTGATGATTTTGCGCAGCCTGGCGTTGATGCTCTCGATGGCGTTGGTTGTGTAGATCACCCGGCGCACCGCGGGTGGAAATGCGAAGAACGGAATCACATGGCTCCACGCCCGACGCCAGGCGGCCACCACCGTGGGAAACTTCCTACCCCAGGCGCTGGCCTCAAACTCGTCCAGTGCGGCCTGGGCCGAATCGGCACTGGGTGCGGTGTAAATGGGTTTGATGGCCGCAGCCAGCGCTTTGCGCTCTTTCCAGCTGGCGTAGTCCAGGCTGTTGCGGATCAGGTGCACGATGCACGTTTGCAGCGTGGTGGCTGGGAACACCGTGCCCAGGGCCTCGGCCATGCCTTTGAGGCCATCGGTGACGGCGATCAGGATGTCGGCCACGCCGCGGGTCTTCAAGTCGTTGAACACCTTCATCCAGAACTTGGCCCCTTCAGTGCCCTCGATCCACAGGCCCAGGATGTCGCGCGTGCCGTCGGGCAGTATTCCCAGGGCCAGGTATATGGCCTTGTTGCGCACCACTGCATCCTCGCGCACCTTGACGCGCAGCGCGTCGAAAAAGACCACCGGGTACATCGGTTCGAGTGGCCTCGACTGCCAGGCCGTGACCTCAGCCATGACCGCATCGGTGACCGAACTGATGAACTCAGCCGACACCTCCACCGCATAGCTCTCCAGCAGGAAGCCCTGTATCTCGCGCATGGTCATGCCACGCGCGTACATGGCCACAATCTTGTCGTCAAAGCCGGTGAAGCGGCGCTCGTGCTTGGGGATGAGCACTGTCTCAAAGCTGCCATTACGGTCACGCGGAACTTCAATGCGCAGAGGTCCGGTGTCGGTGAGCACTGTCTTGGCACTCTTGCCGTTGCGCTGGTTGGCCGCACCGTCGGGCTTGTCCTGATCGGCTCTGTAGCCAAGGTGGTGGCTCAGCTCCGCGCCCATGACGCGCTCGATCAGCGCCTTCTTGAACGCCAGCGAGGCAGCGTTGACCTGCTCGCCGCTCATGGGGCCACTGACAAACTGGTCGATCAGCTCATTCGGTATCTTGGCCAATGCTGCGCTGCGCGCAGCTATCGCCGCATTCTTCATCTTCGTCTTGCTCGGCATAAATACTCCTGTGAGTCATGTTATGCCTCAAACACAAAATTCAGGACAGGCTCCCCGAATCATTCCTCACTGATACTCAGCAGTACCCAGGCGTTGAGAGAATTGGTTCGAAACTAGTCGCCTCTGCACCACCAATTCTAAAACCCAACCCTAACCGGTTGGGTTTTTTCTTGCCCGGAACGCCAGCACTGGCGGGGCTTTCGGCCGGGTCTGGTGTTTCACCATCACGTTCGCGGCACGTTTTCCGGCCCATTGGTACCCAGACGCCTCTCTTTTCTCCATTTGACCTGTGGCTGAACGAGGCTCACCCCCTCGATTTCATGCGGGTTTCCGGCCGATGGTTGGGCGTCAACCGCCCTGACCAGAAACCTTGCAAACCCGTATTACGCATCGAACCCATCGAACAGCCGATGCTGGTCATCCCAATCCGACGGCGGCAAATGGTTCTTCAACCAGAGCAAGCTCAAGGTCTTCGGCTGATGTCCATCGAGGATGCTGCGCACCAGCGCCGGCGAGAGCAATGTCAGCCGCAGCAATTCATTCACGGTCGTCTGGTGCAACCCCTCGCGCCGGGCAATATCCGACCCACTGCTCACGATGCCCTCGTCGATCAGGCGCTGCCAGTGAAACGCTCTGGCCAGCGCCGTCAGGATCGGCGCATCGTGCTCCGGCATCTTGTCTCCGGCCGCAGCCGGAATCACCACCTTGCGCCCACCGTGCCGCTTGATGCGCACCGGGATGAAGGTCGTCAGTTTCGCGCCCGGCCGATTGACCGCCGCGCCCGTCTGGATGATCCGTGTCATGCCACCACCTCCTGCTGTTCCAGTTCCATCAATTCCGCCCCTATCGTGCCTGGCCGCAACTCGCCGGCCAGGGTGTGCCAGCCGGATTCCCGCCAGGTGATCTCGATGCCCTCATCCCGCAGTGTCACGCGCTCGACCAGCAACTGCACGATGCGTTGCCGTTCCGCAGGAAACAACTGCGCCCAGACCTGCCCCATCTGCCGCAGCGGCAGCACCACCTCCGGTTCGGTCAATGCCGGGTATTTCTCCCGGGCCACGTCCCACACCGACTGCACCATTTCCGGCGACATCAGTGCGGCATGGATTTGCGCCAACACCATCTGCTCGATAGGTTCCGCCGGCACCCGGCCTGCCGGGCTGGCATCGGCCCCGAAACGCACCTTGCGGTTCGGCACGTAATAGCGATAGCGCTTGCCATTCGGCTTCTTCGTGAAGGCCGGCTGGTACTTCTCGCCGTCGGCGGTGTAAAACAGACCGAGCAGCAAGGCCTCCGGCTGTCGCCGCTGCCAGGTCTCCGACGTGCGCTGGCGATTGTTCTGAGAGGAGGCCCCAAGAAATTGGACAGAGGGATAAGTGATAGCCTTGCTTTCACAAGTGACCGCGGAAGCGGTTTTGAAAGGGAGCAAGAGCATGGGAAGAAGGAAGCGGCGGAACCACTCGCCGACG
>Ga0233424_10002341_pt1 | contig 13732 bp, 10 predicted proteins | sample Watercolumn_Towu_FD_181011 | JGI IMG/M metagenome (GOLD analysis project Ga0233424, IMG submission 181011) | Freshwater microbial communities from Lake Towuti, South Sulawesi, Indonesia - Watercolumn_Towuti2014_125_MG | ecosystem: Environmental > Aquatic > Freshwater > Lake | place: Indonesia...
GCGCAGTCAACGCCTTCACGGGAGCCGCGGGCGAGGGCTGGGACGCCACCGACGGCGCGACGCGACCGTTCCCCGAGGTGGCACGACGGTACGGCGATGCGGGCATCCGCTGGTGTGCGATCGGCGATCAGAACTACGGCGAGGGCTCCTCGCGCGAGCACGCGGCGATGGAGCCGCGATTCCGCGGCGGAGTCGTGATCTTCGCGCGGTCCTTCGCGCGCATCCACGAGACCAACCTCAAGAAACAGGGCCTCGTGCCGCTCACCTTCGCCGACGCGGCCACCTACGACCTCGTCGACGAGCGCGACCGCATCTCCGTGCTCGACCTGCCACCCGTGCCCGACCAGCCGGTGCGGTGCCGCATCACCAAGCCCGACGGCCGCACCGTCGACTTCATCGCCACCCACACCTTCAGCCCCGAGCACGTCGAGTGGTTCCGCGCGGGCAGTGCGCTCAACATCGTGCGCGCCCGCGTGGGCGCCGCCCGCTAGGCACGCGCGTGCCGCCCGTCCCCCACGAGACGCACGGGCCGCGCGCGTGAGCACCGCCGAGGTCGACCTCCAACGCCGGGTCAAGGGGGCCGCCGCCGCGACCGTGCGCGGCCTGCCCGACTCGGGGCGGCGCGTCGTGTGGATCGAGGTCGACGCCGCCGTGCACCGCGGCGCGCTCTCGGCCGACGCCTCGGCCGTGATCGCCGACGCCGCCGCGATGGCGCGCGGCAAGGGCATCCCGCTCGTGCTCGTGATCGGCTCCTCGGGCGCCGACATCGGCGAAGGCGTCGCGGCGCTCCACGGCTGGGGGCGCGCGGCCAAGCAGATCGCCTCCTGCTCGGGCGTGGTGCCCGTCGTCGCGGCCGTCACCGGACCCGCCGTGTCCGGTCCGGCGCTGCTCATCGGCCTCTGTGACGTGGTGATCATGACCGAGGAGGCGTATGCCTTCGTGAGCGGCCCCGCGATGGTCGCGGAGTTCACGGGCGTGCAGGTCTCCACCGCCGAACTCGGCGGCGCCGAGGCGCACGCCCGCCAGAGCGGCGTGGCGCAGATCGTCGTGCCCGACCGCGAGGCCGCCGTGGCCGAGATCGCCCACGTCCTTGCGTTCCTCCCCGACAGCGTCAACGAGTTGCCCCCGCACCTGCCCACCTCCGACCCCGCCGACCGGCGCCTCGAGCGCGCGGGGGCCGCGATCCCCGCGGCGTCGACGGGCAGCTACGACGTGCGCGAGGTGGTGCGCGATCTGGTGGACGACGACTACCTGCTGGAGCTGCGCGACCGCTGGGCGCCCAACCTCGTGACGGGCCTCGCATCCATCGGCGGACGCGTCGTGGGCGTGGTCGCCAACCAGCCGCTCGCCCTCGCGGGCACGCTCGACATCCTGGCCTCGCAGAAGGCGGCTCGCTTCGTGTCCTTCTGCGACGCGTTCAACATCCCGCTCGTCACCCTCGTCGACACGCCGGGCTTCTACCCGGGCAAGGATCTGGAGTGGCGCGGGATGATCCGCCACGGCGCTCAACTCGTGTTCGCCTACGGGCGCGCCACGGTGCCGCGGGTGTGCGTCATCCTGCGCAAGAGCTACGGCGGTGCGTACATCGTCATGGACTCCAAGCGCATGGGCAACGACGTCTGCCTCGCCTGGCCCACGGCCGAGCTGGCCGTCATGGGGGCGGGGCAGGCCTCCGCGGTGCTCATGCGCCGCGCGGACGACGAGGCGCGGGCCGAGTACGAGCGCGACTACGCCGAACGCCTGCTCAACCCGTACGTGGCGGCCGAGCGCGGCTACGTCGACGCGGTCATCGAGCCCGCCGAGACGCGCGTCGAGGTGAGCGCCGCGCTCGAGATGCTGCTCGAGAAGCGTGAAAAGTTGGTGAACCGCAAACACGACAACACGCCCCTCTGACGACCCTCGGTAGCATGACGGCGATGGCCGACACGATCACCGTCGTCGACGACCGGACGGGCAAGCGGGTGACGATCCCGATCGTGGGCGGTGCCATCCCGTCGAGCGCGCTGCGCGAGCTGGACCCCGATCTGCTCGTCTACGACCCGGCCTTCATGTCCACGGCGGCGTGCCGCTCCTCGATCACCTTCGTCGACGGCGATGCGGGCGTGCTGCGCTACCGCGGGTACCCGATCGAGCAACTCGCCGAGCACTCCACCTTCCTCGAGGTGGCCTATCTCCTGCTCCACGGCGAACTGCCGACCGCGTCGCAACTCGACGCCTGGGCCTACGACGTCACCCACCACACGATGATCCACGAGAACATGCGCAAGCGCTTCGTGGACGGCTTCCACTACGACGCGCACCCGATGGGCATGTTCGTGTCGTCGGTCGCGGCACTCGGCACCTTCTACCCCGAGGCACACCGGGTCTTCGACCGCGCGGTGCTCGACAAGCAGACGCTGCGCCTCATCGCCAAGGTCCCCACGCTCGCCGCGATGTGCTACCGCTTCTCGCTCGGGCTGCCCTTCGTCGCCCCCAACAACTCCCTCGGCTTCGGCGCCAACTTCCTCAACATGATGTTCAAGATCGGCGACGACCACGAGGTCGACCCCACGCTCGCGCGCGCCATGGAGATGCTCTTCATCCTCCATGCCGACCACGAGCAGAACTGCGGCACCACCGCACTGCGCACCGTGGCCTCGGCGCATGCCGACCCGTATTCCGCGGTCGCGGCGGGCGCCGCGGCCCTCTACGGCCCGTTGCACGGCGGGGCCAACGAGGGCACCCTGCGCATGCTCGCCGAGATCGGCGACATCTCGCAGGTCGACGACTTCATCGCCGCCGTCAAGGCCGGCAAGGGCCGCCTGATGGGCTTCGGCCACCGCATCTACAAGAACTACGACCCGCGCGCGATGCTCATCAAGTGCACGGCCGAGGACGTCTTCAAGGTCACGGGCAAGAACCCGCTCCTCGACGTCGCGCTCAAGCTCGAGGAGGTCGCGCTCAAGGACGACTACTTCATTTCGCGCAGGCTGTATCCCAACGTGGACTTCTACTCGGGGCTCATCTACCAGGCGCTGCGCTTCCCGAGCGAGATGTGCACGGTGCTCTTCGCGATCCCCCGCACCGCCGGCTGGCTCGCGCACTACCGCGAGTTGCTCTCCGACGAGGCACAGAAGATCAGCCGTCCCCGGCAGTGGTACGTGGGCGAGGCGGCGCGCGACTACGTGCCGCTCAGCGCACGTCGATGACGATCTTCCCCACGTTCTCGTTGGCCTCCATGCGCCGGTGCGCGTCGGCCATCTCCTCCAACCGGTAGCGGCGGTCGATCACGGGCGCGAGCGCGCCCGACTCGAAGAGCGGCACGACCTCGGCCTCGAAGCGTCGCGAGATCGCGATTTTCTCCTCGAGTGGGCGAGGTCGCAGCACCGTGCCCACCAACCGCCCGCGGGCCCGCATGAGCAGCCCGAGCGGCACCGCGGCGTCTCCGCCGCCCATCACGCCGACCTGCACGATCGTGCCGCGCGGCGCGAGGCACGCCACGTTGCGCGCCGCGTAGTCGCCACCCACCACGTCCAGCACCACGTCCACGCCCGCGCCGTCGGTTTCACGCCGCACCACCTCCACGAAGTCCTCCGTGCGGTGGTCCACCGCGGCGTGCGCCCCGAGCGCGAGGCACGCCGCGCGCTTTGGCGCCGAGCAGGTCACGATCACGCGGGCCCCGACGGCCCTGCAGAGCTGGATCGCCGCCGTGCCGACGCCCGAGCCCCCCGCGTGCACGAGCGCCGAGCACCCGCTCGCGAGGCCGCCCTGCACGACGAGCGCATCCCATGCCGTGACGAACACCTCGGGCAATGCGCCGGCGTCGCCGAGCGCGACGCCGCGCGGCACGCGCACCGTCTGGCGCTCGTGGACGCACACGAACTCGGCGTATCCACCACCGCTCACGATGCCCATCACCTCGTCGCCCGGACGCCGACCCGCCACCCGCGCACCCACCGACTCCACCACGCCCGCATACTCGAGCCCGGGGATCTCGTGCGGACCGGGGAACGGGTCGGGGTACAGGCCCATCCGCTGGAGCACGTCCGCGCGGTTCACCGCCGTCGTCTGCACGGCCACGCGCACCTCGTCGGGCGCGGGCGTGGGAGCGGGCACCTCGCGCACCACGAGCACCTCGAGCCCGCCGTGTGCCGCGAGCACCACCGCCCGCATCGCGCCGCCGACGATCGGCGCGGCGGCCGTCAGGCCATCGCGGCGGTGAGCCGTCGCTCGACCGCGTCGAGGAAGCCCGTCGTGGTGAGCCACGGCTGCTCGGGCGAGATCAGCGCGGCGAGGTCCTTGGTCATCTCGCCGGCCTCCACGGCCTCCACGCACACGCGCTCGAGCTGCTCGGCGAAGGCCACCACGTCGGGCGTGCCGTCCAGGCGTCCGCGGTGTGCGAGCCCGCGCGTCCAGGCGTAGATGCTCGCGATCGAGTTCGTCGAGGTCGGCAGACCCTTCTGGTGGTCGCGGTAGTGGCGCGTCACGGTGCCGTGTGCCGCCTCGCTCTCGATGACCTTGCCGTCGGGCGTGGTGAGGACCGAGGTCATGAGCCCGAGCGAGCCATACCCCTGGGCGACGACGTCGCTCTGCACGTCCCCGTCGTAGTTCTTGCACGCCCACACGTACCCGCCCTCCCAGCGCAGCATGCAGGCCACCATGTCGTCGATCAGGCGATGCTCGTAGGTGAGGCCGTGGGCGGCAAACTCCGCCTTGAACTCGGCGTCGAACACCTCCTGGAAGAGGTCCTTGAAGCGCCCGTCGTAGGCCTTGAGGATCGTGTTCTTGGTGCTGAGGAACACCGGGTAGTTGCGCTGCAGCCCGTAATTGAACGTCGCGCGGGCGAAACTGCGGATCGACGCGTCGTGGTTGTACATCCCCATCACCACGCCCGATGCGGCGAACTTCGCAACCTCCACCTCCACGGGCGCACCACCGCCCTCGGGCACGTACCGCAGCGAGACGGTGCCGGGCCCGGGCACCTTCCAGTCCGTGGCGCGGTACTGGTCGCCGTGGGCGTGGCGGCCGATCACGATCGGCTTGGACCAGTGCGGCACCAGCCGAGGCACGTTGGCGCAGATGATCGGCTCGCGGAACACGACGCCGTCCAGGATGTTGCGGATCGTGCCATTGGGCGACTTCCACATCTTCTTCAGGCCGAATTCCTTGACGCGCGCCTCGTCGGGCGTGATCGTCGCGCACTTCACGCCTACGCCGAGGCGCAGCATCGCGTTGGCGGCATCCACGGTGACGCGGTCCTCGGTGGCGTCGCGGTGCTGGATCGACAAGTCGTAGTACTCGAGCTCCACGTCGAGCCACCGAAGGATGAGGCGTTCCTTGATGTAGGCCCAGATGATCCGCGTCATCTCGTCGCCATCCAGCTCGACGAGCGGCGTGCGCACCTTGATCTTTGCCGCCATGTCGCCCCCGCACGCTAGCCGCGGGGGTGCATCCCTAGGCTCGGCCGTCGTGGACTTCGCGTGGTCGACCGCACAGGTCGCACTGCGCGAACGGGCGCGCGAGGTCGCGGCGGACGCCGTGCGACGCCACGGCCGCGTGAACGATTCGTGGATGAACGGTTACGACCCCGAGTTCTCGCGCGAGTTGGGGCGCCTCGGTTGGATCGGCATGACCTGGCCAGTCGAGCACGGCGGTGGTGGGCGTCCCGCGATCGATCGTCTCATCGTGGGCGAGGAACTCATCGCGGCGGGTGCCCCGCTGGCGGGCATGTGGTTCGCCGACCGTCAGATGGGGCCGGCGCTCATCGCCCACGGCACCGCCGCACAACGGGCGCGCTGGTTGCCCGAGATCCTCGCGGGCACCGCCACCTGGTGCATCGGCATGAGCGAGCCCGGCGCCGGCAGCGACCTCGCGGGGCTCTCCACCTCGGCCCGCCGCGACGGCGACGAGTGGGTGATCTCGGGCCAGAAGGTCTGGACGAGCTTCGGCGAGGTGGCCGACTACTGCTACCTCATCTGCCGCACCAGCACGGGCCGCACGCCCCACGAGGGCATCAGCGAGATCGTGGTGCCGATGGACGCCCCGGGGATCTCGGTGCGCCCGATCCGCGACATGACGACCAACGCCCACTTCTGCGAGGTCTTCTACGACGATGTGCGCGTACCCGCCGATCACCTCGTCGGCGCCGAAGGCGCCGCCTTCGCCCAGACCATGCGCCAGCTCGAGCACGAGCGCGGCGGCATCGACCGTCTGGTGTCCAACCGCGCGCTCTACCTCGCCGCGGTCGCGCGGGCCGACCGCGCCGACCTGGTGGTGCGCCAGGAGATCGCGGCCATCGAGTCGGGCTACGCACTCGGCCGACTGCTCGTCATCCGCGAGGCACTGGGGCAGGCCCCGAAGGGATTCTCGGCCGCCACCAAGTGCTTCTGCACCGAGCACGAGCAGCGGGTCGCGGCGTTCGTCTCGCGGGTGCTCGGCCCCGAGGCGATCCTCTGGGACGCGGTGGCGCAGGGCCTCGCTTACGCTCCCGCCTACACGATCATGGGAGGCACGTCCGAGGTGATGCGCAACATCCTCGGCGAGCGCGTCCTCGGCCTCCCCAAGTGAGCGAGACGAGCCGCCAGCCCATCTCGCCGCGGCGCACCTCACCCAGCGGCGTGCACCCGCTCGAGGCGTCGAGGCGCATCCTCGACGAGGGTGACCCGACGCTGTTTCCCAACCGGGTGACCAACGAGTTGAGCGAACTGGCCGACGACCTCGCGGTGATCGAGAGCTTCAGCCACGTGCTGGCGTGGCGCACCGCCGACGGCATCACCTGCTTCGACACCTCCAACGTGCACACCGGTCCGGCCGTCGTCGGCGCGCTGCGCGGCTGGAGCGGCGATCGCGTCTCGCGCATCGTCTACACGCACGGCCACGCCGATCATGTGGGTGGCAGCACGGCCTTCGCCGCGGACGCCGACGCCGCGGGGCGACCACGGCCGACGGTGCTCGGGCACGCACGGGTGCGCGATCGCCTCGCGCGCTACCGCGACACGAGCGACTGGAACCTGCGCATCAACGCCCGCCAGTTCGGCGGCATCAACTCCGACGCCAACCTCCACATCGGTGCGGCCGCGGGTCGTTTCCTCCCCGATACGACGCTCGAGCCCGACACCGTCTACGACGACGAGCTCGTGCAGGACTTCGGCGGAGAACGCGTCGAGTTGCGTCACGCGAGGGGCGAGACCGACGACCACACCTGGGCGTGGGTGCCCGGCCGCAAGTGGGCCTTCGTCGGCGACTTCGTCATCTGGAACTTCCCCAACGCCGGCAACCCGCAGAAGGTGCAGCGCTACCCGCTCGAGTGGGCGCGTGCGTTGCGCGACATGGTGGCCGAGGGCCCCGAACTGCTGCTGCCCGCCCACGGCCTGCCCATCGAGGGCCGCGCCCGCATCGCGACGGTGCTGGGCGACATCGCGGGAGCCCTCGAGACGCTCGTCGGCGAGGTCGTCACGATGATGAATGCGGGCGCGACGCTGGACGAGATCATCCACTCGGTCTCGGTGCCCGCCGACGTGCTCGCCAAGCCCTACCTGCGTCCGTACTACGACGAGCCGGAGTTCGTGGTGCGCAACGTGTGGCGTCTCTACGGCGGCTGGTGGGACGGTGCGGCCTCGCGGCTCAAGCCCGCACCCGACGCGGCCGTCGGTGCCGAGATCGCCGCGCTCGCCGGTGGCGCCGACGTGCTCGCGGCGCGCGCCACGGCGCTCGCCGAGGCGGGCGACCTGCGCCTCGCCTGCCACCTCGCCGACTGGGCCGCGTGGGCCGCGCCCGACGACGCCGCGGTACACGGCGTGCGCGCCGAGATCTACCAGCGTCGCCGCGACGCGGAGATGTCGCTCATGAGCAAGGGGATCTTCAAGGCGGCGTCACGCGAGTCGGAGGCCGCCGCCATGCGGCTGCGCGGCGAGTCGCCTGCGACGCCCGGCTCGGCCGCACCGCCTGCGACGCCCGGCTCGGCCACGCCGCCCGAGCCGCCCCGATGACCGCCGCGCCGCGCCCGCGCATCCTCGACGGCGGCATGGGCCGCGAACTCGCGCGCATCGGCGCGCCCTTTCGCCAGCCCGAGTGGTCGGCGCTCGCGCTGATCGAGGGGCCCGACTGGGTCGAGCGCGCACACCGCAACTTCGTCGAGGCGGGCGCCGAGATCATCACGACCAACTCCTACGCCCTCGTGCCGTTCCACCTCGGCGAGGCACGCTGGCGCGACGACGCGGGACGCCTTGCCGACCTCGCGGGTCGCATCGCGCGGCGCGTGGCCGACGACCCGGGCGACGCGCCCGCGCTCGCCGTCGGCCCCGACGGCACGCCGCGCGCCTCGCGCATCCTCGTCGCGGGCTCGCTCCCACCGACATTCGGCTCCTACCGCCCCGACCTGTTCGACGATGCGCATGCCGACGCGCTCTATGCACCGCTCGTGCGCGGCCTGCTGCCGTGGGTCGACGTGTGGCTCTGCGAGACGCTCAGCAGCGTCGCGGAGGCCCGTGCCGCGGTGCGCTCGGTCGACATGACGGGCCGCGTCGTGTGGGTGTCGTTCACGCTCGACGACGCGCTGCACGGCGGTGCGGCGCAGCTGCGCAGTGGCGAATCGGTGACCGAGGCCGTGCGCGCGGTGGCGCCGCGCGCGGGGGCCGTGATGTTCAACTGCTCGCAGCCCGAGGTGATGGCGGCCGCACTGGAGGAGGCCGCCCCCGTGATCGCGGCCGCACTGGAGGAGGCCGCCCCCGTGATCGCCGCCGCACCGCAGGAGGTCGCCCCCGCGCACCCCGTGCTCGGCGTCTACGCCAACGCGTTCCCACCGCAGCGCACCGACGCGGCGGCCAACGCCGACATCCTGCGCCTGCGCGACGACCTGACGCCCGCCCGCTACGCCGAGTTTGCCGCGACATGGCGCGCGCGCGGCGCGTCGATCCTGGGTGGGTGCTGCGGCGTCACTCCCGACCATGTCGCCGCACTGTGCGCCGCAATGGCGACACCAGTCGCAGGCTGATTGCGAGCAGCAACACACCGAAGAGCGCATTCGCCACCGCATCGGGGAGGCGCGCGGACAGCGCGGCGCCGAGTGCGGCCGAGACGACCCCGGAGAGACCCACGACCGTGGCGCTGCGTGCGTCCAGGTTGCCGCTGCGCGCGTTACGGACGGTACCCACGAGCGCTGTCGGCACGATCACCGCGAGCGAGGTGCCCTTGGCGAGCACGGGTGCGAAGCCGAAGGCGATCGTCATGACGGGCACCGTCACGATGCCGCCGCCGATCCCGAGCAGCCCCGCCAGCAGGCCCGCCCCGAGTCCCACGCCCGCGAGCGCGACGAGGCCGACCGCCGACGGACCCGCGGTACGCGTCGCGATGTCGCCGAGCAGCATGCGCACGGCCGACACCACGAGCGCCGCGACGAAGGCGACCGTGAGCGTGCGCGTGCGCACCCGCGCGAGCAGGCCCGCGCCCCACCATGCGCCCACGAGCGAGCCCACGGCGAGCGACGCCGCGGCCGCCCAGTCCACGTGGCCGCCGGCGAGGTAGGTGGCGACGCCCCCCACGGTCATCGGCACCATCGCCGCGAGCGAGGTCCCGTGTGCACGACGCTGCTCCATGCGCGCGGCCCACCAGAGCCCGGGGACGATGAGGATGCCCCCGCCGACGCCGAACAGACCCGCGATCAGACCGGCTGCGAGCCCGACGGCGGCGGCTGCGGCATCGGTGCGCCCCACCGCGGGACGCATCAGGCCCGCCCCACCGCGGGATGCACGGCGCTCAGACGTGCAGGCGCGGCAGCACGCGGTCGAGCCAGCGCGGGATCCACCAGTTGCGCCCGCCGAGCAGTTCCATCGTGGCGGGCACGAGCACCATGCGCACGATCGTCGCGTCCAGCAACACCGCGACGGCAAGACCGACTCCGAACAGCTTGATGACCCGCTCGTCCTCCAGGAGGAACGCCCCAAACACGACCACCATGATGGCCGCCGCGGCGCTGATCACCCGCGCCGTCGCGGCGAGCCCGTCGGCCACCGAGTTCATCGCATCGCCCGTGCGGTCGTACTCCTCCTTGATCCGCGACAGCAGGAACACCTCGTAGTCCATGCTGAGCCCGAAGACGATGGCAAAGAGCATCATCGGCACGAACGGCTCGATCGGCGCGGGTTCCACGCCGAAGATGCCGCCCAGCCAACCCCACTGGAAGATCACGACCACCACGCCATATGCCGCGGAGATGGACAGCACGTTCATGAACACGGCCTTCAGCGGCACGAGGATCGACCGAAAGACCATCATCAGCAGCAGGAACGACACGCCCAGCACCGCGGCGAAGAACGCCACGGTTCGATCTGCAAGATACGAGGTGAAGTCGATGCTGCCCGGCACCGCGCCGGTCACCCACGCCTCCACCTCCGTGCCGCCGAGGGCGGGGCCGATCACCTCGCTGCGCAGACGATCCACCAGTTGCACCGTCGCGGCATCCTGCGGGGAGGTCGTGGGGATGACACGCACGAGCCACGCCGACGACGCGCCGGCGCCGTTCGTCGGCGATGGGAACGGCGGCGTGACCGCCGCGACGCCCGCGTCGGCGCCGATCGCCGACACGAGCCCTCCCAGCGCGGTCTCCACCGCGGTCGCGTCGCTCGACGACGAGGTCGCCACGACGAGCATCGGACCGTTGAAGCCCGCGCCGAATCCCTCGGCGATGATGTCGTAGGCGCGGCGCGCCGAGGTGTCCTCCGGCAGGTTGCCCTCGTCGGCAAATCCCAGTCGCAGCGACGTCACGGGCGCGGTCAGTGCGAGCAGCGCCGCCATCCCCGCCAACACGAAGGTCCACGGCCGGCGCTGGATGAGGTGGCTCCAGCGGTACGCGAGGGTCTCGCGCAACGGCCGCATCGGGCGCGTCGGCACGACCGCGCGCAGCGGCGCGATGGCGACGCTCGCGAGCAACGTCGCCCCCGCGAGCACGGCGCCCGCCACGATGAGCGGCTCGTACTTCAGCCCGGCCCCGAGTGCCGCCACGGCCACCCACGCAGCGGTGACGAGGCCCCGCCAGCGGGTGATCTCCATCTTCGTGTGGGCGAGCCCGATGAGCGCGGGCAGCAGCGTGATCGACGCGACGAGCGTGACGGCCACCGTGGCCGCGGCTGCGATGCCGAGCCCACCCACGAAGCCCACGCCCACGACCAGCAGGCCGAGCAACGAGAAGACCACGGTGAGGCCGGCGAAGACGACGGCGCGACCCGCGGTGTGCATCGCGTCGGCGAGTGCGACCGCGGCGGGCATGTCCACCGCCGTGAGCTCGCGGTAGCGCGTGACGATGAAGAGCGCGTAGTCGATGCCCACGCCGAGACCGATCATGATCCCGACGAACGGTGCGAAGTCGGGGATGCCGACGCCGTTGCTGAGCAGGGAGACGAGTCCCAGCCCGCCGGTGCCCACGCCGGCGAGCGCGACCCCGATGGGCAGACCCATCGAGAGCACCGAGCCGAAGGCGAGGATCAGGATGACGATCGCAAAGGCGATGCCGATGAGCTCGGAGGCAGGAGGCTCGAATTCGGTGAGGGCCTGGCCGCCCACCTCGATCACGGTGCCCGGGATCTCGGGCAGCAGCGTGACGATCTTGGCGCCGATGTCGGCGGCCGCGGTCTGGTCCACCTCGCTGCCGAGCGCGACCTCGGCAAATGCGATGGTGCGGTCGGGCGACACCTGGGCCGCACCGATCGGCGAAAATGGGCTCACCACGCCGACCCCGCCGATCTCGTCCACGCGGGCAAAGAGCTCCTCGAGCGGCGCGCGCACCTCGGCCCGATCCACGGACCCGTCGCTCTTGACCACGATCGAGCCGCCGAAGGCACCGCCGGCGCCGGGAAACGACTCCTCGAGGGTCTCGATGCCGCGAGCGCTCTCGGAGTCGGGGATGCTGAACTCGGCGCTGAACGCCGATCCGATGGCAGACGCACCGATGTTGACCCCCGCGAGGAGGGCGATCCACGCCGCGAGCACCCATGCACCGTGCGTGAAGCACCACGTCGCAAGACGTCGGTACATTCATCGGACGCTATGCGCCGCGTCGTCGCGCGACGGAGCGGTCCGATGTGACCTCCGTCGGCGTCGCCCCCGCCTCAGCGGGGTCGGTCGCCGAGAATCGTTGCGCGGTGCATCACGCGCCTGTGCGGCATGTAGTCCGCACAGGCATAGTGCTGCGTGAGGCGGTTGTCCCAGAAGGCCAGATCGTGGACCTTCCACGACCACCGCACGACGAACTCCGGCCGGGATACGTGGTCGAACAGCACCCCCAACACGGCCTCGCTCTCGGCAGGCGCGAGCTCCATGATCCGTGTGGTGAATGAGCGGTTGACGAAGATGCCCCGGCGCCCGCTGATGGGATGCGTGCGTACCACGGGGTGGATCACCGGCGGGTTGGCCCGTCGCGACGAGGCCAGTCGCTCGCGTGCCTCCTCACTGACGCCGTAGCGGTCGTCCGTGAAGGCCTTGGCGATGTCGTGCTCGGCGGTCAAGCCGTCAAGCATCGCCCGCATTGGTGCACTCAGCGCTTCGTACGCCGCGATGCAACTGGCGAAGAGCGTGTCGCCACCGCGGGGAGGTAGTACGCGGGCCGCGAGCATCGCGCCCATCGGCGGCTCGGGGATGAAGCTCACGTCCGAGTGCCACGTGTCCGAGTCGGGCGGGTTGTCGGCGTTCGTGTCCAGCACGATGATCTCCTCCACCTCGTCGTCGTGAGGGTAAACGGGGTGGACGTGCAGCGCCCCGAAGCGTGCGGCGAAGTCGCGGTGTTGTCGTGGCGTGAGCGGCTGGTTCTCGAAGAAGAGTACGTGGTGGGCGACCAACGCCCCTTCGAGCGTCGCCAATACCGTGTCGTCGAGCGGCACGCACAGATCGACGTCGCATACGACGGCCCCGATGGCGGGCGAAACGGGCTCGATCCTCACGTGCGCTACGCGGGGATCGGGCCCGGCTCGAGACGCGTCTCGCGCACCTCGCCGCCGATGCGCTCGACGCGCCATGCGGCCGGTCCCGCCGACTCGAGTACCGGGCGCGGTGCGGGCGCGGGCTCGCCCGACCCGCGATCGGTCACGACCTCCACGGGCACCTCGTCTTCGTACAAGATCCCCACACGGTCGTCGGTGGCGTACACGAGGTCGTAGACGCCGTCGCGCACCAGCCCGTGCACCGCGGGTCGACGGCGCGGTTCGCTGTCGTAGTGCACGCCGTTGCCCCACGGCAGCAGGCCGAGGCCGTTCGTGACGGCCCGCAACTCGGGCCCGTAGGAGTCGGTGGGTCCGCCGCGATGCCAGCAGATCGATCCGGCGCTCACGCCGCCGAGCACGACGCCCTCCGCGTAGGCCTCCCGCAGTGCGTCGTCCACGCCGTGCAGCTGCCAGACCGCAAGCAGGTTGGCCACCGAGCCACCACCGACCCACACGACGTCGGCCGAAAGCAGGTGCTCGCGCACGGGGGCATTGGGCTGCACGAAGAGCTGCAGGTGCGTCACGTCGAACGACAGATCGGCGAGTGCGGCATACGCGCGCAGGTAGCCCGCGGGGTCGTCGCCGGAGGCCGTGTGCACGAGACACACGCGCGGTCGGTCGCGTCGCGCGAGGGCGAGCATGCGTCGGATCGTGCGGCCCGCGGTCACCGCGGTCCAGCGATCGGTGGGCAGGAAGCCGCCGCTGGTAGCCATGATCCGCCGCGTCACCACCGCGCGCAGGGTAACGGCCGAGGCCGCGCGCCGCGGTCCGCCGCCGCGCCTAGC
>Ga0233424_10002342_pt1 | contig 13723 bp, 12 predicted proteins | sample Watercolumn_Towu_FD_181011 | JGI IMG/M metagenome (GOLD analysis project Ga0233424, IMG submission 181011) | Freshwater microbial communities from Lake Towuti, South Sulawesi, Indonesia - Watercolumn_Towuti2014_125_MG | ecosystem: Environmental > Aquatic > Freshwater > Lake | place: Indonesia...
CCAAGGCCTTCGCGAGTAGCTGCGGCTCTAACTGGTACCCGTTGTATAATCCCGCTTGCCCCGTGTTTCTGCCCGTTTACGTGTGCCCGGCGGACCCGCGCGGGCAACAGAAATTCGCAGGTGCGGCTTACGGCATCAAGGACCAAGCGCTCACTTGTTACCTTGGAAATTCCGGAACCACGGCTACGGCATTGGATGGAGTGCTGTTTCTTTCATCGAAGGTCAAACTCGCGACAATCACAGATGGCACCAGCAACACTATCATGGTGGGAGAGCGGCCGCCAAATTCCAATCTTGAATACGGATGGTGGTTTGCCGCCTATGGCTACGACGGCCGAGGCAACGCCGATTGCGTGCTCACGTCGAATGACCTTGCAGTTGCCAACTACTTCATTGCCAACTATTCCGCCGCACCTAACTCTCCTTGCAACGGGACGGCGGCTCAGAAAATCGGCCTGCAACCCGGACGGCCTGACGTGGGATGCGATGCCGCTCATTATTGGAGTTTCCATCCGGGTGGCTCGCATTTTCTCCTCGGAGATGGAACGGTCCGATTTTTTCCCTATTCCAGCAACCCAATGATACCGGCATTCTCAACCCGCGGCGGTGGTGAAACGGTAAGTTTCCCCTGATTAGTGCGGTTTGCACATGAATGTAGCACAGGCTTCCAGCCTGTGCTTGCAACCGCAGTATCATGTCACCGCGGCACAGGCTGGAAGCCTGTGCTACATTCATGTGCAAGCGGCTCTGGACAACAGATCCCGGTGTTGGCGTTTGTGTGTTCGGTCCTGCGAGGAATCCAGCATGCGAGTTGCTTCGTTGTTTTTCTCAATTGCTCTAATCTTGGGAATCGTGGGCGGATGTTATTCTCCGCCTGCGCCGGTCGAAGCGCCTGCGCCCGAGAACTCGGGAGAAGATGTCAAGTCAGGCAAGAGCCGAATCCCGCCGCCGCCTCCGAAATAACTGCCCAGCGACTCCAATGCAAAGGCCGAGAACACGATGGCAAACCACTCGTGTCCTCGGCCTTTCTCGATGCCCCTACCGCTTCTTGCAGTAGCTCAGACTGAGCAGCGCGAACGCCGTCGCGAGGTCGGGGTTGTCCTCGGCAAACGTGCGTTCGCCGACGTTGCGCCAGCTGCCGTCCTTGTTTTGCTGCTTTTGCAGCGTTTCGAAGAGTTCACCCCGCCAATCGTGCTTGACTCCCTTGGCATCCACGAAGATATCTTCTTCCAGCGCGTCCATCGCCTTGGCGAAGGTGTCGTAATAATAGAAGAGCCCCGCCTTGCCCATGCCGGGATTTTCCTCCAGCGTGTAATGATTGCGGACCCACGCCACGGCCGCCTCGACGCGCTTGTCCTTCTTGCTGACGCCGGCGTAGAGGAAGCTTTTAAGGCCACTATAGGTCATTCCACCTAGCGAGCGCAGGCCGCCGTTGGCCGTCTTGTACGGGCTCTTGTCGCCGGCCGTCGGGTCGTAAGTGAAGCCCCCCTTGTCGTCGTCCGTCGTCTTTTTCGCAAATGCCTGGTCGTTCGTCTCTCCCGGCAGGTTCTGGCAACGGCCGATGAACTTCAGTGCCTTCTGCACGGCGGGGTCGTCCTTCGAGAAGCCGGCCGCAAGCAGCGCTTCCACGGAGAAGCCGGAATTCGACAGGTCAGGCCGGCTCTTCTTGTCGTAGCCGAACCCGCCGTAGTTGACGTGCGTTTCTTCTTCTTCGTGCTGCAGCTTCTTGATGTACTCGCCGCCCGCCTTGATGACGGCGTCGTATTTGCCGTCCTTGTTGGCTTCCTTGAGAGCCATGATGGCGACCGCGGTCGTGTAGTTGGCCAGCCCCTTGTCGTAGATGCCGCCATCGGCCTTGGCCTGCTTCGTGAGGTACTCGAGCCCCTTCGCGACGACCGGTTCTTGCGGGCTGACGCCGTTCTTCACCAGGCCCGCGACCACGAGTGCCGTGATGCCGGGGCCCGCAAATTTCGGCGAGAAGGCGCCGTCCTTCGTCTGCGTCGTCTTCAGGAAGTCAACCGCCTTGTCGGTGACCTTTTGCACGTCCGCGGCACTCGGTCCGACCTTCTTTTCTCCGGATTCGGCCGGCTGCTGCAGCGCGAGCACGATGCCGCACGGCACGAGAATCGCCACCGCGATCGCCAAAAGCTGTTTGCTTGTCATGAGACGTCCCTCTGAAAACAATGGTGAACCCATCGCCAGCGCGGCGATTATTTCATCTTGAAGCGCAACCTCTCCAGTCGACCCCGTTCGAGGGCCACTTCGCCCAGAACGGCATGCCGGATAACCAGATTCGCCGCATCCCAGCTTACCAGCTTGGCATGGATGCGATCCAGCGCAAAGCCTGGGCCGGGTCGAAAAACAATTTCGGGTTCGGTGGATGCGTCGAGCCTCTTGGGTTGAGCAAATAGAATGCCGCGTACGTCTGTCCACGGAAGCGAGAGTTTCCCGAACTTGGCGTCCAGAACGATAGCCGATGGATCGATCGCTTGCAGCTTCCCAAAGAGTTGTTCCCCTTCAAGGAGGCACACGGCGTCCTGGTCCTTGGCGGATGTCGGCCATGCGCTCGGCGCCAGCGTTTGCGAGACCTTGAGTTCGTCGAGGGTGAGTTTGCCGTCTCCCTCGGCCGCGATCCGGATCGCCGAGAGCGTGAACTTGGCGTCGCACTTCACCTCGCCAAGGCAAGCGTCGTCCACGTAGACGCGAAGCCGGCCGGGCCGCAATTCAACGCACAGCAGGCGCCAGCCCGGCGTCGTCCGCAGAACGCCGAACGAACCGGGCTGCCCGGGGCACTCGATGCTTTCCGCCGTGATTGAAAGCACCGGCGTGCGCGCTTCCGGTCCGCCGACTGCAACTTGCCAGCGGCTCTTCGCGTTCGCTTCAACGTTGAAGTGTAGGCGAACGGCGCCTGCCCGAACGGGTGGCTTCCAGCTGCGTTCGACAAGCTTGCCGCTTTCACGCAATTGAATCGCGCTCGTCCCGAAAAAAATCGGCTGCCGCACCGATTCGCCGGCGCCGTTCCATTCCTTCAGCGACTCCATGCCATCATGGAGCACAAGGCGCTGATTCTCGACCTGAGCGATGCCGGCAAGTTCGTCCCGCTCGACGGCAAGGTTGGCGCCCCACGATGCAGCAAAATGCACTTTCACCCCTTCCACGCGCAGAAGCCGGCCGCTCACGCTGCTGCCGTCCTGCAACAGCAACCGATGCGTGAGCGGCATCTTGGCCAACGGCGTTCCCTTTCCAGGCGAGAATCGGATATACGCAATTCCACTTATGGCATGTTCCTTGCCTGCGTCGCCTTGAAAGTTCCAGGCCGCGCCTTTTTGCACGAGCTTGCCGGAATGCCGGTTGCCGAGCGCGTCCACCGCCTCGTCTGCGGCCGATCGCGCCGCGGCGAGAATGGCCGCAAGAATCAACAGGATGCGTAACAGCTTGACCATGCTGCGCAGAATGACTTGTGAGAGAATCCCCGAAGCATTATAATGCTTGTGAAAAAAAGCACAAAGCGGGAGTCGATCACGTTGCCCGACAAGCCACGCATCCTGGTGTTGACCGGGACCGATCATTCGCCTGGCGAGCCCGGTCCTCTGTCCGGGGTGCGCGAAGCCGAATACGCCGACTCGCTGCCGGAAGCCCTGGCCCTGCTCCAGTCGCAACGATTCGAAGGCATCTTCATCAGTGCCAGCGATCCGGCCTTTTGGCAGCAGGCGCAGATACTCCTCCGCAACGAAGCCGTCCTGGAAGTCCTTGGCGAAGGCATCGCCATTCTCGATACCGACGGCCGCATCCTCTGGACGAATCCAATATTCGATGCGTGGTGCGGCGGTTCCGCGGTGGGCAAGACCTTCTGTGCGGCGCTGGGTGAACCGACCATGCTCGGCCCCGATCTCGATCCGCTCACGCACGTTCTGCAAGGCACCTGCACCGAGACGCGCTTGCAGCGGCGCGATCAATTCCTGGAACTCAGGTTTTCGCCCATCCTCTATGCCACGACCAAGGTTCGACAGATCATCGCCCTGTGCCGGGACATCACGCCGGAAATTCACAATCAGCAGAAGCTCGACGCGCTGCATCATGCGGGCCGCGAACTCACCTGCCTCGAATCGGACCTCAGTGCTGAGGACCGCATCGAGGTCCTCAAGCACAACATCCGCAAGCTCACGCACGACCTTCTCCATTACGACGTCATCGAAATCCGCCTCCTCAATCCAGACACCAAGGAACTCAAGCCGCTGCTGGCCGAAGGGATGATGCCCGAAGCCGTCTCGCGCACGCTCTACGCCCGCACGGAAGGCAACGGCGTCACCGGCCTGGTGGCGGCGACCGGCAAGACCTATGTCTGCCGTGACACCGCAACCGACCCGCATTACATCGAAGGCTCGAGCGGCGCGCGCGCCTCGTTGACGATCGCTCTGCGCGACGGCGACCAGATTCTCGGCACCTTCAATGTCGAAAGCCCGAACACGCAGGGTTTCAGCCTGCAAGACGTGCAGTTCGCCGAGATCTTTTGCCGGGAGCTGGCGTCGGCGCTGCACACGCTCGATCTGCTCGTCGTCGAGGGGCGCGCGACGGCGTCGAAATCGATCGAGGCCGTCAACAACGCCGTCGTTATTCCGGTCGATGAGATCCTCACCTCGGCGACGTCGCTGCTCGATCGCTACATCGGCCACGACGACGAGATGGCCGAGACGCTGAAGAAGATCCTGTCGAACGCCCGCACCGTCAAGGCGAACATCCAGCGTGTCGGCGAGGACATCGCGCCGATAACAAACCCGCTCCCCACCGGCACGCCGCCATGCCGGCTCAGCCAGCGCGTCCTGGTCGTGGACAACGACGAGCGCGTGCGCAAGTCGGCTCACCAGATTCTCGGCCGGCTGGGCTGCATCGTCGAGACGGCCCGCGACGGCAAGGAAGCGGTGACGCTCGCCAAGCTGAGCCGCTACGATGCCATGCTCGCCGACATTCGCCTGCCCGACCTTCCCGGGTACGAAGTTTATCGGGCTCTGCGCTCAGCCCAGCCAACCGCCAACGTCATCCTCATGACCGGTTTCGGCTACGACTCCACGCACTCCATCGTCAAAGCCAAGCAAGACGGCCTGCGCCACGTCTTGTACAAGCCGTTCCGCGTCGATCAGTTGCTGACTGCGCTCCAGAACAACACGGCAGGGAATGTCGCAGTCCAGGCAGCGCAACAAGGATGATTGCATGACGCCGCAGATGCTGGCTGAATACTTCGAGGGCGTTGCCAATTCGATTCCGTGGTGGCTGCTGGTGCTCGGCGCCAGCGTCGGGCATGGCTATCTCTTTATCGTTGCTCTCAATGTCTTCTACGCCCGGCCGTTGCCGCGCGAGTTGATGCGCTACACGCGCAAGATCGACCTGATGATCGTCGCGCTGGGGCCGCTGCTCTTTTGCATCGCCGTGGATGTGCTCGACACGCAGCAACTCGTCTGGTCGCTCGATCACTGGCGTGCCTACCTCTCCGCGTACACGGTCATCTGCTGGATCGTCGGCTGCACCATCGCGCCGATCTTCGAAATCTTCTACCTGCTGCGCCGACCCGCTCCGCAGCTAGTGAAAGAAACGGCCGTCACGGTCGATGTCGCCAAGGAGCTTGGCTACGCGCCGACCGGACATGGCAAGGAAGCGCGGCTGTGCAATCTGCCGCTCAATCAGTGCTTCCAGGTCGAGTTCACCGAGAAGACGTTTGTCTTGCCTCAAATTCCGGCGGCGTGGGATGGGCTGACGATCCTGCACCTGACCGACCTGCACTTTTGCGGCACGCCGGACCGCGCCTTCTTCCAGTACGTGTTTGAGCAGTGCATGAAACAGGGCACTCCCGACCTGATTGCGCTGACGGGGGACGTGGTAGACAGCGAGAAGCACCATCGCTGGATCGTGCCGCTGCTGGGGCGGATGCGGTGCACGGTGGGAGCGTTCGCGATCCTGGGAAACCACGACGCCTGGCGCGACCCGTCGCGCATCCGCCGGCGCTTGCGCCGCGCCGGCATGACGGTGCTGGGCAACTCCTGGCAGCAGATCGACGTCCGCGGCGAGCCGATGATCATCGCGGGGCACGAGGGGCCGTGGTTCACGCCGATTCCAGAATTAAGTAAATGTCCCGATAAGATTTTTCGCTTATTACTCAGCCACACGCCCGACCACATCAAGTGGGCGCGGACGCAGGGAATCGATTTGATGCTCGCAGGCCACGTCCACGGCGGCCAGATTCGCCTGCCGGTGCTCGGGTCGGTGTTCGTGCCCAGCCGCTACAGCCGCCAGTACGATTGCGGCGCCTTCTACGAGGCGCCGACCGTGATGCACGTCGGCCGCGGGCTGGCGGGCCAGCATCCGTTGCGATTCTTCTGCAAGCCCGAGGTGACGCGAATTATCCTGCGCAAATCCACGTAGGCGTACGAGTGTGAGGATCGCGCCGAGAAATGCCTGGTCCGCTTGAGGACGCGGCTTTCATGGCGAAGTTCGCCTCACAGCGTCCCGCGCGTCGCCTGCTCGCGCTCGATCGCCTCGAACAGCGCCTTGAAGTTGCCTTTGCCGAAGCTGCGGCTGCCGCGGCGCTGGATCACCTCGAAGAAGAGCGTCGGACGGTCAGCGACCGGCTTCGTGAAGATTTGCAGCATGTAGCCCTCGTCGTCGCGATCGACGAGAATGCCAAGATCCGCGAGGACGGCGATGTCCTCCTTGATCTGCCCGACGCGCGTGGGCAGCATGTCGTAATAGCTCTGCGGGACGCGAAGGAATGACACGTCGTTCCTTCGCATGGCGCCGACCGTTTCGATGATGTTGTCGGTGGCCATGGCGATATGTTGCACGCCGGGACCGCCATAGAATTGCAGGAACTCGTCGATCTGGCTGCGGCGCTTCGCCTTGGCAGGCTCGTTGATCGGGAACTTGATGCGGCCGGTGCCGTTCTCGACGACCTTCGACATCAGCGCGGAGTACTCGGTCGAGATGTCCTTGTCGTCGAAATGAACGAGCTGGTGAAAGCCGAGTACGTCCTGGTAGAACTTGACCCACTCGTTCATCTTGCCTTCTTCGACGTTGCCGACGACGTGATCGATGGCCCGCAAGCCGACGGGATGGAAGGTGGAAGGATTGTAGCGCTCCGGATCCATCGGCCGATAGCCTGGCGCGAAGACCCCCTTGTAGCGATCGCGGTTGACGAAGGTATGCGTGGTGTCGCCGTACGTGCGGATCGTCGCGCAATGGTACTCGCCGAATTCATCCTTGAGCACCTGCGGCGGCGACACCGCTTCCGCGCCGCGGCGAACGGTCTCGTTGAAGGTGTACGCAACGTCCTCGACATCGATGGCAATATCCTGCACGCCGTCGCCATGCTGGATGAGGCGCTGGGAATCGGGATGCCGCCAGGAAAGTGCAGACACGAGGACGAAGGTGATGTTTCCCTGGCGGAGGACATATCCGGATTCGTGCTTCTGGCGCGTCTCCAGGCCGGCGTAGGCGACGACATCGAAGCCGAAGGCGTTTCGATAGAAATACGCCGACTGCCGGGCATTGCCGACGAAGAAGCGAAGATGATCGATGCGCCGCAGGGGAAGGGTGTCTTTGGTTGCCATAGTTACTTATCCATCTCAAGCCAAGAAAGTGATCCATCGGAATCGAAACTTGCACTAATCCAAAATGATACGTGTCCTTCGCGGGCATCGAGCGAATCTCTCACAGCACCGGGATGCCGAACCGTCGCACGAGCTTCTCGATCTCGCCGCGCAGCCAGGCGAAGGACGGGATGATAAACAGATGGTCCTGCATCCGGCTCGGGTCGTAGTCGGTCGCGATCACCTCGTCGGTCACGAAGGGGCGCCGCGTCACCTCGTTCGAGAATAGCGAATAGGGAATCTCGCCCGTGGACGACAGGATGCCCGCGCCAAAGACCTTGGTCTCACCGGCTTCCTCGATCAGGCCGAACTCGATCGAGAACCAGCTGAAGCGCTTGAGCGCCAGCACCTGCAGCGGGTCCGGCGTCGTGTAGGCCGCCTTGCCGATCAGGTGCAACACCTCGGCGTAATCTTGATTCATCAGCGGCGGCACATGCCCCAGGCAATCATGGATCATGTCCGGCTCGGGCGTGAACTCGGGGTGCGAGCCATGGCGGATGAACTGCGTCACCGGAAAGCCGCGCTTGGCGATGTACGAATAGAAGAGGCGATAAGGCAGCGGTCCCTCGGCGGGAACCAGGTGCATGTTTGTCTCGCGTTCAAGTCGGCTGCTCAGCGATCTGAGCTGCGGAATCTCAGTCGCGCTGATGCCGAGCGCGTCCTTGGCTTTCAAGTAGATCGCACACGCATGCTTGCGATGAAGCTCATCCAGCTTCGAACTGACTTCGCGCCAGATGCGCGTTTCCTCGGCGTTGTAGTGGATGATCGGCGGACCAAGGTGCTCCAGCCGATGCTTGCGGCACAGCGCGAATTGCTCCTTGCGGCGCTGGACATAGCCGGTGTCGTGCAACCCAGGATGGCCCTGCTCAAGCTCGAGTTCGGCGGCGTCGGGCGGTTCGATCATCACGCGCGGATCGATTGCAACACCGTACTCGACAATGGTCCCTGCCTCTTTCATGGCCATGCTCCTTCGCGAGATTCTTGTTGAGGGGTTGCCACCTTGATTATATCGGCAACCATGGAACAAACACAAAGTCAGATTCGCAAAGTGAATGCAGTTACAACTGTGTTATTCGCTCATCCGGGAAATCGGGAGTGTCGGTGTCCGGTTCTCCGCGCTCGAGCGCTTCACGAGCGCGCTGGGCCAACATTTCATAGCGCTCCTTGAAGCGGATAAGGTCGTCCTCGGAAAGTTGCTCGAGATCGAGGAACGCATTGTGGGCGCCCGACGTGGCGCGTATCAACTCATCCAGCTTCACCTGGATGGCGGCGCTGTCGCGATTCTGTGTGTTCTGGACGAGAAAGACAACCAGGAAGGTTACGATCGTCGTGCTGGTGTTGATGACGAGCTGCCAGGTGTCGGAGAATCCGAAAAGCGGGCCCGTGAGCGCCCACACGATGATGACCAGCGCGGCGATCACGAACGCCAGGGGATGCCCTACCGCATGGGCCGTCCAGTTGGCGATGCGCGAAAAGGCAGATTGACGATACAGCATGGCAACGCTCTCTTTCCAACGTGGTGCAAACATGGTACGATTGGCCCTCTGCACAAGGTGTGCCGTTGGAAGGGTCTTCCATGTGTCGTCGCCTCTTGCTTTCTGTTGCCGCGCTTGCTGCATTTGCCGCATTGCTGCTCGTTGGCGGGTGGCTCTTGCGTCCGCATACGCGCATCGGCCAGGAGACTTACCTCAAGATCAACAACGGCATGACGCAGGCCGAAATCGAAGCGCTGATCGGCGGCCCGCCGGGTAATTACGGTGTCGGCGAAGGTGAGATCGACCTGGGCGCCAGCTGGGGACTCGCCTATCAACCTTCGCCCAATGCCCGCCTCTGGCTTGGACCGACCGTAGCGATCGAAGTGGCCTTTGAAGATGGGCGGGCGACCAGCAAAGCGCTGTACTCGGTGTGGCGTCAATACGATTCCGAGTTCGACCGCGTTTGCCAGGTCTTGCACCTGCGCCCGGCCAAGGCCAGGGCGCCGATGGGGTTCATCTGGTGATGCGATGCGTCGGCGCCTTATGATTCTGGCGGTCTTTTTCTGCCTGGCGGCGTTGGTCGTCGCCGCCTGCAGGTTCATCCAACCTCCTCCGCGCATCGACCAAGCAAGCTATGAAATGATTCAGATCGGCATGACCGAACGCGAGGTAGAGGCACTTATCGGCGCGCCGGCCGGGGACTATGGCGTCGGCCAAGGCTGGTATGCAATCGGTGATCACTTTTACTCCGTTAGCGACCCATGCGAACCCGATGAATCGCGCTGGATTGGACAAGGCCATGCGATTGTCGTGAGATTCGATTCCAAAGGAAAGGTCGATCTCGTATCTATCGGGCAAACGCAGCGTGAATACGACTCCTGGCTCCATCGAATTGGATGGCAACTCTATCTATGTGACAAGCAATGCGTGAATAGCTACAGAAACCGTGGATTGGAATTCAAACGGTAGAGTCGGCGATGCAGGTAGGCCAGCCACCAGTGGATGTTGGGCAACCGTCCCAGCCAACTTGGCCAACCCTCGCTTCGCTCATGACAGCGATGGTGCCAGTACGCGAAATACTGGCTGAAGCTCGCGTCCCCGGCATGTTTGCGGGCGACCTGAAGTATCTCGCCGAGGACGTTTAGTCGCTGCTTCAGCGTCTTGGTTTCGCTATGCACGCGCGAGCATGCCAAGTATTCGGGGACATGCACGAGCGCGGCTGACACACGGTGCAGACGCAACCAGTATTCGTAATCCATGGCAAAATGCAGCGACTCGTCAAACAGACCGACCCGGTCCATCGCACGCCGCCGCCAGAACGCCGCGGGTTGGCAGATGAAACATTCCTGCAAGAGTCGGTCGAAGTCAAACGCCAGCGTCGGATAATCGCCAAGCGCACGATCTTCTTCATCGATCCAGCGCGCCTTGCCATAGACAAGGTCCCAGTCGGGATTTTGGGTGAGATGCGCGACAATGGTCGAAACGGCGCCGGGCAGGAGGACGTCGTCGGAATTGAGATAGGCCACGATGTCGCCGCGTGCCTGACGCAAGCCGCGATTGATGGCGTCGCTCTGCCCGCGATCCTGCTCGCTGCGCCAGGTGAAGCGCGTGCCGTAGTTGTTAAGGATGTCGAGCGTGTCGTCGGTCGAACCGCCGTCGAAAACCGCGTACTCGATGCGCGGGTAATCCTGAGTCAACACGCTCTCGATGGTGCGACGAATAAAGCGTCCCTGGTTCAGCGACGGCGTCACGATCGACACCAGCGGCAACGACGATGCATTCATGCCGCGATTGTGCCTATTCGCAAGAATCCGAGCAAGAGATGTTAGCCCGCCGCGCAAGCAAGGAAACTTCACGCCGGCGTCAGATCAATCCGCAGCAGCCCCTTCGGCGTGAGAAAGCCTGCCAGCGCCAGCGCCTCCTCGATCTGCTGCTTGAGCCGGCGATTCTGTTCGACGAGCGCACGCCACTGAGCGGCTTCTTCCTCGTCGATCGGCTTCGCGCCAAGATGCGCCTGATCGTGCGTGTCCACGGAGTAGACCCACACCTCGCGGCCGTGCAGGTCGACGGCTTGCACGGCCAGCTTCATGTGCGGGAACGCCGCGCTGCCGAGGCGGAATTGATAACCTGTCGCCCCGCATTTGAGCTTTTGGCACACGGGGACTGCTATCTTGGCCGGAGGCAGGTAGGCGTCGAGGGATGCGTCATTCGGAATGCAATGGTAGGGGGACTTGTTGGCTGGAATCTCGGCCGCCGCGCCGGGGTAGGCATGATCGAAGTAGATTCGACAAGCCTGAGCCAGATCGTGGATCGTGAATGTTCCCACTGGGAATCCTTGAACCGATGCGCGGCGCACGAGTTCGGCTATTATACTACCCGACTTGCGAAGCGGTGTGCATCGATCGCGTACTTGGCGGGCTGAATTTCGTGGTAGGTGATGATCTCGACGAACGTCATGCCGATCTTTTCGAGCACGCGGACCGATGCGACATTCTCCGGGATGACCAGGCCGATGATGCGCGGCAGGCGAAGCTGGGTGAAGCCGAAGTCGAGTGCGACACGGGCCGCTTCGGTTGCCAGGCCCTTACCCCAGTACGCCGGCAAGAAGCGATAGCCAACGTCAACTTCGCCCAGGTCCTCGAGCCGTTTCAGGCCGGAGAAGCCGATCACCTCGCCTGTCGCTTTGAGCACGCACGCCCAGCGGCCAAAACCGTGCTTCTGGTAATCGGCGAGCGGATGCTCGATCAGAATCTCGCGCGCTTGCTCGATCGACGTTGCATGTTCGTGGGTGTACCGCGTCACCTGCGGATCGGTGCCCATGCGATAAACGACGTCGGCGTCTTCGAGCCTGAAGCGACGCAGCAGCAAGCGCTCCGTTTCGATGTCAGGCATGATCTTGGTTCCCTGTCCGGTAGCACAGACATTCCTGTCTGTGCATTGAACGTGGCCGCACAGACAAGAATGTCTGTGCTACCGGGTGAACTCACCCCCATCTTGGTTCCCTGTCCGGTAGCACAGACATTTCTGTCTGTGCATTGAACGTGGCCGCACAGACAGAAATGTCTGTGCTACCGGGTGAACTCACCCCCAGCAGACCAGGCCCGGCTCGAACGGGTTGCCGAGGTTGGAGTGGCGAGGCAGGACGCGCACGGTGTAGCCGTAATGGCCGCTCGTTTCGCAGCGGATCTTGCCCTTGAACAGCCACGACGCGCCGGAATGATCGCCGTTGGTTGCCATCAGCGCGGTGCGCGGCAGTGGAATCTCGCCGGCGTTGTCGATGATGCCGTGGAAGAGCTGCACTTCGACGTCCTGGGGAGACAGGCTGCCAAGCGCGATCTGGGCCTTCACTTCGAGTTCGGCGCCGACGCGCATGGCGTCCTTGCCGTCAGCGGCGATCGTCTCGACGCGAACCTGCGGCCAGTCGCGCAGGAGACGCCGCCGCCATTGCGACAGGTCGGCAGCAGCCTTGAGGTTGTCGAGCGTCAGTTGCGAATAGCGCTCCGCGGAGGGGATGTAACACGTTTTGGCGTATTCCTCCACCATGCGATGCGTGTTGAAGGCCGGGCACACGGTCATGATCGCGTGCTTCATGTAATTGACCCAGCCGCGCGGCAAGCCGTCGGTCGTGCGATTGTAGTAAAGCGGCACAATCTCCTGTTCGAGCAAATCGTAAACCGCGCGGCTCTCGACGTCGTCCTGATAGGTTCGTTCGCTGTCGGCATATTCTTCGCCGGCGCCGATCGCCCAGCCGTTGTCGCCGCTGTAGCCCTCGCACCACCAGCCGTCGAGGATCGACAGGTTGAGCCCGCCATTGATGCAGACTTTCATGCCGCTGGTGCCCGACGCTTCGAGGGGGCGGCGCGGGTTGTTGAGCCAGACGTCCACGCCCTGCACGAGGAACCGCGCCACGTTGATGTCGTAATCTTCGATGAAGACCATACGGCGGCGAAACTCCGGCCGGCGGCTGATGTGCACGATCTCCGCGATCAGCTCCTTGCCGCCGTGGTCGCGCGGATGCGCCTTGCCCGCGAAGATGATCTGGACGGGCCGTTCCTTGTTGTTGAGGATGGCGGCCAGCCGGTCGAGGTTGCGGAACATCAAGGTGCCGCGTTTGTAGGTCGCAAAGCGGCGAGCGAAGCCGATCGTCAAGGCTTCAGGATCGAGCACCTCATCGGCGCGGGCGATTTCGGACGACGTGGCGCCGCGGCGTTCGAGCTGGGCGCGCAACCGCTGGCGGGCGAAGACAACGAGCCGTTCGCGCCGCCGCTCGTGCGTGCGCCAAAGCTCGGCATTGGGAATGTTGTCCACTTTCTTCCAGATCGAATGGTCGGCCGGCCTCTGGTCAAGGTGTGTGCCGAGATAGCGATCGTAGAGCTGGGCAAAATCGGTGGCCATCCAGCTTCGCGTGTGGACCCCGTTGGTGATCGAGGTGATCGGGATTTCGGTCTCGGGCAGGTTGGGCCAGATGCCCTTCCACATGTTGCGAGACACCTTGCCGTGCAGCTTGCTGACGCCGTTGGCGATGTTCGACAGGCGAATGGCCAGGATGGTCATGCAGAACGGCTCGTTGCCGTCGCGCGGGTTCTGCCGGCAAAGTCCGAGGAACTCCTG
>Ga0233424_10002343_pt1 | contig 13719 bp, 12 predicted proteins | sample Watercolumn_Towu_FD_181011 | JGI IMG/M metagenome (GOLD analysis project Ga0233424, IMG submission 181011) | Freshwater microbial communities from Lake Towuti, South Sulawesi, Indonesia - Watercolumn_Towuti2014_125_MG | ecosystem: Environmental > Aquatic > Freshwater > Lake | place: Indonesia...
CGGGCCACCTTGGTGCGATTACGCAACGCCCCCTCGACATGATCGGCAGACCACATGGAGACTTCGCGCTCGCTGCTTTCACCGCCAGTCAACACCGCGATGCTTTTCATAGATGCCCTTTGCGTCGATGACGCGCGCACCAGCGTTCAAACTCTTTCAGCCGTTGCAGCTGCGACCGTTCCAAATGAATCTGGGGTCGTTTCTTTTTGATGCGCGCGAGCGCCTCATCGACGCTGTCCCCCATCAAAATGAAATACGCGGCAACCAGAGTCGGCGCCCGACCGTGGCCGTTCATGCAATGCACGTAGACGGCCTCGCCTTCGTCGACGAGTTCGCGAATCGCGTGGGCGCCGAGGCGTAATTTTTGGATCGTCGGCGCGGTTTTGTCTTTGGTCGGCAGCCAAACGAAATATTCGGCGCCTTTGGCCGCGTCCAGCCGCTCCTGTTCGAGCGAAATATCCGCGCGAATACCCATCTTTCGGAGAGATGTATTGAAGTGCGTCCGACAGCAAGCATTGGTGCCGATGTAAATCTCGGGTGTGATGCGGGAATAATCGAGCGGGACATGCGGCCATGCCATACCAAAGAAGTATACACCCTGGACCAGGGTCTCCATTTCTGCTACGATTCCGCAACCGGGCCACGTGGCGAAGTGGGAACGCAGGGGTCTGCAAAACCTCGATGAGCCGGTTCAATCCCGGCCGTGGCCTCCACAAGATTTCAAACCCCCCGCCATCGGCGGGGGGTTTTGTGTTTAGAACACTTCGACCGTCGCGTATTTTACTCCGAACGATTTCGCGTCCGACTTGTTTTTCATCCAAATATCCAAGTGATAGTAGTATCGGGCGTTCATGCGGTCGACGACCGTGAACACGCGGTCGCCGTACAGCTCCGGAATTTTCACCTTGGCGCCGATCGGTAGGAAGTTCGCCGCAACGACGTCTTCCTCGTTGTGTGCGCACAGATCGAATCCGCGCGCCGCGATGCAGGGAGTGTCGTCCGTCTGACCGGCCTCCGAGTTGTACGCCGTGATCGGGATCATGAACGTGTTGCGGGGTGCCGCAAAGTCCGCGTCAGGCAGGTCCCCGTAGGAAACCAGTCCGTTCTGCATGGCTGCAATCTGGAGCGCCACCATGTCCGCGCTCGGAAGTTTTGGTCCCAGATCCATATCCGCGCTTGCGATGCGGGGGGCGATCATGGTGATCACAACCACACCGAGCACCAGCCCGGCCGTGACGTCCAGGAAGTGCTTCCGCAGCACGTTCTTGGAGCGTTTTACCATCGACGACATCTTCTTGATCATATGACAAGGTTCCTCCCAAACATGGGCCCCTGTGATATGACCAAATGTCGAAAAACAAAAACGTTCCCCTTCGGGAACGGCGAAAGCTTAGCATAAATATGGATTTTCGTCAACTTTTCAGGTACCCTAGGTTGCGACTATGACGATGCATCCTCGCAACGTTTCCGGCTGGAAATCGCGCCGCTTCCGACGCCTCTTTCATTTCCGCATTCCGCGCGTGAAAGTATCCAAACCCTTGATCAAAAATCTTGTTCTTGGAGCCCTCGCGCTCGCCATGGCCGGCTCCTTGGGCGTGCTGGCGCTCTTTGCCTACGTGAGCCGAGACCTTCCGAACCCGGATGCTCTGACGGAGCGCATCGTTCCGCAAAGCACAAAGATTTACGACCGTACCGGCGAGCATTTGCTCTACGAAATCCACGGCGAGGAGAATCGGACGCTCGTGAAACTGCAAGAAGGCTACTGCAAAGACGACGATGATCTTGATGTGGATCCAAATGGAATCCCGCTGCAACTGCTCGAAGCTGTCGTGACGGCGGAAGACCGGGGGTTCTGCGAACATCACGGCTTCAGCATCACGGGGTTGCTGCGCGCCGTGGCCTTCGCCGGCAAGCGCGGTGGTGGTTCCACCCTCACCCAACAGCTCGTCTCCAACACGATCATCGCCAAAGAACACACGATCGTCCGCAAAATTCGCGAGCTCATTCTCTCGATCGAACTCGAACGCCGGTATTCCAAAGACGAGATTCTCCAGATCTATTTCAATGAGATTGGCTACGGCTCTACCTACTACGGCGTTCAAACCGCGGCCACGAGCTACTATGGTAAGCCGGTCAATGAACTCTCGCTCGCCCAGCTCGCGACGCTCGCCGGCCTTCCGCAGCGCCCGACGACCTTCCTCAACAATCCGGATCTCTTGAAAGAGCGCCGCGACTGGATTTTGGACGGCATGGCGGAGATGGGCTTCGTCTCCAAAGACGAAGCAGTCGCCGCCAAAGCCGAGGATACCTCGATCGCTGTGAATATCAGCAATATCACGGCCCCACATTTCGTGTTTTACGTCCGGGATCTGCTCGAACAGAAGTACTCCCCGCGCCAAGTGGAAGAAGGCGGCCTCAAAGTGATCACGTCGCTCGATTACGAAAAGCAGGTCATCGCCGAGGAAGAGGTGAAAAAGGGCGTGGAAGAAAAGGGCGAATACTACCAGTTCACGAACGCCTCGCTGGTCGCCGTTGACCCGAAGACCGGGCAGGTGCTTGCCATGGTCGGATCCAAAGACTATTTCGATGACGACATCGACGGACAAGTGAACGTGTCCCTGCGGCCGCGCCAGCCAGGGTCCTCGTTTAAGCCGATTGTGTACACAAAGGCGTTTGCATCCGGCTACACGCCGAACACAGTGCTTTGGGACGTGAAGACGGATTTCCCGACCGCGACCGGCATTTATTCCCCGAATGACTATGATCTGAAAGAACGCGGGCCGATCCGCGCCCGCAACGCGCTGCAGGGTTCTTTGAACATTCCGGCCGTTGAGATGTTGTATATGGTCGGGGTGGACAACGCGCTCGACTTCGCGACCGAGCTGGGTTACACGACATTCACGGATCGCAGCAACTTCGGGCTCGCGATTGTGCTGGGCGGTGCCGAGGTGACCCTGCTTGATCACGCAAATGCTTACGCCACGTTCGCAAATGAAGGCGAGCGCCACGACCCGGTCGCAATTCTCAAAGTCGAAGACAGTGATGGCACCGTGCTCGAAGAATGGAAGGAGCAAGAGGGCAAGCGCGTGCTTGAGCAAAACGTTGCGCGCACGATCAGCAACGTGCTCTCGGACAACGGCGCCCGTGCCTACGTCTTCGGCGCCGGCAGCGCGCTGCAGCTAGGTTCGCGTCCGGTCGCCGCCAAGACCGGAACCACCAACGACTATCACGACGCCTGGACCATGGGCTACACGCCCTCGATCGCGGCGGGCGTGTGGGTCGGAAACAACGACAACGCGGAAATGCTGCGCGGCGCAGACGGCTCGATCGTTGCGGCCCCGATTTGGAACGGCTTCATGTCGCGGGTGCTTGAGGGTACGCCGATCGAGTACTTCACAGCCCCGCAAATTCCGCAGACCGGCAAACCGATCCTCGATGGCCAGATCCCCGCAACGACCGTGACCGTGGATCGCGTCTCCGGCAAGCTCGCAACCGAATACACGCCGACCGCGGATCGAGAAGAACGCACCTACGCGGAATACCATTCACTCCTGCAATACGTGGATCGTTCGGATCCACTGGGCCCGGCTCCAGCCGATCCCACTCAGGATCCGTATTATGAGCCGTGGGAAAAAGGCATCGCGGACTGGATTGCGCGGCGCGAAGAGGAAACCGGCATCAAAATCACACAAAGCACTCCACCAACCGAGTACGACGACGTACACGTGCTGGAGAATTTCCCGACCGTGCGCATCACGGGGCCCGATGAAGGGACCTCCTACACGGATCGCCGTATCTCGGTCGATGCGAACGCGGACGCAAAACGCGGCGTCGTGCGCGTGGATTTCTATATCGACGGGTACTTCCTGGGCTCGGACTCCCGCTCGCCCTACCAGCTCTCGACAACCATTCCTGGCTCCGTGAGCCGCGGATACCATACCGTGAAGGCCGTCGCCTACGACGATGTCGACAACAGTGGCTCGGATACGGTCGGCATCCAGGTCGATAGCGACGCGACGAGCTCCGGTTTCGATCTCCTGGACCCCAAGAACGGGCAAACGATCGAGCGCACGAACGAGACCTACTCAATCGTGGTATCGGCCCAGCATCCGACGGACTACCAAACCGTGACGATCTACGCGCAGCCGCTCGGATCCGGTAGTCAAACAATCGTCGGCTCAAAAACGAGCCCGGATTCTCCCTTCCTCACCTTCGCGTGGACATTGCCGGATTCCGGCGACTGGGTCATCACGGCATCCGCGCTCGGAAGCTCGGGTACAGATGCGACCTCGGTCGTCGTCCACGTCGTTCCGCCGTCGACGACAGCACAGCCCCCGGTCGAACCGACCGCGGAGGAACCCGGGGCCGACGGCGAAGAAGTGCCACTGCCGGAAGAACCGACTGTAGACCTTCCTCCACTGGATCCGTTCGCTACAACGACACCGCCCGAAACACCGTAACAAAATCCCCCCGCCATCGGCGGGGGGATTTTTCTTACGCGGCGATGCGCGCTTCCGGGTACGTTTGGGGCTGATGAAAATCCGGTTCTTTACCGGGCACCGGGTTCAGAGCCAGGTGCTGGCCGTCCAAAATTGCGAAGGCATTGAGGCGCGCGAGCGGGGTCGGGACCATGTCCCAGGGGATCGTGATGATGCTCTGCCAGGTTCCGGCCACAAGCGAGCTGTTGCGATGATCTGGGTTGAAGGCGACGTAGTCGTTGCTGCGATGACGAACCCCATCAAAGCCGAGCACGAGCCAGTGACCTGAGGGTCCCAGTTCAATCTCGAGATACTTCCCATCTTCGCCGACCAAAAAGAGTTCCGCCACATCGTAATTCCACAACTCATCTGTGCGTTTGTCGCGTGGACCCGACGGCGTGCGCGGGTTCGGAAGCAGGATGCCGTGTACGCGCACGACAAGGCCCTTCTGCGATTGATTGACCCACATCTCGACGTGGTATTGCTCCGGCGCCGCTTCGCCGTTCCACATGCGGTTAATGACGAAGTAGAGCGAGTCAGGCTGTTTGGGAATGAGAAGCGCGTCCATAACATTATTGCCGAATTGGCATGATGATATAGCGATACCCGTCGCCGTTTTGCGGGGTGACGACGCAGGGATTTCCGGCGTCGATCATTTGAAACAGTATAGTATTGGCGCCGATTGCGTTCAAACCGTCCAGAAGATAGCGAAAGTTGAGAGTGACACTGTTGCTGTTGCCGGCACAATCCGCCGCGCACGTTGCCGTGTTCTCGCCACGATTGGCATCTGCGGCGCTCACGGAGAGTTGTTTCGCCCCCGGATCGAACGAGACAGTGATGTCGAAGAGCCCGGTGCGTGAGAACAGGCTCGCAGCCTTTACGGCTTGGGCGAAATCCTCGCGGTCTACGCGCGCTTCAGTCTGAAATTGTTTGGGGATGATTTGCGTGTAATCCGGATAATTCCCTTCAATACAACGTGAGATCAACTCGACCGGGCCGTACGAGAAGACGATCTGGCTGTCGGAGAGATTCATGGCGACCGTGGACGGGGATTCTACCTCATCGCGAAATACGGACAGAATTCTGTTGATTTCCGAGAGCGTCCGGGCCGGCACGATCACCAAATCCTCGCGAGAAACTGGTGAAACAAGCGGAATGACACATTCTGAGAGCCGGTAGGAGTCGGTTGCCGCCAAAACCAGGCGTGCTTCGCCGGATCCTGGTAGGAATTTCATGAAAACTCCGGTCAGTTCAGGCCTGGATTCGTTCGTGGCGACCGAAAACAGCACGCGCGACAGGGCTGTTTTGAATTCCTCGACCGGAATGGTGTATGAACGGTTTGTTTTAACCGACGGAACCAGCGGAAATTCACTGGCAGGTAGTCCATTGATCTTTGTTTTGTGCGCGCCGCAGCGGACGTTCAGCTTTGCTCCGTCCGTTTCCAGCGTGACGGTCTCATTCGGCAGCAAGGAAACGTAGTCGAAAAACAATTTTGATGGTGCTGTACATTCTCCGGTCTCATCCACCTTTCCACGAACGGCGCAGTTGATCGCCATGTCGAGATTCGTCGACGAAAATTTGATCGCTCCCCCTTCGGCCTTCAGCAAGATGTTCTTCAAGATCGGCAGATTCACGTTCTTGGACGTGAGATGACTCACGATCGCCAATCCTTGGTGCAGATTCTCTCGCGTACAGGACAGTTTCATATCAGACTCGTATTAGTTATTGGGGAGAGAATATATACGGCAGTAGTAATAAGGGAGTGGATGAAGTGGATGAGTGAAGTTTGGTCCGAGAAACATTCGTCCAAATGACGGTGCGTGGTGTGGAGGAAGTCGGAGAAGCGGTGCGTATGAAATGTTGATGACCGGCTGTTTGTGTTTGTGTGGTTTTTTCACCCGCACTCGTTCACCATTTCATACGCAGAGGTGTCTGCAGGGTTGTCCTGTCTTCGTGCACATGGAATAGTGTGTGCACAATTTGTGATCAGATCGCGTACAGCCGTTGTTTGATGAGTTCCAGGTCGTGCTGGAGCTTTTCATCTGCCGTGAGGCAGTTGCAGATCTTTTCGTAGGCATGCATGGCGGTCGTGTGATCGCGCCCGCCGAGCTCCGATCCGATCGACGGATAGCTCGCTTTCATCTCTTCGCGCATAAGATACATGACGACCTGGCGCGGGAAAGCCAAGCGTTTTTCGCGGCTTTTGCCGAGCAAATCTTCATGCGGCACATCGAAGTAGGACGCGACTGTTTGAATGAGGTGGCGCGGGGTAATGGTCTTCCTCGTCGATGCCGGCTGGAAGGACGCGAGGATCGGTTTCACCGAATCCACGGTCGGCGCCATGTTTTTGAATTGATGGAAGGCAATAATTTTGTTCAGGGCGCCTTCGAGCTCACGCACGTTGCTTTGAACGAGCGTCGCAACATGGTGAAGGATCTCTCGGTCGAGCGGATAGGTCTTCTCGCGGCATTTGGTCTCGAGAATCGCGACGCGCGTTTCGAAATCAGGGTTACCCACATCCGCCAGCATGCCGCACTCGAAGCGCGACACGAGACGGTTCTCGAGTGCCGGGATCGCTTTGGGCGGACGGTCGGAGGTGATCACGATCTGTTTGTTGTTTTGGTAAAGCTGATTGAAGGTGTGGAAGAATTCTTCCTGTGTTCCTTCCTTACCTGTGATGAACTGGATGTCATCAACCAACAACAAATCGACGGTGCGGTAGCGGTTCTTGAATTCGCGCGCCTGACCGTTGCGCACCGCATTGATGAAGTCGTTCGTAAACCGTTCGCACGTGACATAGAGGACGCGCGTGGCAGGATTTTTGCGGATGAGTTCATTACCGATCGCTTGCACGAGGTGGGTTTTTCCTAAACCGACCCCTCCGTAGATAAAGAGCGGGTTGTAGACGCCGCCTGGCTGCGCCGCAACGACCTGCGCGGCCGCGTGCGCCAATTCGTTTTGTTTGCCGACGATGAAGTTTGAGAAAATGTACTTGGAGTTGAGCGAAAGTTCCTCGGTGCCGTGGGCTGAGGAGCGACCCGGCGACCAGGTGGTCGGGGCATCTTGGTAGGTTTCCTGTGCCAGAGGTGTGGCAGCGACGGCGACAGTGGCTGCCACGGCCTGCGGCTCGGCAAAGGCGACCGCCTGCGGCTCCTGCTGACGGGTTTCAACGCGGTATTGCACGGTTCGAACCACGTGGTTTGTGAGGTTTTCAAGCGACTGAAGGATTTCGCGGTGATATTTTTTCTCGAGCCAGGCTTTGGTGAAATGATTCGGAACCCCGATACAGGCTTCGGTTCCATCAAGAGACACGATGAACGTGTTTTTGAACCAGGTAATAAAATTGGCTTTGCTTAGCGAAAGTTCTAGCTCCCCGAGAACCGCTTGCCAAAGCTCATTGGTGTTCATAGCCTTCGACGACAATTAGGCAACTACGCTAGTGTAGATCATCCATCCACATGTGGGCAAGTAGGCAAAGTGGGAAGAAACCGTTCATTTATCGGGGTTTAACAGTTGATAAATTGTGGACGGGATGTTAGCATGATCCCGCTATGCCAAAACGTACGTATCAGCCCAAAAAAGCGCGCCGCGCGAAGGTCCACGGGTTCCGGGTTCGCATGCGCTCCCGCTCTGGCCGCAAGGTTCTCAAGCGCCGCCGCGACATGGGCCGGCGCAGGGTGTCTGTTCAGGCCAAAAAGAAGTAAGCGCGACCTGTGTTGCCCCTGCAACATCGCTTACGTCACGATCGTGATATCAAAACGCTCTTTGCCGCGGGCAAGAGCGTGTTTGATGCCTGTTGCGGATTGAAGTTTCGAAAAAACGGCCAGCCGGAATCGCGGTTTGCCGTGGTTGTCGGATCGAAAGTTTCCAAAAACGCCGTGGCACGCAACCGGATCCGCCGCCGTTATCGGGAAATCGTCCAAAAACACCTCGCTTCCCTCGCCCCGGGCTATGATGTGATGCTGCTTGTGCGTCCCGAGGCGCTCGGGAAAAAAGCCGGTGAGCTTGAAGCGCGCTTGTTGAAAGTTTTGAAAAGAACCCCTTTATGGGCCGGGACCTAGCCCTGTTTGCGATCCGGGTGTACCAGCACACGCTCTCACCTGACCACGGACCGATGCGCCTGTTTTATCCGGACGGCTGTTGCCGGTTCGCGCCGAGCTGTTCGGAATACGGCTACGGCTGCATCAAGCGACACGGACTCTGGAAAGGAAGCGTGTTGGCGCTCTGGCGAGTCCTGCGCTGCAATCCTTTTTCCCGCGGCGGCAACGACCCCGTTCCCGAGTGAAAATCAAATCCCGCCCCTTTGCAGAGGCGGGACATTGATTTTATTCGCAATGCGGCTCGTGCATCTGACCACACTTCGGGCAAGCGCCTTCCATAGTGTTGTTGCACTAAGAATTACGCGGGTAGTATAGCAAAAATTCTTGGTTTTGTCAATAAAAAAGGGCAATATTTGCCGTTTTTTCTGCCATTTAGGCGCAATCTTTCGAACACTTGGTGACCTTGATTTTCTTCGTGATTGCAACCAAGTGCTTGTGGATCGCACCGTTCGTGGCCACCACATCCTCGCGCTCGACATGCCATCGACACCCGCAATAGTCCGTCACCTTCCCCCCCGCTTCGCGCACGAGCACAATGCCGGCCAGTGTGTCCCAGGGCTTGTTGCCTGTGAGGATGACCGCATCCGTGCGACCAGCGGCGACGTACGCCAGCATGATCGCGGCCGTGCCCAGGCGCCGGAAGTAACTGGTCCGGCGTTCGAGTTCGTAAATGATCTTTCCGTGTTTTTCCAAATCATGGTCGCGATAGCCGCGGCCGGCGTACAAGAGCGCGCCTCGCACGACGTCGCGGTCGCGCACGCGGATGCGTTTGCCATTGAGCCATGCCCCGCGTCCGCGTTCGGCGACGAAAAGTTCTTCGTGGATGGGATCGTAGATGACACCGATTTTCGGCACGCGGTTTTCGACGAGCGCGATCGCGATTGCAAAGAGTGGAACACCCGAGATGAAATTCGTGGTGCCGTCCAGCGGGTCAATCACCCATGTGGGGCCTCTGCCGATCGTGATTCCGCCAGCCTTGTCCCCTTCCTCGCTTAAGATTGCGTGATCGGGGAACGCGCGGTTGATGTGGCGGATGATGACGTCGTTACTTGCAAAATCCACGAGCGATACCGGCTCGCGGTGTTCTTTATATTTCACGCCGTAGCCCCCTTTTTGTTCAAAAGCCCCCCGCAGGATTTTCCCCGCGTCTTTTGCCGCCGCAACCGCAACTTTTGTGGCTTTCCACATAAAAAAGACACCCCTTTCGTGTCTTTTCAGATTACTCTTTCCGCGCGGCTTTGAGAAGTTTGAGATCTGCCGGGCGTTTTTCGTCGAACGGCGTTTCCAAAATCAGATCAAGATGCGATAACTTCGGATGCTTTACGAACAGTTCGAACGCCTTCTTTCCCAAAAAGCCCTCTCCCAGATGTTCGTGCCGATCCTTGTGTCCGTTGAACTCAATTTTGGAATCGTTGCAATGACTCGCGACAAGTTTCTTGAGCCCGATGGTTTTGTCGAAGGTTTTCACGACCGCGTCCAGCGATGTTTTCGTGCGCAGGTCGTAGCCCGAGGCGAACGCATGCTGCGTATCAAAACACACGCCGATTTCTTTGCCGCGTTTGGCGCCATGGAGAAACTCCGCAATCTCTTCAAATGTGTCGCCCATCACTTCGCCGGCACCCGCGGAGATCTCGATCAAGAGCTGGCACTCGCCTGTATATCCTTTCAAGATCTCATCCAAGCCCTTGATCACCATTTCGATGCCTTTTTCCTGCCCAACCTCTTTTGCCGAGCCCGGGTGGAACATCATGCCCCGGACTCCGAGCTTTGAGCCGCGCTCGAGTTCTTCACGCAAAACCGCGATCGAGCCATGGCGGATGCGTGGGTTTGTCGAGGCGAGATTGATGAAATACGGGGCGTGAATGTAGGCGCGCTCGATCTTGTTTGCGGCCATTTCCGCTCTGAATTTTTTCGCGACGTCATCCGTGATCGGCGAGGGCTTTCCGCCCTGTGGCGGGCGCGAAAACATCTGCAACACTTCGCAGCCAAGCTCGCCGGCATGGATCGGAGCGTTCCAAAGTCCGCCCGCGGCCGAGACGTGTGCGCCGAATTTCATACCCCCCTACTGTATCATTTCGCGGCGCAGAAGTTCCACGACCTTGCGGTTGCGCAGGCGGTTCTCCATGTACTCGCGGTATTCCGGACTGTAGATGCGCTTGCGGATGTCCGCGTCTTCGTACTGCTTGGCCATCTCATCAAGCGCCGTGTCGATTTCTTTCTCGTCGACGTCGATCTTTTCTTGCTTCCCAACCTCGCGCAGGATGAGCGCCACTTTGACGCGCATGAGTGCCTGCGGGGCAAAATCCATTTTGAGATCCCCGATCGATTTCTTGATCGACTTTAAGTAATCTTCAAAGACGCCTCCCTGGCTGACGACGCCCTGCTCGAGCTCCGCGATCATCTTGTTGACCTCTTCGTTCAAGAGCAACTCCGGCACATCTTCGAATTTCGAATCTTTCGCGATTGATTCGAGTATCTCCTTTTCCTGGCGGAACGTTTCTTCGCCTGTTTTTTCCTCTTTGATGTTGCCGCGGATCAGGTCTTTCATCGAAGCAAGATCCTTTTGCCCGAGCGTTTGCGCGAACGCGTCGTTCAATTCCGGCGGCTGCAGTCGGTAAAGTTCTTTGAGGGTGATGTCGAACTGCACGTCGGCGCCCGCGAGCATTTTCTGGGTGTGATCCTTCGGAAACGGCAGAGTAAACTGCTTGTTCTCGCCTTCTTTCATGCCGACGATGTGCTCTTTGAGTCCTGGAATATAATACGACTCGGCCAAGTAGATGGCGTGGTTTGGGGACTGGCCGCCTTCGACCGGCACGCCGTCCTTTTTCATGTCCATCGAGACCACGACCTTGTCCTGTCCGGTTGCGGTGTCTGCCGCAGTCGCGCGAATTTCTTTGGTTTGCATGCGCTGCAGATCCTTCAGCGTCGTTTCAAGATCTTGCTCTGAGACTTCCACGTGCTTGGCAGTCACTTTCATGCGGCGGAAGTCCGCAAGTCGGGTGACAGCTGGCACGCGCGCAACCTCGGCGGTGTACACGAGATCGTTGCCCGGTGCTAGTTTTTCGACATCGATTTTTGGGGAACCAACCGTGTCGATTTTGTGCGCGAACAGAGCGTCGACGTAGGTTTTGCGCACCACGGACTCGAGCGCCTCTTCGTAAATTTTCATCTCCCCCACGCGGCCTTTCACGATCTCAAAACTCGCATGGCCCGGACGGAATCCAGGAATCGACGTTGATTCGGAAATGCGCGCGGCGGCGGCTTCCAAAAACGGTTTCAGCTCTTCCGAAGTGACCGTGACCGTGAGTTTCACCGTGGATTTTGGTAGTTGTTCGACAGAGACGTTTGGCATAGTGGCGCGAGCGTATAAAAAAAAGAGCCCGGCGTCAAGGCTAGGACTCAGTGGACGCGGACCGTACTCCGTCGGCTCACGGCCGCCACGGTATCTGCGCGCCTGATCTCGAACCAGCGGATCTGCGGACAGAGGTCGTTCAGGACCGTCGCCGCGGTTTCGGGATGCACGTCGTAGCGGATCGGGAGTCTGCTCCCTCGACGAATGACGCGGTCGCGGCGCAGGCGGGAGATCAGCGCGTGGCGCGGGCCGGGCTCCCGATCCTGCGCCTGGAGCATGCCGTACAGCTCCGTGACCTCGACGGGATCCGGCCAGGGCCGGGACACGATTTGTCCGAGCAAGGCGACGTATCGATCGTAGCGCGCCACGTCCATCCAGCGGTATTTGTCGGGATGAATCACGAATCACCTCTGTTTAAACCTAGCATGAGGCGGGTGCAAAAGAAAGCGACCGCGCTCAGCGCGGTCAGTCGTCGTCATCGTCGCCGCGAGGTCGCGGTACGTGCTCGTCGTAGTGTTCGTGTCGGAACACTTCGGTCGCAGCGCCATCCCCCTCTTCCGTGTCGTCCTCCTCGTCGAGGTTGAGGAGCGTGGGCACGAGCGTCGGGGGTGCGGTTGCGCTCGGGCGGCGCATGATGCGCGCCGGCGTCGGATCCGTGGTCCGGTCCTGCCGAGAAGGCGGCGGAGTTCCGCGGATGCGGCGCGAGAGGTCCGCGTTCACACGCTTGCCGGACTTCTCCCGCGAGAGCCAGCGGATGAGTCCGACGACCGCGCCGACCGCGAAGGCGGCGAACAGGACGAAGAGAATCAGGAGGGCGACCAGGCCCGCAATGAGGGTAGCCAGGTCCATGGAAACTCCTTCAGCCGATGAGTGCATCGGACGAAGGAATCTAGCACGACGCCGCACTCTCGTCAATGAAAAGACCGTCCGGTGTCAGCGGACGGCGAGCGTGCTTCCCTCGAAGATCAGGTTCTTGGGGCGGATGACCACGCGACGCGGTCCGACCTCCACGAACCCCGCGTCCAGGGCGGGGACGCCGCAGCCCTGCGCGATCTCGACCGCGCGTTCCGCGTCGTCGGGAGGGACGATGAGCGCGAAGCCCGCGCCCATGTTGAACGTGCCGTACATCTTCTCGTCGGAGAGGCCGACCGAGCCATCGGCATTCACGCCGTGGCTCTGGATGAAGTCGAACACGGGCTGGGGCTCGGGGATCCTCTCGATCACGTAGGTGTGGTCGTACACGGCACGCATGAGCTTGCGCCAGCCGTGGCCCGTCACGTTCATCGCGTAGCAGATCTGGATACCGGCCCGGCGCAGCGCCGTGAGCGTCGGCCCGTACAGGAAGGTCGGGGCGAGCAGGGCTTCGCCGTAGGCGGTGCCGTCGGGCAGCGACTTCAGGTAGTCCCCCGGAAGCTGCAGGTTCATCTTCCGGCGCGCGAGCGAGAAGCCGTTCGCGTGCGGACCTGAACTTCCCAGCAGGATGATCCGGTCTCCCTCGTGGATGCGCTTGGGGTTGATGATGTCCCGCTCGCGCGCGATCGGGCCGAATGCGGAACCCGAGAACACGAGCGCCCCGGGCACGACGACGTCGGGCAGGGTCGCGGTTTCCCCGCCGCCCCAGGAACACCCGACCTGGTCGCAGGCTGACCGGGTTCCGCGGATGAACGCGGACACGCGCGCCTCGTTCTCGAACCATGCGTCGTCGCCTGCGTCCACCTTGAGCAGGAACACGGCTGGATCCGCGCCGAGCGTCGCCAGGTCGTTCAGGACCATCGCCGCGTTGCATAGC
>Ga0233424_10002344_pt1 | contig 13712 bp, 10 predicted proteins | sample Watercolumn_Towu_FD_181011 | JGI IMG/M metagenome (GOLD analysis project Ga0233424, IMG submission 181011) | Freshwater microbial communities from Lake Towuti, South Sulawesi, Indonesia - Watercolumn_Towuti2014_125_MG | ecosystem: Environmental > Aquatic > Freshwater > Lake | place: Indonesia...
TTGATGTCGAGGCTTTCCTCCCTGATCGTGGCCGGCAGCGCCGTGTTGCTGAGCGCTTGCGCCACCAAGGACTTCGTCAAGGAGACCGTCGCGCCCGTGCAGAGCAGCGTCGACAGCCTCGGCACCCGCGTGCAGGCGCATGACGACGGCCTCAAGGCGCTGGACGGCCGCGTGCAAGGCAGCGAGGCGCGCATCCAGGCCCTGCAGAAGGACGCTGCGGAACGCGCGCAGATCCTGAACAACCTGCCCAAGCCGCCCACCTTGCTGATGAGCACGGTGCTGACCGACGACAAGGTGCGCTTCCGCTCCGGCCATGCCGAACTGAGCGACGAGGCCGCCCGCGAGCTCGACCAGCTGGTGGCCAAGCTCAAGGCCGACAACCAGCCCGCCTACATCGAGATCCAGGGCCACACCGACGCCACGGGCAGCGACGCCCTGAACCAGCGGCTGGGCCTGCAGCGCGCCGAAGCCGTGCGCCTGTACCTCGCCCGCGCCGGCCTGCCCACGCCGCGCATGAGCACCATCAGTTACGGCGAAACCGCGCCCCTGGCCGACAACAACACGCGCGACGGCCGCAGCACGAACCGGCGGGTGCAGCTGATCGTGATGCGTTGAGACGGCCGCTTGCAGCGAGGCTCGCCGGCCGCGGCCGCAAGCGGATGACGGGTGCCCGCAGGCTGGAAGGTCCGATGGCACCTCGCACGTGGCGTCTGTCCAACTGGGGTGGTCGCTGGTCAGCTGTCGGCCAGGAGCTGTCGGTCGCGTCGGTCTGCTTTCGCGTACATCGGGATGGCCGCGGGACGCGGGGCGACGCAATTGCTACGTGTCCCCCGGTCCGCTACGCGGCCCTCCTCCTTTACCTTCGCAATTGCGTCGCCCCGCATCCCACGGCAGCACCGTCGGGTGTCCTCGACGAAAAGACCGAGCGTCCCTCAAGCGGGCAGTGGGGCGGGCCTGATGCGCAAGTAAAGGAGGAGGGCCGCGTAGCGGGCCGGGGGACATGGAGCATCAGGCCCGCCCCGCTGCCTGCGCCCATCCCGTCGAAAAAGTTGATACATGAGAGAACCGTCGAGGTGGATGGCGGGTCATGACCCGCCCTACCGCTCCGCGTACATCGAGCCGTTGATCGACCCTCTCAAGCCGCAGTGTCGATGGATCGGATGACCGCAATGGGTCGACAGCCGCCGTCCGGCAGGCCGCTCTCAGCCCGAATCCGCGCTGTCAGGCCACCCTAGTTTGCGAGCTGAAACTCCACCCGCGCCCAGCGGCCCAGGCCGTCCATCACCGTGAGCCGGTGCACACCCGCGCGGTTCACGCGCAGCGTCTGCGCCGCAGCGGCGGATTCGCTGGCCGCCATCCATTGCCCATCCAGCAACCAGGTCACGCCCTGCTGCGCGCCGATGGCCTGCAGGCGCAGCGTCACCTCCGCCTGCCCCGGTGCGGGGCGCAGCACGGTGCCCGGCTCCAGGCCCACCACCCGCAGGCGGTTCGCCACGGGCTCGCGCGGGGCGCAGTCGGGGCGCCAGGGCAGGCGCTCCATCGGGTGGCGCTGCTCGGCGTCGAGGAAGGGCCCCAACAGCGCGGGCCAGCGCACCGCCGGGATGCGCTCGGCCTGCGGCGCACAGCCGGGTTGCACGCGCTGGCCGGCCAGCACCCAGACGGGCTCCGCCAGCGGCCCGGGGCGCAGCCGGTCGGGCAGGGTGGGCGGCACGGCGCCGTCCAGGGCCCAGGCGCTGCGGCGTTGCAGGCACTGGCCCTGCTCGGTGGCCGACTCGGCCTGGCCCTGCGGCCAGCAGATGGCCACGGCCGCCACGCTGTCGGGCTGGCGGCGCGGGCCGAGCTGCTGGCGCGACTCGCCCGGGCCGAGTGCCGCCGCCAGATCACGCAGCAGCGGCGCGGCCGAGTTGGCGCCGAAGTGGCCCGGGTTGGGTGTGCCGTCGGGCCGGCCGATCCACACACCGAAGGTGTAGCGGTCGGTCACGCCCAGGGCCCAGGCATCGCGAAAGCCGAAGCTCGTGCCCGTCTTCCATGCCACGCGCTGGCCGCTCTCGCGAAAAGGGCTGCCCGGGCGGCCGCCGTTCTCCAGGATCTCGCGCACGATGAAGGCGGCGCCTTCGCTCATCAGCCGCGTCTCCTGCAGCGGCGCGCCGGGCGTGAGCCGCGGCCGGCCCGCCATGCCCTCGCGCGCGAGCGCCGTGTAGGCGCCGACGAGCTCCTCCAGCGTCGTGCTGCCGCCGCCGAGGATGAGGCTGAGGTTGGGCGCCGCGTTGGCCGGCATGCGCAGCTTCACGCCCGCGTGGCGCAGCCGCCCCGCAAAGCGCTCGGGGCCGAGGCGGTCCAGCAGGTCCACGGCCGGCACGTTCAGCGAACGCTGCAGGGCTTCGCTGACGCTGACCGGGCCGGAGAAGTCCGCCTGGAAGTTGCCGGGCGCGTAGCCGCCGAAGTTCTGCGGGGCGTCGATGAGCAGGCTCTCGGAGTGGATGAGGCCTTCGTCCAGCGCCATCGCGTAGAGGAAGGGCTTGAGCGTGGAGCCCGGCGAGCGGCGGGCGCGCACCATGTCCACATGGGCGCCGCGCCGGGCATCGGTGAAGTCTGCCGAGCCGACATAACCGCGCACTTCGAGGCTGCGGTTGTCCACCACCAGGGCCGCCATCGAGACCGCATCCGGCAGCGTGTTGAGCCGGTCGGTGAGCAGCTGCTCCAGGCGTGCCTGCAGGCTGGCGTCGAGCGTGCTCTGGATGAGGGCGGGCGCCTGGCCCTGGCGGCGTGCCTCCTGGCGCAGGCGCTCGGCCGCCAGGGGGGCCAGCCAGCGCGCGCGCAGCGGCGGGGCGAACACGCGCTCCAGCTTGGCGTCAGCCACATCGGCCGCCGACCACACGCCCAGCGTCTGCATGCGCGCGAGCACCTTGTCGCGCGCCGCCTGGGCGGAGGCCACGGCGCGGTCGGGCCGCAGCCGCGTGGGCGACTGCGGCAGCGCCACCAGCAGCGCCGCCTCGGCCTTGGAGAGGTCGGCCGCGCCCTTGCCGAGGTAGGCGCGGCTGGCCGTCTCCACGCCCTCCAGCGGCCCGCCCATGGGCGCGAGGTTGAGGTAGAGCGTGAGGATCTCGTGCTTGCTGCAGTGCAGCTCCAGCTGCAAGGCGCGAGCGATCTGGCGCAGCTTGGCCGGCACGCTGCGGCCGGCGGCACGTTCGTCCACCAGGCGGGCCACCTGCATCGTCAAGGTGGACCCGCCCGACACGATGCGCCCGTGCCGCGCCCACTGCCACGCAGCCCGCGCGAGGGCGACCGGGTTGACACCCGGGTGCCAGTAGAACCAGCGGTCCTCGTAGTGCAGCAGCGCTTGCACGTAGTTCGCCGACACCGCCTCGGGCGTGGTGGGGTGGCGCTGCGCGCCGTCGTCGCCCGGCCAGGCCCGCAGCGGCGTGCCGTCGGCGGCGAGCACGGTGAGCGTCGGGGAGTCGCTGGCGGGGGTGGGCAGGGGGAAGGCGAAGTCCAGCGCGAGGATGGCCAGCAGGAACGCGGCGAGGGCGAGTTCGAAGCGGCGCAGGCGGCCCACAGGGCGCGCCGAGCGTGGGTCAGGATTCACGACGCGGCCGTCAGCAGGCTGCCGCCAGGCAGACGGGCGGCAGCCACGTCGAAGGTCGCGAACCGCGTGCAGCCCAGGTGCACGGCGCGGGCGCTGTGCAGGCAGTCCGCGAAGTCAGCGCCGGGGTTCTGAGCCCAGATGTAGAGCGTCTCTTCGACCGTGGCTTCATGCTCGAAAGCCACGCCTTGCGACTCCAAAAGTCGCGCGAACGTGGCCGAGATGCTCGGCTTGTCGAGCCGGTAGCGGCTGCGCAGCACCCACTCGGTTTCCAGCAGCACGCCCAGCAGCACCAGCACGTCTTCTCCTGCTGCCTCGGCCGCCTCCAGGAATCGCCGTGCAGCCTGGTATTGGCCTTCGTCGTCGCGCACCAGCAGGCGAACAAGGACGTTGGTGTCGAGAGCCACGGGCATGAGGTGGGGCACTGGCTGCGGCAGATCAGCCGCGCAAGGGCTTCATGTCCTCGACGGCGATCGTCGGCTGCCCCGGGCGGGCCAGGCTGCCGGCCAGATCGAGCAGGCGCCGCGTCTTCGCCCGCATCACCACGGTGCCATCGGCCAGCGCGGTGAAGGTGAGCTTGTCACCCGCCTCCAGCCCCAGCCGCTCGCGGATTTCTTTGGGGATGGTGGTCTGGCCCTTGCTGGTAAGGGTGGTGTCGGCCATGGCAAATCCTTTCAATTCGTTCTATCGTAAGGAATTTGCGAGGCGGAGGCAATGATGGCGCTCAGCGCTGCGGGCTGGACGCGGCACGCGCAGCCTGCACCTGCTGCAACTCCGCCTTCAGCCACAGCGCACTCTCCACCGGCGCCTTGCCCGCGCAGCGCACGAGGTAGGGCTTGCCGCTCATGCTGCTGGCGGAGGCGCCGCGCTCGATGAACTGCTCGGCGGTGCTCACCAGGTCCTTGCGTTCGAGATAGTCCAGCTTCTTGAGCAGATGCGCCTTGGCCTCGGCGCCGGCATGCCAGCTGCCGTTGCGGTTGAACTCGCAGCCGGAGGTTTGGAGGCGGGTCAGCAGCGCGTCGACGTCGGCGCGGGCGGCAGGGGGCAAAGGTGCAGCGCCGGCGACAACCGGAGCCAGCAGGCTCAACAAGATCAAGGAGCTGCGCATCGTGAGGCTTCAGACGAGGATGACGGTGTCGCTGTAACGCGCCAGCTGGGCGTCGTGGGTGACCAGCCGAAGCGGCTCGGCCAGCGCCTGGGCGGCCAGCATCCGGTCAAAGGGGTCGGCGTGGTGGTTGGGCAACTCGCCCACGGTCGCGGCATGCTCGGCGGAAACCGCCAGCATCTGGAAGCCCGATTGCTCGAAATAGGCCAGCGCCTGGGGGCCCGACACGGGCATGTCGCCGCGCCCCAAGGCTTGCTTGATGGCAATCTCCCAGACCGAGGCGGCGCTCACCCACACGGTGTTGCCCGGCGCCAGGATGAGCTCCCGCGCCCGGGCCGGCAGCCGCGGGCTGTCGGCGATCGCCCACAGGGCGATGTGGGTGTCCAGCAGCAGGTTCATGCGCCACCGGGCAGACCGAACAGCCGGGCCACCTCGTCGTTGTGCGCGTCGATGTCCTCAGGCACGTCGAACAAGCCCTTGGCCACGCCGATGCGAGCGGCGGGCGGGCGGGCCGACAGCGCCACGAGCCTCGCCGCCGGCTTGCCGTTGCGCGCGATCACGATCTCCTGCGCCGCCCCGCTTTCCACGGCCTCCACGAGCCGGGAAAGGCTGGACTTGGCTTCGAGCATGTTGACGGCGTTCATGGCAGGCGCGCAGGTTGGCTAACTCTGGCTAATCTAGGCAATGGTGGGTGGTGCGTCAAGCCGCGCCTCACTTCTTGTCCACCACCGTGATCTCCCCTTCCGCCTTCCCGATGCCCCGCACCTCCGGCCGGTACATGTCTTCGGCAAAGGTCGCCGGCACCACGTACTTGCCCGGCGTGACGGCGCGCACCAGGTAGAAGACGTCCAGCGTCTGGCCGAGTGCCGCGGCTGCCACAAACCGGTCGTCGCGGTACTCCATGTGCACGATGCGCTCGTTGGCGTTGGCTTGGGCGATGTTGACGCCGTCCACCGTGAACTCGCCGGCCTTGGGGCCCTGGCTGAGGTTGAGGTTCTCGATCTCGAAGCCGGCGGGGATGCGGTCCACCACGAGGCCGTCCTTGATGCTCTGCGGGGCCTTCACGCGCAGGCGCACGATGAACATCTCGCCCGTCGTGAACTGCCGCGCCGTGACCGGCTTGCCGTCGGTCGTGAACATCGCGCGCTCCACCGAGATGCGCTCGCTCGTGGGCAGCAGCGGCTTGACCGGGTAGCCCTGGGCCGACACCTCCACATAGAGCGGCGCGGCGCCCTCGTTCTTCACGGCCACGCCCGACTTGAGCTGCGCGAGCACGACGCTCTGCTGGCCCGTGCCGCTGCCCGTCCACGCCTCGGCCTTGGCGCCGACGCTGAACGTGGTCTTCCAGGCGTCGTCCTTGGCGGCGCCGTTGGTCGCGGCCTGCACGGCCAGGAAGAGGGCCAGGCGCTCCTGCGTGGAGTAGTAGTTGCGGCGGCTGAAATCGTCGGACAGGTCGAAGAGCAGGTTCTCGCGCTTCTCGTGCGTCACCTGGTGGCGCAGCAGCAGCGCATAGGCCAGCGCGCGGTCGCGCACCTTGCTGCCGTAGTCGCCCAGCCATTGGCTCCAGTAGTTGCCCGGGTCGTCGGGCTGGTAGCCATAGCCGCGCAGCATGGCGTCGTCCAAGGCCACCTTGGCGCGCGCCTCGTCGCCCATCAGCTTGAGCGCCAGGCCCAGGTGCACGAGCGGCAGCGGCGACAGCGCATGGCTGCGGTATTGGTCATGCAGCGTGCGCAGGGTGGCCAGCGGCGCCTGCTTCTCGCGCGCCAGGATGTAGCCGGCATGCGCCGCCTCGGCGAAGCGCTGGTGGGCCAGGCGCAGGGTCTCGGCATCGCGCCAGTCGGCGATGCGGCCCTTGTCGTCGCGCTTGGGGGCCTTGGCGGGCGTCGTCTGCTGCGCGGGGGCGCGCTGGAACTGCTCCAGCAGGCCGTCCATCGAGCGCTTGAGCTGGGCCTCGGGCACCGCAAAGCCGGCGTCGCGGGCGTCCTGCAGAAAGCCCGTCACGTAGGCGCTCAGCCAGCCCTCGTAGGGGTTGCTCGCGGCCCACAGGCCGTAGCCGCCCTTGGCTTGCTGCATGCCGGCCAGGCGCGCGAAGGCACCCTCCAAGCGCTTGGCGCGCTCCTCGCGGGGCACGGGCTTGAGACCCCAGCGCTTGGCCGCGTCCTCGTCGAAGAAGACGAGCGGGTAGGCGCTGGAGGTGGTCTGCTCCAGGCAGCCGTAGGGGTACATCAAGAGGCCTTGCACCTGTTCCTTGATGTCGATGGGCGGCGAGTTGGAGACGCTCACGGTCACGCCTGCCGAGCCGGCCCAGAAGGCGTCGAGCAGGGTCTTGTCGAGCGCCTGCGTGGCCCCGGGCTCCAGGCGGATGCGGCGGGCGTCGCGCACCAGCGGCGTCACCGGTTGCACCTGCAGCGCCGCCTCCCGCGTGAGGCTCAAGGGGCCGGCAGTCAGCTTGACCTGGATGGGCGCCAGGCCCCAGGCGTCCAGCGCCTCGGCCTGGAAGCGCAGGATCTGCCGCTGCTTGTCGTTCAGCTTGATCGGCTCGGCAGCGCCGGTGATCTTGACCGGGCCGGTCGACGTGACGGCGACCTGCACCGTCTGCGGCGCGCCGCTGAGGTTGGTCACGTCCAGCGCGAGGGTGGCCTTGTCACCGGGCGCCACGAAGCGCGGCATGTTGAGCTCGGCCACCAGCGGTGCGGCCACCACGGTCTCGGCCTGCGCCGAGCCATAACTGTCCGCACTGCTGACCACGGCCATCACGCGCAGCGTGCCGTTGAAGTCGGGCAGCTTGAGGTTGACGGTGGCCTCGCCCTTGGCGTCGAGCTGCACGGGGCCGCTGAAGAGGTCCACCAGCAGCACCTTGCGCGGCATGCTTTGTGAATCGCGCTTGCCGGCGTCACCGCCGAAGCGCTGCTTGGCCGTGTTGCCCTCCATCTTCTCGATGAGGCGGCCGTAGAGGTCGAGCATGTCGGCGCCGTAGCGGTGCTTGCCGAAGAAGAAGTCCTGCGGGTCGGGCGTCTTGTAGTTGGTGATGTTCAGGATGCCCACGTCCACGGCGCTCACCGTCACGATGGCCGGCTTGCCGGCGAGTGACGGCGCCTTGACCGTGATGGGCAGGGGCACGGAGGGCTGCGTCTTGGCCGGCACGGTGAGGGCCACCTTGGCCTTGCGGTCCTCGCGGTTGAGCGGCAGGTGCACGAGGCCGAGTGCGCGGGCCGGCGTGACCTTGTCGCCCTGGCTGCCGGGGCGGAAGGCGGCCACCGTCACGTAGAGGTCGTGGCGCGCCCAGGCGGCATCCACGGGGATGTCGAGCTCGGTGCCGCTGGCCTTCACGCCGATGCGCTGGGTCCAGAGCACGCGGTCGCCTTCCACCGTGACGATGGCCTCGCCGTCGTGCGGGGGCTTGATGGCGAGCTTGGCCACATCGCCGGGCTTGAAGGGCGCGCCCTGCAGCTTGAGCTGCACGCGGTCGGGGCGGTTGCCGATGTCGTCGGCGTCCTGCGCGCCGTAGCCGGCGTAGAAGCCGTAGCGCAGGGCCAGGCCCGTGTCGGGGTCGGCCACCTCCAGGCGGTAGCGGCCCCAGCGCACGGGCAGGGCGACCTTGGTGCGCTCCTTGAGCGCGAGCGTGCGGGCCTCCACGAGCTCCTCGGTCGTGTTGAAGCCCGAGTGCCAGCCGCGGCCGTCGTCATAACGCCAGTACCACTGGCGCTCCTCGTAGATGAGCTTGAGCTGGACTTCCTTGATGGGCTTGAAGCTGCCGGCCGCATCCACGCGCGCCAGCTCGAACTCGGCCAGGCCCCCTTCGGGCGCCACGTGGCGGTCGAACAGGGGCCGCGCGCCGACGAGCACGGGGGCCGGCCACCAGGTGCGCTCCAGCGTGCGCACGACCGGCCGGCCGCCGCTCTCCAGCAGGCTGAAGGCCGCACGGATGCGCATGGGCGAGTTGCGCTCGCCGAAGTCGGTCTTGAGGGCCATGCTGGCCTTGCCGTCGGCGTCCAGCTCCTGCTCTTCCAGGTCCTGTCGGTTCCTGGCCTTGTCGTCGGCCAGGTCGCCGAAGATGAAGCCGGGCAGCTTGGCCGGCAGCGGCATCAGGAGCCGCTCGGAGTAGGCGCTGCCCTGCAGCCGGTTGCCGGCGGCCGGCGCCCCGTAAAGGTAGTCACCCTGCACCTGCACGGTGACGCCGCCCTCGCCCGTGAGCACGCCCTCGGGCGCGGTCAGCGCGAGCTTCATGCGCTCGGGCAGGAACTCCTCCACCTTGAAGGCCCACTGCGCGTCGGGGGTCTTGGCAGCGGGGTCGATGCGGGCCTGCACGGTCCAGCCGCCGGTGGCTGCATCGGCCGGCAGCGTGATCGTGTGCTGGTAGTAGGCCGTGCCCGTCTTGCCGGGTTGCACGAGCTGCTCGACGAGCTTGCTGCCATCGGGCTTCTTGACGGTCAGCGTGACGGGCAGTGCCTTCGGGAAGGGCCTGCCGTCGGCATCGCGCGCCAGCACCGAGAGCTGGAAGCTCTCGCCCGGCCGGTAGAGGTCGCGCCCGGCGTAGACGAAGAGCTTGTTGCTGCGCGAGGGGTGGCCGGTGGCGTCGAATTCGGAGAGGTCCAGCGCCGCGTCGCGCAGGCTCAGGATGGACATCTCCTTGTTGCCGCGGCGGGCGAGCACGGCGCGCGCCTTGTCGAGCTTGCCGGTGAACACGGCATGGCCGTTGCCGTTGGTCTGGGCCTGGCCGATGGCCTTGCCGCCTTCGTCGACGAGGCTGAGCTCGATGCCGGAGAGCGCCCCGCCGCTCTTGAGCGAGGTGGTGAAGACGTCGATCTGCGCAGCGTGGCGGCGCAGGTGCAGGCCGATGTCGGTGACGTAGTAGTGCGTGACCTGGTAGTCCCAACCGAAGCGGCCGGGCTGGTTCATGATGGCCACGTAGATGCCGGGCTCCTGCAGCTCCTTGATGCCCTCCACCGGCAGGAAGCTCACGTTGCGGCGGTTGGGCCGCGCGTCGGTCGTGAAGCGGCCCAGGTAGACGCTCTGGCTCATCGCGCGGAGTTCGTCCAGCACCCAACCGCCCACGGTGCCCTTCAGGCGGCGCTGGTTGTCGCCCCAGCCGCCCTCGTAGTAGCCGCCCTCGCCGTCTTCCTCGCCCGAGTTGAGCTGGCGCTCACGCCGCCCGCCCACCTGCTCCAGGAAGGCCGGCAGGGATTCGGGTTTCACGCGCAGGAACTGCACGTCCACCTCGGGGGTGTTCACGGTCACGACCGGCAGGCCGCCGTTCTGGCCGGCCGGCAGCACCAGGCCGCGGCTGGCGAAGTAGTAGCTGTCGGGCATGGCCTCGCTGAAGGCCTCGCACTTCTGCGCCGTGGCGAGCGTGGCACCGCCGCGCGCGGCCAGCGCGGCCTGGAAGGCGAAGCGGTAGCTGCGGTCGGGCGTGACATAGGGCAGGTAGAGCACGCGCGGGTTGTCGCCCAGCACCCAGCGGGCGGCCAGCGGCTTGAAGGTGTTGTCGGCCGGCGCCTCCTTGTTGGGCGCGTCGCCCACCGGGGCGCCGCCTTCCTGGGCGCTGATGAGGGCGCCGAAGTCCTGCTTGCTGTCCAGCGGCTGCGTGAAGCTCAGCGCAATGGCCGGCGAGCCGTCGAAGAGCCGCGGCTTGCAATCCAGCAGCGCAAACGCCGCCTGCTCGCCCCCCACCTCGGCACGGCTGGGGAGCCCGGGGGCGCCGAACTTCTGTGATGCCCACCAACCACCGCCGACGACGACTGCGGCGGCCACGACGCCGAGGACGGCTTTTTGCCAACCCACCATGAACGCTCTCCCTGCTGCTTGCGAGGGAGTTTAGGCAGCGTTCAGCGTGAGTCCACGGAAGGTTTCTTCTCGCCGCGGGCGGTGATATTCCCCATGCCCGACACCGAGCGCTGCACCGACGGGTTGCCGAAGTAGTCCACCGAGCCGATGCCGGAGATGTGGGCATTGAGGTCGTCGGTCACACACAGCACGACATGGCCCAGGCCACTCACGCCAACCCGCGCGCGCTGGGCCTGCAGCCGGTCGGCGATGACCTTGCCCTTGCCCGAGATCTGCAGGGCCAGCTCCTCCACCCGCCCGCCGAGCTGGCCGTCACCCGCGCCGGAGATGGAGAACACCAGCTGGCGCGCCTGCAGCTGGTCGAGCTTCACATTGCCCGCGCCGCTGATGCTGAGCTTGAGCTGCTCGGTGCGCAGCGGCCCGGGGGCCTGCACATCACTCGCGCCGGACACCGACAGCTGGCGCAGCTGGCGCAGCTCCACCTGCACCACCACCTTGGCCGAATGCCAGAACTTCCAGCCGCCGCTCGGGCGGATGACGAGCAGGCGGTCGACGAGGTCGACATCCACCGACTTCTGCACCTCGGCATCGCCGGCGACGAAGACCTGGTCGCGCTCGCCCTGCGTGAGCAGCACCCGGGCGGCGCCGGCCAGCTCCAGGCGGTCGAAGCTACCGGGCGTGTAGAGGCGGCCGAGCTCGGCCGGCGGCGCCGGAGCGGCGGGCGGCGCTGGAGGAGCCGGGGCCACCGTACCGGGCTGGGGCTGGGCCTGGGCCAGACCGGCCACCAGCAACCAGGGCAGGGCGCGCAGCGGGTTCACAGCGACTGCTCCCGCAGCATCTTGGACACCTCGCGGTTGGCGGTGATGCGCGTGCCGTCGCGCAGCTGCACGACCAGCTGCGAGTTCTCGTCGGGCGTCATGCTGTCCACGAAATCGAGGTTGACGATGCAGCCGCGCTGCACGCGCAGGAAGCGGGCCGGATCCAGCCGCGACTCGAAATCGGCGATCGGCAGGCGCACCAGGAAGCTGCGGCCCTTGCTCGTCAGCGCGGTGTACTTGTTGTCGGAGCGCAGGCATTCGATGTCGGCCACCTGCAGCGGGAAGATCTTGCCCTGGTCGCGCACCAGCAGCCGGGTCAGCGGCGCATCGGCCGGCGCACCCAGGGCCTGGGCCACCTCGGCCGGGCTGGGCGCGGCCTCGCGCAGCACATGGCGCACCGCTTCATCGAAGCGTTCGCGCGAGAAAGGCTTGAGCAGATAGTCCACCGCATGCAGCTCGAAGGCCGTCAACGCATGCTGGTCGTAGGCGGTCGTGAAGATGATGCGCGGCTGGTGCGCATCGCCCTGCAGCGCCTGCACCACCTGCAGGCCGGTCAGGCCCGGCATCTGGATGTCGGTCAGCACCAGCGCGGGCTTGAGCGTGCGGATCTGGGCGAGCGCGTCCTCGCCGTCTTCGCAGACGGCCACCAGCTGCAGGCCCGGCGTGGCCTTGACCCAGTCGGCCAGGGCCTCGGCGGCCAGGGGTTCGTCTTCGGCGATGAGAACGGTGGTCGTGTTCATGGCTGCGGAATGAAGAGGTCGACGCGGAAGCCCGCGCCCGGGGCCGTGTGGATGCGCAGGCGCGCCTGGCCGTCATAGTCCAGCGCGAAGCGCTTTTTCAGCGCGGCCAGGCCCACGCCACGGCGCTGGCCGGGCTGGGGCTCCAGCGCGGCGGGTTCGCAGCCGGGGCCGTCGTCGGCCACGGCCAGGTCCAGCCCGTGGTTGAGCGCATTGCGGCGCGCGGTGATGGTGACCGTGCCGCCGCCCTTGCGCGTGGCCACGGCATGCAGGATGGAGTTCTCGACCAGCGGCTGCAGCGTCAGCGGCGGCAGCTCGTCGGCCAGCACGCGCTCCTCCAGGTCCCAGTCCACCCGCAGGCGCGGGCCCAGGCGCAGGGCTTCCAGCGCCAGGTAATCGCGCAGGAAATCGACCTCGTCCGACAGCATCACGCGGTCCTCGGCGCCGCGCTTGGTGTCCAGCACATAGCGCAGCATGGACGAGAACTTGAGCAGCGCCGCCTCGGCGCCGGCCGGGTCCTTGCGGGTCAGCGCGATCAGCGAGTTCAGCGTGTTGAACAGGAAATGCGGGTTGAGCTTGCCGCTGATGGCCGACAGCTCGGCCTTGGCCAGCGCGCTTTCGGCCTGGGCGGCATGCACGGCGGCGGCCCGCGCCGCCCGCGACTGCAGCACGGCCGTGAAGGCGGTGGCGATGGCCGCGTAGAGCACCAGCCCCCACACCGAGCGCCACAGCAGACCGGCCACGAGCACGGCGCCGGCGTGATCCGTGCCGAAGAGGGTGGCGTTGACGGCGAACTCCCCGGCCTGCCACAGCGCAGTGAAGCCAAAGGCCGCCAGGCCGTGGGCCAGCGCCATGGCGGCCAGGCCGGCGTCGGAGGCGTGCAGGCGGCGCGCCACCGGCCAGACGGCCACGCCCAGCAGCATCGGCGCCCAGAGCATGGTGGTGGCCTGGTAGACGGCCAGCCAGAAGGGGTCCAGCCCGCGGTCGAACTCGCTGCCGGCCAGCACGAACAGGCACCAGGCCAGCGCGCAGCAGCCGGCATAGGCCAGCCACAGCCGCGCATTGGGGCGGCGGCGGGTGGGGGCGGGGGCCAGGCTGTCCATGGGCTCATCTTAGGGAGGCCGGGGGCGCCGCCGGGGCGTGGGGAGACGAAGTGCGGGCCCCGGGGTGCGGGATGCGGGACGGCGGGGATGGCAGCCGGGCCGCCCGGCATAATCCGCCCCTCCCCCATCGAATCCCCGGACGAGCCATGGCCAGCGTCAACAAAGTCATCCTCATCGGCAACCTCGGCCGCGATCCTGAGGTCCGCTACAACCCCAATGGCGGTGCCTGGTGCACCATCAGCCTGGCCACGACCCGCAACTGGAAGAACCGCGAGACCGGCGAGCGCCAGGAAGAAACCGAATGGCACCGCGTCGTCTTCAACGACCGCCTGGCCGAGATCGCCGGCGAGTACCTGAAGAAGGGCCGCCCGGTCTACGTGGAAGGCCGCCTCAAGACCCGCAAGTGGCAGGACAAGGAAGGCCGCGACACCTACACCACCGAGATCATTGCCGACCAGATGCAGCTGCTCGGCGGCCGTGAAGGCGGCGGCGGTGGCGGTGACGACATGGGCGGTGGCGGCGGCTACAGCCGTGGCGGTGGCGACGACATGGGCGGTGGCGCCCCCCGCGCCGCAGCCCGCT